>Ga0116152_10003516_pt1 | contig 12548 bp, 10 predicted proteins | sample AD_UKC119_MetaG_FD_89894 | JGI IMG/M metagenome (GOLD analysis project Ga0116152, IMG submission 89894) | Active sludge microbial communities of municipal wastewater-treating anaerobic digesters from Hong Kong - AD_UKC119_MetaG | ecosystem: Engineered > Bioreactor > Anaerobic > Digestate...
ACGGCAGTTCGGGGGCTGATGTGGACTTGACGGACTCACCGTCACCCACCGGTGGCCCCGGAAGCGGCGGCGGGTCGCCGGTTCCTGCCGGCGTCGGCGCGTCAGGCGGCGCAGGGTCCGGGGCCTCTGGCGCGGCGGCTGCTGGGGCCTCGAACGGCGCTGGTGCTGGCGCAGCTGGGGGCGCTTCGGGTGCTGGCGCTGGTGCTGGTGCGGCTGGCGGGCCGCCGGGGATGGCGGCTGAGGCAGTGGCCGAGGGAGCACGTCAAGGGATCAGGAAAGCGCAAGAAGTCGCTGATGACAGTACAGGAGACCAAGGAGGCCCCAATGGCAGCAAGTAGACCGACCCCGCACAGCGCAGCGGGTCACCTCACGACGATGTGCGTGGACGTGCAGTCAGGCTACGGGTCCATGATTGCCGCCCTCGGCGGCCACGTGATCCCGGTTAGGCGCGGCCGTGAGCGCTTGAGCATCCTCGATGCCGGTCAGGGTGGTCGTGATGACCGCGAGTGAGACTGTCACCCAGCCGAGGACGTACGGCAACTGGCAGCAGCCACGATCGCCGGGGTTGTGGGGGTTGGGCCGAGCGGCCACGTACCTGATGCTGGGCGGCTGCATCCTGTCGGTGACGATCATGATGGTGTCAGGATCGGTGCTGCGGGGCATCGTCTCGTTCGCTGTGGTGGGCGTGGTGGTGCTGCTGATGTTGCTGCGCGACAAGCACGGCCGTAACGGGTTCAGCAGGATCGCGACACGGGCAGCATGGTGGACCTCGAAGGCCAAAGGAGCCAACCTGTACCGCAGCGGCCCACTGTCCCGCACCCCGTGGGGCACTGCGCAGCTGCCGGGCCTGGCTGCCGGGTTGATGCTGACCGAGCATCTGGACTCGTATGGCCGGCCGTTCGCGTTGATCCACTGCCCTTCGGCCAAGACGTACTCGGTGGTGTTGTCGGCCCAACCAGACGGTGAGGCGCTAGTTGATCCGCATGAGGTGGATCTCTGGGTGGCGCGTTGGGGGCAGTGGTTGGCGAACCTGGCCGACGAGCCGGGCTTGGAAGCCGCAGCGGTGACCGTCGAAACCGCCCCTGACAGCGGAACACGGCTACGCACCGAGGTCGCCGCGAACCTCGACCCGGACGCACCACCGTTGGCCAAGCAGATGCTCGATGAGATCGTGGACCGCTACCCGCGGGGCACGGCCGCCACGACGGCATTCATCACCTTGACGTTCAATCAGGACGTCTCTGCCGGCAGCCGGGATGCGGCCGAGGTCGGCCGAGACCTGGCCGCACGGCTGCCGGGTCTGGTGATGGGGTTGAAAGGCACGGGTGCGGGAGCGGTGGAACCGGTGTCCTCGGCACACCTGTGTGAAGTGGTCCGCACAGCGTATGACCCTGATGCTGCGCGGCTGATCGAAACCGCTCATGCCGAAGGTGACGACCTCGATCTGCGCTGGCCGCAGGCCGGCCCGACCGCGCACGAGGCGCACTGGGATTACCTGGTCCATGACAGCGGCTTGTCCGTGACGTGGACGATGAGCAACGCGCCACGAGGTAACGTGCAGTCCTCGGTGCTGGCGCGGCTGTTGCAGTCCCACCCTGACATCACTCGTAAGCGGGTGGCGTTGCTGTACCGGCCGATCGAGCCGGCGCGTGCAGCCGCGATCGTGGACGCCGATGTGCGCACCAGCGAGTTTCGGGTCAGCGCCTCCAAGAAGCCCACTGCTCGGGACACGGCTGCCGTCCGCGCGGCTCGGGCCACGGCCAGTGAGGAGGCCAGCGGAGCGGGCCTGGTCGAGTTCGCGGTGATCGTCACCGCCACGGTCACCAACCCGAACGGGTTGAAGCAGGCCCGCGCGGCCGTGGACTCGATGTCCTCGGCTGCCCGGCTGCGGCTGCGGCCGTCATTCGGTGCCCAAGACTCAGCGTTCGCGTTCAGCCTGCCGCTGGGCTTGATTCCGTCCAAGCACGTTCGGCTGCCGAGCGAACTGACCGAAGGGCTGTGAGATGAGCGGCTGGAACCGACGCACCACGACGCGATCAGCTGATGAGGGCAAGAAGTCCAGGGCGCGTCGGTACCGGCCCGGGCCGCGAGGCTGGGTCGGGAAAGGACGCGGCGAGACGATCGCAGTCGATGCTCCCTCACATTGGCGTGGCACCACGGTGCAGGTGTGCGGCTTGTGGCCGTGGACGGCCGGGGCCGGCGCACCGATGGTGGGGGTGCCCATGGGTCGGCACCAGTTCACCGGAGCGACGATCTGCTGCGATGTGATCAGCTGGTTTCAGCGCGCGAAACTGATCGGGAACCCCTCGGGGTTCATGCTGTCCGAACCTGCGCGTGGCAAGTCCACCACCGCGCAGCGCATGGCGATCGGCCTGGCGGGCTTCGGCGCGTTGCCGATGATCCTTGGTGACCTGAAACCTGACTACGTGAAGATGGTCAGGAAACTAGGCGGGCAGGTGGTCGAGCTTGGGCACGGCCGTGGCTTCTTGAACGTGCTTGATCCGGGTGAAGCGGAGGCGGCGGCCGAACGGTTGATGGGCGACAAGCGCAAGCAGGTCCTCGATGAGTTGCACTTTCGCCGGGTGCAGATCACCGAGGCATTGATTACGGTGCAACGCGGGCGGGCCCCTACAGATGGGGAAGACCTGCTCGTCAACCAAGCGATGCGGCTGCTGGCTGAACGTCACGACGGTGTGCCGGTCCTGGCAGACCTGCTGCGGCTGATCCGTGAAGCGCCCCCAGAACTGCGGCAGGTGGCGTTGGATCGCGGCGATGACAACCGGTACAAGGACGCTACCGCCGACCTGGAAATCAGCCTGATGGGGCTGATCGGCGGCGGCCGGCTGGGGTCCACGTTCAGTGAGCAGACCTCCGCGCCGCTGCGCCGAGACAAACCGGTGGTCTATGACATCTCTTCGATCGATGACTCCGAAACGGACTTGCAGGCCGCAGCATTGCTGGCCTGCTGGTCTTCGGGGTTCGCGACGGTGAACATTGCGAACCTGCTGGCCGATGCGGGCTTGGAGCCGCGGCGGCACTACTTCATCATTCTCGATGAGCTGTGGCGCGCGCTGCGCGCGGGCCGGGGCCTGGTCGATCGAGTGGACGCCTTGACGCGCCTGAACCGCACCAAAGGGGTGGGGCAGCTGATGATCAGCCACACGATGAGCGACTTGGACGCTATTCCCAGCAAGGAGGACCGCAAGAAGGCAGCCGGGTTCGTGGAACGCGCCGGGCTGGTGATGCTGGGCGGGTTGGCGCCTCGGGAGATGCCGCTGCTGGCCCAAGCCCGCAAACTGTCCCAACGTGAACAAGACCTGTTGATTTCGTGGGGCGACCCCGGTGCCTGGGATGCCCGCAACAACCGGGAGGAGTCTTCACCGGGTGTGGGCAAGTTCCTGATCAAAGTGGGGACACGGCCGGGTATCCCGATCAACGTCACGTTGACCGAAGCGGAGAGGGCCATCCACAACAGCAATGAGCGTTGGGATGCGCAGAGCCGGATCACCCTCACTGACGACGAGTCTGCGGCGGTGAGCGTGTGAGCCGCCGTCCCAGCAACCGCAGAGCCCAACCGGGCGGGATGCGACCTGACGTCTTGGTGTGGACGATCCTGGCCGCGATCGTTCTGGTCGTGTGTGCGGTCATCTACGCCGGCATCAAGTGGGGGCATCGGTGGGCCGGACTGAAGGCAGACACTCCCAGCGATCCGTTCGAGTTGGGCAAGCAGCTGGCCCAAGGCGAAGTCGCCTGGCCGGTGCATTCCACCTGGGTGGTGGTCCTGGCTTGCCTGGCGTTGCTGATCGCAGCGCTGCTGGCGGGTTTGGTGTGGCGGGAAGTCAGCAGCCGCGGGTCTCGGGTCGATGCCAGCGCAGCATCCCTGGGACGCGGCAAGGACATCATCAAACTCACCGCCAAGACCACCAAGCAGGCCGCGCATCGGTTGACGATCGACGCCGAGCGGTGCGGGCCGGGTATCCCGATCGGGCGTGCGGTCCCTGGCGGCCAGATGCTCTACGGCAGTTGGGAGGACATCCACATCGACGTGTGGGGTACGAGGACCGGTAAGACTACGAGCCGCGCGATCCCGGCGTTGCTGGCCGCTCCTGGGGCGGCGATCGCGACATCGAACAAGCGGGACCTGCTGGATGCCACCCGCGACGTGCGGGCGAGCACGGGCACGGTGTGGGTGTTCGATCCTCAAGGTGTTGCTGGGGAGACGCCGACCTGGTGGTGGAACCCGTTGGATACCGTCAATGACGAGCGCTCCGCAGCCGAACTGGCTGAGCATTTCGCTTCGGCTGGTCGCAGCCTCGACGCCAAGACTGACGCCTACTTCGACCCGGCCGCCGAAACACTGTTGGCCAACCTGTTCCTCGCCGCAGCGATCGACGGCCGACCGATCACCGACTGCTGGACCTGGTTGTCTCGGCCCGCCGACGAGGCGCCAGCAGACCTGCTGACCCAGCACGGGTTCCCGCTCAAGGGCGAGGAGCTACGCGCGACGATGAACACTCCGGATAAGCAGCGTGAGGGCATCTTCGGCACCGCCCGACAGATGGCCTCCGTGCTGACGCACAAGGCGATCGCGCGGTGGGTGACCCGATCAGGTGGGCGACACGAACTGCGAGCGAAGTTCGACCCGCGTGCGTTCGCTCGCAGCAACGACACCTTGTATGCGTTGTCTCGTGAAGGGGCGGGCAACGCCAGCGCGTTGGTGACAGCGTTGACGGCCGCCACCACCCAAGCAGCTGAGCAGTACGCGAACGCCAGCGCTGGGGGGCGGCTGCCGATCCCGATGGTGGTGTGCCTGGACGAAGCCGCGAACGTGGTGCGGTGGCGACGGCTGCCGGAGTTCGCGTCGTTCTTCGGCAGCAAGGGCCTGGTGCTCATGACGATCTTGCAGAGTTGGAGCCAAGGAGTGCGGTGCTGGACCGAGCCGGGCATGAAAGCGTTGTGGTCGGCCAGCAACATCAAGGTCTACGGCGGTGGCGTGTCAGAAGGTCCGTTCTTGGAGGAACTGTCGAAGCTGGCCGGCGACTATGACAAGCAGACCCGTTCGGTGAACTACGGCCATGGCCGGCGCAGCGTGAGCCACCAGCTGCAACGGGAACGGATTCTGACGGTGGCGGACCTGGCCTCGCTGCCTCCCGGCCGAGCGCTGGTGTTCGCCTCGGGAGCGCGGCCGGCGTTGGTGCGCACCGTGCCGTGGATGGATGGCAAGCAGGCCAAAGCGGTGCGGGCATCGATCAAGGCCCACGAGCCGGTCGGGCAACGGTGAACACCGAATGGGATGACGAGCCAGCGGCCGTCTCCGTCGAGGAACCGAGCAACGCGCCGGAGCCTGAGGATCCTCTACCACCTGCAGCGTCACTCCGATCATCACGCCAATCCCACCGTCCGCTATCAGGCGCTGAGGGATTTCGCCGAAGCACCCGTGATGCCGACTGGGTACGCGGGGATGATCACCCTGGCACTGTTCCCGCCACTTTGGTTCCGGGTAATGGACCAGAGGGTCACCGAGCACTACGAGGGTGATCTGGCACGGGCGAATCTCGCGTCCTGACCCGGGACACCTTTGGCGCGGGCTCCACCGGCCCCTCGCCGACCATCACACGCGCTTCGCCGAACCGGACCGATGGACGTCGCGGTCAGTGCCCGCGTGCTCTGGGTCCGCTCCGCGCGCAACAGGGCGCTCTGCGCGGCAGTATTGGGCTTGAAGGTGGGTGGACGGACAGGTGTCGGAGACAATGGACAGCGCCGGATCGGCAGCTGACCACGGGGTGACCATGTCGCCCGAACCGGTCGAGCGAGTCGAAGGCTGGTGGAACCGTTCGAGGGCCTCCATCATCTATCTCGTCTTTGACGCGATGGCGGTACTGAGCGGCGTCCTGTTCGCGGGAAGGACGCCACTGGCATTCGAGACGCTCTCGGCCCTGTGCCTTGTGGCCACACTGCTGCTGCTCGACCTTTACCGGGTGCACTTCACCGTCTCGGTCCTCAACGACCTGCCGAGGCTCATCAGCAGCCTGATCATCGCGGGGGCGGTGGCCATCAGTGTGCACACGATGGTGAGTGGCGGCGTGACAGCTGATGAATGGCGGTTCCTGGCCGTCATGTCGGGAGCCCTGCTGGCCGGACGGTTGCTCTCCTACGAACTGGTGCGGCAACTGCGCAAGCGCCGACTCTTCAGTGCGAACACGCTGGTGGTCGGTGGTGGTGCGGTCTCAGCCCAGATCGGATGGGCGCTGGCTGAGGACGGTTCTTACGGGGGACGGCTCATCGGCTTCGTTGATGACGCCCCGGACCCGGCTGCGGTGCTGCCGGCACCGGTGGTGGGCAAGCTGTCCGAACTGCCTCAGATCATGCGGGACCACAACGCAAGGTACGTGATCATCGGCTTCTCCGCAGTCCGTGAGCCCGACCTCGTCTCCGTCGTGAGGGTGTGCGCGCGCAGGGACGCGGAGATGTGGGTGGTCCCCAGGCTCTTCGAGACCACGGCCAAGACCGACACCGTCGACGAGATCGACGGTCTGCCCATCCTCAGGCTGCACCGGACCCCGTTCCGGTCTGTCACCTGGGCGCTGAAGCGACTCTTCGACGTCGTGCTCTCCGGCCTTGCCCTCGTGCTTCTCTCGCCGCTGCTCGGGCTGGTCGCCCTGGTCGACCGGATTGTTGACGGCCCGGGCGTGATCTTCCACCAGGAGCGGATAGGAGTGGGTGGCCGTGCGTTCACCGTCCTCAAGTTCCGGAGCATGAGACCCGCCTCAGAGACGGAGAGCCAGACCAACTGGAACATCAAGAATGATGACAGGCTCTCGTGGTTCGGCCGCTTCATACGCAAGAGTTCCCTGGATGAACTGCCCCAGTTGTGGAACATCCTGCGCGGGGACATGAGCTTCGTCGGACCGCGCCCCGAACGGCCGGCGTTCGTTCAGGAGTTCAGCGAGCTCTATCCCCGCTACGACGACAGGCTCAGGGTTCCCTGCGGTCTCACGGGGTGGGCCCAGATCCATGGGCTGCGGGGAGACACCTCGATCGAGGAGAGAGCACGCTATGACAACTACTACATCGAGAACTGGAGCCTCTGGCTGGACATGAAGATCATCCTGCGCACCTTCGCCGCACTAACGCGCGGCTCGGGGTGAGACGAGCCGTGGGCGGGACGTGGTGGCGTCATGGGACGTGCTGAGAAGCCGCTGGTCGTATTCGCCGACACGGAGCCGTGGGAGGCCTTCGTCTGGCTGGCCGGTGCGGTGCGCAGGCGGGGATTTCGGACCGCCCGAGTGACGGCGCCGCCGGGAACGCGCGGACAGAGGATCAGCGCCAGGGCCTACCGGGTCGTCTTCGGCCCCACCGAGCATACCCTGCAGTGGGCGGGGGGAACCGCGCCGGTGGATGTCACAGGGATCCGGCTACTGAGCCGTCCGGACGTGATCGATCTCCAAGCCACCGACAGGGTCGCGGCCGCGCTGGCTTCGAGTCCGCAGTGGGCCGAATTACCGTACCTCCAGCGGGTTCCGGGAACGGATCAGGCCCGCATCTTCGACAAGCGGGCACAGATGCAGGATGCCGTGCTCGCTGGGGTACCGGTGCCGAGGACGGCGGACGAGGCGCAGCAGATCGACGGCCCGCTTGTGGTCATCAAGCAGCGCGTGGGCAGCGGCGGTGATGCGGTCGTTGTGGCAGCACGAGACGAGGTCGCCTCCTGGCAGCAGCGCTGGCGTGGCCAGGGGGGCGGCCTCATCTACCAGGAGCCCCATCCCGGTGCCAGCTTCAACGTCGGTGGCTACGCCGTGGCGGGCCAGCTGGCTGCGGCGGGCTGCTACCGGGCCCGCGAGGCGCGAGGGGATCCGGGCGGACCCTCGGCGGTGATCCGGCCCGCCGACCGTCCTGACCTGATGGAGGCGACGCGGCGGTACTTGGCGAACCTGCGGTACACGGGGCCGTTCTGCCTGGACTTCCTCGTCTCCGCGGATGACTTCGTGTTCATCGACTTCAATCCACGCTTCTTCGGTGGCTGGGCCGCGCTCACGCTCTCCGGCGTTCCGATACTGGACGCCTACCTGGACCACCTGCGGGGGTCGGACAAGCGATTCCGGCCGACCGCACCCGACCCCCGGGTGCGGCTCACCCAGCCGGTCGTCAGTGGTGGGGTCGGGGAGACGCTCTCGACGTCCGCTTCGCTGCTCAGGTCCATGTATCCCCTGGTCGGCTGGCGCGGTGAGGTGGCAGCGATCCCCAGTCTGGCTCGGGCCCTGCGGGCCGCGGGCAGGGGCGGATGAGCGTCGGCGGGGTTCACAGGTGAAGCTCAGCGCTCGGTCGGAGCGCCTGCAATGTAGCGCCGAGGCACCGCCCCGACATCCCGCGCCTCGACGCGCGTAGGTGCCCGGATTCCGGATGGCAGCCGCTGCCCTCCGGAAGTCACGGTCACCCCTCCAGGATCGGGGGGACCGTACGGGTGATTTCACCGGGCATCAGGTCACGGAGTCGACAAGAGTTTCCGAGATGGATCCTATGAGCCTGCGTCGTACCCTGCCCTTCGTCGGGATCGCTGCTCTGGTGTCGGTGAGCCTGGTCCCCCAGCTGGCAACAGCCGGAGTCGCGACGAGCCTCCCTGCTGCCGTCCCGGCACCGACCGAGGTGCACAAGGCCGGGGTCCTGCGGAAGAAGGAGCGCAGGGACCGTGTCGCGCTGCCCGTCGCTGCGGGCAGCCTCGGCGTCCAGGTGAAGCTGAGCGGAGCCTGCACAGCCGTGACGGTGAGGGTCAAGCAGGCCGGTCAGGTGCTGGATCGTGACCGCGGCCGGAAGGTACTCTCACTCGACACGGCGGTGGCTGCGGGCCGGGTGTCGCTGTCCCTGTCCAAGAAGCCGTCCCGGTGCGCAGTTCGCTGGCAGGTGTCCGGACAGGGTCACCCCGGGCAGGCAGCAGCCGACACAACGGGGGACTGGACGAACACGCAGGCAGGGCGGCTGGGCAAGCGTGAGCGCAAGGACGTCGTGAGGATCAGTCCTCCCGCAGGGCGGCTCGCCACCACTGTGACGTTGAGCGGTGCCTGCACGACAGTGAAGGCGCAGTTGTTCCGTGGTCGTGAAGTCGTGGACACGACCTCGGGCACGAACACCCTCCAGCTGACGTCGCAGGTGCACGGCGAGCGTGTGAAGGTGGTGCTGAGGAAGGCCAGGAGCTCGTGCTGGATCGATTGGCAGGTGGCTACAGCTGTCTGGTTGGATCCGCCCGCTCCGACGCCGACGCCCACCCCGACGCCGACGCCCACCCCGACGCCGACTGTGACGGCCACGCCGACCCCGACGCCGACGCCCACCCCGACGCCGACTGTGACGGCCACGCCGACCCCGACGCCGACTGTGACGGCCACGCCGACGCCGACGCCGAGCCAGCCGACCGTCACCCCGGAGGACTTCGGTGCCGTGGCCAATGATGCTGGCGATGACACGGCTGCGCTGAAGGCGGCCATCGCCTCCCTGGGCGCGGCCGGGAACGACACGCTCACACTGCCGGCAGGGCACACCTACCGGCACAGCGATGTCCTCAAGGTGGGCACAGCCAACGTCACGATCACCGGTGCTGGCACGCTGCTCGCCACCGATGAGGCCCGGTCGGCGGTCTACCTCGCCGCCGACGGCATCACCCTCGACGGACCTACCCTGCGGATGCAGGAGACCAGCGGCCGTTGGGAGGCGTTCGAGCAGATGAAACTGCGCCTGGGTCGCTTCGCCGGGATCACGGTGCGCAACACGACCGTGATCGGCTCGGCTGCAGCGGGCGTCTACGTGGGGGGCAGTTCCTCATTCGCGCTGACCGACGTCACTGTCCGGGACACCAACGCGGATGCGATCCACATGACGCTCGGTGCGCATGACGGTGTGGTGACGCGCCCGGTGGTCGACAACCCGGGCGACGATGGCGTGGCCGTGGTCTCCTACGTGGGTGACGGCGAACTCACGCGCAACATCACGGTCCAGTCGCCGACGGTCTCCAACCAGCGGTGGGGCCGTGGCCTGGCCGTGGTCGGTGGACAGGACGTGAGCTTCACCGACGTGAGCGTCACCGAATCAGCGGGTGCCGGCATCTACATCGCGAGCGAGGGTGAATGGAACACCTTCGGCGTGAACAATGTGACGGTGAACGGCGGTACGCTGCTGCGCAGCAACCAGCAGGCGGATGTGGACGCCGCAGACCGGCCCTCACCTGACAAGTCCCGGATCGTGCACGGCGCCATCCATCTCTACAATTCGCAGGCCAGCCAGGCGATCCGGAACGTCACGGTCCGGAACCTGGCGATCAGGGACACCCACAACGACGGCTACGACCAGGTCCAGGTCTTCTCGTACAGCGGTCAGACTCAGGACCGCCTGGCTTTCGAGAACATCGCCATCAGTGGTGGCTCACGGTACAACTTCAAGACGATCGGGATTCCCGATGGCGCATACAGGACTGTGAACTGGACCAAGGACGGGGCTGGCCTTCCCGATCACGTCGGCTGGTGAGCAACGGGCAACGCGTCCCGTCAGACTGGTGGCGTGGTGAATGACGTAGCGATCGTGCATGAGCGCCTGAGCGAATGGGGCGGCTCGGAGAACTGTGTCGTGCAGATGACCGAGGAGTGGCCGCAGGCGCCTGTGTTCGTGCCCTTCGCGATCCCGGGCAGGACGTTCGACGGCACGCTCCCGCACACCGGAAACGTGCAGTGGCTCTACCGGGGCGGTGGCTACGCCCACCTGCTCCCGTTGCTGCCCCAGGCGTTCCGTCGCCTGCCGATCCCGGACACCGACGTCGTGGTCGCCTCCCACCACGCCTTCGCAAACCAGGTCGTCTTCGCCACCGATGCGCCCGTGGTCTCGTATGTCCACACACCCGCACGATGGATGTGGGACCCGGAGAAGCGCCGCGGTGAGATGGGTGGCAGGGCCGGTGAACTGGCGCTGGCGACCATGTCGGCCCGCATGCGCAAGAACGACTATGCGGCCGCCCAGAAAGTGCACACGTTCCTGGCCAACTCCAATGAGGTCAAGGAACGAATCTCGAAATGGTGGCACCGGGAGGCTCAGGTGCTTCACCCTCCGGTGAACGTCGACTACTACACTCCGGACCCTGCTGTCGCCCGGGAACCGTTCGTGCTCTATGCAGGGCGCCTGGTCCCGTACAAGCGCCCGGAGATCGCCGTCCGGGCCGCTGAGCGCGCAGGCATCGATATCGTGATCGCCGGTGAAGGACGGGCGCTGGCGGACTGCCAGGCCGTCGCAGGCCCGCACACGCGATTTGCGGGGCGCCCGAGTGACACTGAGCTGCTGCAGCTCTACCGGAGCTGCTCTGCGCTGTTGATGCCGGGTGAGGAGGACTTCGGCATAGTCCCGGTCGAAGCCCAGGCCTGTGGCGCACCGGTCGTGGCGATCGATGCGGGTGGAGCCCGTGACATCGTCATACCCGGGGAGACCGGCCTGCTCGTGGATCCGGAGCCACAGGAGGGTTTTGTGGACCGGTTCGCAGAGGCGCTGCGGCAGCTGCAGTCGATCGACTTCGACCCCGCTGTCATTCGCATGAATGCCGAGCGCTTCTCGCAGGCGAACTTCCGGGAGGGGATGGCGGCTGCGGTGGCTGCCGCCTGAGTCCGCGATTCTGGGAGTCCGCTGCCGCAGTTGCAGTCGTCAGCCGCCGAACGCGTAGGCGCGTGCCGTCACCGCAGCCCAGAGCTCCGAGGCCCCCGATGAGCCGGGCTCCACGAGGAAGAGGGGAACCCGGATACCGCGGCGGCGGAACCAGTCACTGGTCCGCGCGTCGGGAACCACCATGGCGTTGCACCACCGGCTCGTGCGGAACTCCGCCAGGGTCTCAGCAAGCTCGTGACCGCGGCGCGCAGGGCTGAGGCACACGATGACGTGACGATCCCGCAACGTCCGACGGGTGAGCACGCCGCTGGCCGAACCGTGCGTGACCACCACATCCGGATCCAGTTCCTCGGTCAGGGTCGCCAGGCCCTCGGCGTCCGCCCAGTCGTATCGCTCGACAGGTTCCGGCTCGCCGGCGTCGGGCGCCGCGACCGAGATGCGCCAGCCTGCACCGGCCTGTGCAAGTGCCATCCGGGCGGCCTGCCTGCGTGCTTGCTGCGGTGTCTCGTCGTCCCACACGTGCAGCACATGCAGCGGAATCGCGAAGGGAGGCACTCCGATGGTGCCCAGGACGTCGTCTCTCACCCGATCACCGCCTCGACCGTGTCGTTGGCCACGTCAGTCCATGTCCGCGCCGGCATCGGTGGTTGCCGCTTCGGAGTGCGGAAGTGGTCGATGATCGCCGATCGCCAAGCGACCGTCTCCAGGGCTGAGATGTGTGTGGCGCGCTGGCCGCTGGCCTCGCACAGTGCCGGATCCTCGCTGGTGACCACGGGCGTTCCGAGCCTCAGCGCCTCAACCGTTGGGAGCCCGAACCCTTCAAGGATGGATGGGCACAGCGCCACCGTGGCGTTCCGGTAGGCCCAGTGCAGTTCGGCGTCGGCCACCCGGCCGCAGAAGAGCACACCGGGATCGAC
>Ga0116152_10003518_pt1 | contig 12548 bp, 6 predicted proteins | sample AD_UKC119_MetaG_FD_89894 | JGI IMG/M metagenome (GOLD analysis project Ga0116152, IMG submission 89894) | Active sludge microbial communities of municipal wastewater-treating anaerobic digesters from Hong Kong - AD_UKC119_MetaG | ecosystem: Engineered > Bioreactor > Anaerobic > Digestate...
CTCGCCGGCGAGGGGAGACACATGCGGCAGTATGGGATCTGGAGTTTGTGTCCAACAAAGACGAGTGGCTGGTTCAGATCCCGGATGAAGTAACAGACATACCGTGGATTGATCAGCTCGGCAGCAACGGAACACTCGTTCTCTGGGAAGACTTGGATCGACTTGTTGAGGAATGCGACGGAGTTCCTTCGGCTGAGCACTTCGATGGAAGATTGGCCGACGCGCTCTCTCACCTCGAACTGGTGTTTCATCGATTCCTTTCCGGCGAAGCTGGAACACGGAGGGTATCGATCAGCCTGAACAATCGGTCGCTTGTTCCTCACGACCCGTTTCATTCCCGTCATACGGCGACAGTCATCGGCCCCAAAGAGAATATCAAGGTTGGCGATCATTGGGTGACAGTGCAGACTTTCACACTGCCGCACCATCGAAAGGTCAGCGCGGATGAATGGGACCGACTGGCCGGCCGAGAGGGGTATCTCAAGAATCAGGGATTCTACGTCTATCGTCAGAAGCGACTCATCATCTATGGGACGTGGTTCGGGCTTGCCCGTCAAACAGAACTCACAAAGCTCGCCCGTGTGAGAATCGACATGCCCAACGGGCTTGATGAGGAATGGAAGATCGACGTCAAGAAAGCCTCCGCACAGCCTCCCTTTGTTGTTCGGGAACGTCTTCGAAGGATCATTGAGACGATCGGTGCGACGTCAAAACGCATCTATACGACGCGAGGCCATCGCCGAGCAACCGATGACCGACTGCCGGTTTGGAATCGCATTCAAGACAAGAACGAAATTCGATACGCAATAAATCGTGATCATCCCGTCGTCGAGGACTTTGTTGCAGCACTCAGCAACGAAAACTCGGGCAAGTTCATCCGGATTCTGGAGCTGTTTGAATCGACGTTGCCGATGGACATGTTCTTCGCTGACATGGGCGGGGCGCCGGACTTGGTTCGCGAAAACGCTGCCTCCGACGATACGCTGCGACATACTATCCTTACGACTGTGGAACGGCTTCAGGAGAAGGGTGTGACGGAAATGAACCTCCGAGATTTGCTTCAGCATGCAGAACCATTCAAGACCAACTGGGATCGCGTGCTCGTCATCCTGGAGGAATTGGGTATTAAAGGGGGTAAGTAGTGGCGACCAATTCTGAGAATCTTGAGACCGCCGTGGAGGCGTTCCTCTCCAAAGAACCGAATCCGTCGCCGGCGCGTATTCGCGAGTTAATTGAGCAGTTTCGGGTCATCGATTCTTGTAGTGTTGACAATGCAGAGGCCGAATACCTTGCACGGAGGTTTGAAGAGCGGCATGGTGTAACAATGACCATTGGGGCGGTCCTCACCGAGCGGGAATACGAGCCTTGGCTCGACGCCGCCCAAGCAGAGATAGATCCGTACTACTGGAACCGGTACAGAAAGTTGCTCGGCGACAAGCACTTTTCGGGCCAAGTCATAGCAAAATCAGACGAGGTTACGGATCGGATCCTAGGGTTGATGGAGAGCCCTGACAGGGATGGGCCATGGGATCGACGCGGAATGGTGGTCGGGCATGTTCAGTCAGGGAAAACGGCGAACTACACCGGCCTGATCTGCAAAGCAGCCGATGCCGGGTACAAGCTCATCGTAGTCATCGCGGGGATTCACAACAATCTCCGGAACCAGACTCAGTTGCGGATTGATGAGGGATTTGTGGGGCGCGACAGCGCACGCCTCTTATCGAAGACAAGTGAGCGATTTGTTGGAGTGGGTCGCTACGATCAAACGCGGCGTCCCGTGACATTTACCAATTCGGTTAAGGACTTCAACAAGCAGATGGCGACTGGTCTTGGGATACAGTTGCAGGCGCTCAACGAGCCGGCTGTCTTTGTCATCAAGAAAAACCCAACGACGCTCAAGAATCTCATCGATTGGTTGCGGGAACACAGCGCCGGTCACAATGGTGAAACCGTGGATATCCCGATGCTACTTATCGATGACGAAGCTGATAACGCCTCCATCAACATCAGGTACGGAAAGGACGAAGTCTCCCGAATTAATGGGCGGATTCGGGAATTGCTGAAGCTCTTTGGCCGGAGCTGCTATGTTGGTTACACGGCAACACCATTCGCCAATATCTTCATTGATCCTGACACGTATGATGCAATGGTCGGCCAGGACCTCTTTCCACGGCATTTTGTCGTCAGCCTTGATCCGCCTTCCAATTACTTCGGGCCCGAAAGCGTATTCCTCAACTCTGATCAGGCAGTCGTCAGGCATATTGATGATAACGAAGACTTGTTGCCCCTAAGGCACAAGATAGACCACGTAGTGGCGGCTTTGCCTCCCAGTCTTATCGACGCGCTTCGTGCATTCGTCCTGACTCGAGCGATTCGCCTGCTACGGGGTCACAGGACGGCCCACTGTTCGATGCTTGTGAATGCTTCGCGTTTCACGAATGTACAGAAGCAGCTGCGCAATGAGATTCACTCTCGACTGACGCGATTGCAGGACGCTGTGAGGGTGCACGGAGCGCTGCCACTTAATCAGGCAATGCGCAATCCAGAGATTGCGTCCTTGCACGACATTTGGCATCGCGAGTTCAGTGATGCTGGCCATGTATGGGCCGAAGTTCTGCAGAGTCTCCATGATTCGGCTGCGCCGATCAAAGTGGTTGAGATCAACAGCAAGTCGTCAGGAACGCTGAATTACGCGGATCATTCCAGTAACGGACTGAGTGTTGTGGCGGTTGGGGGGTTCTCGCTGTCCCGCGGACTTACGCTTGAAGGACTGAATATCAGTTACTTCCTTCGAAACTCCATGATGTACGACACATTGATGCAGATGGGCCGTTGGTTCGGTTATCGTCCGGATTACGCAGATCTCTGCCGAGTTTGGATGCCGGAGGAAGCTGAGGGCTGGTATTCGCATGTCGCAGAATCCATCGAAATGCTCCGCGATGAATTGCGGCAGATGGAGGCCGCAGGTGCAACCCCAGAGCAATTCGGTCTGAAGGTTCGAAGTCACCCCGACACGCTTATCGTGACTGCGCGCAATAAGATCGGATCAGGTGAGAAAGTTGTTGTGAGTATCGGATTGGGTAACCACTTTGTGGAAACCGCGATCCTCAAGCGCGAAGAATCTGTCCTGGCTAGAAACCTGAATGCGGCTAGACGGCTTGCCTCTTCGATGGAAAATTCAAAAACGAAGCTCTCAAAGGCTGACAAAGTTAAGACTGGCTGGCTGGTCCGAGGAGTGCCGGTTGCACTTATTAAGGACTTCCTATCGGGCTTCGATAATCACCCAGGAGCATTGATCACAGATCCTGGGCCAATACGGCGATATATCGAGGATCGTGAAGCCGATGAGCTGCGATTGTGGGATGTTCTCTTCGCAAGTCTCGGGAGCGAGACCCCCGAGTCAGTGACCGACAATTCCCTTGGGATCCCAATCATCTGTCAGTCGCGAACAGCCGGCACCAAGAGTGACGCAACAACTCTTCGAATCACGAACAAACAGCGAGTAGCGTCGAGAGGTGTTGAGAAGACTGGCCTAGACGAAGCCGAGACATTACGTGTCGAAACTCAGTATAGAGAAGAACATGAAAAGCAGGGAATGAAAAGCGTCAACTACCCGGACAGGATCTATCGAGCTATTCGGCCGCGGCCGCTGCTGATAGTACATCTTCTCAAAGTAGAAGTCGGCGAAAAGAACGTCGCTACGCTCGTACCGGTTTTGGCATGGAGTATCAGTTTTCCACCGACAAAAACGGAGGAGAAACGGGTCCAGTATGTTGTGAATACAACGTGGTTGCAAGAGAACTACGGCGATGACAAAGACGATGACATGGAGAACGAGGATGAAGAATGACCCATGGGACACCCTCGATCCGCCGAAGGTCTCCGAATCCATCAACGCAAGACGTGTGGATGCGGAATTGAGGTGGGGATTATTCTGGGCCAAATCTGTGGATGATAAATGCCTCTTTGTCATACAGCACGACAAGGAGGCGGCTCCGAATGGCCGGATGCCACGGTTGGAGGGGATTGAAGTGAAGGAGGCCGTCGGCCCCGGCGGAAATGGCCGAATTCTCGTTTTCGGGCTGAATGAGTCAGTACACCGAGATCTGTTTCACAGCCTTTGCCTGGATATTGTCTCCTGCGTCTCAAACGCAGAAAATGAGAAGGAAATGGTCCACAAGGCGCTGGCCCGCACTTGGCGATGGCACCATTTGCTTAGAGGAGGCCGGGATCATCGGCTGTCTCCTGAGGAGCAGAAAGGGCTTATCGGGGAGTTGGTAGTCTTGGAGCGGCACTTGATTGGCGTACTCAATGCAGCTGATGCGGTCTCGGCGTGGGTGGGGCCGCTGGGGGCGCCAAAGGACTTTCAGACCGGCAGGGTGTGCATTGAGGTCAAGACGCGTCGTGGTGGGGCGACGCCTCACGTAAAAGTGAGTTCTGAAAGTCAGCTGGATGAGTCGGGGTTGCATGCGCTTTTTCTGTTTGTCATTGATCTCGATCGTGCGCCGGCGGACTCTGACATCGGACATACACTGACTGACATAGTTTCACGCGTCCGCAACACGGTGGAAAATCTGGATGCCGCCGCCGTCGTCGCTCTCGAGAATGTGCTTGCTGCTGGGGGATTCAGATCTGCGGACGACTACTCTGACATGCGATGGGTGGAGGGTAGTGTTCGTGCCTACCGAGTAACAAATGGGTTTCCTCGCCTCGCCGCGTCTGACATTCCGGTCGGAGTCTCGAGCGTCCGCTATGAAATCGCATTGAGTCAGTGTGAACCGTTTGGTCTCGAGGCTGAAGAAGTGGAGCGATTTGTCGCGGGGGAGAACTAACAATGTCAGATGATCTGCAGGAATTCAACAAGGAGCTGTTTCAGGATGTGTACAGCTCCGCGGATGCAGGCGGCAAGTATGTAGAGGACGCTTTTTTTGAGAGATTCTGTGATTATGTAGTAGATGCTGGCGATCTTGAGACGGCTGATCGAGCACACTATGTCTCCCCGCGCGGAATACGAATCGACGGTTATGGCGGCGATCCCCTTGCGTCGGATGGTGTCCTGAGTCTCATTATTGCTGATCTTGGGCCAGCGGACCAAACCAAGTCGCTACCCGCCTCCGAGTTGAACACCATCTTCAATCGCGCAATCAACTTTGTACTCAGGGCCCTTGATGAGGGCTTCAGGGATCGACTTGAGGAAAGCACCGCAGCGTTTGGACTGGCAGACCTGATTGCGATGCGATGGCCGGTCGTTAACAAGGTCAGAATCCTGCTTATAACGAACCGGGTTCTCAGTGCCAGGGTGGACGGCAGGCCAGCTGAGAAGATCGACGGTGTTCCGGTCACATTCGGTGTTTGGGATCTCAGTCGTTTACATCGATACGTGATCGCCGGTCGAGGACGTGAGGACATCGAAGTTGACTTGGTTAGTGACTTTGGTGGCGGTATCCCTGCATTGCGGGCGCACCTAACCGAGGCTGATTATGAGGCGTATCTCCTTGTGATTCCGGGTGGTCAGCTGGCCTCGATTTATGATCGTTGGGGGGCGCGACTGTTGGAGCAAAATGTTCGTGTGTTTCTGCAGGCCCGTGGAAAGGTGAATAAGGGGCTTCGAATCACCCTCGAGAACGATCCGGAGATGTTCTTTGCGTATAACAACGGTATTACAGCGACGGCGGAGGTAATCGAGACGAAAGAATCGAGAGACGGGCTATTGGTTACCAAGTTGAAGAACCTGCAGATTGTGAATGGAGGACAGACAACGGCGTCTATTCACGCGGCGGGGCGTAAGAAGGACAATAATCTGGCTCACGTTTTTGTGCAGATGAAGCTCTCAATCGTTGATCCAGAGACAGCGCTTGATGTCGTCCCGCGGATATCCGAATACGCAAACAGTCAGAACCGTGTTAACGCCGCAGACTTCTTTGCCAACCACCCGTTTCATGTACGGATGGAGGGGTTTTCTCGCCGTATGTATGCGCCGTCGCCCGATGGCGCTTTTCGCGAGTCGAAGTGGTTTTACGAGCGAGCCCGTGGACAGTATCAGGACGCACGGGCTCGCTTGACTCCTGCGAAACGGAAGAAGTTCGATCTTGAGTACCCTAGGAAGCAGATGTTCAGCAAGACAGATTTTGCGAAGTTCCTGATGGTATGGCAAGAGTATCCTGATGTTGTAAGCAGAGGCGCCCAAAAGAACTTTGCAGAGTTTGCCAGGATTGTCGGTGAGGACTGGGCGAAGGAGTCGGACGCGTTCAATGAGATGTTCTACAGACACGCGATCGCAAAGGCCGTTGTGTTCCGTTCAGTGGAGAAACTGGTGCCGGAACAGTCGTGGTATGAAGGAGGGTACCGGGCGAATATTGTTGCGTACGCAATTGCGAAGATTGCTCATGATGCCCGTGTGAGCAGAAAAGCGGTGGACTTCGACAGGATCTGGCAACAACAAGGAATATCCAGCGCGATGGAGTCCGCATTTGTTGCGGTCACAAAGGTTGCAAACGATGTTCTTGTGAGTTCCCCGGCCGCGGTGAGGAACGTGACGGAATGGGCAAAACAGAAGGCCTGCTGGAAGCGAATGCAGGAAGCAAGGATTGACTGGCCGGCGGCTTGGCATCGTGAATTGATTTCCGCAGGAGAGCAGAAAGATGCAACAATGGACGCAATCAAGGAGCAGCGTGTACTGAACGGTATTGAGGCTCAGGCTGCTGTTCTAAACGCCGGTGCTGAATTTTGGGGACAGTTGCTGGAATGGGGTACGTCCAGGAAACTGCTGTCACCGATTGAACGCGGCGTGTTGGATGTTGCATCAGCGATTCCCCACAGGCTCCCGAGCGAAAAGCAGAGTCTGATTGCGATGGAGGCACTTGCTAGACTCCAGTCAGAAGGGTGTCAGATGGAGCTTGAGGAAGCATAGCAGGAATTGTGACTAGGATTGTGGAGGGCCTAAGAACCGAATTAGTTGCCGCCACGTGCTGGCACAGTTGCGGCGAATCTCGCATTCCCAAATGACAAACGTCTTCCAGCCCTCGGTTTCTAGAGATTTCAGGGAGAACTCATCGCGTTTGCGAGTATCTCGGAATTTGCGATTCCAGAATTCAGCGCGAGACTTGGGCATAGCCCGGCCGTTGTCACAGCTGTGTCTGTGCCAGAAGCAGCCGTGAACAAAGATGGCTTTTCGGCGGCGAGTGAAGACCAGGTCCGGCTTTCCTTTCAGCCCCGAAACATGGAGCCGGTACCGATAGCCACGCCGATGCAGAAATCGCCGTACCGCCATTTCTGGTTTTGTGTCGCGACCCCTGATCCGCGACATATTGAAGCTGCGCTGCGCCGGCGTGTGCGGATCGGTCCTCATATTCGCCCTGCCTCCCTGAGGAATCCATACACACTTTCTGCAATTTGGCGCGCCATCAGCGGTGGAACGGCGTTGCCGACCTGCGTGTATTGTGACGTGCGGGGACCGCAGAAGTAGTAATTGTCAGGAAACGTCTGAAGACGGGCCGCTTCACGTACGGAGAGGCTTCGGAACTGCTCAGGGTCCGGGTGGATGTAGTAGTGGCCATCCTTTGCGATGTGCGCCGTTACCGTCGTGGCGGCTTGGTTCCACAGCTGCACGCGAAATCGATCGTTGAATATCGGAGGGATTGATGTCGCCGACTTTGCGTTCTCGTGGTTTGGCAACAGGCTCCGGGGGAACTTACTGAGTGTGGGGGACTCACCGAGGCTCTCGGCGTACGACGCAGCATAGATATATCGCATCAGATCACTGGCCATGTGGCTTCGCGCCTCATGATTGGGAATGAACGTTCCCAGGCGATCGTCTGTTAACCAGGCTTCAAGCGTCTTGTCTTCGATCGTCGGCGCGACATCATCCCGACCTTCGCCGGTCTGACTCTTCCGGGGCTTCTGACTGCAGATCTTCCGGCATCTCTGAACGACGCTGAAACTGGCGGAGTCGCGAATCTCCCGCTCGAGCCTTGAGGTGAATGAGGATTCAATCGCCTCGGATAGCGAAAGGGTTGCGCGGCTCCGTCGAGAAAGCCGGCTCTTCAGTTTCGGGAGTCCCCCAATGACTTCGCCCACAGTCACGGTCCTGCCGTGGTGATGAGGAGGCTTGAACTCCGCATCAAGGTCTTCGCGCAATCCAATAATAATGACGCGATGGCGACATTGCGGAATTCCGTAGTCCTCACACCTTACGATGAAGTCCTTCGGGTCTGTTTGGTTGCGAGTGTGCGACGGTCTGGTCAGCGAGACCAATCTGTAACGCTTGTTGCTGCGGCCGGCGGGCTTCCCGGTAATTGCCAGATTCGGATCCTCAAGGTCTTTGAGGATTCGTGGGAAAATCAATTGCCCATTCAGCCGTGACGAGAGGACGCCCTTGACATTCTCCATCACAAATACGTCCGGCCATGTCTGGGCGATGATGCGGAGGTATTCGACATACAGGTGATGCCGATGGTCAGCCTCAGGGACGTAGTCCGCGTTGCCCTTGTTGCGGGCGCGCCCAACAAGCGAATACGCCTGACACGGCGGACCGCCGATGACGATCCGAGGCGTGTCACCCGACGCTTTGAGCCGGTCACGAATGGTCTCTTCAATCCGGCGGTCGTCGTCTGGATCTCCGAGCGTCGCACATAGTGCTTCATGCACTGCGCGATCCCAGGCGTCCGGGCAGCGTTTGGCCAGGTTCTCGATCGAAAGATCGCCACGAAGCGCCTGGTAATACGCGGCCGGGATCTTTCGATTCTCGTATCGATACTGCCTGTAGAAGGACCGAAGCCGCAGTGTCTCATGTGCGTGCTCGTCTTTTTCGACGGACAACGCGATTCGGAATGGTCTGGAACCGCCGACGGCGCACTCCGCAAAACCCTCGCCGAGTCCACCCGGCCCGGCAAAGAGATCGATGATTGGTATCTGGCCATGCGCCATGGGGGGCAATCGCTCCATTGGTTCTGAATTGCATGAGGTTACGCCCACATCGGCTGACGATCCAGGGCGCGAGCGGCGCTGTGAATTGGTCGCCTGATTCAGGTCCGTCCTGCAAAGTCTGTCGGGTCGGATTCGGGGCTGAACATCGGCGAAGAATCGGTGACGTAACTCCCTGATTCTCATTGGCCTGCTTATCGATGATAGAATATTGTGGGCCGCTGGTCGTCGGCTTAGGCCCGGCGCCGGTTGTCTCCTGATGTGGAGTGTCCTTTCTTGAACGCGCTGTCTCGCATTTTCATGACTCTCATCACGTGCCTGCTCACTGCGGCAGCGCCGGCGTTGGCGGAAAACGCCGCGGCCGCACCGCCGATGGTTCGCTGGGGCGATGCCGCCGCTGCCGCCGCTATCCATGATCTGAATCGCGGCGACCTGCCGATCCGGGGGACCGTTGACGGGGGCGTCATCGAGGCCCTGCATGTCCGCGTCACGACGGATCGCGGTCACACTTCATCGACGTCGATCCCCGTCCGCGACGGTTCGTTTCGCTGCGATTACCCGGCCGACTTCGCCGGGGCCCCGGCGCTCGCGCCGTCCGTTCTCTTCGTCGATGTCTCCTCCATTTCGGATTTCGACGCCTCGGATGACAATGCTGTCCGGGCCGAGGCCACGCGAATTGTTTTCGACGCGAAGACGCGCGATTTTCCCGATCTTCCATCCGCCTTCACGAATGACCTGCTCGACGACGCCGGGCGTCGCGATCAGGCCTCCTCAGAGTTTCCCGTCATTCGCAGTCTGACGAACCTGTACTTTCACAGCCGGGGCGCCCGACGCGCAGGGGTCTTTCGCCCCGGGTTTGACCTGGCGCGACCGGCCGACCTGCGGGCGTTTCAGGACAACGTCGCGCTCTGTGACTTCGACTATCGCGATCGGGACTGGTCGACACCGCTGAATCATCGCGTGCGCCGCACGTTCTGGCAGGCCGTCTGGGATCACTGGTTCGGCGCCGGCAACGATCATCCGCTCGATGGCGATCCGACGAACGGGGCGCATGACAACTATCGTCCCTACACGTTCACCAATGACTTCGCCGACATCCTGATCACCTACCTGATGCGCCGCGACCTGTCGAACGCGCTGGACGACAACCTGGACACGATGTGCCGCGAGGGCGTCGAGAACCTGCTCGCCATGCGGCATCAGGGTTCCTCGAATTTTGCGCGGCGCGACGCCCTGGGCCGCGAGCATACCTATACCGACGGCGCCTTTCGCTACGGTATGTTCGAGGACGGAACGTTTCTTGTGGAGGGAACGGGCTGGTTCTTCAATTCGCATCACACGGATTACGTCGCCGGCGGCGTCTTCAATGGTCGCGCCGTGTGGGCGCTCGGCGAGGCGCTGAAACGCTATCCGGATGGCGAATTCGGCGGCCGGATTCGCGGCGCGATCGGCGGCGCCGTCCGCTTCTGCCTAATCGACGCCCGCGCCAGCGGCTACACGAAGTCGACACCGAAGGGGCGGCATTACTGGCGCGACTGCGGCGAGTCCGCCTATCTGCTGCTCGGAATGCTCGCCGCCTGTGAGGTCGATCCCGACCTTCGGATCGCGGACGGCCTGACGCTTCGCGACGCGACGATCGAAACGCTGGACGCCCTCGTGGAGCAGATGCAGCCCCACGGTCAGTGGTCGGTCTACGCCGATCATGACAGTGTGATTCTCGCGGCGCTGGCCGATGGCGTTCGCGTCCTGGGCGATCATCCGCATGCGTCGCAATGGCGGTCCGCCGCGATCAAAGCGGGGAATGGCTGGCTGAACGCTCGCGTGGATGCGAAGGAATACCCGGCGCCGCTGGTCCACTTCGCCGCCCGCGTCGCGCCGGATCGCATCAGCTTCCGCTGGGGTGGTTCAGCGCCTGGCGAGGGCGGCCGCAACCACATCTTCTTCTACAAGACGGGCCATTGGATTCACGCCCTGGCGAAGCTCCATCGCATGACGGGCGATCCGCGCTATCTCGAGCGGGCCGAGCGCATGGTCGGCTACCTCTGCGGCGACAATCCCTATCGCGTTCGCATCTTCAGCGAGCTCGGCGGCGTCTATAACTGGGTGGACGATACCGACGGCGACGGGATCGAGGACGCGCTGCGATTCGACATGTACCCGGAGTCGACGGCCTTCTGCCAGATCGGAATCATGCATTTGCTGGACGCGAAGGCGCCGCGCGAACGCGACTGACGACCGCGCGTCATGACACGTCGGCCAGTTCCCGGCGCGAAGTTGTCGGCGCCGACACCTCGGCGTCCGCGATCTCCTCCGCCTCCCGGCGAATCCCCTTCAGCATCGCGTTGAAGACGATTCCGTGCAGCGGGACGACGGCGTACCAGTACGCCAGACCCAGCAGGCCCTTCGGCTTGAAGCGCGCCGTCTGAACGAGCCTCGACGACTCAGGCCCGTCGGCGTCGGGCTCGATATCGAACGTGAGCGTGGCGACGCCCGGCAGCCGCATTTCGGCGCGCAGCTCCAGCAGGCGATTGTTCTCGATGCGCGTGACACGCCAGAAGTCGAGGGCGTCTCCGAAAGCCAGTTGCTCCGGATCGCGCCGACCGCGTCGCAGGCCGGGACCGCCGATCATGCGGTCCATCAGGCCTCGCAGTCGCCAGAGCCAGTCACCGCCGTGGTAGCCGTTCGATCCGCCGAGTCGGCACACGGCGCGAAACACCTCGGCCGACGGCGCGGGGACGATCGTTTCACGGCGATCGACGAAGACGTGGCCGCCGGCCCAGTCGGGATCGCCCGGAATGGCGCCGGCGTCGGACCAGGCCGTCTCGACGTTCCGGCTCGAGACGCGCCCCAGCGCGGCGTCGATCGCGTCACTCGACGACAACAGCGGCTGCGGCATCAGTTGTGTGGCTTCGTCGTTTCTGCACACGACACGATTGCGCAATCCCTCCGCCAGGGGGCGCGCGATGCGATGGCTCAGCGGCGTGACGAGATGGATCCACAACGAGCTCAGTCGCGGCGTGAGCACCGGGACGGTAACGACGATGCGCCGACGCAGGCCCAGGGCGTCCGACATCACGTCCATCAGTTCGCGATAGGTCACGATGTCGGGACCGCCGATGTCGAGGGTTCGGCCGATCGTCTCGGGGACGTGCAGGCACTCGACGAGGTAATGCAGCACGTTGCGCACAGCGATCGGCTGCGACTCGGTTCGGACCCATCGCGGTGTCAGCATGATCGGCAGTCGTTCGACGAGATAACGCAGGATCTCGAAGGACGCGGACCCGGAGCCAATGATCATCGCCGCGCGGAAGACAGTGACTTTCGCTTCGCCCGTCGCGAGCGCTGATTCGACTTCGCGTCGCGACGTGAGGTGCTCACTGAGATCGGCGCCCGTTTCGCCGAGCCCGCCCAGGTAGATGATTCGGCCGACGCCCGCCTCGCTCGCGGCGCGGGCGAAGTTCTCTGCGACGCGTCGATCGTGCGAACGATAGGCGTCGCCGACAGCCATCATGGAATGCACGAGGTAATAGGCGACGTGGCAGCCGCGCATGGCGTAGCGCAGGCTGTCGGCGTCGGAGACATCGCCCTGAACGATCTCGACATTCGGATCGTTCGCCCAGCGCCGC
>Ga0116152_10003519_pt1 | contig 12547 bp, 6 predicted proteins | sample AD_UKC119_MetaG_FD_89894 | JGI IMG/M metagenome (GOLD analysis project Ga0116152, IMG submission 89894) | Active sludge microbial communities of municipal wastewater-treating anaerobic digesters from Hong Kong - AD_UKC119_MetaG | ecosystem: Engineered > Bioreactor > Anaerobic > Digestate...
AATGAATAGAACAACTTACCCCTCTACTTTAATATACTGTATCAAATCGTAACATCGAATAACATTTGGCATCATGTGACGTAACAATGTATAGTATATCAGAAGTCGATTCTCTATTCGTCTCAGAATAGAAGTTTTCAACAGAAAGGTTTGTTTATGGCATAAGAAAACCCGCCGAAGCGGGTCTAATTGAGTATTTGATTTTATTGGTTCGTCGCGGTTCCAATATTATCTATTTATAATTTAAAACGCAAGCAATTTCTTGCGACCCTCGATTGCGGCCTGAAACACGCGGGTTTCCTTGCATTTCAAAGAAAGGAAACATCATGCTGAAACCAATATCCTTCTCCCTGGGCGCCCTGCCCTATTACCCAACGCCTGACGCACCCTCCGGAACGGGGCCTGCACGCAAGCGGTTGATGCGGCCGGAAGCCTCCCGGACGTTCGTCAAACCGCTTCGTCAGTCGCTGTTCAAGGATGCTCGCCTGATGCCCGGCACCTTGCGCCTGCTCTGCCTTCTGGCTGGCTGGCAGGGCGCAGGACGCCCCATTGAAACCACGCTCGGCGCGCTTGCCCGGCAGCTTCAGCGCTCTGAGCGCCAGATACAGCGCTATATCAAGGATGCGGCCGAGGAAGGCTATCTCTTCTGTTCAAAGGTCGCCAACCGGCTCGGTTACATTGTTGGCTTGCGTCTCCGGATCAATCCGGCTGCCGTATATGCGCCCAAGCGTGAGGAGGGCGGAAATCACCCCCGGCATAACGATACGGCGCGTTACGCAGCACCTGATACACGGCGTGATGGCTCCGAAAGCCGCAGAAATCCGGCCACGACGGATATGTCCGACACTAAGGAAAACATATATATTATAAAAGATGATACGGACGATTTTGGCCGATCGTTACAGCTCATCTGTGAGCGGAACAATCTCAGATACGCCCTGATATAGCCCTCACGTCCCGTCACAAGCCCTCCCAAACGGCTCTCTCATCCAGGCCGCAACTTGTTACGCCCAAACGCTCACCATTGGCCGGGCGGCACGGCTGGGAAGGCTTTCAGGAAGGAAGAGAGGGAAACACAATGCCATATCGCCACATCCCAGCCGGCGGATAACAGGGCAAGATTTGAGACGACGCTTACGTATGGAGCCCTTTGGCGCCGCATATCCGCCATCACATGTGACATCACAGCCAGATCATGAAGCGCAGACTTTCGGTGGAGAAGGGCGCTCATCAAGCCGCTCACACCAATCGCATCCGCATATCATGCCATAGCGGGCGTTTTCTCGCCCTTGTGGAGGAGGGCATCAAACGCCCCTTCCCCCAAGCCAATCATATCTGATCAGCACCAAACAGATCGCAAGGTGACACCAGAACCGGCATGCCCACCCCGTAGAGACAGCTTTCAGCAATACGGAAAATAACCGCCACCCTGAAAGCAAAAGGCTTCTGTCTCTCAATCCGGATCAGACCGTATCATTTTCCTGTAACAGCCGGGATGAGGAGGGCGCCTAAAGCATCCCAAACGTTTCATTTCCGGCGATTTCGCAAGCATATCAGACCGTCACACTGAGATGGTGCGATACGTCGGGGTGTGATAGGGGGAACCGGCCAACAAACCGGCCAAAATAGCGGAATCAATTTCCTCGCCAATTTCCCTACAGGCATGATATTGTTTAAATTATGAGCAATTCTCCAGCGGACACAGAACCGGCCAAAACACCCCCCGAAGATCGAGGCGAAAGCACTGGTCTGATGGAACCTATGCTCGTATCCGAAAGCGGGCCGAGGCGGGCAGGGCTGGCAGACCTCGCCGTTGATCTGGCAGCACGTTCAGCCGGCTTCCGCCGCAGTCTGCCGGATGGTGTTCTACGGGCACTCAGCCAGCTCGTGCGCGCCATGAACTGTTACTATTCCAATCTGATTGAGGGCCATGACACCCACCCGATCGACATCGAACGGGCGATGGAGGGCGATTATTCGGCCGATCCCGAAAAGCGCGACCTTCAGCTGGAAGCCCGCGCTCATATCGCTGTGCAGACCTGGATCGACGAGGGCGGTCTGGATGGCCGGGCCGTCACAAGCGACGGGCTCCTGGAAGTTCACCGCCGCTTCTGCGAACTGCTGCCGGACGAATTGCTCTGGGTCGAAAATCCGGACACCGGCGACCGCTTGCGCGTTGTGCCGGGAAAGCTGCGTGGATCAGATGTGGCGGTCGGTCGCCACCTGGCCATTTCACCAGGCGCTGTCCCGCGCTTCCTGGCGCGGTTCGAACAAGCCTATGGCCGGCTGGGCAGGGTGGATTCTCTGATCGCCGCTGCGGCGGCGCATCACCGGCTGCTCTGGATCCACCCGTTTCTGGATGGCAATGGACGTGTCGCCCGCCTGATGTCCTATGCGATGTTACGCGAGACACTTGATACGGGCGGAGTCTGGTCGATCGCGCGCGGCCTGGCGCGCAATGAGGCCGAATACAAACAGCACCTCGCTGCCTGTGACGGCCCCCGGCGGGGTGACCTCGACGGACGCGGGACGTTGAGCGAAGAAGCACTGGCCTCATTCGCTGGCTTTTTCCTGCGCACCTGCATCGATCAGGTGACCTTCATAGAAGAGCTCGTTCAGCCTGAGCGGCTGCGCGCCCGGATTCAGCTCTGGGCCGAGGAGGAGATCCGCATTGGCACGCTGCCGCCCAAATCGGGCGCCGTGCTGGATGCGGTGCTGTATCGCGGTGAACTCCCACGCGGCGAGGTCCAGAGCCTGCTTGATACAAGCGAGCGTAACGCGCGGCGCGTCACATCGGCCCTGATCGAGAAGGGTGTGGTGACATCCGATAGCACGCGCGCGCCTCTGAGGCTGGCTTTTCCGGCGGCGTTTGCGTCCCGCTGGATGCCCGGCCTGTTTCCGGAAAAACGTGGCGAGTAGGTGTCTCACACCGTCACATGGGATGCGTCACGCCCCTCAACGCGCCGATGCGATAATTTATGTTATGAATATTGAAGGGGATCGATTCGAAATTTTCTATTTTACGTTTGAATCATTCAGGTTGAGACTCTATCGTCAATAAAAACAAGAGAGTACCGGGCTATATAGATGACCTCCACTGCGCCGTTCTTTGAGAATCCGATCCTAAATTCACCCTATGCGGAACCCACGCATCACCATGCGCTTGACCAAGACGGCCAGCCCCTCAACGAGCCACCGAGAGACGGGCGTCGTCGCTCCGAACTAATCACGCCGGTCCCGAAGCCACGCAAGAAAAAGCAAAAGGCGGCCACTAAGGATCAGGGCAATCTCGATCTCTCCGGAGATGATGGCGTTTCAACAGAAGATCAGGAATACAATCCGACGCCGATCATCAACGAAATCCGGTCACATGTTGCAGACTGGCGAAAAAGCACCAAAGCGAGCTGGGGGGTAACACCGACAACAGCCCGCCTGCTCGAACACTGGCGCAACTACCCCTATCAGGGCATCCGGCCTTTCTTCTGTCAGATCGAAGCGGTCGAGACGATAATCTGGCTGACAGAAGTTGCTCAACGCAATCGCCAGTATCGCCACATCTGGGAACATGTGCTTGGTGCGAACGAGCAGGCCAATCCGGAACTGCTCCGGCTCGCCATGAAGATGGCAACGGGCGCCGGCAAGACCACAGTGATGGCCATGCTTATTGCCTGGCAGACCGCAAATGCCGTGCGAGCGCCGACAAGTAGTCTTTTCTCTCGCGGCTTTCTTATCATCGCGCCCGGCATCACCATCAAGGATCGCCTGCGCGTCCTGTTTCCAAGCGATCTCGACAGCTACTATCGCACACGAGAACTCGTGCCGTCAGACATGCTGGATGACATCGCCAAGGCAAAGATTGTCATTACCAACTACCATGCGATGCAGCTGAAGGAGACGCTGGAAGTCAACAAGGTCGGCCGCTCGCTTCTTCAAGGCAGACATGAAGCGATCGCCACCAAGGAAACCGAAGGCCAGATGGTCCGCAGGGTTGCCGAGGAACTCATGGGCCTCAAAAACATCGTCGTCATCAACGATGAAGCGCACCACTGTTATCGCGAAAAGCCCGACAATGACGATCTCGATGATCTCAAGGGGGACGACAAGAAAGAAGCCCAGAAGGAAAATGAAGCCGCGCGGCTCTGGATCAGTGGGATCGAAATGTTCAAGCGAAAGCTTGGCGTGCGCGCGGTTTACGACCTCTCCGCAACACCTTTTTTCCTGCGCGGTTCGGGCTATGCCGAAGGCACGCTGTTTCCTTGGACCATCAGCGATTTCTCGCTGATGGACGCTATCGAATGTGGAATTGTAAAATTGCCCCGCGTCCCTGTTGCAGATAATTATATTTCGGATGAAGAGTCGCCCGTCTTCCGTGAATTGTGGGAACACATTCGCGATGACATGCCGAAAAAAGGTCGCGGCAAAGGGAAGGATGATCTCGATCCGGAGTCCCTCCCCCCAAAACTTCAGACCGCGCTCGTAGCACTTTACAATCACTATCAAGAAACCTTTGAAAGCTGGCGCAAGTCTGGCATCGAAACGCCGCCCGTTTTCATTGTTGTGTGCAACAACACGTCGACATCAAAACTTGTGCATGAATGGATTTCTGGCTGGCAGCGTCCAGTGTCAGACGGTTCAGAAGAACTGAGAACCGTTCATCATGGACACCTTCCCCTGTTCAGCAATTTTGATGAGCACGGCAATCGTCTGGCTCGCCCCTACACCCTGCTGATCGATTCCAAGCAATTGGAATCCGGTGAAGCGCTCGACGATGATTTTCGACGTGCCGCCGCTCTGGAAATCGAACAGTACAAACGCGAGATCGCGCAGCGCTCAGGTTCAGGCGAAGTCGGCGAACTATCTGATTCGGACCTTCTCCGGGAAGTGATGAACACCGTCGGCAAGAAAGGACGCCTTGGAGAGCAGGTGCGCTGTGTCGTTTCTGTTTCCATGCTGACGGAAGGCTGGGACACAAACACTGTCACGCACATTCTTGGTGTGCGTGCTTTCGGGACTCAGCTTTTGTGTGAACAGGTCGTTGGACGCGGTCTGCGTCGCTATTCATATGATCTGAACGACCAGGGCCTCTTCAATGTCGAATATGCGGACATTATGGGCATCCCTTTTGACTTCACAGCGAAGCCGACCGTTGCGCCGGTAAAGCCACCGAAGAAGATGACCCGCGTCGCCGCCATGCGCGATCGCGAAGCGCTCGAAATCGTGTTTCCACTCGTCGTCGGCTACCGCATCGATTTGCCTGAAGAAAAGCTCGAAGCATCCTTTACCGAAGATTCCCGTCTCGTGCTCACCCCCGAACTGGTCGGCCCCGGTCAGACCTTGCTCGAAGGAATTGTCGGCGAAGGTGTCACCATGACAGCCGCTGAGATGAAGGATATGCGTCCGAGCACCGTCTCCTTCGAACTCGCGAAATATATGCTCTATGCCTATTTCAGGGATGGTGATGGCGAGCCCAAGCTGAACCTGTTCTACCAGATTCAGCGGATCGTCCGAAGGTGGGTCGATGAAGGCTATCTCGTCTGCAAGGGCGATACCGGGCCCTGGATGCTGCAAATCAAATCCATCGCTGCTCAGGCGTCCGAACGCATCTATAATGCCATTGCAGCCGCAATTAGCGATGAAGAGCGCATTCGCGCAGTACTGGATCCCTACAATCCGAAAGGCTCAAGCCGGCACGTCGGCTTCATGACTTCGAAGGACCTCTATGAAACAGATCCCGAAAAATGTCATGTGAACTATGTTGTCTCTGATAGTGGCTGGGAGGCAGAATTCGCGCGTGCGGCTGAAGCGCATCCGCGCGTTGTATCCTACGTGAAAAACCAAGGTCTGAACCTCGAAGTTCCATATCGCGATGGGGATGTCGCCCGCAAATATATCCCGGATTTTGTTGTCCGTATCGATGACGGCCACGGTCCGGACGATCTCCTAAACCTCATTGTTGAGATCAAGGGCTATCGCGCTGAAAACGTGAAACTGAAGTCCGAGACCATTCGACAAAAGTGGATCAGGGGCGTCAACAATCTTGGCACATTCGGGCGGTGGGCCTTTGTCGAATTCAACGACGTCTATGAAATCCAGAAGGAATTTTCCGCGCTGATCGATCAGTCACTCTCAGCGCAGACAGAAACCATTCTAACGAAAGAGAGCATGTAGTGGCGCGGGGCAAGAAAACAGCAGCGACCAAGCAGGTCGAAACCCTCAAACACCAACAAGCGAAGCGGAAGAACATTCCGACAGCGGAATTGCAGTCCGCAGCACAGCGCGCCGAAGAGCTGCAGCCCGTCGAGCCTGTCATCTATAAACGCCGCTATCCCCTCGCCTCCGGCGAGGAACGTCCACGTGACAAGGATTTGGACCCGCAACTCGTCTGGAAAGGCGCGCGCATCCGACTGACTGAAGAACAGATACGGGAGGCTGCCGCGAACGGCTATGTCGATATCTCTGACACCCAGCTCACCTGGCGCGGCAAAGACAGCCAAGACTGGTCCGACCTCGTGGTCCATGCGCCGCCGCTCTACATTCAGGAGAAGGTGCATCCCAAGGCGATCATCGACGACCTGACTCGCCAGACAAGGGAAAAGCGTGAAACGGACGAAGGCACATTCGACCTGTTCCACGACTTCAACGGCATCGACCCAGAAGCCAAGACCGAATTCTACGCGCACGACCAGAACTGGTCGAACCGATTCATCCTGGGCGACAGTTTGCAGGTGATGGCGAGCCTCGCCGAGCGCGAAGGCCTGCGCGGACAGGTGCAGTGCATCTATTTCGACCCGCCCTATGGCATCAAGTTCAATTCGAACTGGCAGGTCTCGACGCGCTCACGTGACGTGAAAGACGGCAAGGTCGAGGAAATCACGCGCGAGCCAGAACAGGTTCGTGCGTTCCGCGACACATGGAAGGACGGCATCCACTCCTATCTCACCTACCTGCGCGACCGTCTTACTGCGATGCGAGACCTGCTGACTGAGAGCGGAAGCATTTTTGTTCAGATTGGCGATGAAAATGTGCACCGCGTTCGCGCTCTGATGGACGAAGTGTTTGGAGAAGACAACTTTGTAGTTCTGATACCGTTCAAAAAGACTAGTAGCGTTGGCTCCAAGTACATTGATGCTCTCAATGACTACATTATCTGGTATGCAAAATCTAAGCCCGACATGAAGTATCGGCAGCTTTACAGCGTACCGGGTCGCGATCCGTATGCTTTCCCGATGATTGAGCTTGAATCGGGTGATTCTCGCCGCCTTACATCTAAGGAAAGGACACCCGAAACTGCGCCAGAGGGACGCCTCTATCGTACAGCCAACATCACTTCACAAAGTGGAGGTCCATCAACTCACTTTCCAGTTGAGCTTGAGGGCAAGACAGCCGTGCCATCGAAAAACGCGTACTGGAAGACAAACTTGCGGGGCATGGAGACACTAAAGAAAGCGGGGCGCTTAGAAATAGTAGGAAACACACTGACCTTCCGTCGATACCAAGACGACTTCCCGATACGCGCTGTGACAAATTGGTGGGATGATACTGTCCAAAGCACGTTTTCTACAGAGAACATTTATGTTGTTCAAACTTACACAAAGGTCGTTGAGCGTTGCATCTTGATGGTTACCGACCCTGGTGATCTCGTAATTGACCCCACGTGTGGCTCCGGCACAACGGCAACGGTCGCCGAACAATGGGGTAGACGATGGATTACCGTCGACACATCTCGCGTTGCACTCGCACTTGCTCGCGCGCGAGTGATGGGTGCGAAATACCCTTACTACCTGTTGGCAGACAGTAATGACGGCCGTCTAAAAGAAGGTGAGTTGACAGGCAAGCCACCAATCGACGGACCGACGCACGGTGACATTCGTCAGGGTTTTGTCTATGAACGGGCGCCGCATATTATGCTTAGCTCAATTACTCGCAACGCTGAGATAGATGTCATCTGGGAAGAATATCAGGAGAAGCTTGAACCCATTCGCCGCGACCTGAATTCCGCGCTCGGCAAAGCTTGGGAGGAGTGGGAAATCCCGCGTGAAGCTTCGCCTTCTTGGTCAGAGAATATCAAGGATCTGCATAATGCTTGGTGGGATTTGCGCATTGCGCGCCAGAGGGCGATCGATGACTCCATCGCGAAGAAGGCTGATGTTGAACTGCTCTATGATCGTCCCTACGAGGACAAGTCTCGCGTGCGCGTAGCAGGGCCATTCACGGTCGAAAGCCTGTCGCCACACCGCGTCGTCCCCTCCAGCGAGATGGAGTTGATCGACGAGATCGACGCCGCCGAGAGCAAGCGCAAGCCGAAACTGCCCAAGGGCACCGAGGAGCTGAACGACTTCACGGACATGATCTTGGAGCACCTCAAGACCTCTGGTGTGCAGCAAGCGAAAAAGGATGATCGCATTACGTTCGAATCCGTCACCGGCTGGCCGGGAACATGGATCGCTGCCGACGGCCGTTTCATGGAAGGCGAGACCGAGAAGCGCGCCGCCATCTTCATCGGCCCGGAATTCGGCACGGTGAGCCGTGCCGACCTGACCGCCGCTGCGCGCGAAGCGTTGGATGCACGGTTCGATGTGCTGATCGCCTGCGGCTTCGCATTTGAAGCGCATACATCCGAACTCGACAAACTGGGGCCCTTGCCAATTCTCAAGGCGAAGATGAATCCCGAATTGCACATGTCGGACGAGTTGAAGAACACTGGTGCAGGCAACCTCTTCGTCGTGTTCGGGGAGCCAGACATCAAGTGGGACTTCAATGAAAATGGCGACATAGTTGTCGAGGTGCTTGGCGTTGACGTGTTCGACCCCAAAACCGGCGAGGTACGAGCCAGCGGCAAGGACGACATCGCCGCCTGGTTCATTGACACGGACTACAACGAGGAAAGTTTCTTCGTCCGTCACGCTTACTTCATGGGTGCAAATGATCCGTATAAGTCTCTGAAGACCGCACTTAAGGCGGACATCGATGCTGAGGCTTGGGAGACACTTTATCGAGATACATCACGCCCCTTCCCCCGCCCCGACACTGGCCGATTTGCAGTGAAGGTCATCAATCACTTCGGCGACGAAGTGATGAAGGTGTTTGCGGTGTAGAGGCACGTATGATGACAACAGGCAAATGCGCAATTTGGGGAACAGATGCGACGCTCCTCCCAACAGCTCGGGACGGTGTCGATGTAGATTCTCCGCGAGCAGGCGGTCGCTACTTTATGTCCCGCTCCGCACAGGCGGTCCTTTTGCATCGTGATGAAACATCAAAGCGCAAATTGACTTCGTGGCTTGTTGAGCAACGCAGGCTTGGAGTTTCTTGTCCCGAGATATCTACCCGCACACTGGAGGAAGTCGAAACCCGCCGCCCTCTGAACGTATTTGATCGGGCCGATGCCCTTTTGCGTTACATGCCATCTAAAAGCGAATACATCGGCACGGTGGTGAAGTTCTACGCGCTCGATAATTCGAAAAACCCCAAGGCTTCGGAAGAGCTTCTCGCTTGGACATCGTCCCGCCGAATATCGGAGATTATCACGCTTGCTGAATTCTGCGCCGCAGAGGGGTGGATTGGGCACCGCATCACCGAGCGGACAAGCCGCTCTGGAAATAACGTCCATGAACTCATGCTCAGGCCGCCGGGCTTTAAGCGACTATCAGAATTAGACGGGACAAACGCTTCATCCGAGCAGGCCTTTGTCGCCATGTGGTTCGACGATTCAATGACTGATGCGTATGAGAACGGCATTGCCCCAGCTGTCCGCGATGCCGGCTACGAACCTCTCCGCATCGACAACAAGGAGCACAACAACAAAATTGATGATGAAATCATCTCTGAAATCCGAAGGTCTAGATTTCTGATTGCAGATTTCACACAAGGCGAAACAGGAGCACGAGGAGGCGTCTACTACGAAGCTGGTTTCGCACACGGGCATAATATCCCCGTGATCTTCACCTGCCGTGCCGACGTTCTGAAAAACGTTCACTTCGACACCCGCCAATACAATCATATCACTTGGGAAAATCCTGAGGAGCTCCGCTCACGGCTCGCTCAACGAATCTCTGCAACAATTGGCGATGGCCTGTTGAGAAAGTCGGCATAACACCATGCAGTTTAGGATCGCTGACAGTTTTGCCAAAGCCCTCGCCAAACTCCCTGCGCAGGATCAAAAGGCGGTGAAGACTACGGTCTTCGACCTTCAGATGGACCCGGCGCATCCTGCCCTCCAGTTTCATAGAATCGATAAGTCCAAAGATCAGAACTTCTGGTCTGTGCGCGTGAGTCGGGACATTCGGCTCATCATCCATAAGACCGAAGAAAGTTTCCTAATCTGCTATGTCGATCACCATGACGATGCTTATGCCTGGGCGGAACGTCGTCGGATCGAAACACACCCGAGAACAGGTGCAGCGCAGATCGTCGAAGTACGTGAGCGAATAGAAGACGTTCTGATTCATCGGCCTGTCGAAGTCGAAGCACAACCGGCAGAGCCGGTTCCTTCCCTCCTGTTCGACAATCTCGATGACGATGATCTTCTCGCTTACGGCGTGCCTCCTGACTGGCTAGCTGACGTTAAAGCTGCCACCGAGGACTCGCTATTCGATATCGTTGACCACCTTCCCGCTGAAGCAGCCGAAGCCCTTCTCGATCTTGCAGTAGGGGAGCAGCCAGAGCGCCCACTTGTCGTCACGATCGATGGAGCTGATCCGTTCGCACACCCGGACGCACAACGCCGTTTTCGCGTCATGGACAATGTCGAAGAGCTCAAGAAGGCGCTCGACTACCCATGGGATCAGTGGACGGTATTCCTGCATCCTTCGCAGAGGGAGGTGGTACAACAAGCCTTCAACGGCCCTGCGCGTGTCTCGGGCTCAGCCGGTACGGGGAAAACTGTTGTTGCGCTTCATCGCGCCGCCAACATCCTGCGACAGCACCCAAACACCAAGCTGCTTCTGACCACCTTTTCTCTGCCACTCGCGAATGCACTTGAACGCAAGCTGACAATCCTGACAGGCGAGTCCGCCGATATCGTTCCACGCGTGACTGTTCTACCCTTTCAAGGTGTAGCGAATGATTTGTTTACGCTCGCCTTTGGCCACCACCCCCGAGCCGCAAGCACCGATCAGGTAATGGGCGCCCTGAAGAAAGCGGCTGAAGACTTGGGTTTGAAGAGCTTTACGCTTCGCTTCCTGATGTCGGAGTGGTTGAACGTCGTCGATGCATGGCAGGTAGAAGACTCAGAAACTTACCAGTCAGTCCCTCGCCTCGGGCGAAAAAATCGGCTCGGCGTCAAACAACGCGCAGCCCTATGGCCGGTGTTCGAAGCCGCACGTGAGCTGCTTGAAGCACAGGGCCTGATGACCTGGCCATCAATCTTCGGAAAGGTGACGCGCTATTTCAGAGAGCGAGTCGAGAAGCCTTTTTCGCATGTTATCGTTGACGAGGCACAAGACCTTGGCGTGCCCGAATTACGTATGCTTCGTGCGATCGCACCTGATCAGCCTGACGCCCTCTTTTTTGCCGGCGATCTCGGCCAACAGATTTTTCAAGAGCCGTTTTCATGGCTTGCGCTCGGTGTTGATATCAGAGGTCGCTCCCGGACTCTCAAGGTCAACTATCGAACTTCGCACCAAATTCGTCGCGCTGCAGACCAACTACTCCCACAACTCATCCGTGACGTGGATGGCATTGAACAAGATCGCCGTGGAACAGTCTCCGTGTTCAACGGCCCAGAGCCACGTGTTGCTAAGTTCCCGGATCAAGACGCCGAAATTGCCGGCGTCGCGGCCTGGATCTCGGAACTCACTGGGGATGGAGTCGCGCCCGCTGAAATCGGCATTTTCGTTCGCTCACGCCCACAGTTGACGCGTGCTCGGTCTGCCGTAAAGGCGGCAGGGCATGTTCAGCTCGAACTCTCCGAGCGCTCGGAAGACCCCAAAGGGCGCATTGCTATTGGCACGATGCATCTCGCCAAAGGTTTGGAATACAAAGCCATTGCTGTGATGGCCTGTGATGACGATGTACTGCCATTGCAAGAACGGGTTGAGACGATTGCCGACCCTGCCGAATTGGATGACGTCTACGAGACAGAACGCCAGTTGTTCTATGTCGCATGCACACGCGCGCGGGATCACTTATTCGTCACAGCAATTGCGCCGGGTTCTGAATTCCTGTCGGACCTTTCGACACGATAACATCGACGGCGGAAATGACTTTCTTACGCCGGCCCAACCGGCTCTTCATCTTGAATGATCGGCGCGTCCTTATCGAAGCGAGGATCGAGCGGTGAGGCATGGTCAAAGCTTGCCATCACCTTCTCATATGCTTCGGGATCATGCTTGAACGCCAGTCCGGCGAGATGGTGCAGGCGCAGAGACTGATGATGTCCGGTTTCCAATAGCCTCGGTTCAAGCACCTGCCAGAGCTGTTTTGCATCCTCTTCCGAGCGACATTGTATGTAGAAGCCTTCCGGCGTCACACCATCCCGTCTGACCTCGATGCCGGTTTCTTTGCTGACCTCGCGCAAGTTCAAACCAAAATCCAATAGGTCGCGAAA
>Ga0116152_10003522_pt1 | contig 12539 bp, 10 predicted proteins | sample AD_UKC119_MetaG_FD_89894 | JGI IMG/M metagenome (GOLD analysis project Ga0116152, IMG submission 89894) | Active sludge microbial communities of municipal wastewater-treating anaerobic digesters from Hong Kong - AD_UKC119_MetaG | ecosystem: Engineered > Bioreactor > Anaerobic > Digestate...
AAACCATCGAAATGGCGGTAGATACGGCCACTTCATTAATTAATACAGGCATAACACATTTATCCTTCTATTCTCTTTCTCTCGAAGAGGGTACCCCCATGCGCGAAAAGTACGAAAAGTCACTTGAAGAATATATGCCGCAGGAGACAGAACGTGCCATGGTTCATGCCGTTATGGAAAAGGCGGCACAACTGGGATTCGTTCATTATGAAATAAGCAATATGGCGCTTCCCGGAAAGGAAAGCCGTCATAACCAAATCTATTGGCACGGTCTTCCTTATCTGGGTTTTGGCGCCGGCGCGCATGCCTATTTCGAAGGAAAACGATATGCGCACGATGATACAATCGATGCTTATTGTGCAAACATGGCAAATCCGAAGCCGTCCTTTACTGATCTTTATCATATTGAGGAAGAGCTGACAGGAAATGATGAAAAAAAGGAATATATGATGCTCGGATTTCGACGCATCGAAGGCATATCCGAAGAAGCGTATCAAGAGCGTTTTGGAGAAGCCCCGGATGCCCTGTTTGCAGATGTTTTGGCTGATGAGATAAAACGCGGACTCGTTGAGAAAAAAGAGGGGTACTATCGCCTCACCGCGAAAGGTATTGATTTCGGAAATCAAGTTTTTGAAGATTATGTTTGACATTCTTTGACTATCGTGATACAGTCGTATTAGCACTCGAGGACGTCGAGTGCTAACCTATGATTATTGATGGTGAGAGGAGGTCTTTGCCGTGGCTTTGGATGAACGTAAGAGAAAGATTTTACAAGCGATTGTCGACGATTATGTTGCGACGGCAGAACCGGTCGGATCGAAGTCATTAATCGAGCATCATAACTTTAGCGTTAGCTCTGCAACTCTTCGTAATGAGATGGCAGAACTGGAGCAATTGGGCTATCTGGAACAGCCACATACATCGGCAGGACGTATACCTTCAGATAAAGGGTATCGCGAATACGTGGATTCACTTATGCACGTCGATGTATTAAGTGAAAAAGAGAGCGAAGAGATTAAGCATCAATTGGATAACAGCTTTCATGAGATTGCGACCCTTTTGAAGGCGGCGTCGAACACGCTTTCCGAACAAACGGGTTATGTTTCATTGGCACTCACGCCGCGTTTTAACTCTTCCTACTTAACCCAACTGAAAATGATGATGATTGAGCCGGGTAAGGCACTCGTCGTTGTGGTTTTGTCGGCGGGCGTCGTGAAGGATAGACTCGTACGCATTCCGGACTTTTTGACACCGGAACAGGTACAAGCCATTTCCCAATCGGTGGAGGAAGGACTTTGCGGGAAGCCACTTTCCGAAATAACCTTGGTTACCGTGGCGACGGCAGCGAAGCAAAATCGTGCGAAGCTCCCGGATGCGCTTTTGAATCAGATTCTTTACGAAGCATATACTGCGATAAAGCAAGCGGACAATCTCGACATTTATATGGAAGGAACGCATAGAATGCTTTCTTTACCGGAATTTCATGATGTGGACCGTGCTCGCGGACTTTTTGATACACTTTCACGAGATGGTATTGTGGCAGGTTACGTAAATGAGGTCGCTAAGAAAGAGACGAAATCATCTTATATGATTCGAATCGGACAGGAAATCACACTCGACGGACTCGACGATTGTAGCTTTATCACTACTACCTACAGTGTTGGTAATCAGGTTGCCGGCAATATTGGAGTCATCGGGCCGAAACGAATGGAGTATTCGAAGGTGATATCCCAGATTGACTTCGTACGTAGTATGATAGATCAACAGCTTAAAGAAACGTAGATATCATAAGCGTATGATGCTTTTGATTCGGAATAATTACAAACGAGGAATGAAGAATGAAGAAAAAAGAAAAGATGAATGAAGAGGCGAAAATGCCGGAAGATCCGATTGATTTTCCGAATGATTCCGTAGATGAGACAGCGGACGATAATGAAGTCAATGTAGAGGTCATGGAAGAAGATGAAGAAGGCGAAGTCGACGAAGAGAATGACGAGCTTGCCGAATTGAAAGATCGCTACATGCGACTTCTTGCCGAATATGATAATTTCCGACGGCGCTCACAAAAGGAGAAAGAATCACTTTATTCCGAGGCTGTAGCGGATGTGTCCAAGGAGTTCTTGGCAATCGTAGACAATATCGATCGTGCCGTCGAATCGACCGAAAACATGACCGATATGAGTGCAGAGAAGGTCGCAGAAGGAATCACGATGATTGCGAAGCAGACCACGGCAGTTTTGTCGAAGCTCGGTATTGAAGAGATTCAAAGTGAGAAGGGTGAGACCTTCGATCCGAATTTCCATGAGGCGGTCATGCATGTTGAAGATGATTCTCTAGGAGAACAGGCAATCGCCGAAGTTTTCCAAAAAGGATATATTTGCAAAGGGAAGGTCATTCGCCATACCGTTTGCAAGGTAGCAAATTAAGTAAACCGACATTACGAATGATAAAAAATAAAAGGAGTGATAACAATGATGGATTTTGAAAGAGCGAATCTGGTCCCAACCGTAATTGAGTCCACGAACCGCGGAGAACGCGCGTATGATATCTTTTCCCGACTTCTGAAGGAAAGAATTATTATCCTTTCCGAAGATGTCAACAGTGTAACCGCCAGCTTGATTACCGCGCAGCTTCTCTTCTTGGAAGCTGAGGATCCGGATAAGGATATCCAATTCTACATAAACAGCCCAGGAGGTGTGGTCACCGATGGCTTGATGATTTATGACACAATGCAACACATTAAGCCTGACGTGCAAACCATTTGCATGGGTATGGCCGCATCAATGGGCTCTGTCCTATTGGCAGCTGGTACGAAGGGTAAACGTTTTATTTTGCCGAATGCGGAAGTTATGATTCACCAACCATCCGGCGGAGCACAGGGTCAGGCAACCGATGTATTAATTGCTGCTGACCACATGCGACACACACGTGAACGTTTGAATAAGATTTTGTCAGAAAAGACGGGTCAACCACTCGATGTTATCGAGAAGGATGTTGAGAGAGATAATTGGATGACCGCCGAAGAAGCCGTAAAATATGGCATCGTCGATCAAATTATGGAAAAGAGAGCGTAAGCTCACGATAATAAGGAGGAATTAATATGGCAAAGGTAATTGGAATTGATTTAGGCACAACGAATTCCTGTGTCGCAGTAATGGAAGGCAGCGAGGCTGTCGTTATACCGAATCCCGAAGGAAATCGCACGACTCCTTCAGTCGTCGCATTTTCAAAGACAGGCGAGCGTCTCATCGGTCAAGTAGCTAAGCGTCAGGCAGTTACGAACCCAGACCGCACAGTACAATCCATCAAGCGTGAAATGGGTACCAACTATAAGGTCGGTATCGATGAAAAGCAATACTCTCCTCAAGAGGTTTCGGCCATGATTCTTGCTAAGCTGAAGAGTGACGCAGAAGCATATCTTGGTCAGACGGTATCACAAGCGGTAATCACTGTTCCGGCTTACTTCTCGGACGCACAGCGTCAGGCAACGAAGGATGCAGGTAAGATTGCAGGACTCGAAGTATTGCGTATCATCAACGAGCCAACGGCTGCTGCTTTGGCATATGGTCTTGATAAAGAAAATGACCAAAAGATTCTTGTGTTCGACTTGGGCGGCGGTACATTTGATGTATCTCTCCTTGAGATCGGTGATGGCGTTTTCGAAGTATTGGCAACGGCCGGTAACAACCGTTTGGGCGGCGATGATTTCGATAATAAGATTGTTGATTATCTTGTAGACACCTTTAAAGCAGACCAGGGTGTGGATCTCCGTTCCGATAAGATGGCTATGCAGCGTTTGCGTGAAGCCGCAGAAAAGAGCAAGATTGAGCTTTCCGGTGTTACTACATCGAATATTAACCTCGCTTATATCACAGCGGATTCTACAGGCCCGAAGCATATGGATATCACATTAACCCGTGCTAAGTTCGATGAGCTCACACACAGCCTTGTAGAACAGACCATGGAGCCGGTACGCCGTGCCATGACTGATGCCGGACTTACACCGAATGACATTGACAAGATTCTCTTGGTTGGTGGTTCGACACGTATCCCAGCCGTACAAGATGCTGTTAAGAAATACTTTGGCAAGGATCCGTTTAAGGGTATTAACCCAGACGAGTGCGTTGCTATTGGTGCCGCAATTCAGGCCGCTGTTCTTACCGGTGATGTGAAGGGACTTCTCCTTCTTGACGTTACACCTCTTTCTCTCGGTATTGAAACACAGGGAGGCGTTTTCACACGTATGATCGAGCGTAACACCATCATTCCGACCAAGAAGAGCCAGATTTATTCGACGGCTGCAGACGGTCAGACACAGGTTGATGTTCACGTATTACAAGGTGAACGTGAGATGGCAGCATACAATAAGACACTTGGTAACTTCATTCTCGATGGTATCGCACCAGCACCACGTGGCGTTCCGCAAATCGAAGTCACATTCGATATCGACGCGAATGGTATCGTGCACGTATCTGCAAAAGATATGGGTACAGGTCGCGAGCAAAAGATTACCATCACGGCTTCAAGCAACATGAGTGAAGACCAGATTAACGAAGCCATCAAGGAAGCAGAGCTCCACGCTTCCGAAGATAAGCAACGCAAAGAAGAAATTGAAATCAAGAACAAGGCAGAGTCCATGGTATATCAGACCGAAAAGACTCTCTCCGAGCTTGGTGACAAGATTGACGCTGCGGACAAGGCTCCTGTTGAAGAAGCACTAGGCAGATTGAAGAAAGCGATTGAAGCGAACGACAACGAAGCCATGAAGACGGAGACAGATGCTGTTGAGAAGGCTTTCTATAAGATCAGTGAAAAGCTTTATTCGCAGGCTAACCCACAAGGCGCACAGGCTCAGCAAAATCCGGAAGGATTCCAGGGCTATGCACAGGGTGGTCAAGATGCAGGTAATGCAGGCGGTGACGCAGGCAATGACGGATTCAAGAATGCCGGCGGAGATTTCTGATTCATAAAGTAACGAGCGGAAGAAGGGCTGCTCCCGATGAGTATTCATCTTGGGAACAGCCCCTTTCAAAGTGAATCGAGTACGAGGAGGACCACCCTTGTGGCAGAGCAAAAAAGAGATTATTACGAGGTCTTAGGCGTCGGTAAAAGCGCTTCGGACGAAGAACTCAAAAAAGCATATCGAAAGCTTGCCAAGCAATATCACCCAGACCTGAATCCGGGCGACAAAGCAGCGGAAGCGAAGTTTAAAGAGGCCAATGAAGCCTATGCTGTGTTGTCGGATACGGAGAAACGTCGTCAGTATGACCAATTCGGCCATGCTGGTATGGATGGTCAGGGCTTCTCTGGCTACGGCCAAGGCGTTGATGTCGATTTAGGTGACCTGTTTGGTTCCATTTTTGGCAGTGCTTTTGGCGGCGGCGGACGTCGTCGTACCGGACCGGAGCGCGGCGCGAATTTGAAGTACGGCATGACGCTCGATTTCATGGAAGCTGCTTTCGGTGTCGAAAAAACAATTACAATAAATAAAGAAGATGTTTGTGAATCCTGTAACGGCTCTGGTGCGGCACCGGGCTCTCATCCGGAAACCTGTTCGAATTGTCGAGGCAGTGGACGGATTCAGCGTCAGCAACAATCCTTTTTTGGGATGTCCATGGTGACTTCTGATTGCCCTGTATGTCAGGGTAAGGGAACGATCATCCGTACGCCATGTACGAGCTGTAATGGACGTGGACGTCGAATCAAGCGTAAGGAATTGAAGATAACTGTACCTGCCGGTGTGGATACAGGTGACATGATGCCGATTAAGGGTGAAGGTGAACCCGGATATCGCGGTGGCCCATATGGCGACCTCTATGTCCAGTTTAAAGTAAAGCCGCATCCGGTTTTCGAAAGAAATGGTGCAAATACCTCGTGCGAAGTTCCGATTACTTTCGCACAGGCGGCTCTCGGTGCCGATCTTGAGGTACCGACAATCGACGGCAACCAATCCGTTCATATTAAAGAAGGCACTCAGCCGGGCGATACGCTTGTACTTCGTGGAAAGGGTATACCGCAAAAGAATCGCAACAATGTCCGCGGTGACCATACATGTCGCTTCATTCTCGAAGTGCCGACACATTTGAATGAACAGCAGAAGTCGAAGCTTAAAGAGTTCGATACGATACTAACCGACCGCAATTACATAAAGAGGGATGGATTCTTCAAAAAAATGAAGGATATCTTTGGTAGATAAATCATGCAATGGATTGAAATGAAGATTACAACCACCGAAGAAGCCTCGGATGCTATCTGTGAAATGCTCGCGCAGCTCGGTGCAGATGGTATATCGGTCTGTGACCCGCTTGAAATCAAGCGAATTATCGATGACCCTGACTCACTTGCTTATGCAGATGACGGATTCATCGATTCATTAGGCACGGATGTCGTGATTTGTGCCTATTTTGCCGAATTTGACGACGGAATTCGACTTGGCTCGAAGCAGGAAGAATACATCAATCCGATCGGCGTAGGTACAATCTACGGTTCTATCGCGACAGGCACAAAAACATGCGAACAAACCATCGACATCGTGAAGGAACGACTTCATGATATTGGTGAGTTTTTACCTGTCGGTGATGGCGAAATTGATTTCCGTTATGTGAAGGACGAAGATTGGGCAAACACATGGAAGAAGGATTATCATGCTTTCCGTGTGTCACCGCGTATTATCATCGCGCCTTCGTGGGAGCCATATGAGGCACAAGAAGGCGAGAATGTTGTCCTTCTCGATCCGGGCAGTGCTTTTGGCACAGGAACGCACGAGACGACGGCAATGTGTTCACAATGCATTGATGAGCGAATCACACCGGAAGATACGGTGCTCGACGTCGGTTGCGGATCTGGTATTCTCTCAATCATTTGTGCAAAGCTCGGAGCGACTGATATTGAGGCAATCGATATTGATCGACTGGCAGTTGATGTCGCAATCGATAATTGCATGAAAAATGACGTCCATATTGATTGCTATCCCGGCGAGATGAAGACGGCTAAGAAGCCTCAATACAGCTTCATCATTGCGAACATCGTTGCCGAAATCATTGCTTCCATCGCGCCCGATGTGAAGAAGGCGCTCGCTCCGGGAGGCACATTTATCACGAGTGGCATCATCGATCACAAAAAAGAAATTGCGCTTGAGGCATGTGCCGCGGCGGGATTTCAATTGGTTGACGAAAAGCAAATGGGCGATTGGCACGCATACGTATTTAAGGGCTAGATGGGATTATTACACATAGTTTCGTAATGCACTCGGAAATGCCAATTCCGCATATTCCTCTTCATTTACATATCGATAACCGACGAGCCGGTCATGTCCTTGATCAAAGAACATGATTGCTCGATCGGTATTTTTTTGTGGTTGCACAACGACTTCGTATCCAATCATGTCCCACTTTAAATGCGAGAAAACATGCGTTTTCGATGTCAGACGACGAACGGAGACAATGGTGGTATTTCTCGTGTGGTGAATAAGCGCTATACGAAGTGAAGCTTCATCGAGATGCCCAGGAAAGCTGATGAGCTCATATAAGTTAGCCAAAAGACCGGTTGATGGACGTTTTCGAACACAAACGTGTTTTATTCCGTCATCAAAAATGAGCTTAACGATTGTGTAAGGATAGACGGGGACTTTCTTTTTTTCTCGCCGCTTAGGAAAATCAGATGCGAGGCCGAGAAGATTTGCTTCACAGCTTGTCTCGAAAGGACATGCGTCGCATTTAGGCGATTTCGGTGTGCATATGCCAGCGCCTAAATCCATAAGCGCTTGGTTGAAGTCGCCCGGTCGATCAGGATCAATGTCTTTTTCGATACGTGAAGCAATTTCGGCATTGGTTTTTGAATCACCGGCATAAAGTGGTAATGCGAGCAAGCGTGTGTAGATACGCACAGCGTTCCCATCAACGGCAGGAACCACTTTGTTGAAGGCTTGAGATGCGATTGCACCAGCCATATATGGCCCGATTCCGGATAACGAAAGAAGATCATCAACATTATCGGGTAGGTTCCCGTGAAAACGCTCGACGCATTCGCGCGCACAACGCTGCAAATTACGTGCGCGTGAATAATAACCCAAGCCCTCCCATGCCTTATACACCTCGTCTTCAGAGGCATTAGCAAGTGCTTCAATGGTCGGAAAAAGAATCATGAATCGTTTGTAATAATCAATAACGGTGGTGACGCGTGTTTGTTGAAGCATAGCTTCCGAAATCCAGGTGCCATAGGGGGTCCTAGTTGAGCGCCAGGGAAGAGAACGATGATTTTCATCATACCAAGAAAGAAGAATTAATGCGTCCATGGAAGTATCGTAATCAAAATCGTACAGGCGCGAAGCAAGGCTTGCGTGAGACGCTGATGGCAACGGAAATAATTCGAGATACCGACAAAGACCTCTTTTAATGCACAGATTTTATCTGCCGTCGAAACGAGAAGGCTTTCTCTATACTTCGGTGGAATAGGTGTCAAGGGAAACATGTGACGCACGATGATGTTCTTTTCCCGTGCCGTGAGATCGAAATCTCGGCTGGCATTCGAAAGGGCAATATACGGATGGCGAAAACCATGCCAGCGCTCATGTGTCAGATGCCAGTCATATAAGAAATAGTCATGCAAAAGAGCACCTCGAACAAGGGCCTTTTTATCATAACGTATATGTAATTTTTCTGCGATGAGGATGCTCGTTTTGGCGACGGAAACGCAATGGTCATAGCAGGTGCTAGAACCATGTTGTGTTTGTGTGCGTAAAAAATCAATCTTGTCGGATTCGATAATCGGTTTTGCGTAAGTGGAAAAAATATGATCTAGACCCGATGTTGTCATTACGGTTCCCCCATTCAATTCGGAAGAGTAAAAGATATGAAAAATCATATCGCGGATCCTTCCCCCTTTGATCCTCTAATCAATTTATATCACGAATGTGACTTGATTACTATCTTTTTTGCTTGAGGTAAAGTTTTTACCGAAAAATTGTAAAAATCATGCGTCTCGTTTTCGTTGACACTTAATCTTTTCGAGCATAAACTAAAAATGTAGTGAGCAGGCGCTCATTTTTTAGCCGCTGTTTCGAAACCGATTTCGAAAGACTGGTTCTCCTCAAAAAATGACGCTCGTTCACTCTCCTTAATGAAACTACGATGTACCACTTTGCATCAATCACATAGGAATTGAAGGAGTTTATCATGAGCAATCAAATGGACCAAAAAGCAGTTTCTGCTATTCGCATTCTTTCGGCCGACATGATTCAAAAGGCAAATTCGGGTCACCCGGGCCTACCACTTGGTGCTGCCGCTGTAGGATATACACTTTGGGGAAAGGAAATGAGCTTCGACACGAAGGATCCGGAATGGGTGAATCGTGATCGTTTTGTTCTTTCCGGTGGTCATGGGTCTGCATTGCTCTATTCATTGCTCCATCTATTCGGTATCGGAGGCTTGAGCATCGATGATTTAAAGAACTTCCGTCAGCTCGGGTCGAAGACGCCGGGTCATCCGGAATACGGTCACACAGCCGGTATTGATGCGACGACAGGCCCTTTGGGCGCAGGTCTTTCTATGGCAGTGGGTATGGCGATTGCCGAGACTCATCTTGCATCGGTTTTCAATAAGCCTTCTTATCCGATTTTCGACCATTACACGTATGTGATGTGCGGTGACGGATGCCTGATGGAAGGTATTTCTGAAGAAGCCCTTTCTCTTGCGGGCACATTGGCTCTGGAGAAGCTCGTGGTTCTCTATGATTCAAACAAGATTACGATTGAAGGCTCGACAGATATCGCATTTACCGAGGATGTAAGAAAACGCATGGAAGCATATGGTTTCCGTACATTGACTGTTGAAGATGGTAACGATATCGATGCGATTGATGCGGCGATTCGCGAAGCAAAGACACCTTGCGGCAAACCGACTTTTATTGAGCTTCGTACAATTATTGGATATGGATGCGAAGCCAAGCAAGGCACCAGCGGTGCTCACGGCGAGCCTCTGGGCGACGAGAATATTGCGAAGATGCGTGTCGCATTAGGATGGGATGAGAAGGAAGCATTCGTTGTTCCTGAAGATGTTTATGTTCACTATCAATCCATTGCGACGGAGAAGGCGAAAGCGCACGAAGCGTGGAACACGCTTTTCGCTGATTATTGCGTGAAATATCCGATGAACAAAGAGCTTTATAACCAATATTTCTCGAATGGTGAGTGGATTTCGTCGTTAAAGGATGACGCAGCTCTATGGTCAGTCGAGGATAAGCCGGAAGCGACGCGTGTTCTATCAGGAACGATTTTGAATCGTATCGCTTCGAGCGTGAATTATTTGATTGGTGGTGCGGCTGATTTAGCGCCTTCGACAAAAACATATATGAAGGATATGGGCGATTACTCTGCTCAAAACCGCCCAGGACGCAACCTTCATTTCGGTGTCCGTGAGCTCGCGATGGCAGGTATTTCCAATGGCATTTTGCTCCATGGCGGACTTCGCTCCTATTGCTCGACATTCTTTGTCTTTAGCGATTACACGAAGCCAATGGCCCGTTTGGCAGCCCTCATGAACATTCCGCAGATTTTTGTGTTTACACATGACAGTATCGGTGTTGGCGAAGATGGCCCGACCCATGAACCAGTCGAACAATTGACGATGCTTCGCTCTATGCCGAACTTCAATGTTTGGCGTCCCTGTGATGCAACGGAGACTGTTGCATCGTGGTATGCCGCGATAGCCTCTACGAATACTCCGTCGGCACTGGTATTATCACGTCAAAAATTGGCGCCAATGAAGGGCTCATCGAAGGACGCACTTCACGGGGCTTATATCATTGATGCCGAGAGCAAAACGGCTCCGGATGCAATACTAATTGCGTCTGGCTCCGAAGTGGAGCTCGCAGTAAATGCAAAGGCAGAACTCCTTTCGAAGGGTATTGATTGCCGCGTCGTTTCTGTTCCTTGCCTCGATGTTTTCTTGGCACAGAGCAATCGTTATCAGGAAAGCGTATTGCCTTCTGAAATTCGTAAGCGTGTCGTGGTGGAAGCCGGTTCCTCTTTTTCTTGGGGTAAAATCGGCGGATTGGATGCTTCATATATTACGATGGATACCTTCGGTGCGAGCGGCAAGCCGTCGTTGCTGATGGAAAAGTACGGCTTTACAGTCGCCAACGTAGTTAACGAAGTGGAAAAAATCGTGAAGGGATAAGCCGACGGGCTTTTCCGAGACTCAGTTGTTTTGTCAATGTATACCACTTGTAATCGAGCTCGGTTACATGAATGCCAATAATATACGCCTTTTGGGAGGACAATTATGGCCACAATTTATGACATAGCAAAAGAATGCGGATTGTCTCCGGCAACAGTTTCCAAAGCATTGTCGGATGCAAGTGATGTGAGCGTCGCCACAAGAGAGCGTGTGCGTCAGGTCGCTCAACAACTCGATTATGTACCGAATTCCATCGCACGCGGTCTGAGCCAAAGTCGCACGTGGACCGTTGGCGTGCTCTGTCAAGAAGTATCTGATATGGGCTTGTGGCACTACCTTTTTGCACAAGTGATTGAGAGCTTTAAAGAATATGTCGAACGCCATGGATATGATGTCGTTTTTATTTCGAATCAGGTCGGAAAGCTCGGACTCTCGTATTTAGGGCATTGTCGCTACCGCCGTGTAGATGGTGTGTTCATTGTGAATACGAATCACGAGTCGAAGGATGCTCGCGAATTGATTGAGAGTAATCTCCCTAAGATTGCCGTTGACTACAAGGATGATTATATCAATTGCGTCATGACTGACCCGAAGAAAAGCATGCAAATGATTTATTCGTATCTTTACAACTTGGGGCATCGAAACATCGTTTATCTTCACGGAGAACGTGGAAAGTTTATTACCGAAGCCCGAATCAGCGCACTCAAGGAGGCGGCGGAGGGCTTTGGCCAACAAATATTGCCGCAAAACCTCTTTTCATCGAATTACTATTCGATTAAAGACGGATACGATTCCATGAGAAGATTGCTTTCACACCCCTATGCGGTGCGCCCGACAGCTGTGATTGCCAGTGACGACTATACGGCCATCGGAGTGATTGAAGCGATTCGCGATGCGGGACTTCGTGTACCGGAAGACATATCTGTTGTCGGCTTTGATGGTATCGAAATAACACAAAGAACAAATCCGCGCTTGACCACAATCAAGCAAAACACGCAAGGTATGGGGAAGAAAGCGGCGGAAGATTTAATTAAGCAAATATTGGGACTGGAAACCGCAAGCAGCTCGATTATTATGGAGCCGCAATTACTTGTTGGGGATAGCTGCCGGTCCGTGAAAAATACATAAAAAAGGAAGTGATGATTATGGAAAAGTATAAAGACCCGAGCCTTTCATTTGAAGAACGCGCCCAGGCTCTTACGGACGAAATGACATTTGACGAACAAGTCACGCAAATCAGCTATGGTGCAGGTCAAATCAGCCGTCTTTCGGTACCGGCATATAATTGGTGGAACGAAGGTCTTCACGGCGTAGCACGTGCAGGTACTGCGACGATGTTCCCTCAAGCCATTGGTATGGCGGCCA
>Ga0116152_10003527_pt1 | contig 12531 bp, 8 predicted proteins | sample AD_UKC119_MetaG_FD_89894 | JGI IMG/M metagenome (GOLD analysis project Ga0116152, IMG submission 89894) | Active sludge microbial communities of municipal wastewater-treating anaerobic digesters from Hong Kong - AD_UKC119_MetaG | ecosystem: Engineered > Bioreactor > Anaerobic > Digestate...
GAGCGTGCCACCCTTCTTGAGGCCCGGTGAAACCGCCTCGCCCTTGAAGTGGACAGCGACTTCAACCTTGATCTTCTGGTCGTCGCGCACGCGGAACAGGTCGACGTGCATCGGCTGGTCGGTGACCGGGTGCATCTGGATCGCCTGCGGGATCACCAGCTGCTTTTCGCCCTTGTGGATCAGCGTGGCCGTCGAGGACAGGAAGTGGCCGGTTTCGATGGCCTTGATGACTTCCCCGCGCTTGAGGGTGATGGCCACCGGGTCGAGGCCGCCGCCGTACAGGACGCCGGGCACGCCGCCATTTTTGCGCGCCTCACGGGCGCCACCGGTGCCGACGCGCTCGCGCACTTCGACGTTAAACGTAATCTTTTGTTTCGACATGATTTTTCCTTTCGCCCTCGACTCCGCCTCGCCTGTCGGGAGAGGTGAGAAGCTGACACGCACGGCCTTGCGCCGCCGTTTCTGAAGGCGCGCGGATACCGCATTGGCTGTGGATTGGCAAGGGCGCGGGACAGGTGGGGGCTTGGGGGTTCCCTTAGCCGCTCATCCCGGCGCAAGCCGGGGTGAGCGGACGGGGGGACCAGAGGCTGCCTCTTCTTCCCATTTTTCGTCATCCCGGAAAGCCCGCAGGGCTTATCCGGGACCCGGCACGGACGTGCGGCATCGCAAACTGGGTCCCGGATATTTGCTGCGCAGATTCCGGGATGACGAAAAGGGTCAAGATGAGGATTGGGGGATGGGAGCCGGTGTTGATCAAGAACGGCCGCCTCAGACCAAGGTCGGGGGTGGGGGCGGTGCGGGAAGGGCCTAGAGTGACCGTATAAGAATGGGAGGAAAACATGCTGAAATCTCACATCATGGTGGCGCTCGGCCTGCTTCTGGCGATGGTTTACGCCATGCGGCTGGTGGCCGGGTTCAGCCTGTCGGACGGCCTCGGGCTCGGCGAAATCTACCTGATCGGCGGGCTGGCGATTTCGGGAACGCTGGTGCTCAGCGGCCTGAAAGAGCGGCGCCGGCTGAAGAAAAGTTAAGACCAAAGTGGGGCTGTCAAAGTCCGTACGCTTACGTCAGCGTAAAGACTGCGGAGTCCCGCACGCAATAAAAGGCAACTGGGAGGAAACAAGGGAATGACACACAATCTGGCTGAGATTGATGCGAAGGGATACTGGCGCGAAGTCGTCAGGCTGACCCTGAGCCTTCTCGTCATCTGGTTCGTGGTATCCTACGGGGCAGGCATCCTGTTCCGCAGCGTGCTGGACCAGGTGTCGATCGGCGGGGCGCCGCTGGGATTCTGGTTCGCGCAGAACGGATCCATCTACGTCTTCGTGGCGCTGATCTTCTACTACTGCCGGGCGATGAACCGCCTGGAGAAGAAATACGGCGTGGAGGCCTGAGGCGATGTCACAGGATTTCTGGACGTATTTCTGGGTCGTCTCGACCTTCGGCACCTACATCGCGATTGCCTTGTGGGCGCGGGCCGGTTCGACCGATGATTTCTATGTCGCCGGGCACGATGTGCACCCGGTGATCAACGGTATGGCCACGGCGGCAGACTGGATGTCTGCGGCCTCGTTCCTGTCGATGGCGGGCCTGATCGCCTTCCTCGGCTATGGCGGCTCTGTCTATCTGATGGGCTGGACCGGCGGCTACGTGTTGCTGGCCCTGCTGCTTGCGCCGTTCCTGCGCGAGTTCGGCAAGTTCACCGTGCCGGACTTTGTGGGCGACAGGTATTATTCGACCACGGCACGTCTCATCGCGGTGATCTGTGCCCTGTTCGTGTCGTTCACCTACATCGCAGGACAGATGAAGGGCGTGGGCGTGGCCTTCTCGGGCTTCCTCGGCGTCGACTTCAACACCGGCATCATGATCGGCATGGCCATCGTGTTCGTCTATGCGGTGCTCGGCGGCATGAAAGGCATCACCTATACCCAGGTGGCGCAGTATTGCGTGCTGATCTTCGCCTACACGGTGCCTGCGATCTTCATTTCACTGATCGTTACCGGCAATCCGATCCCGCAGCTGGGCTTCATTTCCAATGTGAAGGGCGAAGACATTTCGATGCTGCAGAAGCTGAACAATGTCGTCACCGACCTCGGCTTCATGGAGTACACGCAGACCAACAAGACCATGTTCGACGTGTTCGCCATCACCGGCGCGCTGATGTTCGGCACGGCCGGCCTGCCGCACGTGATCATCCGCTTCTTCACCGTGTCGAGCGCAGGCGCTGCCCGCGTGTCGGCCGGCTGGGCGCTGGTGTTCATTGCGCTGCTCTACACGACGGCACCTGCCGTGGCCTCCTTCGCCCGCCTCAACTTCATCGATACGGTCAATGAAGCGACCTACATCGCCGACGATGCGGACTATGACGCGGAAGCGGCAGCCATCGTCGAGGCCGGCGGCAAGCCGATCCCGAAATGGTTCAAGGACTGGGAGAAGACCGGCCTTCTGGGCATCACCGACAAGAACGGCGATGGCGTGATCCAGTATCATGCGGGCGACTCCAATGAAGTCACCAAGCTGGACCGTGACATCTTCGTGCTGGCCAACCCGTCGATTGCAGGCCTGCCGGGCTGGGTGATCGGTCTCGTCGTGGCGGGCGGCCTTGCGGCGGCGCTGTCGACGGCAGCGGGCCTGCTGATGGTGATCTCGTCATCGGTCAGCCATGACCTCTGCCGGCGGACCTTCTTCAAGGGCATGACCGACCAGCAGGAACTGCTGACGGCGCGGGGGGCGGCCGCGGGCGCCGTGATCCTGGCCGGGATCATGGGAATGAACACGGCCAAGCTGGGCTTCGTGGCGCAGGTGGTTGCCTTCGCCTTCGGCCTCGCGGCGGCGTCGCTCTTCCCGGTGATCGTGCTCGGCATCTTCTGGAAGCGGATGAACCGGGAAGGGGCGATTGCTTCCATGCTGACCGGGCTCGTGACCACGTTCTGGTATATCTACCACTTCAAGTTCGTGGATACGGACGCCTCGCACTGGTGGCTGGGCGTGTCGCCGGAAGGCATCGGTTTCGTGTTCATGTTCCTGTCGCTGGCTGTCGGCGTGGGCGTCGCCCTCGTCACGGCCCCGCCGCCGCAGGACATCCAGGACCTGGTGGAAGACATCCGGGTGCCCGGAACCCGCGTGCCGCATGGCATCGCCGATGCGGAGATGCTGCCGGAATAACATGGCAGACAGCCGGTAACGGCTGAGGACTGGGCGGCCCCGTAAAACGGGCCGCCCTTATTTTTCTTCAGGAATTCTGCGGCAAGTCCTACAAGGGCGAACTTGCCAATCCTGTGCCGGGCAGGTGAAGATCGCGGCGACGGAAGAGGTATCGGATGCCGGTCTGGCTGATTGTTCTTGCGGCGGGGCTGTATGTGGCGGGCCTGTTTGCCGTGGCCTGGCGCGGCGACCGGCATGCGCGCGGGACCGACGCGGCGCCGAACCCGTTCGTCTACGCGCTGGCGCTGTCGGTCTACTGCACGTCGTGGACGTATTTCGGGGCGGTCGGAACGGCGGCGTCGAGCGGGTGGGATTACCTGCCGATCTATGCCGGGCCGGTGATCGTATTCGTCTTCCTGCCAGGGATCCTGAAGCGGATCGGGGAAGTGGCCCACCGGGAGAGTATCTCCTCGCTGGCGGACTTCCTGTCGGCCAGATACGGCAAGAGCCGCGGTGTCGGTGCGCTGGCGGCGCTGGCGGCGGTGATGGGCAGCCTGCCTTATATCGCGCTGCAGCTGAAATCCGTCGGCATGAGCTTCCAGGCGCTGGCCTATGGGGCGGAGAATGCGGGCGGGCAGCCAGCGAGCGAGACGGTGCTGCTGACGGCGCTGGCGATGGCGGTGTTCGCGATCCTGTTCGGTGCGCGCCAGTCTGACGCAACGCGGCGCAATTCCGGCCTGATGCATGTGCTGGCGCTGGAGGCGGTGATCAAGCTGGTGGCGCTGGTGGCGGTGAGCCTGATGTCGATGACCGTGATCATGGCGGATCCGGCGGCGATCCCGAAGGCAGCCTATGAGCCGTTCACGCACCTCGAGATCGACACGCGCCTCATTACCATGACGCTGCTTTCCATGTGCGCGATCATCTGCCTGCCGCGGCAGTTCCACGTGACCGTGATCGAGCGGAAGACCGATGCGGAGCGCCACTTCGCGCGGTTCGTTTTCCCACTCTACCTGATCCTGACCAGCGCGGTGGTGATCCCCATCACGGTCGCGGGGATCGCGACGATCAAGGAGGGCGTGCCGCCGGACCTGTATGTGATGGACCTGCCGCTGGCATCCGGGGATGGCCTGCTGGCGATGCTGGTCTTCCTGGGCGGCTTCTCGGCGGCGACGGGGATGGTGATCGTGGCGTGCGTCGCGCTGTCGACGATGGTGACGAATGACTTGATCGTGCCGGCCGTGATGCAGACGGGACGGTTCGCCAGCCTTGGCGGCGATTCCGGTGCGCGCCTGACCACGATCCGGCGCAGCGTCATCGTTGTGCTGGTGCTGCTGGCCTATGGCTATTACCGGCTGGCGGGGACGGGCGAGGCGCTGGCGCAGATCGGCCTGTTGTCCTTCGCGGCGGCGGCCCAGTTTGCGCCGTCGCTGATCGGCGCGGTCTACTGGCGGGGCGGGCGGCGGGCCGGCGTGCTGGCCGGACTCGCCATCGGCATGGTGGTCTGGGCCTACACACTGTTCCTGCCGGCGATCCTCAGCCATGACCGGATGGCGGCAGCCTTGCCCGGATGGCTGGACCCATACGCGCTGTTCGGGATGCGGTTCGAGGACAGCCTGACCCATGGTGCGCTGTGGAGCCTTGGCGCGAACCTTGCGGCCTATGTGCTCGTGTCCCTGCGCGCCCGTGAGCGGCTGCGGGACAAGGTGCAGGCAGGCGCATTCGTCGGCGGAACGGACCTGCCCCTGCAGGTCGAGTCGGGGTCCGGCGCGAGTGTCAGTTCGGTGACGCCCAACGGGCTGAAGACGCTGGCGGCCCGCTTCCTGACGCCGGAGGCGGTGGACCATGCCTTCGCCGATTTCGAACGCACGACCGGCGTGCCGGCCTCGGGCGACGGCCCGGCCGACTGGCAGCTTGTCCAGCGGACCGAACGGCTGCTGGCAAGTGCGCTCGGCGCCTCGTCCGCCCGGGTGGTGCTGGCCTCCGCCATCGGCGGCAGCCAGGTGGCGCTGCCGGACGTGCTGTCGATGCTCGACCACAAGACGCAGGCCGAGCGGTTCGAGCGGCACATGCTGCAGTCCATGCTGGAGAACATTTCGCAGGGTATCTCGGTGGTCGATTCCGAGCAGCGCCTCGTGGCGTGGAATACTGCGTATCTGGAGCTGTTCGACTATCCGCACGATCTTGTGGCCGTCGGAACGCCGGTGGAGCGGCTGATCGAGTACAACCTTCGCTCCGGCTGGATCGAGGGCAACCCGGCCGACGAGGCGCGGCGGCGTGTGGAGCACATGCGGGCGGGGCGCCAGCACACCTATGAGCGGCGCAATCCGGATGGCCGCTACCTTCGAATCACCGGCCATCCGATGCCGGGTGGCGGCTATGTCACGACATTCACCGACATCACGACCGACAAGCTGCGCGAACGGGCGCTGATCGAGGCGAACGAGACGCTGGAGAGCCGTGTGCGGGAGCGCACGCACGACCTCGAGGTCATGGCGGACGATCTCGATGTGGCGCGGCGCGAGGCAGAGGGGGCGAATGCGTCGAAGACGCGCTTCCTGGCAGCGGCAAGCCATGACCTTTTGCAGCCGCTGAATGCGGCGCGGCTGTTCCTCGGCTCGATCAGTTCGGACAAGAAGGGAATGGATCTCGTCAGCAAGGCCGACAAGTCCATTCAGTCTGCGGATGAGTTGCTGCGCGGCCTGCTGGATATTTCGCGCCTCGACCACGGCAATATCACCGCCAAGCCGGTGACGATCCCGCTGGGCCCCTTGCTGGAGGACCTCGTCGACGAGGCGATGCCGATGGCGGAACTCGCCGGGCTCGAGATGCGCATCGCGCCGACCAGCCTTGTGGTGCAGGCCGATCCGGATTTCCTGAAAAGCGTGCGGAGGAACTTCATTTCCAATGCCCGGCGCTATACGCGCAAGGGCGGCGTGCTGGTTGGCGCGCGGCGGCGCGGAAACGTGGCGCAGATAGAGGTCTGGGATACGGGCCCCGGCATAGCGCCGGACCGTCTGGACCTGATCTTCGAGGAATTCCGCCGGTATGAGGATGCCGACAATGCCGGCATTCGGGGGGCGGGCCTCGGCCTGTCGGTGTCGAAGCGGCTGGCGGACCTGATGGGCGCGGCGATCCATGTCCGTTCGAAGCCGGGCAAGGGCAGCGTGTTTTCCGTTCGTGTGCCGCTGGCCATCACCAAACCGGTGCGGCGCAAGGCCGCCGCGTCGACCGCGTCGCGGAAGAAGGCGCCGCTGACCGGTCTCAGGATTCTCGTGATCGACGACGAGCCGGCAATCGTGGACGCCATGAGGGCGCTGCTGGGCAGCTGGGGATGCGATGTGGCGGGGGCGGGGTCCGACGTTGAAGCCGATGCCCGGTTCACGTCGGAGGAATTCGACGCCGTGATTGCCGACCTGCACCTGCAGGGCGAGCGCGATGGGCTGGGGCTGATCGAACAATACCGCAAAAGGCTTCCCGCGCCGGGCAATGCACTGCTGCTGACGGCGACGGCCACGGATGAAGTGAAGGCGCGGGCGCAGGCCGCCGGAGTCGCCGTGCTGAGGAAGCCGGCAGGGCCGGATGACATCAGGCGCTTCCTGGAAGGACTGAAGGCGACCGGACGGACGCACGCGGCGGAATAGGTCAGAGCGAGGTCGCTTCCTTGTAGATCAGCAGGGCCTGGGTGCGGTTATTGGCGCCGAGCTTGCGGAAGATGGCCGTCATGTGCGCCTTCACGGTGGCGACGGAAATGTCCATCTCATAGGCGATCTGCTTGTTGAGGAGGCCATCGGCGAGGCCAGCGATCACCTTGCGCTGGGCCGGCGTCAGGCCGGCGACCCGGGCAAGCAGTTCCTGGCGGTCGGGCGAGGCGCCGGTGTCAGAGGGTGGAAACCACTGGCCGCCATCGAGCGCAGTAGCGAGCGCAGCGGAAAGGTCTTCCAGCGACATGCTCTTTGGCATGTATCCGGCGGCGCCCAGGGCGCGGGCCGTTTCGAAGGCCTGGGCGGACTCGGTGGCCGAGACGACCACGATCGGACAGCCGGGGCCGGCGCCGATCAGCCGGGTAAGGCCGTCGAATTCCTGGGAATCGGCAAGGGTGAGGTCGAGCAGGATGAGGTCGTACCGGGTTTCGTCCAGCCGGGCGAGCGCGTCCGAGAGGCTGCCGGCATGATGCGCGGTTGCGCCGTCCGGGAAGGCGGCGGTGAGCGCGACTTCGAGCGCATCCCGGAACAGGGGGTGATCGTCCACGATGAGAACCGTGGGGATACCGGCCATGTTCGTTCCTCCCCTGCGCCGCGGGCTTCATCGGCCGCGATCTTCAGCTCTTACAACACTCTACATGCCATGCGAATGGCCCGACAGGAATTCGACCTTGGTCTTAGCACCAATGGCCAATAGCGGGCCGGGGCCGGGCTCCGGATACTGCCCCTCATAAAATGACATGAGGGAGGAAAGCATGTCTCATTCCGTACGCGCTGTATTGCTGTCGACCGCAGCCGCGGTGATCGCGCTTGGGGCGAGTGCCCAGGAGTCCATGGAGGACCGCGTCGCGGCACTCGAGGCGATGGTGGCCGAGCTGAAGGCCGAACTCGTGGCCGAACGCACGAAGACGGATGAGAGCATTGTCCGTATCGAGAAGAGCGTGGCCGAAGCGCCCGCCGCGGCGGCACCGGCCCCGAAGACGGACGGCTTCCTTGTCGGCGACACGACGCTGAAATTCGGCGGCTTCATCGATGCCGACGTGCACGTCACAAACCTGACCGATGGCGGGATCGCTTCGACCTCGATTGCGCGGGACTTCTACATTCCGGGCGCAACGCCGATTGGCGGAGCGGAGACGACCTTCACCGACTTTACGGCGGAGCCTACGCGCTTCTTCCTGGCGGCCTCGAAGCCGGTGGGCGAAGGCAGCGTCAGCGGCTATATCGAGATGGACTTCCTCGGCTCCGGCCAGGGCAATGAGCTGGTCTCGAACTCCTATTCGCCGCGGCTGCGCCGGGCGTTCGTGAAGTATGGCAACTGGCTGGTCGGTCAGGAATGGTCGACCTTCCAGAACACGTCGGCCATCCCGGAGAGCGCGAGCTTCCTGGCCCTGTCGGACGGCATGATCTTCATCCGCCAGCCGCAGATCCGCTACACCAATGGCAACTGGATGTTCGCCCTCGAGAACCCGAACACGACGACGCTGAATGCCGGCTCGCGGGACGAGAACCTTCTGCCGGACGTCGTGGCGCGCTACAACATGACCGGTGATTTCGGGAATGTGTCGTTCGCCGGTATCGCGCGGCAGCTGCGGGCCGATTTCGGCGCCAGCGAGGAGGAAACGTTCGGCTATGGCCTCAGCGTGTCCGGCATGGTCAAGGCGGGCGCCAAGGACGACATCCGCTTCAACCTCGTCGGCGGCGAGGGCGTCGGGCGCTATGTCGGCCTTGCGGCCAGCCGGTCGACGGCACTGGATCCGAACGGCAAGCTGGAAGCGATCCCGAGTGTCGGCGGCCTCGTCGCCTGGCGCCACCCGTTTGGCGAGACGGCGCGGTTCAGCGGCGGCTATTCCGGCCTGTTCGTGGACAACCCGACCTATCTGCCGCTCACGACGACGAAGTCAGTGCAGTCCGCCTTTGGTGCCATCCTCTGGGATGTTGCCCCCAAGACGACGCTCGGCGTCGAGCTGATGCATGGCATCCGCGAGGACGAGAGTGGCAACAAAGGGGACATGACCCGCTTCACGTTCTCCACCAAATATGCATTCTGAGCGCAGCGAAAAACACTGCCGTATGAGGAAACGACCATGAGCGAACACGACAAAGTCTATCCGGTACCGGCGGACTTTGCGGCGCAGGCGAACCTGACGCCGGAGAAGTACCGGGAGATGTACGAGGCGTCGATCGCGGACCCGGATGCGTTCTGGGGCGAACATGGCAAGCGGCTGAACTGGATGAAGCCGTACTCGATCGTGAAGGACGTTTCCTGGGAAACCGGCGACCTGCACGTGCGCTGGTACACCGACGGCGTGCTGAACGTGACCGAGAACTGCATCGACCGGCACCTTGCGACACGCGGCGACAAGACGGCCCTGATCTGGATCGGCGACGAGCCGGGGCATGTGCATCACGTCAGCTACAGGGAGCTGCACGGCGCGGTCTGCAAGTTTGCCAATGTCCTGAAGAAGCTGGGCGTGAAGAAGGGCGACCGCGTCACGATCTACATGCCAATGATCCTCGAGGCGGCCTATGCGATGCTGGCCTGCGCGCGGATCGGGGCGATTCATTCGGTCGTGTTCGGCGGCTTCAGCCCCGAAGCGCTGGCCGGGCGGATCACCGACTGTGAGTCGACGGTGCTGATCACGGCCGATGAAGGCGTACGCGGCGGGCGCAAGGTGCCGCTGAAGGTGAACGCGGACAAGGCGTCGGAGCTTGCCGGCGGCATGGTCAAGACCATGGTCGTGGTGAAGCGCACCGGGGCCGGTGTGAACATGGTGGAGGGCCGCGACCACTGGCTGCACGAAGCGGCGGCCGACGTCGCGGCGGACTGCCCGCCGGAACCGATGAATGCCGAGGACCCGCTGTTCATCCTCTACACGTCCGGTTCCACCGGCAAGCCGAAGGGCGTGCTGCATACGACCGGCGGCTACCTCGTCTGGGCCTCGATGACGCACGAATACGTGTTCGATCTCAAGGAAGACGATGTCTACTGGTGCACCGCCGATGTCGGCTGGGTGACCGGCCACACCTATATCGTCTACGGCCCGCTGGCGAACGGCTCCACATCCGTCATGTTCGAGGGCGTGCCGAGCTATCCGGATGCCAGCCGGTTCTGGAAGGAATGCGACAATCACAAGGTCACGCTGTTCTACACCGCGCCGACGGCGATCCGCTCGCTGATGCGCGAGGGCGAAGGCCCCGTGAGCACGACATCCCGCAAGTCGCTCCGCCTTCTCGGTACCGTGGGCGAACCGATCAATCCGGAAGCCTGGGAATGGTATTTCCATGTCGTGGGTGAGGCGCGCTGCCCGATCGTCGACACCTGGTGGCAGACGGAAACCGGCGGCGCGATGATCGTTCCGCTGCCGGGGACGACACCGATGAAGCCCGGCGCCGGCAGCCATCCCTTCTTCGGGATCGAGCCAGCCCTGGTGGACAGCGAAGGCATCGAACTGGAAGGCGCAACGGAAGGCAACCTCCTGATCACCGACAGCTGGCCGGGCCAGATGCGCACCGTGTATGGCGACCACCAGCGTTTCATCGAGACATACTTCTCGGCCTATCCGGGCAATTACTTCACCGGCGACGGGTGCCGGCGCGATGCCGACGGCTTCTACTGGATCACCGGCCGGGTGGACGATGTGATCAATGTCTCCGGCCACCGGATGGGGACGGCGGAAGTCGAAAGCGCGCTGGTCTCGCACCATGCCGTTGCCGAGGCGGCCGTGGTCGGCTGCCCGCACGACCTGAAGGGGCAGGGCATCTACGCCTATGTCACACCGGTGGCGGGCGTGGTGGTCGATGACGACCTGCGAAAGAGCCTCGTCCAGCATGTGCGGGCGGAAATCGGCCCGATTGCCTCGCCGGACTTCATCCAGTTCGCGCCCGGCCTGCCGAAGACACGCTCCGGCAAGATCATGCGCCGCATCCTGCGCAAGATTGCCGAGAACGAGTTCGGCAATCTCGGCGATACGTCCACGCTGGCGGAGCCGGAAGTGGTCAATGACCTGATCGAGAACCGGCAGAACCGCGGGTGATCACCGACGCACGGGTCGACGCCTATATCGAGAAAGCGGCCGGGTTCGCCCAGCCGCTTCTCAACGCATTGAGGGCGCAGGCGCGGGAGATCTGTCCGCAGGCGGAAGAAGCCATCAAGTGGGGCATGCCGGCGCTGACCTATCATGGCAAGGTGTTGTGCGGCTTCGGTGGGTTCAAGGCGCATGTCGTCTTCTATGTCCACGGTTCGTCCGGACGGGGCGATGCGGAGGGAATGGGAAATTTCGGCAAGATGACCAGCCTGGAAGACCTGCCGTCAAAGCAGGACATGGCGACACTGCTGGCGGCGCGGATGCAGGAAGTCGATGCGGGTCCGAAGGCCGCGTCGCGGCGCAAGCCGCCGAGACCGGCGCCGGAGCTGCCCGCGGATTTCGCCCGGGCTCTGAAGGCGTCCGAGGCGGCGGCGGATACGTTCCACGGCTTCGCGCCCAGCCACAGGCGTGAATATGTCGAGTGGATTCTGGAAGCGAAGCGCGACGAGACGCGCGCGAAGCGGATTGCCCAGGCCGTCGAATGGCTTGCCGAGGGCAAGCCGCGCAACTGGAAGTACACGAAGAAGTAAGGCTCAGATCGCCGGAAGGTCGACGCAGAAGCGGGCGCCGCCTTCGGCACGGTTCTCGGCCCAGACCTTGCCGCGATGGGTGGCGACGATCTGACGGACAATCGACAGACCAAGGCCCGAATTGTTGCCGAAGGCCGTGCCCTTTGGGCGGTCCGTGTAGAAGCGGTTGAAAATGGTGTCGAGCTTGTCCTCGGGGATGCCGGGGCCGCCATCCTCGACCTTGATGCGGGCGACCGTCTGCGGGCCGTCATTGGTCTGGTCGAGCGTGACGTCGACGCGGCCACCGGCCGGCGAGAAGGAGCGGGCATTGTCGATCAGGTTGCGGATGACCTGTCCGAGCGGGCCCTCGCGGCCGCGGACGAGCAGCCGGGCGCCCATCGTCGCGTCGTGGAAATGCACGGTTACCGCCCCTTCTTCGTGGGCGAGGGAGTCGTAGGTGCTGACCACGTCGCGGACGAAACGGGCGATATCCATCTGCTCGCTCGGCACGCGCGTCATTTCCGCTTCGAGGCGCGAGGCGTTGGAGATGTCGGTGATCAGGCGGTCGAGGCGCCGGACATCCAGCGCGATGACGGCGCGCAGGCGTTCGGTCAGTTCCGGGTTTTCCTTCACGCTGTCGAGCGTCTCGATGGCGGAGCGGATGGAGGTGAGCGGGTTCTTCAGTTCGTGCGCGACGTCGGCGGCGAACTGCTCGTTGGCCTGGATGCGCTCGATCAGGGCTTCGGTCATGCCCTGCATGGAGGTGGCGAGATTGCCGATCTCGTCCTTGCGGGAAGTGAGGGCCGGAATGTCGATCCGCTCCGACGAGCCGGCGCGGATGCGGTCGGCGGCCAGCGACAGGCGCCTCAGCGGGCGGGCGATGCCGAGCGTCAGCAGGGCGGACGTAATGAAGGCGACCAGAACGGCGACGCCGATGAATGGCAGCAGGGCCGCACGTTCGGCGCGGATGATCTCGTCGATGTCGCTCGACTCGAGGGTCAGCACGCCGACCACGGCTGAAACCCGCTGGATCGGCATGGAGACGGAAATGATGCGCTGGCCACGGTCGGAAAAACGCTGGCTGGC
>Ga0116152_10003528_pt1 | contig 12531 bp, 13 predicted proteins | sample AD_UKC119_MetaG_FD_89894 | JGI IMG/M metagenome (GOLD analysis project Ga0116152, IMG submission 89894) | Active sludge microbial communities of municipal wastewater-treating anaerobic digesters from Hong Kong - AD_UKC119_MetaG | ecosystem: Engineered > Bioreactor > Anaerobic > Digestate...
CGTGATCAACTGGTTATCAGCCCATTCCAGAAAAGCCATCTGGCCATACGATCAGGCAAATGGGTTTATATCGGTGCTCAGGGTGAAGGTGGTTTTGGTGGCACAAGACTTGGACAGCATATGTTTGCAGGTGCAGCCGCAACCGGATTTACGGGTCAGAAAAACAGCGATATTGTTGATGGAAAAATAAAAACGGATGCTCCTCCCGCGCAACTATATGATCTGGAGGCGGACCCGCAACAGACAACAAATCTTTATAACCAATATCCGGAGGTTGTCGTCAGGCTAAAGGCTATGCTTGAGAAAACAATGTCGGAATAATTCAGTTGCTGCCAACAGGTGAAAGTTTCTGATCATAATCCGTCACATTATATTTCTTGATGATCACTTTCACCTTCTCAACATCAATGGCTTCCAGCGTGCCCCGACTGCTAGTGACTGTTTCTGCTTTTAACATAGCATTATAAACGGATTCCTGAATTGCTTCGACCACTGCCTGAAAAAGCGGCGACATCGATGCATTATTCAGGGTTTTCGATGGCACAGGTTCACTTGCCCCACGATCGCGCCGTACATCTTTATTGGTGGAAAAAGCAATGACATAATCACCAGAACTGTTATTTGCCACAGATCCTGTCCGGGCAATTCCCATCATAGCCCGCTTGGCCAACCGGTCGAGATTTCGGGATAAAATGGGCGCATCTGTTGCCACCACCATCATCATTGATCCGCCATCCATCGGTGTTATCCCTTGTCTGGCTTCTTCAAGCTGGGTTTTATAAGAATATTGACCTAATTCACGGCCAACCGGTGCCCCGTTCATAATAAGGTCGCCCCCAAAATTCGTTTGCACCAGAACACCAACTGTATAACCCCCAAGGCTTTTAGGAAGCACCCGTGAACTGGTCCCAATCCCGCCTTTCCAGCCAAAAGCCTGTGTGCCACGACCGGCACCAACGCTACCTTCCTCCACCGGGCCGGATTTTGCGGCTTCCAAAGCTTTGACCACATATTCCGGACGGGCACTGTCAGCAGACCACATATTATTGACCCGGCTGTCATTGGTTTCACCAACTACTGGATTTAAAGTATGCTGACCTTCCCCCGGTTTTGCCAGTTGCCAGTCTTTTAATGCCTCTGCCGCCGTCCACACACATAAGGTACACACAAGGATTATCGGCGTTTCAATCTGTCCGAATTCACGGACCTGTGTTTCACCTATTAATTTACCATATCCGTTTCCAACATGAATCCAGGCCGGAACTGGGTATTTATACATATCATGATCGGACGGAATGATTGCTGTCACCCCGGTTCTGATATCATCACCTATATTAACCGTATAATGTCCAACCTTTACTCCTGCCACGTCTGTAATCGCATTATATTTACCCGGGGCAATAGTTCCTATCTGGAGACCAATATCACGGGCTCTTGGCTTATTATTTTCTGCATTGGATGTATTAGGCAATATTAGCATAGTGCTCATTGCCGTAATGGACATCAGCGTAGATTTTAAGAAATTCATTTCATTCTCCCCTGTCATTTATTTAAGGCTCGCATGGAAAAAGAATGGAATCAAGCTTAATAATCATTGCTAAAATTCGCTTTCAAGGTTTACTATAAATTCCAAATAACAATGTTCAAAATTTTAGGGAGAAGAATGATGAGCCAATCCAGACGCAATTTTCTAAAGCAGGTCGGGGCAAGTGCAGGAATGAGTGCTCTTTTTTTATCGGGGAGCAATACTGTTGCTTTGGCAGGTGGTGACTTTCGCGCACTCGCCACGGCGGCACAAGGGGCAATGACAGATAATGAAGCCTTTTGGGATAAGCTTCGTGAAGAATTTATTATTGAGCAAAATCTGATTATGATGAATGCCGCCAATATGACACCAACACCAAAAGTGGTGCATGACACAGTTATTGAACATACACGCGATATGGAAAGAAACTGTTCTTTTCAAAACAGGGCAAAATATGGGGACTTGACCAAAAAATCCCGTGAATTCATAGCTGGCTTCCTTGGGGCAGATGCTGATGAAATCGGATTTGTAAGAAATACGTCCGAAGCCAATAATACGGTGATTAACGGGCTCGACCTCGGCCCCGGTGATGAAGTTCTAATTTGGGACCAGAACCATCCCTGCAATAATGTTGCCTGGCATCAGCGGGCAGAACGCTTCGGCTTTAAGGTAGTTACTGTCTCAACCGATGAAACATTAAAGACCATTGATGATTTGCTTCGCCCATTTAAGGAAGCAATTAATGCAAATACCAAGGTTCTGGCCTTCAGTCATGTATCAAATGTTACAGGAACGACCCTACCCGGAAAAGAAATGACGGCACTTGCCCATGCCAATGGTGCCAAATGCCTTGTCGATGGTGCTCAGACATTCGGCTATATGAATATTGACCTTCACGATATGGGTTGCGATTTTTATACGTCAAGCGGCCAGAAATGGATACTCGGCCCCCGTGAAGCCAGTTTTATTTATGTTAAAAAATCAGTTCAGGATGAATTATGGCCCAACCTTGTGACTGTTGGCCGGGAACGGGCAAAAGAAAATGGCGCCCAAAAATATGAAAGTTTGGGACAGCGCGATGACGGACGTTTATGGGCCTTAGGCCGGGCTGTCGAATTTCATACTATGATTGGGCAGGATAAAATTGAAGCTCGAATAAATTACCTGACCAATTTGTTAAGTGATAATATGAAAGCTAAAATTCCAAATATAAAAGTGCTGACTGAACAGGCAGATGGGTTTAACAGCGGAATTTTTGTAGGCCTCATACCAGGCACTGACGCCCCAAAAGCGGCCAAGACAATTTATGATAAATACCGCATTGCGGGCAACATTGGTGGCCGCGAGGATGTGCTTCGAGTAAGATTATGCCCACATATCTATAACAGTGCTGAACAAATGGGACTTATTGCCGATTATATTGCTGCTTCAATTTAAGGAACCGATTAATCATGTTAAAAATTCTACGCATACTCATTATATCCTCCTTATTTATTTCTAACGGCTTATTCACGTTAACATACGCAGCAGATAATGAACTGAGCCCCCAGGAAAAGGCCGATGGTTGGCTGCTTTTATTTGATGGCAAGAATATCAACGCCAATTGGCGTGGCTACCGAATGAAAGACGCGCCAACCAAGTGGGTTATTGACGATGGTGCCATTTATTTTAATCCGGAAGCGGATGGCACCAACGGTGATCTTATCAGCAGAGAAAAATATGATCAGTTTGAATTTTCCCTTGAATGGAAAGTCGCCCCAGGTTCAAACAGCGGTATCTTTTTTAACGTGGTGGAAGATAACGCCTATGAGTTCCCTTACGAAACGGCCCCGGAAATGCAGGTGATTGATAATGATGGCCATCCTGACGGTAAAATCAGGCAACACCGTGCCGGTGATCTTTATGATCTTGTAGAAAGCCGCGTTGAAAATGTTCGTCCTGTAGGAGAATGGAATAAAGTTCTGATCAGGGTAAAGGGAAATAAAGTTCAGTTTTACCAAAACGGCGATTTGGTGGTTGATACGACAATGTGGGATGACAATTGGGCGGCACTGATTGCTGACAGTAAATTTGCCACCTGGCCTGGCTTTGGTAAAAGCAAATCTGGCTATCTTGGCCTACAGGATCATACGGAACCTGTCTGGTTTAAAAACCTGAAAGTAAAAAGGCTGGATTAACGGTTTTTTTCCGGGTCGAGTTGCGACTTTATCAAGCTTAAAAACAGACTGGCCGACAGGCCCGATGCTGAAAAGAGCATACACATTACCATAATCTGGTATCTAACCGCGATCAGTGGTGATACACCGGACAAAATCTGCCCTGTCATCATGCCCGGCAATGAAACCAGCCCAACACCGAAAAGCGCATTGACAATAGGGATCAGTGCCGCTCTTAGAGCTATGCTACGGGCTTTATCAAATTCGGTCCCCCTTCTCCTCTCCGCTTTTATCCGCTCAGCGGCCAGGCTTATACTGTTCATTGAGCTGGAAAAAATCATTCCTCCCAAGGGTATGAGATATCTTGGCTCATACCATGGGTCCAGCCCGAGCACACCTTGAGTAACTAATATCAGGACAACACCGCCCCCGATAATAATGGATGCCAGCGCCAATGGATAAAGGGTTTTTCTCTTAATTTTAACTGTTCTAAGCGCTATCCAACTTGAAACAAACAGCATAACCGCCAAAACACCAAGTACTATCCAGGCATTTTTTGCATCAAACAAATAATTCAGAAAATATCCAACGATAAGTAGCTGCACAAGCATACGTGATATGCCAAATAACCCCTCTCTCCCGTCACTTTTCCATCTGAGAAGAATAAAAACAACGACGGCAACCGGAATAAAAGCAAGTGCAAGATTTTCCAGCGGTATGACTTGAACGTTATCCATCATGTTCCTTTAAATTCATCTGTAGGGAACTTTATAACAGCAAGGTTTGAAAAGCACCGAAAAAATCTAGAAAATTAATTTGCCAAGCTGCAATAATAAATTTTATCATTATCTCTTACTATAGAAAGGTCTCTATTTTGATCAATGAGAAAATAGATCATCACTTTAATGAGTTATCACCAGTTGATTTCAATATATTTCAAGGAGAAGCTCTTCTTCCCAAACTGCAAAAACAAAATGTTAACCTGAAAAAAGCAAAAGCCCTTCAGGACCATATTCAGGTCATTATGGAACAGGTTGAGACGGTTGTCGAGCAACAGGATGAACACCTGGCTGTCGTTTATAATTTTCTCAGTGAGAAGGAACAATCCGATTATCTGGAATTTCTGAAAAATCTCGAAAAAGACGTAAGTAATTATATCGCTTTGTTAACGAAATAGGCCATTTTCAAAAGGAAAATGGCCTACATTATTATTATAATTGAATAACAATATTTAACGTCGTGAAGGTGGCCTTGGCTTTGATTTAGCCGCATTGGCTTTAGCCTGACCTTCCATTTTCTTTTGTTCAGCATTCATTTTTGCTTCACCAGATTCACCCTTATCGGCATTTTTCTCCATCATGTTTTCTGCTTTCTTTTCCATCATTTCTTTCGCTTTATCCGATGACTGTGGGGCAGCCTGAAAAGCAGAAGCGATTGATAACGATAATGAAAGTGCAATGAAGGCTGATGTGATAAGTGTAATTATCTTTTTCATAATTATGTCCTCTCTGTTGTGACGTTATGATCAGCAAAAATTAAGGCCTTTTAAAGGCGTAAAAAATATGAAAATACAAAATCCAGGCAATTATTTCTTTAAATGCCGCCATAGAACAACAAAGTGGGGAACAATGTCCAACAAGTTATACCAAATGTCCTTTCGGTCATTTTTTGACATTGAAAAATAACGCCAAGGCTTTTTAATGAAGGATTTAATCTTTTTACCGGCCGTAGTATAATGTCCGAGTGCTTCCGCATCCTCAAATTTTTCCCCGGTAATCCGTTTGACCATTTGCTCAGGAAAATTCAAGCCACACCACATTGCCGCATTAACTGAACGCCAGTATCGAGGATTGCATTCGAAAATATAGACTTTTCCTGTCCCGGACTCTATTCGCAAATCAATATTGCCCGCACCGTTATATTTAAATAATTCCACAATTTTGCTTCCGAGCTCTTCAATTTCGGTATGACGTATAAATTCAAGCTCATCTTCCTGCTTCAAAATCTGAACCGAATGTGCCAACACTTTTCCATCTACAGCAAGATAACTGTAACCGCCATCGGTTCCTACAATATATTTTTGAATAACCAGAGGAAGATCGTTATATGCATTTTTCTCAAATACATGATTTCGCAATTCCTCAAAATTGTTTATTTTTCTGACCCCCAGAGAACCGTCACTTAAAATCGGCTTAACAATTAGCGGATAACCTATTTGCTTCTCAATATATTCCTGCTTTGAAAAATCAAGTTTTTCCGGTGTGTCAATATAAAGCGTATGTGGTGTTGAAATTCCCTCTTTCATCAGAATCTGTGAGAATAGCCATTTATGATCCATATTTTCTAGCGTATTACGAGCCAGTGTTGGGAAAAATTTCAGACTTTTAAACCGGTCTTTATATTTGTCCAGAAAGTTTGATGAGTTGCAATCACCAAAGAGAATAAAATCAATAGCATTCTCATCACAAAAATTATTTATTTCTGCAATATTCTTCTCTTGACCTTCTGCTTTGTCTGACCAGGGAATATAGGTAAATTTCTTTTTATACCGGGTATATCTTAAAATGGATTTTTCATTATTTGAAATAATATAAATATTTTTAAAAACCTGATGAAGACAATAAATAACCTTAATATCAATAGTTTCATCACCCGCCAGAAGAGCAATTCTTGTTGAAGACTTCGCCACCATTTTCTCCAGATAAAATGCACATTTAGTCTTTTAAATATTGAAAGCTACAAAACACCTTTTTCAGCAACCCATTAGGGGTAATATCATATTCCCTAAGCGGAAGGTACTATAGCTCTCATATTTCAATATATAAAAATAGAGTGGTCGTCGTGTCAGTTTCATCTGAACCAGACATATTAAATTCAGTTCATCAGACAACTCATCCATTAAAAAAGGATTCCTAAAAGAATCCTTTGTTAATGGCGGAGAGGAAGGGATTCGAACCCTCGAAGGAATTGCTTCCTTACTCCCTTAGCAGGGGAGCGCTTTCGACCACTCAGCCACCTCTCCGCCGCCGTTTTTAGTTGTGTTGGACGCGCTTGTCAAAGCATTTCTACCCAAAATCTGAAATGAACAAAAAAAGAAGGCATGGAATATTTTTCCATACCTTCGTCACATTAAAAAATACTATGCGCTATGGGAACAGCAATAGTCAACTAATGTGCATGCATCATGACCGATGCCGCAAAATTAGTGTTGTGTCATCCATTCGCGCGCTTTGCGCTGTGCTTCAGAAATTTCCATCGTTGACATGTTGTCTGCGACTTCAGCGCGGTCAATCTGTGCACTCAACATACCGCGCATAGCGGCGAGATTAAACCATTTGTGCGCCTCAATATTATTCTGTTCTACACCATGTCCGATTGAATAGAGCAGACCAAGATCATATAAAGCTTCCGCTTTACCGCGTTCGGCATCAGCCAGTCTGTTTGCCAGATAATTCGTATCAATACTTCCCATAACATTGTCTCCTAAATTAACTATATTTTCCGTTCGACGACTATTTTTTCGTCTTATGATTAACAAAGTTGAATTATAACTATAAAAATTTAGTTAACGGCAAAATTAATTTGATAAGTTATTGATATAAAAAGAAAATCATAGTTAACCTTTAAAGGTTAATAAATGGGCCAAAGGTTAATTTTAGTAAAAATCAGGGATTTTTAAGTCAGATTCATCTTAAAAATAGAATCACTTTATGCCTATAGGTAATGAAATATAAACCATAGCCGTTAGCTATAATTATGGCACAAAAAAGAAGCCGGTGCTTTTCAGTCACCGGCTTCTTCAGTGTAAATTAAAATGGTTTTATTAACCGTCAAGTTTTGGTCGCAGCAGCTGATTGACAACCTGAGGGTTTGCTTTACCGCCGGTCTGCTTCATCACCTGTCCGACGAAGAAGCCGTAAAGTTTATCCTTACCACCACGATATTCTGCCACCTTGTCAGCGTTTGCGGCCAGAATTTCATCAATCATGGCTTCAATTTCACCAGTGTCGGAAACCTGTTTCAGACCTTTTTCCTCGACGATCGCTTCCGGTGACTTGCCGCTTTCCAGCATATTTTCAAAAACTTCCTTGGCAATCCGTCCTGAAATTGTCCCGTCAATCTGTAAGCATAATAGCTCAGACGCATGATCAATGGACACGGGGCTTTTCGTAATACCAACACCAAGTTTTTTAAGAGCCCCAAATAAATCGCCAATTACCCAGTTAGCCACTAGGGTGCCAAGCTCTGAGAGGGGCTTCCCCGATTTTGTAACTGTTGCCGCGAGCAAGGCTTCAAAATAATCGGCACTTTCCTTTTCCGCCACAAGTACACCGGCGTTATAGGGGCTTATATGCAACGCCGCTACAAATCTGTCTTTTTTGGCATCCGCCAGCTCCGGCATATCTTTTGCCAGTTCATCGACAAATTCTTGTGAAAACTCAAGCGGCAACAGATCAGGATCCGGGAAGTAGCGGTAATCATGGGCTTCTTCTTTTGAGCGCATAGTCCGCGTTGTTCCGGTTGCCACATCAAATAGCCGGGTTTCCTGGTCAATTTTACCACCATCCTCAAGCACATCAATCTGACGGCGGATTTCGCTTTCGACCACCATCATCACATAACGGATCGAGTTTACATTTTTGGTTTCGGTCCTGGTCCCTAAGGGCTCACCCGGCCGCCGGACGGAGACATTGACGTCGGCGCGCATGGATCCCTGATCCATATTACCGTCACAGGTGCCCGCATAACGGACCAGCGAACGGATTTTACGGAAATAGGCTCCTGCCTCTTCCGGTGTGCGCATATCGGGTTTTGAGACTATTTCCATCAGGGCAACACCGGATCGGTTAAGATCAACATAAGTCATGGTTGGGTGCTGATCATGCATTGATTTACCCGCATCCTGCTCAAGATGAAGTCGCTCCACCCCAATATCCTTGGTTGAGCCATCCTCAAGATCAATCCTGACATGGCCTTCACCGACAATCGGATCTTTAAACTGCGAAATCTGATAGCCCTGGGGCAAATCAGCATAAAAATAGTTTTTACGGTCAAAAATACTGCGCAGGTTAATTTTGCAACCCATGGCAAGGCCGGTACGGACCGCCTGGCGGACACATTCCTCATTAATCACGGGCAGCATTCCCGGCATCGCCGCACATACAAAGCTTACCTGCGTATTCGGATCTGCACCAAAAGCGGTTGACGCGCCGGAAAATAATTTCGATTCAGAAATGACCTGAGCGTGGATTTCAAGCCCGATTACGGCTTCCCAGTCCCCTGTGGCACCTTGGTATAATTTTGTCATGCTTTTTCTCCCCACCATTTTGCGGGTTTTTCTTTAAAAGATGCTGCACTTTCGAGAACTTCAGCAACGCGAAGCAACTGTTCCTCACCAAAAGCCTGACCGATCAGCTGTAACCCGAGGGGAAGCCCCTCTGCACTAAGACCTGCAGGAACCGAAATACCGGGAAGCCCGGCAAGGGACGCCGGCACCGTGAACACATCATTCAGATACATTGAGATCGGGTCTGATACCTTTTCCCCAAGGTTAAAGGCCGCGCTCGGCGCGGTCGGGGTCAGGATCACATCACATTTTTCATAGGCCGCCTTAAAATCCCCGGCGATCAGGGTACGGACTTTCTGCGCCTTTAAATAATAAGCATCATAATACCCGGCTGACAGCACATATGTACCGATCAGAATACGGCGTCTGACCTCATCCCCGAAGCCTTCGGCCCGGGTTTTCTTATACATATCATCAAGGCTGTTTCCGTTCACACGAAGTCCGTATTTAACCCCGTCATAACGGGCCAGATTTGATGAACATTCGGCCGGGGCAACAATATAATAAGTCGGCAGCGCATATTTTGTATGCGGCAGGCTGATATCAACCACGTCCGCGCCAGCGTCCTTAAGCCAGTTGATGCCCTGCTGCCATAATTTTTCAATTTCCGCCGGCATGCCGTCAACCCGGTATTCCTTCGGAACACCGACTTTTAGCCCGCGAATATCACCGCTTAGTGCCGCTTCATAATTTGGCACCGGTATATTGATCGATGTTGAATCCTTCGGATCAAACCCTGCCATACTTTCTATCATGATCGCCGCATCGCGTACCGTTTTGGTCAGCGGGCCCGCCTGATCAAGGGATGATGCAAAGGCAATCATGCCCCAGCGCGAGCAACGGCCATAGGTCGGTTTAAGCCCGACAAGACCGGTAAAGGATGCCGGCTGACGGATCGAACCACCGGTATCGGTCCCCGTGGTGGCAATGGAGATATCCGCTGCCACCGCGGCCGCAGAACCGCCGGATGAGCCACCGGGCACGGTATCCTTGTCGGACCCCACCGCCCGCCACGGATTTTTCACAGGGCCATAATAGCTGTTTTCATTGGAGGACCCCATGGCAAATTCATCCATGTTGGTTTTACCAAGCATCACCGCACCGTCCGCCCAAAGGTTGGCGGTCACCGTGCTTTCATATTCCGGCTTGAAGCCATCAAGAATATGGCTGGCAGTCTGGCTATGGACGCCCTTGGTGCAATAAAGGTCTTTAATACCAATGGGAATACCGGTCATGCCCTTGGCATTTCCGCCCTTGATCATGTCATCGGCCTTTGCCGCCATTTCAAGTGCCTGATCATCCGTCACCATGATATAGCTGTTCAGCTCTTTTGCATCCTCAATCGCCGCAAGATGGGCTTTGGTGATTTCTACCGCGCTGATTTCCCCTTTATGAAGGGCATCCCGGGCCGCAGACAGGGTCATTTTTGTAAGTTCACTCATCATCCTGTCCCCTATTCAATCACTTTTGGCACGGCAAAGAAACCATGTTCGGCCTGCGGTGCGTTTTTAAGCACTTTTTCACGGTAGCCACCGTCGGTGACTTTATCCTCACGCCATGGCAGATCAGCGGCCACAACGCTGGTCATTGCCGCCACGCCGTCGGTATTGACCTCACTTAGCTGCTCAACCCAGTCCAGAATATTGTTTAGCTCTCCCACGGTGCTCTCAAGCTCTTCTTCGCTCACCTCTATCCGGGCCAAATTTGCGATCTTCGCAACTGTTTCTTTATCAACTGACATATCGGTTCTGCTTTTCTATCAATTTTTCTATCAATTTAAGTCACTTTAATTGCCGGAACCTAACACCAGCGCGGTATAATCGCAAGCGTCAACTGCCCTCCACACCCCTGTTTTTATTGAAATTTGCAGGATGCTCCATTTTGGCATAAGCTGAATACAATAAATCATCAAATAAGGTCGGGGGGACAGGACAGAATGAAGACTATAGCAAGCCCCTTCCCGTCACGCCTGCGAAAGCAGGCGTCCATGAATCCCAGCCGTTCCCGATCACCTGATTAATGGATACCCGCCAGCGCGGGTATGACGGAAGTGAATGGTGGGAACTGTAAAAATTGATTTTGCCAAAATTATTCATTAGGCTTAATTCTCATGAATTTTCATTGGGGGCTGGATGTATATTTTTTCCCGGATTATAAAACTCTGCCGGACTGGTCTTATTCTCAGCCACCCCATGCTTTTCCTTTCCGGCTGCACGGCAGGGTTTCAGGACTGCTACCAATATGCTGGGACGGAAAAATACACTGAATGCCTTGCCTCAAACGGGGATCAGGAAGCACAATATCAACTTGGCCTCGCGGCTTATCAAGCCAGGAATATGGACACAGCCATAAAATGGCTTAAAAAAGCGGCAAAAATAAATCGCGAAAGAATGACGCTTTATACAAACAGCGATGTCGCCGAAACGCTAGAAACTGGCAATTATGAACCGGGGCATAAAGGGGCGATCAATTTGCTAGAGAAAATACTGAAAGAAGAAGCTCAGAATCAAAACGTTTATTAAAAATGTCTTGTAATAATAAGATCAACGTTTTGTTATTATGATTTGAATTTAAAAGCTAAAATCGAGTGAGTTTGGAGTGTTGAGATGAACAGAATTATAACTTATATTTTCATATCCTGTATTATGCTGGGTAGCATTTCCTGTGCCCCGGAAGATACAAGAAGTGATTCTGAAAAATATCCGAACATACCTTCGTTTGTATTTGATTTTTTCGACGCTACTATTTTTCAAAATAAAAACAATAAAATAGAATATGTGTCGGATATTAGAAAGAACCGTAAAGGCAAATTTAGATATCAATTTCCAGTAGTATTTGGCGGTTCATTTAAGCCAGAGCTAACAGGATATTTGGCATACATTGACAGAAGTTTTCAAATTCCCCCAACCAATTCAATTAGGACAATTGAGAGACAAGAACAAAATTCAGAAATTATGTATTTTGGCCTCAAAGATAACAGTATGGAGTCCATAAAATCAGCTTATATCTCCTATAAAAATTTTATAGGAGATAGTCATGTAATAGAGTTGCCAGAATTTATTAAAACTGATTTTAATAATACTTGTTTTATTCAAAGAATTAATCAATCAGATCAGCGTAAAACATTTGCCGCAATATTATATGATAGGCATGATGGGAAGTCTTATGAATATAAAGAAAGAGTTGTAAGTTGTTATTTAGGAAGTATGTTTGTCCAAATGGGGGTGTGGCCGTTCCCACAAGTGTCTATGAAAAAGCTCGTTTATCCATCTGTATTGTATCAGAAATATAAAAATTCGTTAGATAAAGATAACAATAATGTTTCTCTGGAAGAATTGGAAAACGAAACAGTACCATCTGACAAAACACCTATGTATATGCCGTTAAGTGACAAACTTCAGTGGGCCTTCCTTAATGATGCAATTTACGAAGGAATGGATAGGGAAGAATTTTATCAAATGATGGAAGATATCTACACACAAAAAATAGAATTGAGATTTTAA
>Ga0116152_10003529_pt1 | contig 12528 bp, 10 predicted proteins | sample AD_UKC119_MetaG_FD_89894 | JGI IMG/M metagenome (GOLD analysis project Ga0116152, IMG submission 89894) | Active sludge microbial communities of municipal wastewater-treating anaerobic digesters from Hong Kong - AD_UKC119_MetaG | ecosystem: Engineered > Bioreactor > Anaerobic > Digestate...
ACGCTGATCGACGTCATGCTCAATTCGCCGCCCGGTCTGCAGCAGACCAGCACGGATACCCAAGCGGTCAGCGTGGCGGAGCGAGAAGTCCTGGCTGACTACCTGACCAAGCACTTTGGTCCCGACAGTGAGCCTAGGGTGCTCGATATCGACGCCAGATATCCGCTCGACGAAGAGCTGCTTTCCAAGGGCATGTTCGTCGAATACCTGATGCCGTTGTTGCCGGGGCTCGATCCGATGCAGCGTTCGCCCAACGTGCCCGGCAAGAATCGCACGCATCGCGCCTACCTGGATGGGCTGGGCAACATCTGGGCCAGCAACGGCTTGATCGGCGTCGTGAAACTCGACCCTCGCACGGGTGAGTTCAGTAACTACCCGTTCGGGACGGACGAGAACAATCCCGACACGGACATGTATGGCAAGAAGAAAGGCGAGCCAGGCTCGATCTGGAACTACATCTTCCCCCACGACATCACCGTCGATGCCCAGCACAAGATCTGGTGGGCCGAGTTCCAGGGCCAGCACATCGGCCGGCTCGATCCGGACACCGGCAAGATCGATCGCTGGCAGTTCGATCCGGAGCGCAAGGTCGTCGATGAGGCCGGCAATATCGGCAATGCGCGTGCTCATACGCCCCGCGAGGATTCGAAGGGCAACATCTGGTTCTCGGTCATCCGCGGCAACAAGATCGGCAAGTGGGATCGCAAGACCGAGGCGATCAAATTGTGGGAGATCCCGACCAGTCACTCCTTCCCTTATGGTGTCTTCATCACGCCCGACGATCGCATCTGGTTCGCCGAATTGATGAGCTGCAAGATCGGCGTGTTCGATCCGCGCACGGAGAAGATGAAGGAGTACACCAGTCCGTCGGCGCCGTGTGCCATCAATCGCTTGTCGGCAGACTCCAAAGGAACGATCTGGTATTCGGTGTTCAGCGGCGGAAAACTGGGCAAGCTCGACCCCAGGACTGGCAAAATGAAGGAATACAACGTCATTCCGTTCACCAGTCTCAATGTTTCCGCGCCCTACGGCATCATTGCCGACTACGACGACAAGATCTGGTTTGGTGACGGTGGTCTGGGCGGTGCGCTCGTCCGGTTCGATTCGGTGGTCGAGAAGTTCGACTACTTCCCGACGCCACGCCAAGGTGACAACCCCGGCATCGACGTGACGCGCGAGGGCGCGATCGTCTACACGACGCGCTCCAACAATCAGGCGACCATAGGCGTCTTCTATCCGGATATCAGCAAGATGACTACTTACGGCGCGTTCAGGTGACTGCGTCGGTCTATTCGTCGAACCGCAAATGCTTGACGCTCTTGCCGTGCCGGCGGATGAGCCGCAGCGCTTCGATGCCGATCTCGATGTGTCTCTCCACGAAAACATGATTGACATGTTTGTCCGATAACTCTGTCTTCACACCCTCGGGAATCATTGGCTGATCACTCACGAGCAGTAGGGCGCCGGCCGGGATGGAATTCGCGAAGCCAGTCGCGAAGACCGTCGCGGTCTCCATGTCGATCGCCATACAGCGGGTTTTGCGCAGGTATTCCTTGAACAAATCATCGTGTTCCCAGACCCGCCGATTGGTCGTGTAAACCGTGCCGGTCCAGTAGTCACAGCCGAGATCACGAATCATCGTGGAGACGGCACGTTGCAGACTGAACGCGGGCAGCGCTGGCACTTCGGGCAGCAGATAGTCGTTCGACGTGCCTTCACCGCGAATCGCGGCGATCGGCAGGATCAGATCGCCGATCTGGTTCTTGCGTTTGAGGCCACCGCATTTGCCTAGCAGCAGCACGGCCTTGGGCGTGACAGCGGACAGCAGATCCATCACGGTCGCCGCATTGGCGCTGCCCATCCCGAAGTTGATCATCGTGATGCCATCGGCAGTGGCAGTCGGCATCGGACGATCGAGGCCCTGAATCGGGGCACCGGAGAGCCGCGCGAAGGTCTCGAGATAGCTGCCGAAGTTGGTGAGCAGAAAGTAATCGCCGAAATCCTCGAGTGCACGCCCGGTGTAGCGCGGCAACCAGTTGTTGACGATCTCGTCCTTCGTCTTCATGAGCGACCTCGACCGATTGGGATCTTGTAGTCCGGCAGTGCGAAAAATGCCTGTTGCAGCGCTTCACCCCAGCCTGAGCGGATGCCGCGAAAGTATTCGTCATGCTCTTCGATGCGGCGATGCTCGGTGATGCGCAGGTCGTCCGCTCGAACGATGGCGAGATCGAGCGGCATGCCAACCGACAGGTTGGAGCGTATGGTTGAGTCCATCGAGATCAGGGCGCATTTGGCAGCAGCCGCAAGTGAAGTATCGCCGCCAATGACCCGATCGATGATGGGCTTGCCATACTTGAGCTCGCCAATTTGCAGATACCGCGTGTCGTTGGTTGTCTCGATGAAATTGCCGGGGGAGTAGATCTGGAACAGCCGGGGTGGCTCACCTCGGATTTGACCGCCAAGGATGAACTGCGGATTGAATTCGACACCGTGCCGCGTCAGCGATTCGCCATCGCGTCGATGGATCTCGCGAATGGCGTCGCCCATCAGTCTGGCTGCGGCGGCCATCGAAGGCTGGGTGAGCAGGCTTGGTTCGCCCGCCGCGAACCTGTCGTTCAGCAGACCCAGCACACTTTGAGTAATTGCCAGATTACCGGCACCCATGACAACGATGGCCCGTTCGCCGGGCGTCTCGAACACGCTGAGCTTGCGGAAGGTACTGACGTTGTCCATGCCGGCATTGGTACGCGAGTCGCCCAGGAACACCAGGCCTTCGTTGACAGCAACGGCGACGCAATAGGTCATCGATCACTCCAGCGCGAATCAGGCGCGGGAGTTTACCTGTGCAGAGCGGCCTTAGCGAAAGACTGTGCCGCCCAGATCGTTGACCACCGCCTGATCGAAGCGGCGCGAAATGCCTTCGAACGAGCTGCGTGTGGAATAGACCTCGGCATTGCCCGACGCTTCGAGCGAGGCGGCCATGCCGGCGATCGTGCTGTTGGTGATGTGCACGCGCGCGTTGCGGACCGTCACCGCGACCCCACCCGCACGAATTCGTGCATTGGTGATATGCAGGTCACAGCCGTCTTCCGCCACTATCGCATTGCCGGTTGTTTCGATGGTCTGGCCATCGATCCGCATGAAGCGCGGCCCCTGACAGATGATCGGTTCTGCGCGAGTCGGCTTGAGGCCGGGCGCCGACACGCCGGGCTCGACCGACGCCGCTCTGGTTGCACCGCCGCCGGCACGCGTGATCGAATAGCCCGGACCCGACATCAAGGTCTTGCCCGAGCTGTTCGTCGCGAGCGTCGTCGTGGTCTCCTCACTAACGACTGCAGCCGATTCATTTGCCTCGATATCGGTTGTCTCGCCTGGATCTGCGCTGGCCGCCTCGCCTGGACCGGGCGAGGCGACGTCAGCTGCAACTTGCGAGGCTGCATCGTTCGCCACCATCGCAGGATCGGCGGCTTGTGCCGGCGGTGCTGCCGGCGCGGCCACGATGTCGTTCGTGCTGAGCGTGCTGATAGCACCGGAAGCGACGTCCTTGACGGTGAAGACACCAGTCTTTTCGTCTACCGCGATGATCTCGATGGCCGGATTGCGCGCCAGTGCAGCCCGCGCCCATTCCACTTCATCGGCACCGCGTGATGTGCAGGCATTCACGCCGCAGGCGAGCAGCAAGACACTGCAGACGGCAGCTAGACGTTGATTACTCATGACGGTGGCCCTCGAGAAGCGCTTTCGACTCAGAGACACGTATGCTAGTCGATATTGCGCGCCGAACCGCGGGCGCGTGCTGCAAACTTGCGGCGGGCGGCGGGCGAACTTTCCATAATGGGACACCAGGTGGCCGTCCACCGTGCATCGAGCGAGGTTAAGTATGAAGTACCATTGGTTGACAGCGGTCCTGCTGCTGAGCGCAGGTTGCGCTGCGGCGCAGGTGGCACCACCCGCAGAGAACACAGGTGCCAACACCAGCATTGCGCGGGCGGCCAGCGGCACCTATGCCTATCGCGCCAAAGATGGCCGGGAGCGTGGCGCGGAACGGTTTCAGCTGTTGGTCCATCCGGATGGGTCGCGCACGCTGCTCATGTGGCACGATCTGTTTGCCCGCAACGCGCAATTTACGGTCACTCTACGAGTGGCGGCCGACTATCGACCGCTCGAGGCCTACGCCAACTACTGGAATGCCGGCGCCTACAAAGGTGCGACGCTGTTTCGGGTCGACGGCGATCAGTTGTCTGCCAGTTATCGTGGCCCAGCGGGCCAAGAAGACCAGATCATCGACGTGCCCGCCGCCTTTTCGCTGGGGACGCACCCGGTGGCGGGCGACGGCTGGCATGTTGCGCATCTCGATCCGTCGGCACAGGGCCCGCAGACGCTGCAGCTCGCTTCCGTCGAGGCGAGTGCCGATCTGACCAAACCGATGCTCGTGACGCTCGTGCCGCTGCAGGTGGAGCGGATCGGGTCCGAGCGGATCACGGTGGCAGCCGGTAGCTTCGATACCACGCACTACCGACTTGCGGGTGTGAATGACATCTGGGTGCTGGACGAGGATCTCATTGTCGTCAGGTCGGTCTCCACCGCACGTGGACTCGAGTACGAGCTCACGTCGTTGACGCGCACTGCGGGACATCTGTAGGTACGATCGTTGTCACCTGCACTCGAACTGCTGCTCGCGTCATCCCGGGCGCGACTGCGCGAGCAGCCAAGTGGTGCCGCCGCGCTGGATACCGCTGCGCCGCAGATCCAGCAGTCGCTCGAGCGCGTGCTGGCCGGTAGCGATTTTCTCGTCGACAGTTGTGTACGGGACCCCAGCCTGCTCGAGTGGTTAGTCACGACTGCGCAGTTGCTGCAGCCGGAGCCGCCAGCCGCGCTCGCGGCGCGCCTCGATCGGGAACTGCAGGCTGAGCTCGACGAGGCGGGCGTCATGACGCTGCTCCGGCAGGTCAGGCGGCGCGAGATGCTGCGCATTGCCTGGCGCGACCTCGCCGGCTGGGCTCCTCTCGAGGAGACGCTGGCAACGCTGTCGATTCTCGCCGATACGCTGATAGGCGCCGCGGTTCGTCATGCCAGAACCAGCCTGCTGCCCACCTATGGCCTGCCGCGCGACGCCGATGGAGCCGAACAGTCGCTGATAGTGCTCGGCATGGGCAAGCTCGGTGGCGGTGAACTGAACTACTCCTCTGATGTCGATCTGATCTTTCTATTCTCGGGCGCCGGTGAAACCGATGGTCGCCGGACGATTGCCAGTGAGGAGTACTTTACCCGACTTGGCCGGCTCCTCATCAAGTTCCTCGATGAGCCGACGGCCGACGGCTTCGTGCTACGTGTCGACATGCGCCTGCGACCGTTCGGCGACAGTGGTCCGCTCGTGGCGAGTGCGAGCTTTCTCGAGGACTACCTCGAGACCCATGGTCGTGACTGGGAGCGCTATGCGTGGGTGAAGGCGCGCGCGGTCACGGGCGCTGAACACTATGCGTCGCTGTATGAGGCAGCCGTGCGACCCTTCGTGTATCGGCGATACTTGGACTTCGGCGTATTCGACTCGTTGCGCGACATGAAAGCGATGATCGAGCGCGAGGTGGCGCGGCGCGACATGGCGGAGCACGTCAAGCTCGGCCCAGGCGGCATCCGGGAGGTCGAGTTCATCGTGCAGGCGATGCAGCTCATTCGTGGCGGGCAGGATCGTCGTCTGCAGACGCCTTCGCTGCGCACGGCCATGCCACAGTTGGTAGGGGGGCGCCTGCTCGATGAGGCGACTGTCGCCGAGCTCGACGCAGCCTACGTTTTTCTGCGTCGACTCGAGAACGGCTTGCAGATGCGGGCGGATCGGCAGACGCACACCTTGCCCTCAGAGTCGCTGGAGCGCGAGCGGTTGGCGGTCGCCTTGGGCTACGATGACTGGCCAATGCTCGCCGACGCACTGGCCGTGCATCAAGCCAATGTCATACGGCATTTCAAGAATCTGCTGTTTGCCAATGCGCCGGTGAGTGAGGCGGGGCGTGTGGGGCCAGGATCGTTTGCAGCCCTGTGGGAACAGGCTGCAGCAGTAGAGCAGTTTCAGGCATCGTTCGAGCGCAATGGCATCGGTGAGGCGGCAGACTGCGCGCGGCAGTTCGTCGAGTTTCGCAACGCCAATCTGGTCAAGCGACTCGACGCCACCGGGCGCAAACGCCTCGATGTCCTGATGGCGCTCATTGCCAGCGAGCTGGTGGACTGTGCGGAGCCCGCGGCAGTTCTGCGGCGCGTCATCCGGATCTTCGAGGCGATCGGCGCGCGCTCCGTCTATTTCTCACTGCTGAACGAAAATGAGATCGCCCGCCGTCGGCTCATTGAACTCTCCGGCTACGGTGGATTTCTCTCGAAACAGATTGCGGCGGCGCCCATCCTGCTCGATGAACTGCTGGACGAGTCGCTGTTCGGCAAGCTGCCCAGTCGCAGCGAACTCGAGCGCGATATCGACGACAAACTGGCCGGCTTGGATGCCGGCGATCCGGAGCGCGAGGTCGAGGTGTTGCGCCACTTTCAGCGTGCGGCGATCTTTCGCATCGCCGTGGCGGATCTCTCCGGTCGACTGCCACTGATGCGCATCAGCGATCATCTGACCGACGTCGCGGAGATCATCATCGAGCACGCGATGCGGCTCGCATGGAACCAGATGGTGGCGAAATACGGCACACCGCGATGTGGTGCCGCTGCCGAGCGGCGTGCTGTCAGGATCTGCGCGGTCGGCTACGGCAAGTTGGGTGGCCGCGAGCTGGGCTATGGATCTGACCTCGATCTCGTCTTCCTGCACGATTCCTCGGGCACCGACCAGGAGACCGATGCTGCCAAGCCGGTCGACAATCAGATGTTCTTCGTGAGGCTCGCACAGCGCATCGTCCATTTGCTGACGATGCACTCTGCCGCGGGACGCCTGTACGAGGTGGATGTACGTCTGCGCCCGAGCGGCAAGGGCGGGATGCTGATCACCCAAATCGACGCATTCGCCGCTTATCAGCGCGAAGATGCCTGGACCTGGGAGCACCAGGCCCTGCTGCATGCGCGCGCGGTGGCGGGCAATCCTGAGCTGCGGGCCGAGTTCGAGCGGGTGCGACTGGTTATCCTGCAATCGAGTGTGAAACGTGACACCTTGCACAAGGAGGTCGGTGACATGCGGGCACGGATGCGGCGCGAGTTGTCGCGCTCGCAGGCGGGTGAGTTCGACATCAAGCAGGACTGCGGCGGTGTTGCCGATATCGAATTCCTGGCGCAATACTGGGCGTTGCAGTTCGCGGCCCGGCTCGAGGCGGTGGTGCTGTACTCCGATACGATCAGGCAGCTGGAAACAGTGGCATCGGGCGGCTTCGTGCCGCAAGCCACCGTTGATCAGCTAACTGCCGCGTACCGTGCTTATCGTGCCCGGACGCATCGCCTGTCGCTGGAGGACAAGTTGCCGGTCGTGCCCGCAACCGAGTTTGTGGTCGAACGGGCACAGATCACCGCAATCTGGGACGAAACGCTCGGCGCGCCCTTATAATTACACCATGGCCGAGACCAAGAAGCTGATGCAACCGAACGCCCAGAACGAGTATCTGGTCGACGTGAGCGACCTGCCGCTCGCTTGCCCCATGCCGGAGATGGCACTGTGGAACTCCCATCCGCGAGTCTACTTGCCGATCGAGGCCACCGGCTGGGCCAAGTGCCCTTATTGCAGCGCTGAGTACACGCTGCAGCGCGGCGCTCACGGTGCGTAGGGCTGGTAGGATTTTTCCTCGACGATGGTCGAACCAAGCTTCAGGTTGATGCGCTTCTTGACGGCGGCGCGCTCATCGTTGGTCACGTAGACGGCGCGTGCCAGTTCGATGAAGCGGGCATCGAAGGACTTGGCGCGTTCCTGAGCACGAATATCGTCTTCGATCTCCCACAACATGGTGTTGATTCGTTCGAGCTCGGCTTCTTCCGCCCGCACGCTGTCTGCCGCCGCACCACTCTGGCGCCAGGTGTGCTCGAGGAGCTCGAGCTCATGTTGCACGTTCGCGCGCTTGGCAGCATCCGTGAAGCGCGCTGACTTGATGCGCAGGATCGTGATCTTGTCGAGGAGTTCACCGGGAGAGATGGGTACCAGAATGTCTTTCATGTCCGCCTCGCTACTGCCGGCAAGCCTAGCAGTTCGTCCAGTTTTGCGCAGACTGAGTCGACGGTGATCAGATCCATGACGCCTGGTGCTTCGATCTTCCTGGTCCAGGCGAGCGCGGCGGCAGGCTTGCCGAGGTAGCGCTCGGCGGCGACCCCATACCGATCCACGCACCATCGCTGCGACAGATAGGGTCCGCTGCGTGCCGGATTCGTGGCGGCGTACAGCCCGATGACCGGCGTCCCGACCATCGTCGCCATATGGGCCGGCCCCGAGTCCGGCGACACGAGCGCTGTGGCGCGCGCGAGCAGCGCCAGCAGTTGCGGCAAGGTGTCCTGGCCAATCTGGTTGACGATGGGAGCACTAACCACTTGGGCGATGGCTGCACCCATGTCGCGCTCCAGTTCACTCGGGCCGCCCGCGAGGATTACGCGCATGCCGTGCGTGCGCACAGCATGTTCTGCGACTGCCGCATAACGCGCGACCGACCAGTTGCGCAGCCGATGGCTCGAGCACGGGCTGATCACAAGTGTGGGCGTGGCGTCGGGGATCAGTTGCTCGGCGTACGCGCGCGCGTCGGCAGGCAGCGGCAGATTCCAGCGCAGCGGCCCGCTAGGCGCGCCGGCTGCCGCCGCAAATCCCAGGAAACTGTCGAGCACGTGTTCGCGCTGGCGTGGCGCTATTCGGGCGTTGGTGAACAGCCATTGCAGCTCGCGCGCGCGGGCGCGATCGAAACCCAGCTTGAGTCGCGCGGGAATGCAGGCAGCAGCGAGGCTGGCGCGTAGCGCGAGCTGCAGGTGCATCAGCAGATCGAACTGCCGGCCCCGCATCGCCATACGCAGTTCGCTGAGCGCGCCGAACCCGGCGCGCTTGTCGACGGTGATAAACTCCACCTCTGGAATGAGGCGCATCAGTTTGGCTTCGACCTTGCCAATGACCCATGTAAAGCGCGTGCCGGGCCATGCATCCTGCAGGTTGCGCAGCAATGGCACGACGTGACAGGTGTCACCGATCGCCGAGAGGCGCAGCAGGCAGACAGTAGCGGGTGGTGTGTTGAGGGGGAGCATCAGTGACGGCCGAAGGTTTGCCTCGTGAGTGACAAATGGCCTCTCGGTCCCGAAGTTGAGAAGGCCGCGATCGCAGGCGGCCGGATGCTATACGACAGCTCGCGCGCGAGCAATTTTGGCGCCGAATGGTTCGAGCCCGCTTTTTGGGAGCGGCGCTCGGCGATCGAAGGCCGTGCGCGCGGTCGCGGCAACACCCTGTTCGTCCGCTCCGGAGAATATACCTATGCGCTGCGCCACTACCGACGCGGTGGGCTCGTCAATCTGCTGTCCGCGGATCGCTACTGGTGGCGGGGCGAAGACCTGACCCGACCGTTTGCCGAATGGTGTCTTACCTACCATCTCTATCGTGCCGGGCTGCCGGTGCCCGCGCCCGTCGCGGCGCGCTACGTCAAGCGCGGAAGGAGTTACACGGGCGATCTGATCACCGCACGTCTCGAGCATTCCGAGTCGCTGGCGAGCATTCTCGCGGCCGAATCACTGGCTTTCTCGGCGTGGATCGCGATCGGCCGCTGCATTCGGCGTTTCCACGAGTCCGGCGTGTATCACGCCGATCTCAACGCCCACAACGTGCTGCTGGTCGAACGCCAGACGGTCGTGCTGCTCGATTTCGATCGCGGCGAGCTGCGCAAGCCGGGCTGGTGGTGTGACGCCAATCTGGTGCGCTTGCGGCGGTCGCTCGAGAAAGTGACGATTGCACTGCCTGCCGACCGCTTCACCAATGACGACTGGCATTCCCTGTTGTCCGGCTATCGCGAGCCTGCTCAGCGAACCGTGCTCACGCCTGACACGCCGGGCTAGACGCGTGCGATTGCTGTACATCGTCGTCGCCTATCTGCTGGCGCCCGTGGCCGCCGGCATCATGCTCGCGCGCGGGCTACGGGATCGCAGCTACTGGCGCGATTTCATGCAGCGCTTCGGCTTTGGCCGCTACCTGAGCGGTGAGCGCAGTGTCTGGGTTCATGCGGTATCGGTCGGCGAAGTGCAGGCAGCCGCGCCGCTGGTCGAGTCCCTGTTGCGGCAGTATCCATCATTGCCGCTGGTACTAACAACTGTGACACCGACGGGCGCCGGTCGCGCCCGTGCCTTGTTCGGTGATCGGGTTCACGTGCGCTATATCCCGTACGACCTGCCAGGCTCGGTCAACCGATTCTTTCAGCGCATACGTCCGCGACTGGTGATTATCCTCGAGACGGAGATCTGGCCCAACCTCTACCACGCTTGCGGCAAACTCGATGTACCGCTGGTGCTGGCCAGTGCGCGGATCTCGCCCAAGTCGGTCGGACGCTATCGACTACTCACCGGACTATTTCGTGAAACGCTGTCGCACGGTATCTCGATCGCCGCACAAGGCCCGGCCGACGCCGAGCGATTCCGCTCCATCGGCGCCAACCCGGCACGCACGCACGTAGTCGGCAATATCAAGTTCGATTTTGCCTTGCCGCCCGATATCGACGCGCGTGGGCGGAACGCACGCGAGTTGTTAGGGCGGGGACGGCCGGTGTGGGTGGCTGGCAGCACGCATCAAGGCGAGGAGGAGCAGGTGCTGGCAGCACAGCGCCGCGTACTCGCCGCGCATCCGGACGCGCTGCTGGTGCTGGTGCCACGCCATCCGCAGCGCTTTGCCGAGGTTGCAGCGCTGCTCGAGCGCAGCGATATACCGTACGTGACGCGCTCGAGCGGCCTCCCGGTGCCGGCCGGCAGCAGCGTCTTCCTGCTCGATACACTGGGCGAATTGTTGTCTTACTACGCTGCCAGCGATGTGGCGTTCGTGGCGGGCAGCCTGGTGCCCATCGGCGGGCACAATCTGCTGGAGCCGGCGGCGCTCGGCAAGGCGACGCTGACCGGGCCGCACAACTTCAACTCCGAAGACATCGCCAAATTGCTGCTGGAACGCGGTGCCGTTGAGCTAGTGACTGATGCCATTGCACTTGCGGCGAGTGTCGTACGACTGCTCAGCGATGCTGACGAACGTCAACGGCGTGGCGCGTTTGGCCGCGCGGTGGTCGCAGAGAATCGCGGTGCGGTCGCGCGACTGTTGCCGCTGCTGGCGCCGCTGATCACAGCGGGCGACTAGGCCGTTATTACTTCGCCAGCCAGCTGTTCACGTCTTCCAGTACCTCGCGATCGAGGTTGCCGGCCGCGAGCTGCAGCTGCAGTACATTGATGATGTAGTCGTAGCGGCTGCGCGAGTAGTCGGTCTCGGCCTGTACCAGGCGACGCCGTGAGTCGAGTACGTCAACAGCAGTCCGCGTGCCGACTTCATAGCCAGCTTCGGTCGCCTGCAGCGCGGTGCGCGCGGATTCGAGCGCCTGTCGCAGTGCCTTGACGCGTGAGATCTCCGACTGCACGCCCAAATAGGCGTCCCGCGCGAGTCGCTCGGTCTGGCGCGACGTGCGCTCGAGGCGCGCGCGCGATGCTTGCCAAAGGTACTCCTGCTGGCGGACCAGCGACTGCGTGCCGCCGCCGGCGAACAGTGGCACTGACAACTGCAGGCCGATGCTCTTGGAATCCTGATCACTGACCGAGGGCGCGGACACGCCGTTCTCGAACGTCGTGGTAGCCGTGGAATTGAGATTGGAGCGGCTCGCGAGCAAATCGAGTTGTGGCAGGTGCCCGCCGAACGCCTTGCGGACGTTGTCGCGGGCAATGTCGGCCGCCATGCGACTCGAACTGAGGGCCAGATTCTGCTCCATGGACAGCTCTACCCAGGCGCTCGCGTCTTCCGGCTCCGGCGACTTGAGCGGCATCGTGTCAGCCGGCGCCGCCAGCGACGCTGGCTGGATGCCGATGATTTCCTGCAGCAATTCCTGCGAGGTGCTGAGCTGACGCTTGGCCGCGATCAGCGCCGCGGCGGAGGTGTCGCGCGCGGCGCGTGCTTCCTGCACGTCGGTGATCGCGATCAGCCCTACCTCGAAGCGCTTCTCCGCCTGCTCCAGCAGCTGCGTGAAGGCTTCCAAGGCGGCATTCTGCGCGACCACGGTGTCCTGGGCGGCCAGCACGTCGAAGTAGCGGGTAGAGACGCGCTGCGCGAGATCCTGCTGCGCGGCCTGGTAGTCGATCTCTGCCTGGGCGACTTCCTTGTTGGCCTGGCGCAAACTCACCCAATCGGCCCAGGAGAAAATCCTTTGCCGCAAATCGATGCTCCAGCGTTCGGTATCGGGCTTCGAGCGGTCATTGCCGCCGAAAGTCAGCAGTTGCCCGCCGATGATGCGGGTCGACTGGCTGAAAGATGTATTGTCATCGCGCGTTTTCGAGGCCGAACCACTCACTTGTGGCAGCAACGTGGCCAGCGCCTGTGGCTTGGCTTCGCGATTGGCGAGGCGAATGGCGTCCGCTTCACGG
>Ga0116152_10003530_pt1 | contig 12527 bp, 5 predicted proteins | sample AD_UKC119_MetaG_FD_89894 | JGI IMG/M metagenome (GOLD analysis project Ga0116152, IMG submission 89894) | Active sludge microbial communities of municipal wastewater-treating anaerobic digesters from Hong Kong - AD_UKC119_MetaG | ecosystem: Engineered > Bioreactor > Anaerobic > Digestate...
AAGGCGATTCGTCAGAATCCGGCCGTGATGGCTGGTTCGCGACTCCCTTCTCGTCGACCGCTGCTCTGAAAATCAGCCGCTGGGACGAGATTCCCTTCTCGTCCCCACGCCCGCGGGAATCCCTTCCCGTCGCTGGAACGAGATTCCTATCTCGTTCCGCCGCCCAGCGGGAATCCCTTCCCGCAGACGAGCCCGAGACGCCGCGAAGCCGTATCGCCCTTTCAGCCGCGCCGTCGAGTAGACAGGCGCCGGCGCCCGGAATCGCCTCCGCGCAGAACTCGATCCTTTTCTCATCCGCGCATGAAAAAGCCCCGGGCGCTCGCGATTGAGCGCCCGGGGCGACATTGTGAAGTGAATCGACTGTCGCGTTCGACTAGTTCAGCATGGCCGCGACGATGGACGGAACGTCCGTCATCTCGACGTCACCGCTCATGTCGAAGTCGCCGTGACAGACGTGAGCCTGCGTGGCGCCGTTCACCAGGGCATCGACGAGTTCAGCGATGTCCAGACCGTTGACGGAACCATCCTCGTTCATGTCACCGTCGGCCGGACCGCCACAGGTTCCCTCGCAGGTGATTGTCAGGTTACCCGAACCCGTCGCGCCGTTGTAACCGCCGACGCGGAGCAGGTACTGGTTACCTGCTACAACCGACACAGTCAGGTTCGTCGTGTTGCCCGCACAGCCGGACGAATCATCCTGGCACGCCAGGGCGGACGCCGTCGGGCACGCGCAGCCATCGTAGATGGCGAGCTTCGTGTCGTAATCGGCGTCGCCGCAGGTGCTGACCGTCAGATCGCCCGTACACGTCGCCGTGTAGCAGAACCAGATGTCGGACGCGACCTGCGTGTCGCTGAACTTCGTGCACGCGCCCGGCTCATCCGGACCATCCGTCGTGGCGCCATCCGTCGTGAACGGCGTCACACCGTTGGTGATCGGCGTCGGGTTCGCACAGTCGTCGTTGTCGAGCGGACAACCTTCGACCGCACAGCTCGTGCCGTCGCCCTGATAGGCGCCGCCGGCGTTCTGACAGTCGATTTCCTCGGTATCCGCACAGGAACCGCCCGTGCAGCAGGCGCCGGTCGGCTGAGGACACGGATTCGGCGTACAGCCGCTGCCATTGCCCTGGTACGTTCCGCCCATGTTCGAGCAGTCGCCGGCCGTTTCCTCGGAACAGGTCCCGTCGCCGAAGCAACAGGCGCCCGTCGGCTGCGGACACGGATTCGGCGTACAGCTGACGCCGTCGCCCTGGTACGTACCCCCCATGTTCGCACAGTCGCTGTCCGTCTCGACGGAGCAGGCGCCATCGCCGAAGCAGCAGGCGCCCGTCGGCAGCGGGCACGGATTCGGCGTACAGCCGCTTCCGTCGCCCTGGTACGAGCCGCCCATGTTCGAACAGTCGCTCGCCGTTTCCTCCGAGCAGGAGCCGTCGCCGAAGCAGCAGGCGCCTGTCGGCTGCGGGCACGGATTCGGCGTACAGCCGCTTCCATCGCCCTGGTACGAGCCGCCCATGTTCGAGCAGTCGCCGGTCGTTTCCTCGGAGCAGGTCCCGTCGCCGAAACAACAGGCGCCCATCGGCTGCGGACAGGGATTCGGCGTACAACCGACGCTGTCACCCTGGTAGGCGCCGCCGGCCGTCTGGCAGTCAGCTTCCGTCTGCACGATGCACGTTCCGTCGCCCATGCAGCAGGCGCCCGTCAGCGCGCCTTCGCAGTCGTCGGGCACACCGCTGTGATCGAGGTCGACCTGCGTTCCGGCGCCGAGTTCACAGCCGTCCGAAGCGCCGTCCATGTCGCAGTCCGCCAGCGGGCCCTGACAGCTGTCGAGGACACCGTCAGGTCGGCCGCGGCCACCTGTATCCGAGAGGAACGCTTCCAGATCGGCGAACTGCTGCTCGCTGAAGTTGAACGCGCCACCCGGATGGGTCGTCGGCGCCGGCAGGAAGCCCGAGATGAACGTTCGCGAATGGTTGCGAATGTTCGGTCCCGGGAAGCCCTGGCCGCCTGAACCGTCACTGTTGTGACAGCCGAAGCAGAACGTCGAGATGATCGTCTGGCCACCCGCCGGATCACCGATCGGACCACCGTCACAGTCGAGCGACGGATCGGCCGCGAGTTCGCAGCTGTCGAGTTCGCCGTTCGAGTTGCAGTCGAGGTTCGGATCGGCCGTGATCTGGCAGGAATCCGGAACACAGTCGCCGTCGCAGTCCGACTCCGTGCCCTGGGCCATGTCGATCGCGTCGTCGATGCCGTTGTTGTTGCAGTCGGCGCCCGTCGTGCCCGTTCCCTCAGTCTCGATAACCAGGCTCCAGGTGTCGAGCGTGCCCGTGTCCTGACCGGCCGTGTCCTCGATGAAGAGCGTCCAGTCGCCGTTCTTGTTCATGCCGTCGAAGGCGGAAAGCGATCCGGCCGTCGGCTGAACCGTTCCCGTCGTCGGCGTCGCACATGTCAACGCGACGCCCTCGTCGTCGAACGTCACATCCATGTTGTCGTTGTTCCCACATACGTTGAACAGGACGACAGTGACGGCGTTGTGCGTGACCTGGATTTCCAGATCGCCGAGGTACGTGTGCGTGATCGCCACACCCACGTTGACATCGAGGATCGTACCGTTGTCAGCGACGTTGATGACGCTCGTGGCGCCCGTTGCGCTGTTATCCGGAATCGCCAGCCCCGGCGCCGCGTTGTACGTCACGGTCGCGGGCGGACTCGAAGGCTGATCGCATTCGTCGAGAACGCCGTTCTCGTTACAGTCAGCGCCCGAACCATCCGCGATTTCGCAGGCGTCCGGGATGTTGTTCATGTTGCAGTCGTCGGCCGCGCCGGACGCGATCTCGCACTCATCCGGAATGCTGTTGTTGTTGCAGTCCTGACTCGTGCCCATCGCGATATCGACAAGGTCGTCGACCTGGTTACTGTTGCAGTCGTCGAATTCGAACTGGCAGCTCGAGCTGCAGCCGTCGCCGCTCATCGTGTTGCCGTCGTCACACTGCTCGCCCGGCTCGAGATTGCCGTCGCCGCAGGTGTTGCACGGAGCGCCGCTGTTGCTGATCGTCATCGTTCCGACACCGGCGCTTCCGCTGTTCCAGCCGCCGACACGAATCAGGTAGCAGTTGCCGGCGATGACCGGAACCGTCAGCGTCGATCGGTACGAGTCCGGAGCGCTGCCCGGACAACCGTCGTCGTTGCAGCCGGCCAGGTTGGCGTCACCCGGCGTGCACGTGCAGGTGTCGTAGATCACGAGGTCCGTGTCGTACCCCGAACCGCACAGCGAGACCGTCAGGTTGCCGCTGCACTGGGCGTTGTACTGCCACCAGATATCGCTGTAGGTCTGGCCGTCGAACTCGCACGCGCTGTGGGCGTTTCCGTCCGTCGTCGCGTTGCTTGTGTCGAAGTCGTAGACACCGTCGCCGATCGTCGGCGCGTCGGCGCAGTTGTCGGCGCCCGGGATGTTCTCCGACTGACACATCGAATCACAGCCGTCGCCATCCATCGTGTTGCCGTCGTCGCACTCTTCGCCGAAGTCAACGATGCCGTTGCCGCACTCGGCGATTTCGTTCTGACAGGTCGGACCGCAGCCGTCGCCGGCCTGCGTGTTGCCGTCGTCGCACTGCTCGCCATCCTCGACGGCGCCGTTACCGCACACCGGCGGCGGTCCCGCCTCCACAATGCGATAGATCGTTCCGCCGTAGGTCACGATGTAAAGTTCGCCGGACGCGTCCTCACCAAACGAGACGATCGAGGACAGCGTGCCCGTGATGCCGTCGTTCAGATCGGTCGTCACGTCCTGCTGATCGCTCAGCGTCGCCCCGTCGTAGCGGAACGTCTTGACCCAGTCGGCGCACCAGTCGGCGTAGAAGTAGGTTCCGTTGAGCCACGGAATCGCACAGCCGCGATAGACGTAACCGCCGATGATCGTGCAGTTGTTTCCGTCCTGCGTGTTGTAGTCGAGGATCGGATCCGTGTAGCCACCGGCCGCCGCGTTGCAACCGAAGTTGTCCACGCCGTCGCCCGGCGCCGCGATCAGACCTTCGCGACAGTCCCAGCCGTAGTTCTCGCCACCGCTGCTGGCGACCGACTGGAAGTCGATCTCTTCCCGCGTGTCCTGGCCGACGTCACCGATGTAGATGTCGCCGGTGATACGGTCGAAGCTCCAGCGCCACGGGTTGCGAAGACCCTTCGCCCACACTTCGCCGAGCGGACCCGGGTTGCTGGGCGGCAGGTAGGTCGGGGCGTTATCGACGTCCAGCCGCAGGATCTTGCCGAGGAGCGACGCGTCGTTCTGCGATCGCTCGTTCGGGTCGTTGGCGGCGCCGCCGTCACCCATCATGCAGTAGAGATATCCATCCACCGGCGAGAACTGGATGCAGCCCGCATTGTGGTTGGAGAAGTCCTGCGCGATCGTCTTCAGCGTCACGCCGCTTGCCGCGTTGGCGACATCGGGATTCGCCGACACAGTGAATTCGCGGATCAGCGTGTTGCCGCTGAGATTCGTGTGATTGAGATAGAACTTGCCGTTGGAGGCGTAGTTCGGGTGGAACGCCATGCCGAGCAGACCGCGCTCGCCATCCGTCGTCGTCTGCGCCGAGATGTCGAGGAAGGGCGTGCCGTTCAGCGTCTCTGTCACGAGGTTGAAGATGTAGATCACACCTTCCTGCGTGACGATGAAGAGGCGACCCGTATCCCCCGGAGGGGCGCACACGAAGACGGGCTTGTCGGCGCCCAGGCCTGACACGACGAGTTCCGCCGTCAGCGTGCTGGGGGTGAACGTCTGGCATTCATCGGGCACGCCGTCATTGTTGCAGTCCTGGCTCGTGCCGTTCGCAATATCCGTTCCGTCTTCAACGCCGTTCGGCTGGCAGTCCTGCGGGCCGATGTTCGGGCCCACGACGGCGCCCTGCGACGACGACGGCGAACCCGTTCGCCAGTGCGTCAGCGTGGCGTTCGGATTGTTCGCGGCCGGCGGTCGGTTCGCGTCAAAGCGGAAGTTGTACATCGTGCCCCACAGCAGGGCGTTCGAGTTCGTGCCGACGTCGACCATCGTCCACGTCACGTTTGTGCCGGCGTGCGCGCCGTTCCAGTCCGTGCCGTCGCGATTGACGTTGCCTTCACCGTCACCGCTGTGGTAGTCAACATCGTGGAAGCCGATGTTCGACACAGTGGCCGAGGGATCGATCGGCACACTGAAGGCCGACATGCCGCGATTGCCGTTGAGGTTCTGCACTGCGTACTCGTAGTGCCATGTGCCGTTGCCGTTGTCCGTCGCCTTGGAGGCGATGATGTAAAGGCCTTCGCCGGCGACTTCGATATCCGTTTCCGTCACCGTCGGATCCGTGTCCTGCCAGGCGCGAATGCCGCACTGCTCGCGAATCGTCGTCCCGGCGAGGCTGAACGTGTACTCGTTCGTTCCGGACGAGGCGACTGTCAGCTGTCGGTAAGAGGCGTTGTTGTTGTCGTTGCCGGAGGCGGCGTCCTCAGCGTGAACGTACTGGCCTTCGTGGAAGTAGATCGCGCCCGAGTTGAGCGCCGGATCGATGTCCGTGTGGCGGACCTGCAGGCGCCGCGAGGCGGAGCCCGTGACGGCCGGCGCCGACTCGGCGTGATCGTGCGTACCCGTCGTCGGGTTCACGCGCCACTTGGGTCGAATGCTGCCCTGGCTGTTGTTGAGCGTCGCGCCGTAGGGATCGGAACAACCCGGGTAGAGCGTCGGACCACCGGGGCCCGTGCAGCCGCAGCCGCAGGCGTTGCCCGCCGCGACGGTAAAGCCGTGCTTGAGCCACGACTGACCGATCTGCTCGAAACGACCATCCTTCAGGCGGAAGAGGTTCTGACCAATGACCGGATGAACAAAACCGCCGCTGCCTTCCCACGTCAGAATCGTGTCGCCGATGTTGCAGGACTCAGTTCCCACGGAGACGGTGTCGTACCACACGCCGCCGATGTTCTCGCTTGAGGGATTGTTGATGTTGTAGAGGCCACCGACGATGACGTCCTGGCCCGTCGCGGCGTGACAATCCGTACCGTTGTTGCCACCGCGCGGCGCGGCGCCCGACACAGGGTAGCCGGGATCCGACGACGGATCGTCGCCACCCGCCCACGCCATCAGGAGTCGGGCGTGAAGACCGCCGAAAACCTGGCCGTCGGCGTCGTCAATCTGCAGCGCCCCGGCCAGCGCCTTGGTACCCACGAGGCTGCCGCCTTCGATGGCGAGCACCTGGGACGTCGGCGCCAGAACGGCGCGACTCGCCTCGACGCGGAAGATGACCTGCCCCGTAGCGCCATCCTTCACGTCCAGCGTCGTAATCTCATTCCCAGCAGGAACTTCAATGATCAGTCCATCAAGAACCAAGCTCGCGTTGTGCTTGACGGAAGAAAGGATGAGCTTGCCACTGTGGACCAGCGAACCGCCGCTGACCGATGTGATGTCGCCCTGCATGGCGTCGACACCGAGATTCGAGGGCGCGGCCAGATCAAACCGGAAGACGCCGGGCTGCGTTTCGACCCCGTCTGACTTCACCGCGATCCCCAGTTCCGCGAGTGAATCGAGATCGAGAATCAGATTGCAGTTTCCCGAATCCGCCTGCCATGACACATCGCCCAATACGATGCCGGCAGGCGCTGTACACATGCACACAATCAGCGCGCGCGTTAACCAATGACGCAACATTCCCTGGTACCTCCCTAATTTCCTGACGTCATACTGAGGTCAAAAGACGGTTGATTCCTAAATCGGCGATGGCGGAAAAGACAAGAACGCCCCCCCGCGTCACGCCACCCTTAACCTTCCCACAGACTGGCGGGCTGTGATCGAAGTTACCTAAATCCCTAATCCCTATATCTTCGCCTGTTGACCAAGCGAATATCAACCCCGGAAGGGCGAATAATCTGCAAAAATGTCTTCAATACAGGATTTTTGTGAGATCCCCCACGACCGAAAAAAACCGCGCGCAACGGCGGCGGCGGCCCAGGAGCCGTTCCCTGCAGAAGCAACGTTAACAGTGATTTCGAAGACCGGATGAGCCTACCCGGCCGCCAGAACCCCCAGAACCGCACACAGCAACTTGTACGATTTGCCGACGGACGCAATGTAGACCCGCTCGTCCGGGCTGTGCGCCCCGCGGATCGTCGGTCCGAAGGAGACCATGTCCATCGGCTCCCCGATGCGATTCCCGATAATGCCGCACTCCAGTCCCGCGTGGATGGCGGCGACCGTCGGCTCATCCCCGAACAGCTTCCTGTACTGCGAGCGAACCGTCTCCAGGATCGCCGACGACGGATTGGGCTCCCAGCCGGGGTACTGATTCCCGTGCTCAAGCTCCGCCCCGCTCATCACGGCCACACTGGCGATCTGGTCCTTTGCGACCTCAACGCGGCTGTCCGACGAACTCCGGGTCAAAGTGCCCAGTTTGAGCTTCACGCGCTCCATCTTCCGCTCGCACACGACTGTCGAGTTGTTGTTCGATGTCTGCACCAGCTCCGGGACCTTCGGATGCATGCCCATGACACCGTCCGGGATCGCCGACATGGCGTCCACCCAGCGCCGCGTGTCGTCGGCCGACATCGCCGTCTCGGCCGTCGCCGACTCGAGGGCGATCGAAAGTCCCGACTCATACGACTCGGCGCGTCCTTCGGTCTGCACGGCCGCCGCGGCGTCCGCCAGCATCTTCTCATTCGCCTCGGGGATCGCGACGATCGCGTGGGCCTCGCGCGGAATCGCGTTCCGCATGCTGCCACCTTCGAACTCGACGAGCCGGACGCCCTGACCCGCTCGGCGCAGCGTCCGCACCAGCAGCTTGATGGCGTTGCCGCGCCCTTCGTGGATGTCGCCGCCGGAGTGTCCGCCGCGCAGGCCGCGAACCGTGACGCGATGAACGGTCTCACCGTTCATCGCCTTCGTCGGCCAGGACCAGGTCAGATTGCTGTCGCAACCTCCTGCGCAACCGATGTATACGCAGTCATCTTCCTCGGCGTCGAGATTGATGAGCCGCCGACCTTTGAAGGAATCGGGCTTCAGCGCCTTCGCGCCGGTCATCCCCGCCTCCTCGTCACAGGTCAGCAGGATCTCGAGCGGACCGTGAACCACGTCCTTGCTGATCGCGGCCGCCAGCGCCATCGCCACGCCCATGCCGTTGTCGGCGCCGAGCGTCGTGCCGTCCGCGCGGACGATGTCCAGCCCCAGTTCCGTGTCCTTGTCGATGAGTGTCCGGATCGGGTCCTTCTCGAAATCATGCTGTGTGTCGCGGTTCTTCTCCGGCACCATGTCCAGATGCCCCTGAAGGACCGTGATCGGAGCATTCTCGTGTCCGGGCGTCGCCGGAACCTCGATAATGATGTTGCCAACGGGCTCGTGCTTGTACTTCAGGCCGTGCTTCTCAGCGAAATCGCAGAAGTGCTTCTGGATCAGCGTTTCCTTCTTGCTCGGTCTGGGCACCCGCGTCATCCCCGCGAAGATCTCCCAGACGGCTTTCGGTTCCAGATGCGTAATGTCGTTGGCGGCCATGATGTCCCCTTCGTTCAGAGTTCGCGCCATGAGGCGATCGCCGATCATTCCGGCGTCGTCGTCAGCGATGTTTCCGACTGCGAGTGCTTCAATACGAAGCGACGATAGTACGCGATCCCCAGACACGTCAACGGAATCGCGAGCAACAACCCCAGGAATCCCAGAAGCTTACCCCAGATAAACACACCGAGCAGAACCGCGACGGGACTCAGCCCGACGGCCTTGCCCATAATCCGCGGTGTCAGGAACGCGTCCTGAATCAACTGCACGGCGCCGAACACCACGATCGCCCCGACGAACATCCAGACCAGATCGCCGTCGCCCGACAGGTAGCTCAGCAGGATCAGCCCAGCCGCGGGAACGGCGGCGATCAACTGCAGGTACGGGATCATGTTCAACGCGCCCACGAACAGGCCGAACGGGATCGCCATCGGCAGACCGATGATCGTGAAGCCGATGGCGAACAGTACGCCACAGCACATCGCGATGATGAACTGCCCGCGGAAATAGCGACGCAGGACGGCGTCGAACTCCGTCAGGAATTCGATGAGGCGATTCCGATAGGGCTCGGGCAACAACCCGCGCCAGTCCCGCCGGTACTTGGGATAGTCCAGCAGAATGAACATCAGGTAGATGAAGACGACGACGACGATCGAGACGAAGACCAGCGCCTCGACAGTCAGGTTCTTCAGCGTCACGCCGCTCGCCGCAATGCGGTTCCACAGCGCCAGGATGACACTTGCCGGATCCTCATTCGACCTGGCAAACTGAATCACGGCTTCAAGCGCCGGCCCGGCGAGTGTTCCCTCGACCTTTTTCGTCAGGATGGCGAGTCGCTGGTCCAGGGCCATCGTCGGATCGCTGACGAACGCGCTGAGGCCGTCACGCAGCTCGATCAGGCCGAGGTGCGTCTTGGGTTCCGGCGCTTCCGCATCGTCGCTCGGGGCGCTGGTCGTTGTCGTGACGGCCGCGTCCCGCTCGTTGACCCAGGCGACGGCGGCGTCGCGGAACTTCGCCCAGCTCTGGTCGAACTGCTTCACCTGCTGGATCGACAACAGCGCGATCAGGACCGTCACGCAGAGTCCGATGAGCATGCCGCTGCCGAGCGTCAGCAGGACGGCCCGGCTCCGCCGCAGTCGCAGACGCGTTTCAAAGGCGACGACCACCGGATTGAGGATGTAGGCGATGACAACGGCCGCGACGAAGGGAATGAGCACATCGCGGAGATAGCTGACGAGCAGAAACAGAACGACGAAGATGCCCGCCGTCAGCAGCATGCGGATAACGCGATCGAACGTGAATGGCTTTGACTGCTCGAACATCAACCCTTCCAGGCCCACATTCCATCGCCGGTCCGCCCGATTCGCAACCGGCGCCCGTTGTTGTGAAATCTTACCACATTCAGCAGAACTCACACCCTTCGGCGCACGTTCTCAATACTGAAACCGCTGCGCGCGGAACTTTCGCACGAAAGACGCCGTTGAACGCGGCGCGCGTTTGAAACATAATGCGGGTCCAGCCAAACGGAGCGACGGCGGACCCGCCGAGCGCGCACGCGACTGGTGGGATTCCAACACAAGGCTTCACGGAGGAGCGCCATGACGGCCCGACGACCTTTTTCCCTGATCATTCTGCTGACTGCGGCCGCGCCAATGCTGATCGGCTGTGTCTCCCGCGATGAGTACCTCCGCGAGAAGTTCGCCCGTCGCAAGGCTGTCGAGCGCGCCGAAACGCTCGAACGCGACCTCGCCGACGAGCGCGCCCGCGTCATGGCGCTCGAGGCCCAGTTCGGCTCGCTCAAGGGTCAGCTCAACACGCAGACGGCGATGACCAGCACGCTCAAGGCCGAGCGCGATCGCCTGAGCACCTACAGCAATCGTCTTCAGACCGAAATCGACTCACTCGCCAGGCAGCAGATCGGGGCCATCAAGGTCGTCGAGGTCAAACTGCCGGCCGAGCTCGATCGCCAGCTCAAGGACTTCGCGTCGCGATACCCCGACAGCGTCGAGTACGACGCCGAACGCGGCGCCGTGCGATGGAAGAGCGACCTGACATTCGCCAAGGGCAGCGACGACGTTCAGCCCGACGCCGCTGACTCCCTCCGCTCATTCGCGCAGGTCGTCAACTCCGGCGCCGCGAGCGGTTTCGAGATCATCGTCGTCGGCCATACCGACAACCTTCGCATCGGTCCAGTGACCGGCCGCGAACACCCGACGAACTGGCACCTGAGCGTCCATCGCGCCATCGCCGTGATGAACGTGCTCGCCGGCGCCGGCGTGCCGCAGGATCGTATGGGCGTCATGGGCTACGGCGAGTTCCGACCGCGTGTCGACAACACGCGCGGCGGCGCCGAAGAGAACCGACGCGTCGAGATCTACCTTGTCGCCTCGCGCGACGACACGGGCGGCGACAACAGGAGTATGGCCGACTCGTCGATCAAGTAAATTCGCCCGGCAAAGCGATAAGAGACGTTTCCTTCCAAGCCAGAGACCCACGCCAACATGAAAAAGGCCCCGTGAGAGAGATCTCACGGGGCCTTTTCTTTGCGGACGACTCATTCTTCCATCGCCACGACCTGTCGCGTGAGGCGACCGTCAATCGCGGATCGCGCTTCGCGGTCACACTCTCGCCATGGGCCGGACGCAACGCGCCAACCCCGTTCGGGCTCGTTCGGCGTCGGCCAGAATTCCAGGATCGGCTGCTGAATCTCACCAATGGATTCCGTTTCATTCACCTGCGTAATCGTCAACCGCGTCAGGGCGCCCTGTGTCTCGCTGTCAAGGACTTCAAACTCGTCGCATTCCCGCACGCCATCGACTTCTCCAACGTCAACCAGGACGCGCGTCCATCGATACCTCCCCTCGTTGTCCGCCTCTGCGATCTCGATTGACTCCACAATATCCGTCATCGAGCCATAGATGGGTACTTCATGAAGAAAGGCGACGAAGGCCTCGGGGACTTCGATCGCCCCATACACTGGGCGGTCTCTGTCATTCATGTTGAGAAAATACGATCGATATGTGAAAAGGCGATCCTCCTTCGGCAATTGAGACCCACTGCGAACGTCATAGATGAACTTTGCGATCCGCTCCCGATCTATCAGATATCGTTGGTCTCCCCATCGAACGGGAATCCACTCCGTCACGAGTCCCACGATACCGAAATCGGCGATGGAATACTCGAAGAACAGTCGCAGCGTACCGTTATCCGTCAGTCGCAAAACGCCGTTGTTTCGTTCGTGAATACCGAGACAGGCGCTTTGACTGTAAACGCAGCCGGCGTCAATCCCGACACCGATCGACTCACCTGTGAAGCCTCTCGATCGACCATACACGCCCGCCCACGACGAATCACCACTGCGTTCCGCTTCCATCCGGATTTCGCCCAGCCGCTTCACGAAAGCCGCCTCACTCTCGGGCAGTTGCTTCACCAGAGTGCAATAGTCTTCTTCCAGTTCGTGATAGTCCTCTCCGCGCCGCTTCGCATCTGCAATTCTCTCTTTGAGTGTCGACAGAATCGTATCGGGATCGCATTGGGCGCCGCCTGGCTCATTGAGCCCGAATACGAGAAACGCGCTGATCAACAGAGTTCGGAGCGGAGTTTGCGTGGCCATGACAACCTCCCGGCGGTTTGAATGTCGGCTGACAACAACTTATCGACGCGGGGGTATGCGGCTGTCAAACATATTCCCGTCAGTGCTCGGAGAGCCCGTGCCATCCCGTAAGTTCATACGTCGGGGGCCACGCCAACATGAAAAGGGCCTCGTGAGAGACTTCTCACGGGGCCTTTTCTTTGACACCTCAAATATCTTCGGGAACATCGCGCGTTTCGGTCGGCCTCGCCGCCCGATCGACCGACAGAGCAGTCGCTCAAATGCCGCATGCACGCTGAAGGCGTGCCACATGGTAGATGGGGATGAGTGTCCGTTGCCGGGCTGGTATACGCTACCAGCCCGAGCAAGTTCTCTTTTTAAGGAGCAACGGACATGGATCATTCTACACAGGTTGACTCAGGCAGGCAGGTGTTTGTG
>Ga0116152_10003532_pt1 | contig 12523 bp, 8 predicted proteins | sample AD_UKC119_MetaG_FD_89894 | JGI IMG/M metagenome (GOLD analysis project Ga0116152, IMG submission 89894) | Active sludge microbial communities of municipal wastewater-treating anaerobic digesters from Hong Kong - AD_UKC119_MetaG | ecosystem: Engineered > Bioreactor > Anaerobic > Digestate...
AAGGGCGAGTCCACGTCTTGCAGCCATCGTCCGGCCAGCGTCCACTCCACCGAGCTGGCGACGCGGGCGTGCGAGGGGGTCATCGGGTAGGCGCCCGCCTCGTCCGAATCGACCCACAAGGTCACCCCATCGAAGCGTTCGATTTGGGTGTGCCCACCTTCGGGGTCCATGCGGTGTTCAAAACTGCCGTCGGGTTCGTAGCTCCGTTCGAAGGTGCCCTTGCCATCAGGACCCTCGTAGTGCCCGACGATGACCACGCGGTGCGTGCGGGTCGTGACGTCGCTGGCGACCAAACCCAAGCTCTGGCGAACTTCGCCGAGCGTCACGGTACTCGGCCGAGTACGGAGCAAGCCTGCGCCGCTCCACTGGCAAGAGGTCAGGTGGCAAGCGGTCAGGCACACGAGGACAAGCCCTGCCATAGCGGTCCAGGGCTTTCCCAGGGGCCGTGGGGAAAGCGGCGTCATGCCTCGGCAGTGTATCCAGGCCCCGCGTAGGTCCCTACTCGAAACCCGCTGGCCCCGCAAATGGGCCTGATTCGTCCTCAATCCTGCCCAGCATGAGTGCCCACGAAGGTGCACCAGCGGCCCCGACGACGTTCCTCGTCGATGGACAAACCCGCGCCCAGGATCGCATCGCGTGTCTTGTCGCGGTGGTGGCTGGGACAACCGCTGAAGGCAAACCAGCCCTGGGGGGCGAGGGCGCCGGCCAACCGGTGCGCGTGCTCGACGATGACGTCGGAATAGATGTTGGCAAACACGATGTCGAACGAGGTGCTCGGTATGGACTCCATGCCGCCCGTGAAGAAGTGCGTCCGGTCTGTGACCTGGTTGGTGGCCGCGAGTTCTTGCGCACTCTGCGTGGCCACCGCATCCACATCGAAACCCGTCGCCTGGGCCGCCCCCAAAAGCACGCTCGTCACCGCCAGGATCCCGCTGCCACTGCCCGCATCGAGGACCCGTTCCTCCCCGCGCAAACGTTCGAGCACCACCCCAAGGCAAGTCCGCGTGGTGGCATGGCGTCCCGAGCCAAAGGCTCCACCCGGCTCCAAAATCAAACGCGTCTCTCCGTCTCGATCGGGCAGGGCGCTCCAAGGTGGCTCGACGCGCAACGAGCCATTCGGGCGACGCAGGCGGAAGGCCTTCCAACTCTTCTTCCACGAGTTGGCGTAATCCTCCTGGGGAAGGATCGTGTAGGTGGCTTCGATGGCCCCCAGCTCTTCCACCCCGACGCGCGTCGCGAGGTCTTGCAACGTCGTCTGCAACGCGCTGCGCCAAGCCGGGCTGTCTTGCGAGGTTGGGATGTAGGTTCGCACGTACGTGGACCCGGGCGGTGCCGGAGCGGCCAGGGGGTCGTGGTCGCCAATCTGCACGGTCGTACACACCGCTTGTCCCAACGAGTCCGCCACCAATTCCTGCCAGCCCGTGGGCACCCTCAGCTTGATCTCGGTCCAACGACTGTTTGTGTTCATGGTTCAGTAGGGCAGATCGCTTGGATCGATTTCGATGCGGGGCGGAGGATTGCGCGCCTCCCTAGGCGCGCGTTCCGGCGGCTCTTGGGGTGTGATCACCCCGGCTTGCGTGGATGGTGCGGTGGGTTGCTGTTGCCAGGTGGCCAAATCGAGCCCGTGCTGCTCCGTGATTTGGAGCAGCCCCATGTGGGCCAAGGCTTCGCGCAGCACGCGTTCGCGGGGACCCCGGACGAACTGCGCTCCAGCCGAGTCCGACCCGTATTCCCCCGACAAACCCGCCAAGGGCAATTCGCGCAGGAAAGCCCGATGCCGCGGTTCGAGGATGCGTTGGTCGAGCACAAACACGCACCCGCGGTCTTCCTTGCGGCGCATCAAGCGTCCAAAACCCTGGCGAAACTTGGCCAGGGCGCGCGGCATGTAGATCTTCTGACGCTGGGGCACATCCCCAAGCGTGGCGCATTGGGCGAAGTGGTAGCGATCGGGAACCCCATACGGCAAGCGAGCGATGACCAGGTACTCAAGGGTGTCGCCCGGGAAGTCCGCTCCAAACCAAAACGTGTCCACGCCGAGCAGGACCGAGTCGCGCCGCTCGCGGAACCGCCGTGAGAGCTCTTCCTTGGTTTGATGGGGCATGCCTTGGTAGAGCAGCAAGAGGCCCCGGGCCAACAAGCGCGCTTCGAGCGCTTGCCCCACGGCGCGCACGTCCTCCAGACTGGTGAACAGGACCAAAGCACGGCCACCGGTTCGTTCGCACAGCCCAGCTACAAAGTCGGCGACAAACGCTTGGTGCGCCTGGCGCGGTCCATTGGCGGGCGGACTATCGCGGGGGACTCCCACAAGGACGCGCGTGTAATCGAACACCTCGGGAACCCGGAATACCTCGACAGGCCGTCCCACCCGCTCTTCTTCCTCGGCCGGTTGCTCGGCGCGTTGTAGGCCCAGGTAGCCCTTAGCGGAGTCGAAGCTGCCCGCCAGATAGGTGGTCGCCGACACGAAGGCTGCACTGGCGAGGTCCGGGTAATAGAAGCGCCCCAAGCTTTCAAAAGGCAGCAGCACCCGCGCCACCAGCCCCAAAGAACCGGTGACCCGGCGCTCCACATCGTAGAACACCTCTTGCGCGAACGAGGGACCCGAGTCCGACCACGGAATGCACGCGTCTAGGCTCTTGCCGGCTTCGATCAGGTCGGTGCGCCCCAATTCCAACTGCCGGCGGATGGCGGCTTGGCCGGGCATGGCGTTGGCGTCGCACACTTCCAAGACCCGGTCCAACTCGCGCTCCAAGAGCGCGAGTTCCGAGCCCAATGCAAAGCGGGTTTGCAGCAGCCCGGCCTCGCCGCCTTGCTGCACTCGGCTGCGCAGGTAGCCATGCAGCTCACGCTCGCCACGCCCGGCCGTTTCCTCCACCCGCCGTCGGTCGAAGAATTCTGCCTCTTCTTCGAGCCGGTGCAACGCCCGCAGGGCCACTTCCCAGCGCCCTAGGGTTCGATCGACGATTTCGCGCGACCCGCCGCCCACGGGCAGTTGGGCCTGCAGTCGATCCAGAGGCGCCCGCGAGCGTCCACGCCCCGGCCGGTGCAGCCGACCGAGCGTGCGCCGCGTTTCCTCGAAGTCGAAGCGATGGCTCCAAGCGGACACCGCGCCATCGTGCAAGTGCTCGCATTCGTCGAACACCACGTGGCGCAGGAACTCCTGACGGGCTAGCACGAAGGACTGGTTGGTGATCACCAAGTGGCTGCGTTCGGCGCGGCGCCGGGCCAGGTCCGCCATGCAAGTAGCCCGGTCCTTGGGCCGTGAGCAGCAGCCCTTGCGGGCGCGGGCCACCCGCAAGAGCCTGGCGATCGCATCGCGGTAGGGTTGCGAAGTGGCCAATCGCATGGGTGGGTTCGCATCCAAACGATCCAGATCGCCAAACTCGTCGGTCATGGCGAAGGTCAAGAGCGCGGTCCAGGCCAACCAGGTTTCCCCGTCGTCGCTGGGTTCGGGCGTCTGGGGGGTGAATGCGCGCCAACATAGGTAGTTTTCGCGCCCCTTGAGCAAAGCCACCCGCGGCAATGGATCGATGCCCGCCCGCGCCAAAGCTTGCAGCGCGCGGGGTACCTCGCCTTCCATGGCTTGCTCTTGGAGCGCGCGCGTGTAGGTCGCCACCCCGACCCGCAAGTTGTGGCGCAACGACCAGAGCAAAGCCGGGACCACGTAGGCCAGAGTCTTGCCCGTCCCCGTGGGCGCGTGCACCAACAGCAGTCCACTACGCCCGAAGTTGTCGGCGATGCGCTGGGCCACCTCCCACTGGGCGGGCCGCAGGTAATCCTCGGGTTGGCCTCCCTGGCGCTCGACCATGATTTGCGGGAGGTGCTCCTGGAAGATCGTTTCCAACAGCCGCTTGTCCTCCCGCGGGAAGGGGGTCAGCCCTTCGGTGGTGGGTGGCAAGGGTTCGAGTTCCGCGTCGGCCGCCGCCATTTGGCTGGCCCGCGGCAACAAGCCCAAGATGCCGTGTTCAACCTCGGGCATGTCGGCCAAGCGATCCTCGAGCCACCCGCCGCGCAGCGGACCGACCTCGACCCCGAGGGTCGCGAACGGGTCATTGAGGGCCCCCAGGATCCAATCCAGCCGGTTGGCCGCGTCCGGATCGGTTCCCCGCAGGCGCTGCGAGCTCTCCCAAAGCCCGCGTACCCAGAGCGCAAGGTAGAGCTCATCGGCCCGCTGCAGCCAACCGATGACCCGTTCCAGGCGTGCCAGTAGCGGATGGTCCCCGCTGGCATCCCGCGCGTCGCTGCTCGAGCCGTCGCGCAAGGTGGCCAATCGCTCGACCTCTTCGATGCCTACCACCAGGGTCGGTTGCCAAGTGTCCGAAACCGTTTGGTTCCAGGCCAAGAAGGTGGCTGCGTCCCGGGTTACGAGCGGTGCCGCGCCCACAAAATCCGCCAATCTTTGCCAACCAGCGGCTTCGTCGCCCCGCACCAGCGCGATCGAAAGCACTTCCCATGACCCTGCGTCGGCGTCCCGGCGCCAAGCCCGCAGGGCATCCAGGCGATCCAGCCGGGGGTCGGGGCCGCTCGCCTCCAACCACACCATGGCGGGCGGGCCGGACCGCGGAAAGGTCGCTTGGGGGCCCAGGTCGCGGCTCAGGATCATGGCGGGTCGCCAGGGTACCACGCTAGGGGGCAGGGGAGGGCGTTTGGGCGTCCTGATTCGGCTCCAAGCCTCGACAAACCGCGCAATGACGTTTAACCTGCTGCCCCGCTATCGCGGTCAGGTCGCGTGGCTTCCCGGGCGACCCCGAAGCGGTCCATTAGGAACCTGCTCCCCATGAAAATCACCGAAATCCAGGTCAAGGACTACGAAAAAGTTGTGCGCTGCGTGGACGAGGCGTCCGGGCTGCATGCCCTCATCGCCGTGCACAATACCACCCTGGGTCCGGCCCTGGGAGGCATGCGCATGCTTCCTTATGCGACCGAAGAGGAAGCTTTGACCGACGTGCTGCGCTTGTCGCGCGGCATGAGCTACAAGTCGGCGGTGGCGGAGACCGGTTTGGGTGGAGGCAAGAGCGTCATCATCGGGGATCCGAACGAGATCAAGTCCGAGGCGCTGTTCCTCACGATGGGGCGCTTCGTGAACCACTTGCATGGCAAGTACATCACCGCCGAGGACATGAACATCACGGTCCCCGACCTGGAAATCGTGCGGCGCGAAACCAAGTACGTCACCGGACTTTCGCGCGCCGCCGGCGGCTCGGGCAATCCCAGCCCCTACACCGCGCACGGCTGCTTGGTAGGCATCCAAGCTTCGGCCGAAGAGGCCTTCGGCTCGGCCGACTTGACCGGCAAGCGTGTGGTCCTGCAGGGCGTAGGCGCGGTCGGCGGCCGACTCGCCATCCTGCTGAAAGAACAGGGTGCGCACGTCACCATTTGTGACATCAACCGCGAAAAGGCCGAGCGCTTGGCGGCCGAACACGGCTTCGATGTCGTCGAAGACAAGGATCACCTCAACGTGGAATGCGACATCTACGCGCCCTGCGCGCGGGGTGCTGGCATCAACGACAAGACCTTGCCCATGCTCAAGTGCAAGGTCATTGCCGGCTGCGCGAACAACGTACTGGAAGAAGAGCGGCACGGCTTTGAGCTACGTGATCGGGGCATCCTGTATGCCCCCGACTACGTGATCAACGCAGGTGGCATCATCAACGTGTCCGTGGAGTTCCACCCCGGTGGATACGACGAAGTCGAAGCCATGCGTCGCATCAACCGCATCGGCGAGTCGTTGCGCCAGGTGTACGCCATCGCGCGCGAAGGCAACATTCCGACCGCAGAAGCCGCGGACTTGCTCGCTGAGCGTCGCTTGGAGGCTGGACGCAAGTCGGTTTCGTGAGACCATGACCGGCGAGCGAAGCCTTCCGGGCACCGTGCTGGACTTGGGCTGCGGCCCAAACAAGGTGGCAGGTGCCTGGGGAGTGGACCACCACCCGTACGCGGGGGTGGACCAAATCGCTGACCTAGATCAAACCCCCTGGGAGTTGCCCACGGGGCACTTTGAGGTGGTCCACGCGCACCACGTGATCGAACACGTGGCCTCGATCCCCGATTGGATGCGCGAGATCCGTCGGGTGTGTCGGCCGGGGGCTTTGGTGCACATCACCACGCCGCATTTTACTTCGATCGACTCTTGGACCGACCCCACCCACCGTTGGCATCTAGCCTGCGGTTGGCACGAGACCTTCACGGGCGGCGAGTCGTACCTTGGGGAACAGGTGCGCGGCTTCGAGCACGTTTCCACCGAGTTGGGCTTCCGTCGCAGTTTCTTCAACTGGCTGCCCAAGGCGATGATCCGCATCAAGGGCTTGCCCTGGTACGAAAAGAAGTTTGCGTTTCGTTATCCGGCGCGCAACATCCGCACCCTGTTGCGGGCGATCCACTAACCTGTACCCACCATGGACCTCTCGCAACTCAAAATCGAACGCCAAGAGAGCACTTATGCCGCACCCAAGCGCAGCTTGGTTCCGTGGATTGTGCTGCTGTTGATCGCTGCGGGGATCTGGTGGTTCCGTTCGCCGCTCAAACGATTCTTCGTGGAAGCGCGCTTGCCCAAGGTGGAGGTGGCCCAAGCCTACAAGCCCGACAAACGCGCTCAGGCCGTGGCGAGCGGCGTTTCGGCGGGTGGTTACGTGGTGGCGCGCGTGCGCGCGGCGCTCTCCTCCGACGTGCCGGGACGCATCGTCGATATGCGCGTGACCGAGGGCACGCGCGTCAAGGCCGGTGACGTGGTTGCTCGGTTGGCTTTCGACGAGCAAGCCAGCCGCGTGCAAGTTGCCGAGAGCAACGTGCTCGTGGCGGAGGCTTCGTTGGCCTCGCAGAAGGCACGCACCGAGTCGCTGCGGCAGGCGGTCACCGGGCTGCAAGCCAGCCTGGAGAACGCCCGTGCAGACGTGCTGCGAGCCGATGCGGAGGTCGATTGGGCGACCACCGAGTTGCGGCGTATCGACCGCCTACGCGAACAAGATTTGAGCAATGAGAGCGAGCACGACGACAAGCTCCGCATGGCGCGTATCGCCGAGGCCGGCTTGACAGCCTCCAAGGCTGGCGTGTCCACCGCCGAAGCGGCCCTCGCGCGCGGGCGCTCGGACGTGCTGGCTGCGGAGGCTGCCGAACGGGAAGCCCAGGCCAACATCGAACAGATGCGGGCCCAAGCCCAAGAATCGCGTGACGCACTCGACAAGACCTATGTGCGCGCCCCGTTCGATGGGGTGGTGGTGTTGAAGGATGCCGAAGTCGGCGAAGTGGTCAGTCCCAACTCGCAAGGCGGCAGCAGCCGCGGTTCGGTGGCCACCCTCGTCGACCTGGCCACGCTCGAAGCCCAAGTGGAATTGCCCGAGGTGCGGATTGCCGCGATCCGCCAGGGTGGAACCGCGCAGATCTATCTCGATGCCTACCCCGACGTGGCCATGCCCGGCAAGGTGGCGCGCATCTGGCCCACGGCAAACCGGCAAAAGGCCACCGTCGAGGTTCGCGTCACCTTCGACAAGCTCGACGAGCGCATCCGGCCCGAGATGGGCGTGCGGGTGGTGTTCGAAGATCCCGAGCCGACGGCCAACGACACCCCGGTCGCGGCGGCGGTCGAAGGCGTACGCATTCCCGAGCGGGCTTTCGTGCAACGACCCGAGGGCAATGGGGTGTTCCTGCTCGAAGGCGACCGAGTGCGATGGGTTCCGGTCGCTTCCTTCGAACGGGCCCAGGGAGTGGTGATCCTGCCGGGGAACGAAATCCCCGACGACGGACGCGTTCTCGTAGCCCCCCCTTCGGATTTGGCCGATGGGGAGCAGGTACTCGTACGCTAAGGCCGAATCGGCGCTCGATTCACGCGCCAGCCCTGCCCGTTCGGTGATTCCCCCAGCCGCCCCTGGTGCGAATTGCGCTCCGGCGCGTATCCTGTTCGCCATGTCGAACTCGATGATCATTTGCAAAGACGTGAGCAAGAGCTACCAGCGCGGTGGGGAAACGCTCAGCGTTCTCGACCATTTGGATTTGGAGATGGAGGCGGGCCGCTTCTACGCGCTCATGGGGCCTTCGGGTTCGGGGAAGACCACGCTCTTGAACCTCATCGGCGGCTTGGATCGCCCCGACAGCGGTGAGGTGACCGTTGCGGGGGCGCCGCTTTCCAAACTCGGCTCGGGCCCTCTCGCCTCGTGGCGTGCGGCCAACGTGGGGTTTGTGTTCCAGGGCTTCAACCTGATCCCGGTGCTTTCGGCTTTCGAAAACGTGCGCTTGCCGTTGACCTTGACGCCCTTGTCCAAAGCCGAGCGCAAGAAGCATGCGGAGCTGGCGCTCAGTATCGTCGGCATGTCCGATCGTATGGACCACCGTCCCTCGCAGCTCTCGGGCGGGCAGGAACAAAGGGTGGCCATCGCGCGTGCCATCGCGAGCGACCCCAAGGTGCTCCTGTGCGACGAGCCGACCGGTGACCTCGACCGCGAGTCCGCCGATCAAGTCATGGATTTGCTCGTGCGCCTCGGCAAGGAGTTCGGCAAGACCATCCTGATGGTCACCCACGACCCGGCCGCCGCGGCGCGGGCGGAACGCATCGTGCATTTGGACAAGGGCAAGCTGGGTCACATCGAATCCAACGTCGGAGCCTGATCATGGACTTCCTGACTCTGACGCGGCGCAATCTGTGGCGCCATCCGCTGCGCACCACCTTGACCTGTGGCGCGATCGCCATGGCGGTCTTCTTGGTGTGCACCCTGCGCAGCCTGGTGACCACCCTCGACAATTCTGCCGTTGCCAGCCGCAACGAGCGATTGTGGGTGCAATCCGCCGTCAGCCTGTTTGTGTCGCTGCCCCAGTCCTACCAGGCCAAGATCGAGGCCATCGATGGGGTCGATCTGGTGTGCAAGTGGCAATGGTTCGGGGGCATCTACATCGAGCCCAAGAACTTCTTCGGCCAGTTCGCGGTGGACCCGGAAAAGGCCTTGTCGCTGTACCCCGAATTGACCGTAACCGAAGGTTCCAAAGAGGCCTTCCTCGGGTCGCGCCAGATGGTCCTGGTGGGGCAAGGCTTGGTCGATCGCTTTGGTTGGAAGCTGGGCGACAAGGTGCCGATTATGGGCACGATTTTCCCGCACCCCGATGGGGCCGACACCCCCTGGGAATTCGAGATTGCGGCGATCTACCAGAGCTCCAAGCCCAACGTCGACAACCAGATGTTTCTGTTCCACTGGGACTACTTCGCCGAAACGGTGGAGACGGCTAGCGGAACCGCGCCCGACGTGGGCACCTACGTGGTACGCACCCACCCGGCTTCGGACCAATCGGCGATCATGCGCGAGATCGATACGATGTTCGAGAACGGTCCCCAACGGGTCCAGGCCACCACCGAATCGGAGTTCCAAGCCCAATTCGTGTCGATGTACGGCAACGTGGGATTCTTCGTCTCCGCGATCGGTGGGGCAGTGCTGCTCGCCATATTGTTGGCGGCCCTCAACACCATGTTGATGTCCGCCCGCGAGCAAACCCGCGACGTGGGCATCCTCAAGGCGCTGGGATTCAGCGATGGGCGCTTGTTCGCGTACATGCTTGGACAATCCTTCGCGCTCTGCCTCGTCGGTGGGGCCATCGGAGTGAGTTTGGCCTTGCTCTTGGAAAAGGGCATTTCGAAGGCCTTTGCGGCGATGTTGCCCAACTATGCGGTGATACCACAGACCATCGTTTTGGCCGTGGGCATCACCTTTGTGATCGGGCTTTTGGCGGGCATCCTGCCCGCCCTGCGCGCCCGCGCCATCCTCCCCGTCACGGCCCTTTCCGACCGCTAACTCGCCATGTGGATTCCCTTTTCCTACGCCCTGCGGGGCCTTTGGCAGCGCAAGTCCACCACCTTCCTGGCCGTCTTCGGCTTGGGGACGGTGGTTGCCATCCTGGCCGGGGTACTGGCCTTGCAGCAGGGGTTTGAGAAGCTCTACTCCGAGCACGGGCGGGCCGATCTGTTTGTGTTTCTGCGGCCTGGAGCGACCGGCGAAGGGGACTCCAGTTTCCCGTTGGTCAAGGCGCAGACGTTGATCAAGTCGGTGCCCGAGATCGCGACCGACGACAAGGGCCGCCCGCTCGCTTCGATGGAGTGCTACCTCGCGGTTCGGCGCTTCAAGGTCGAAGGTGGCGAGACCAACGTTCCGATCCGCGGGGTCCAGGAGACCACCTTCGACCTGCGTGGACCTGATGTGACCATCCAAGAAGGACGTCGCTTCAAGCCGGGCGCCGATGAAGTGATCGTTGGGCGCTCATTGTTGGGGCGCATCCGCAATTGCCAACTGGGAGCCACCATTTGGATCAACACCACCCCGTTCCAAGTGGTCGGCGTGCTCGATTCCGAAGGCCCCTTCGCATCAGAGATTTGGGGTGACTTCAACCGCATGGCGGATGCCTTGCACCGCGAAGATCCCAACCGCGTGATCGCCCAGCTCCAGCCGGGCGTCGACGCCAAGGCCTTTGCGCTCAAGATGGAGACCCACCCCGAAGTGCCCGCCAAGGTCCAAACCGAGCGCGAATACCTGTCAAGCCAAACCCGAGCACTCTCCAGCACTCTCAAAGTGTTGGCCGCCATGCTGGGCGCCATCATGGGCATTGCGGCCGTCTTCACCGCCACCAACACGATGCTGAGCGCGTTGGCCGCGCGAACCCGAGAAGTGGGCACGCTGCTCTCGATCGGGTTTCGTCCCATCGCCGTGTTCCTCTCGTTCTTGATCGAGTCGCTGCTGCTGGGACTCTTGGGCGGGATCGTCGGTTGCTTGCTGGTGCTTCCGATCGACGGCATCCGCACCGGAACGATGAACTTTGACACGTTTACCGAAGTCGCGTTCGCCTTCCGAATCACGCCGGAGGTGCTGATCTCCGCGGTGAGTTTCGCGCTGCTTTTGGGCTTGTTGGGTGGCGCTTGGCCCGCCTGGCGCGCCTGCCGCTTGTTGCCCACCGAAGCGTTGCGGCGGCGCTAACCCAGTCGGCCCTGAGCTGCCTAAGGCTTTTTGACCCGCATGGTTCCCGCGTCCCACATGGTGGTGGCGGTCTGGTACAGGCTGATGGCGTCGAGCAAAAGCGGATCGTCGTCGGCGACCGGCTGCTCGGTCAGCTGTAGGTCCGGCGCGATGGCGTACTTTTCGACGACTTGCTGCGGGCGTAGCAGGACCAAGGAATCCTCGGTCATCAAACCCAAAGTCTGGTAGTTGCCGAGCATCACCAAAGGCCGCCCTGGCTTGCGCAAGTCGCGTCCGTAGAAGCGCGATTCATACGACATGTTGAGCAGCCCCAGGATGGTGGGGGGGAAATCGACCATCGAACTCAAACCTTCGACCGTCTCGGGTTCGATCAGGCCGGGGGCGTAGAGGAAGCCCGGAATGTGGTACTTGGACAGGGCGATTTCGGTCTTGCCCGCGCTGGTGGAACAGTGGTCGGCGATGAAGACGAAGATCGTGTTGTCGAACCAAGGCTTGGCGCGCGCGGCCTCCAGGAATCTCCCGATGGCGTAATCGGTGTACTGCACTGCCCCGTCGCGGCCGGTGCCCGAAGGGATCGAAACCACGTTGGGGTAGGTGTAGGGCCGGTGGTTCGAGGTGGTCATCACGTGGGCGAAGAAGGGCTTGCCCGTGGCCACGGTCTCGTCCGCTTTGCGCAGGACCTCGCCGTACAGGTCTTCATCACACACGCCCCACACGTTGCCGAAGGAGATGTTCTCCTTGGCCATGTCGGCGCGGTCGGTGATGGCGTACCCGTTCGCGGCGAAGTAGGCGTTCATGTTGTCGAAGTAGCCATACCCCCCGTAGATGAAATGGGTCGAGTAGCCCTTGGCTGCCAAGATCGAACCGATCGTGCTCAGGTCGCCGCAATCGGGACGCTTGACGATCGAACGGCCCGGAGTGGGGGGGACCGAGAGGCTGAGCGATTCGAGCCCACGCACGGTGCGGGTGCCGGTGGCAAACAGGCGGCGGAAGTTCAGGCTTTCGTTCGCCAGTCGGTCCAAATTCGGAGTCAAACCCTTGTCGTTGCCAAACACCCCAAGGAAGTCCGCCGATAGGCTTTCGATGGTGACCAGAATGACGTTGTGGCGCTGCTCGGGTCCTGTTGCGGTGATGCTGCGCTCGACGTTTTCCGCGGGGTCGGGTTGGAGGTACGCGCCCCCGTCGCGGGCCAGGATCGACCGCGCCCGCGCAAAGGCTTCGGACTCGGGCATGGTGCGGTAGTACTCCTGGTAATCCAGCGTGTTGGCCCGGAAGGCTCCCACGAAGCTAGCCATGCCGTTCTTGGCGAGCTCTTGGGCATAGCGATTGCCTTTGGCGGGCTCCGCATCCAAGGTGGCGACCTGCACGACCGGCAAGATCACGAGAGCGGCCAACAGCCACCCCGGCGAGCCGCCGCTTCGGCTGCGCTCTAGCGACCGACCCAGGGGGCGCCGAACCAACCACGTCACGAACAGCGTGGCGGCGGCGATGACCCCCAAAATGAGCGGCATCGGATACGACTCGCGGATGTTCCCGATCACTTCGGTGGTGTAGATCAGGTAGTCCACCGCGATGAAGTTGAA
>Ga0116152_10003533_pt1 | contig 12522 bp, 13 predicted proteins | sample AD_UKC119_MetaG_FD_89894 | JGI IMG/M metagenome (GOLD analysis project Ga0116152, IMG submission 89894) | Active sludge microbial communities of municipal wastewater-treating anaerobic digesters from Hong Kong - AD_UKC119_MetaG | ecosystem: Engineered > Bioreactor > Anaerobic > Digestate...
CCATGCCTGCACTCCGCTGCTTGCCAAACGCGTACGCCTGCCGCTAGGTCTCTGGCGGATCACTAACAGGAGTTTTCCGATGGCGCGACGTGCGATTCTGGCTGCCGGCCTCCTGGCGCTGCCCCTGACAGCCTGCCTGACGCCCAGCCGCGAATACCACGGATATGTCACGGACGAGACCCGCCCGGCAGACATCAAGCCGGGTGAGGACACGCGATCGACCGTACTTGCCCAACTTGGCACACCTTCGACCAAAAGCCTGTTCGACGACAATACATGGATCTACATGTCGGAGCTCCAGCAGCACATCGCCTTCTACAAGCCCAAGGTCAAGAATCGCTCGATCGTCGCCATCAGCTTCGGCACCGACGACAAGGTCGAGGAGCTGCTTCAGTACTCCGCCGAAGATGGGCGCGTGATCAGCTACGCGAAACGGGAAACACCGACCCGCGGACGCGAACTCGGACTGTGGGAACAGATCTTCGGAACCGTCGGAAACGTTGCCCTGCCACAGACCGACGAGGCGACACCTGACAACCCGACCGGCCGCCGGCGCTAGGTCCTGTCTCTCCGATCCGCCATCCCGGATCGAAAAAATCGACGCGTACTTATCGAAATGTAACTCGCTTTGCGGGGCATTTCGCGTTAACTTATTAACAGCAGATACGCGTGAGAGGCGAATCTGCAATGAATACAAAATTCACCGGGTACCGCAGCGCTGTCGCCGCCGCCGTCCGGAAAATGCCTGAGTACAGTCACCTGGCAGGAGGTCGTCATGGCATGGAGTGTTGTATTTCTTCGCCGGATTCTCGACGTGAAGTCGAAGCGGCGTACGGGCGACGCATTTGGATCCGTACAGGCTGAAAAGACCCGGGAACAGATCCGGCAATCGAAAATGCTCGCCCGCCGCCGGCTCGAACTTGCCGATGCACAGGCGAAAGAAATGATGGAATCGCGTACGTCGCTCTGAATTGGACGGAATTGGAACGCCGGCTTTGCCGGATTCCTTACTATTTTAACGTATCTCCCAACAAAGTATGGAACCTTTCGTGACGCTACCGCGTTGCTAACCCTGCGGCTGTCCGACCTAGCCCGGACGGCGGCATCAGTTTTGCAATCGATGGTGTTACTTCCTGGAGATAATCAGATGAGCGCCGACGCTGCCGTCCCACACGAACCGGTTCCGAGCGAGCCGCTCCCCAATCAAACCGTCCCCCATCTTCACGAGCGTTCCTCGATCGTCCCCGAACTGGGCGAGGCCGTTCACTGCCGGCATTGCGGCGAGCCACTCTCCGTCAGGCTTGTTGATCTCGGCACCAGCCCGATCGCCAACGACTACGTGGCCCCTGAGCGCTACGCCATGGCCGAGCCGTTCTATCCGCTGGAAGTCTGGGTCTGCTCGAAGTGTGCGCTTGCACAGACACGCGACGTGCTGGCCGCCGACAACATCTTCCGCGAAGACTATGCCTACTTCTCGTCGGCATCGACCAGCTTCCTGGCCCACGCCAAGAGCTATGCCGAAGACATGATCGAGCGTTTCAATATCGGTCCGGACTCGAAAGTCGTCGAACTCGCCTGCAATGATGGCTACCTGCTGCAGTACGTTCAAGCGAAAAACGTTCCCTGCGTCGGCGTCGAGCCGTGCGAAAGCGTTGCCGCCGTTGCGCGCAGCAAGGGCATCGATACGCGGGTTGAATTCTTCGGCCGTGAACTCGCCGAGCGGCTCGCCGCCGAAGGCCATTCAGCCGACCTGATGATCGCAAACAACGTCCTCGCCCACGTGCCGGACATCAACGATTTCGTCGGCGGGGCAGAAGTCCTGCTCAAGCCGGAAGGCGTCGCAGTCTACGAGATCCAGCACCTGCTTCGGCTGATGCAGAACCTCCAGTTCGACACGATCTATCACGAGCACTTCTCGTACATTTCGATCCTGGCTGCTGAGAACTTCTTCGCCTCGAACGGCATGCGCCTGTTCGATGCCGAGAGCCAGTGGACCCATGGCGGCTCGATCCGCCTGTTCGCGTGCCGCAAGGACGCTTCTCACCAGCCGACCGCCCGCCTCGCCGCCCTGCGGGCCGAAGAGGAAGCCTATGGGCTCAACCGCGCTGAGACCTATGAAGCGTGGGGCGAGAAGGTTCGCGGCATCAAGCGCGACCTTCTTGAACTGCTCATCGACCTGAAGCGCCAGGGCAAGTCGATTGCCGCCTATGGTGCTCCGGCAAAAGCCGGCACACTGCTCAACTTCTGTGGCGTAGCCCGGGACTTCATCGACTTCACCTGCGATCTGGCGCCGTCCAAGCAGGGCAAGTTCGTGCCGGGCGTGCGCGTGCCGATCCTTCCCCCGGAAGCCATCAGCGAGCATAAGCCGGACTACGTTCTGATCCTGGTGTGGAACATCAAGGACGAAGTCATGAAGCAGCTGTCCGGCATTCGCGAATGGGGCGGCAAGTTCGTCGTGCCGGTTCCGGTTCCGGCTGTTCTCGATTAGGCGGAACGACTTTTCATGAGTTCAAGGCCGGGCCGTGCGCCCGGCCTTTTTCGTTCCGGGACCAAAAGGCTGTCAGGCTGCGCGAAGGAACCAGCGGCGGGCAATCGCGTCGACGTCGGACACGAGCTCGATATGGCCGTCGCCACCGCGGCTCTGCGCGCGTTCGGAACCGCCAACCTGCCCTGTGTCGGCCAGCTTCATCCGAGAGACCACTTCCTCACGCGCACGGCTGACGCGGCTTTTGATTGTACCCGCGGAGCACTGGCAGATTTCGCCCGCTTCGTCATAGGTATAGCCGGCGGCCACAACCAGGATGAGCGCGTCTCTCTGAACGTCCGGCAAGCCGGCAATCGCCGCCTGAAGCACTCCGAAGTCGATCTTTTCATCAAGGTCGCCGGGTGCAACGAGCACGCGCTCGGCAACGTCAGGGTCAAGTCGCGAAGATCGCCATGCACGGCGCGCGTGCTGGTAGTATTCGTTGCGAAGGATGCGGAACAGCCATGGACGCAACGGCGCGCCCGGCTGGAATGTCCCAATCGCCTGCCAGGCCTTGAGGCAGGCTTCCTGTACCAGATCGTCAGCGAGCTCGACTTCCCGTGCCAGGCTGCGCGCAAACGCCCGCATCTCCGGAAGCAGGCACGCAAGTTCGTCAGCGAACGACCAGGTCTCGGGGATACTCACGGGGTCACCTATTTTCGCTTCTGCTTGTCATGTTCCTGCCTGCGAATCTCTTCGATGAGTTTCTGGAGGCGAGGCGGCGGTGGCTCTTCGACGACGTCCTGGAAGGCCGCTCTCAGGGCTTCCGCAACCGGCTTTTCAGCCAGCCAGGAAGCCCGCGGCGAAGCCCCGGACGTGCGCTTCGGCACCGCTGTTTTCTTTGATGCAGGCTGCGCCAATGACGTGTCCCCGGAAATCACACCGCTGCCGGCCAATCCAGCACCCGCTGCCAATCACGGATGCAATCAGTCCATTTGCTATGCCTCTGGTTAACATTGCGTGAGTACCGCAATCTGTTTTGGCAGCAGCAGGTAGTGCCTTATCATTCAATTCATGGTCTAGCGAGTACTCCAGATTTCAGTTTTGATTCCAAGGTCCGGGTTTCAGCGGTGCACGAGCTCCTGTCATCGGAATTGCCATTCCTTCGCCGCTATGCCCGGGCCATGACCGGGGACCAGGCGAGCGGGGATGCCTGTGTCGAGGAATTGCTCGAAGATCACCTGTTGCCGTCAAGCGCCGCAGAAGCGCCGCTTCCCGAAACAAGGATCGAACTCTTCGGCCTTCTCGATGCCATTGTATGTGATCGGGCGACCCGGAACAGCGGTGCCGAAGACACCGTCCTCGCCTCGCTGTCGTCCCTGCCGCGCCGCGCGCTGTTCCTGACCGCCGTCGAGCAGTTCACACCTGACGAAGCCGCGCAGATCCTGCAGGTCGAACTGGACGAGGTCGATGACGCGCTGCAGCTTGCCCAGCACCAGCTGGCAAACGCGCTCGCAACCAATGTGCTGATTATCGAAGACGAAGCCCTAATCGCCTTCAATCTCCGCCGCATTGTCGAAAGCCTCGGGCACACCATGTCCGCAAACGCGACGACGCGCTCTGAAGCGGCAGACATGGCGCAGAAGGTCCTGCCCGGCCTGGTTCTGGTGGATATTCAGCTTGCGGACGGATCCTCGGGTCTCGACGCCCTGGACGACATTCTGAAGGTGCATCCGGTTCCGGCCGTCGTCATTACGGCATTTCCCGAGCGGCTCCTCTCGGGTCACCCGAACGAGCCAGCCTTCCTCATTCCGAAGCCGTTCAACCAGGACCACGTCAAGGCCGTCATCAGCCAGGCGCTGATCTCCAGCCGCGCGGTGTGAGCGCGACTAGTGGGGCTCGCCGCCATCCGGCCCGTACACAGCAATCCGCGACGGGATCCTGAACGCGACCCTCAGACCTGAATCCCTGAATTCGCGCTGCACATCAGCGTTCGGAAACATCGACAGGACCGTGGTCCCGAAGCCGGTTCTCTCTGGTTCGGAGATGCCGGCCAGGCCGCTCTCCTCCCATGTCACCGTCAGGTAATCCTCGCCGACGGTCCAGCCGATCGAGAGGCGTCCTTCCGGACGGCTGAAGCAGCCATGACGGAGGGCGTTTGTCGCCAGCTCGTGGATCACCATCCCGGCGTCTCTTGACGACTTGATGGTGAGGATCACATCGGGGCCTTTCAGGGAACAACGGCCTGCTGCCCGAGGCGCGGTGCGCCGGATTTCATCCTCGAACAGTCCACGCAGGGACAGCCCCGGCCCGCCCGAGGATGGAAGCTTGCCATTCACCCGCATCATGGCGTCGAGCCGTTCGCAGAAATCCTCTGTGTACTGTTCCACCGACTCCGCAGACTCTGCTGAGATTCTCGCGGTTGCCAGGATCGTCGCCATCAGGTTCTTCACCCGGTGATCCTCATCGGCCTTCTGCTGGTCCCGGTTCGGTTGAACGCGCAGGGGTTCCGGTCGCTTCTCGAGACGCACCACGACCAGCAATATGGCGCCGGATGCGCCCGCAACGGGTTCGGCGATTGCGCGCCAGCCCTGCACTGTGGCCCGGCCCTCCACCTCAAGATCAAATTCCGCCCTTTGTCCCGCCGCAGCCGCCGCAAGAGCGCGTTGAACCTCTGCTGCCCGTTCCCCCGTGCACGCCAGGTATTCGGCTGCCGATAGCCCGTCGATGTCGTCATCGGACCGGCCGAGCGCCGCCCGGCACGCCCTGTTGACGAACACGATGTCCAACCCAGTGGTCAGCACCATCAGCGGCAGTGAGGTTCCGGCTGCGAAAATGTCGAAGTCAGGCGTCATCGTGGATTCCGGGCTCTTTCCGCGCTGCAAAGCGAAATCCTGCCGGCATTGCAGGGCCGTGACCATGCCGGCCCACTGATGCGCGCCAGCGCCTGGTCTGTATTCCTTGGAGAAAATTGGAGCGGGCGATGAGATTCGAACTCACGACCCCAACCTTGGCAAGGTTGTGCTCTACCCCTGAGCTACGCCCGCGTCCTGATAGGGTATGTGGCAGCCGGGGCTGCCGAGAGGCGTGATTAAGCGTATCGCGGGTCGCTTTGCAAGGCTGAAATTCCAGCCGCCTGCACAATTCAGCTGCGCAGGACAGCACGGATCTGGTCCGGCCTGACTTCCCTGCCCTCAAGATCCACAAAGGCCGCGCGGATCGCAGACTTGGCACCTGCCTTGGTGAAGCTGATCGGCGCGGGCTCGCCCTTGCCGAGCCATGCGTCGCCCCATTGGGTCAGGCCCACGAAGATCGGCCTCAATGACAGGCCCATGGGTGTGAGAATGTATTCCGGCCGGGTCCGCTTGCCCGGAGACTTGTACATCCGCCGTGTCAGCAGCCCGTCATCGACGAGTTTCTTCAGCCGGCCGGAGAGCACCGTGCGCGGACAACCGAGCTCGGCGTGAAAATCGTCAAAGCGGCGCACGCCATACAGCGCAGCCCGCAGGATCAGCAGCGTCCAGCGGTCTCCTACAAGGTCGATCGCCTTGGCCAGGTTGCAGGTGTCCGGCGAGACCGGCGAGCGGCGGGCGAAAGGAATCTGCGTCATCGCCTCCTCCTGTATGAGTTCGCAATACAAATCCAGACTTGTTCGCGAAGCCTTCATGATTTTGCCCCATCACTCCCGGAAACCCACGACACCTGTAGATTTCCCGGAGTGCCCATGCGTCGTCACGTCAGTCTTTTTGCCTCCTTCCTGACGCTTGCGACCTGCGCGGCCCCGGTGAAACTGCCGGAGGCGCCTGTGGTCACCGTACCGGCCGTGCCGGCCTGGTCGATCGACAGCTCCGCTTCGAACCTCGCCGAGCAATCCTGTCCGACCGGAACAGCGGCCATCGCTCCGGCGGGCATCGCCGTGAAGGCAGACCCGGTTCCGTTTGGCCCGCCTGAGGAAGTCGCCAAGCGGCTGCCGGAAGGTGTGACATTTGCCGGCGGCTGGCACCTGACATCGGACAACGCATCTTTTGGCGGGCTCTCGGGGCTCGCGATCGACGGACAGGCGGGGCTGCTCACCGTGTCGGACGAAGGCGCCTTTGTGTGGCTCGGCCTGACGGACGGCAAGCCGGACGGCACCGGCAAGATCGCCTATGTGCTGGGGGCCGATGGTGGCCAGCTGCACGGGAAAGCCCTGGCTGATTCCGAGGGGCTGTCGGTCCGGGACGGTCTCGCCATCGTCAGCTTCGAACGGACGAACCGTGTGTCCGCTTTCGCGCTCGACGCTTGCGGCGCTGCGGCCCGCGAGGCCCGGATTGCTGCCCTTCCCGACACGGTTGCCGGACGAACGATCGACGAAAACCGCGGAGCCGAGGCCATGACCGTCACGCCCGCTGGCATCGTCCGTTTCGGCTATGAGACGGTCGAAAGCGGCGACTCCCCGCTTGGCGCCGTGATTGGCCCGGACGAGTCCGGCTGGACCGGCGAGACGGCGCACAACCCCGCCGGCTACGCCTTTGTCGGCCTCGACTCCGTCGAGCAGGATGGCAAGGAGGAAACGTACTGGCTGTTCCGCAGCTACGACCCCATCCGCGGCAGCCGCAACGTGATCCGCTGGGACAACAAGGAAATCGTGATGACGGCACCCATGACCGTCGACAATTTCGAGGGAATTGCGGCCCAGCCCATGAGCAATGGCGCGACCCGGCTCTGGATCGTGTCGGACGACAATTTCTCTGACCGCCAGCGCACGCTCCTGCTGGCGTTCGATATTGCTGCACCGTCAGAATAAAGCCGCTTACCAAATCACCGGATCCGCCCTAAATATGGCGGAGCACAAGGGCTGCGGCGTGCGCAGCGGGACTGATCTCCGGCGACCTTACTTACCGTCCGGGAGCTGGCAATCTGGGCGGGGCTGTGGCCTCGTCTCATCCGGCGCCCACCTAGTCTCTAGGTTGACGGGAGTGAATATGCCCAGCGGCGTTTGCGGTTCTTGTGCGCAATTTTCCGGTACGGGGCGTGACGCAGCCCACGGACCGCTCTAAGCCAGCCCCTATGACAGCCAGGCCCGACAAGACCCAGCTTCGCCATCGGATGCGGACCATCCGGGCCGAAGCCGCTGCGCGCGACCCGGACGCGGCGGAACGGCTGGCCGAGCTGTTCCCGATGAAGCTGCTGGAACGCTATGGCCCTGTTATTTCAGGATATGTAGCGATCAATGAAGAACTCGACCCGATGCCGCTGATGAAGCGGCTGGCCGACGCCGGGGCCGAGCTGTGCCTGCCGCGGATGACGGAGCGCGGGATCTCGTGGCGGCTGTGGAGCTTTGGCGAGCCACTGGAGCGCCGGCCCTTCGGACTAAGCGAACCGCCCGAGGACGCACCCGAGGCCGAGCCGACGCTGATCCTGACGCCGCTGCTCGCCTTTGACGCGAAGGGCAACCGGCTCGGCTACGGCCGGGGGCACTATGATGCGGCGCTCGCAGCGCTGCGAGAGAAGGGCCGGGCATTTGCGTGTGCTGTAGCATATGCTGCACAACAGATAGATTCCGTGCCCATCGAGCCGCATGACCAGCCGCTGGACTGGGCGATCACGCCGGTGGGCTCAATTCCGCTCTTCATGATGCGCAACATGGCGGCCCTGAAAGGCGGCTGATGGCCCGATTCTTGCGTCTCTGGCGCAGGAATCCGAGTCAGAGATGAGCCCCGAAACCACATCTCGCGCCCCGTGGCGCTACCGGCCCGATGCCGGTACCGATGGCTTCGTGCTGGTGACCGTGGCATGTCTTCTGATGATCATGTGGTCGGTTGCCGTGACTCCGGTGACGGCAACCGTGATCCACCGTGATCCTGGCAGCCAGCAGGTTCTGGTTCCCTGGACGCCACACCCGGGCACAATGCGGCCCGGCGCGGAGACCGCGCCGTCCTCTCTCCGGGAGGGACCGTTCACCATCGAGCCCGACGCGCTGATGACCCCCTCCGCCGAGGCATTCATCTCCCTCCTCGGCGATGGGCTCAACGAGACCCTGTTCGAGCGTTCCGCCCATTCGAACGATGACAGCTTCCAGGCCGGAGACTGGGTGCCGGAGAACGTCTTCTCTGCGGCAGACGGCGCCCGCCTCGATGTGACCGCCACCGGCGACCGCAGGCGGCCCTATGACCTTGCTGAAGTGCGCACCCGCCAGCTGTATGGCTACGGCCGCTATGAAGTCATCATGCGCCCGGCAAGGGGGTCAGGGCTTGTGTCCGCCTTCTTCACCTACACAGGGCCGTATCGCGGCGACCCGCATGACGAAATCGATATCGAGTTCCTCGGCGAGGATACGACGGCGATCCATTTCAACTATTTCCGCAATGGCGACCGCGGGCACTATGCGAGCTTCGCATTGCCCTTCGACGCCGCGGATGCGGACCATCTCTACGCCTTCGACTGGAAGCCGGAAGGCGTGTTCTGGTATGTCGACGGCAAGCTGCTCCACCAGACCGAGGCGGGCGACCCGCGGCTGCCGCGCGCAGCGTCCAAGATCTATTTCAGCAACTGGACCGGCAAGCGCCGGCTGATGAAATGGCACGGCAGGCCGGACTTCGGCGACCGGGGCTCAGCCTACTATTCCTGCGTCTCGTTCACGCCGCTGGGGCAGAACACCCGGCGGTGCAGCGACACCTTCCGGACCGGAACACGTTTTCCGAAGGACATCGACGCCGCGGAGACTTCGTATTGAGGCCGCGTTTCGGGCAGGCTAGGACTCGCCTGTGATCAGACTTGCTCCCCTGCTGCTTGCCGCGTGTCTGCTGGCCGCCAGCGCTGCCGCTGAACCGCTGGTGAAGGTGGTGAACTTCACTGCCGCCTGGTGCCCCAACTGCCGCGTCCTGGACCCGCGCCTCGAGACGGCTGTCAGCCAGTATTCGCCGAATGAGGTGGAACTCGTCGACATCGACATGACGGACCTCCGCGGCAAGGGCGATGCGCGCAAATGGGAACTTGTGCAGCAACTGAAAGTGCTGACCGAGTTCCACAAGGTCGGCTATCTCTGGGACTGGTATGGCGGCCACACGGGCCTGGCCATCATGGTCTCTGCCGATACCGGCGAGCCGCTGACCTGTGTCTCGCGCAAGTATACATCCGACGAAATCGCGGACCGGATTCAGGAAGCCCTGGTGCTGACCAAATACGGGCCCGCAGGCGCGCGGCGCCCGGACGGTCCGCACTGCCCGCCGCCGATGCGCCCGCAATAGGCCGCATACCCCCGCGGCTTGACTTCACCGCCAACTGCCCATCGAGTCTGCAGCCTTGTTGAGCAGCAGGCGGGGCAGCATGACCACACGCGAACAGGCATGGAGCCACTGGGCCGTGGCGCGCATCGAGGCGGACTACAACCGGTCCGCCGACACGCACCTTATCCCGGTGAGCATTCCCGCGCTGCCCGACATTGCGCTGTACCTCAAGGACGAGTCGAGCCATCCGACCGGCAGCCTCAAGCACCGGCTGGCGCGCTCCTTGTTCCTCTACGCACTGTGCAACGGATGGATCCGGGAGGGCCGGCCGATCATCGAGGCGTCCAGCGGATCGACGGCAGTGTCGGAAGCCTATTTTGCCCGCATGCTGGGGCTGCCGTTCGTCGCTGTCCTTCCGCGCAGCACGGCAAAGGAAAAGATCGCCGCGATCGAATTCCAGGGAGGCGCCTGCCATTTCGTCGACACGCCCGGCGAGATGTACGAAACCGCGGCCCGGCTCGCCGCCGAAATGGATGGCCACTATCTGGACCAGTTCACCTACGCCGAACGGGCGACCGACTGGCGCGGCAACAACAACATCGCCGAATCCATTTTCCTGCAGATGCGCCGCGAGCGGCATCCCGTGCCGAGCTGGATCGTCTGCGGCGCAGGCACCGGAGGCACGTCCGCCACGATGGGGCGCTACACCCGTTACAACCAGCTCAGCACGCAGATCTGTGTCGCAGACCCGGACGCCTCGGTCTTCCACCGCTACTGGAACGACCGGGAGGTGCGCGCGGTGTCAGGCCCGCCTTCCCTTGTCGAAGGGATCGGGCGGCCGCGCGTCGAGGCGAGCTTCCTGCCGGATGTCGTGGACCGGATGATCGCCGTCAGCGACTGCTGTAGCATCGCGGCGACACGCGTGATCAGCGCGCGGCTGGGCCGGTTGTGCGGCGGCTCGACCGGCACCAATCTCTGGGCCTGCGCAAGGATCGCGACGGAAATGGCGGCGGCCGGAGAAAAAGGCTCGATCGTGACGATCCTCTGCGACTCGGGCGAGCGATACCGCACGACCTATTTCAACGATGACTGGCTGGCCGCGCACGGCATCGACTGCCGGGCCGACGAGGAGCGGTTTGCGAGTTTCCTCGATACCGGCATCCTGCCAGGCTAGACGCCCCGGACAATCCGCCTACGGAATGCGCTTGTAGGGCGTGTGGCCGGTGCGTTCTTTCATACCCGGCCTGCGTTCCGGCTTCAGGATGAGGACCGTCTTTCCGGGTACGTCCAGCTCGAGCACGCCTGACTGGCTGTTGAACGCTGCGCCCGTGCGCACGTCGCGATAGGTATCGCCATTCATCAGGAAAGGATCGCGGATCAGGAGGCTCTCATGCACAGGCGCGTCCCCGGCATTGGCGACGATCAGGACCGTGTCCTCCGACTTGTCCGTAACGCGCAGGAAGGCAAAGGCCGAGCGCGTTGCGAGCGGCACATAGTCGCCGACCCTGAGGGCAGGAGATGATTTCCGCAGAGCGGCGAGCCCGGCAAGGCGGGCAAATTCCGGATTGGCGGGCGTCGCATCCTGCCATTGCATCGGGCCGCGGCTGCCCGGATCCTCGCCGCCCTCCATGCCGGCTTCGACGCCATAGTAGACCAGCGGCGAGCCGGGCAGCGTGAACTGCAGGGACTGAAGGAATGCCCGATCCCTTTCGTCAGGATACAACGTCCGGAAGCGCGGCGTATCGTGATTGTCGAGCAGGATCCACGACCGGAGGATCGGGTCGAGGCCGCAATCGGCAATCATGTCATCCATGTCCGTCGCGAACTGCGGGCCAGAGACGCGCCCCTCGACATAGGCGAACAGGCTCTGGCGCAGGGCGAAGTTCATCACCGCGTCCATCGCCGCGGTCCACCGGGACGGATAGGACCAGACCTCCCCGATGACGAGGCTGCCCGGCCTTTCCTCATGCGAGGCGCGCGTAATGGCGGCCAGATTGTCGAGACCCAGCTCGGTCGCGACGTCGAGGCGCCATCCATCGATACCGTCCCCGAACCAGGAGCGAACGACCGAATCCGGCTTGTCCACGATCTCCGCGCGGACCTCCGGGTTCTCCCATTTCAGCTCCGGCAGGGCCGCGATGCCCCACCAGCCGACATAACCGTTCCGGACCGAGGGATCGAAGGTGAACCAGTCCCGGTACGGACTGTCCGGCGAGGATTGCGCATCGAGGAACCAGCGGGAATTCTCGCCCATATGATTGAACACGCCGTCCAGGACGAGATGCATCCCGTCGGCATGCAGCTCTTCCGCAAGGGCACGCAGGTCAGCCTTCGTGCCGTATTCCGGTGAAATCTCGCGATAGTCGATGGCGTCGTACTTGTGGTTTGAATCGGCGAGCTGGATGGGGTTGAGGTAGAGGACATCGACGCCCAGACCGTTCAGGTAGCCGACTTTCGTGCGCAGGCTCGCGAGGTCGCCGCCCCAGAAGGCCAGTTCGTGCGACCAGTGGATTGACCCATCGACCTTTTCGCCGGCGGTCGGCGGGTTGGTCCATTCCTGCAGCGTGCGCGGCGGGGCATACAGCCCCCGTTTGGCATCGAGATCGGCGCTCGGCACATAGCGGTCCACGAAGACCTGGTAGGTCACCGCGCCGATGCGCCAGTCGGCCCGGCGGGCATCGAAGACGTCGGGGCCGGCGATGGGCTCGCTGTGCGGCGGGGCCGACACGGGCTGGCTGGCACAGGCCGCAAGGACGGCCAGTGCGGCCGCGGCAAGTCTGCGGATCATGGATGCTCCCTCCGGCCCGCATCCTAGGTCACCCTGTGCGGGCCGTCACCCGCCTCCGGATA
>Ga0116152_10003535_pt1 | contig 12520 bp, 12 predicted proteins | sample AD_UKC119_MetaG_FD_89894 | JGI IMG/M metagenome (GOLD analysis project Ga0116152, IMG submission 89894) | Active sludge microbial communities of municipal wastewater-treating anaerobic digesters from Hong Kong - AD_UKC119_MetaG | ecosystem: Engineered > Bioreactor > Anaerobic > Digestate...
CATCGAGGCGCTGGCCCAGAGCGGGCTGGAGGAGGTGTGGGTGGGCGCCGAGAGCGGCAGCCAGGCCATCCTGGACGCCATGGACAAGGGTACCACCGTGGCCCAGATCGAGGAAGCCACCCGGCGGCTGCAGGACCACGGCATCCGTGTCGGACACTTCCTCCAGTTCGGCTACCTGGGCGAAACACCCGAGCAGGTGGAGGCGACCATCCGCATGGTGGAACGCACCCTGCCGGACGACATCGGGGTGTCCGTTTCCTACCCGCTGCCGGGCACGCCCTTCCACGATCGCGTGAAGGCCGACCTGGGCGACAAGGCCAACTGGACCGACAGCGACGACCTGGCCATGATGTTCCGGAACCGCCACCGGCCGGAATACTACAAGAGGCTGCACCGTTACGTGCACAAGCGCTTCCGGCGGGCGCAGGCCCTGGGTGCGCTGCGCGGCAGGGTGACCTTCACCCCGCGCCGGGTGCTCTCCGGCCTGTACTATGGCCCCGCCGCCTTCGTGGAAAGCCTGCGCGTGTCGGCGCTGGCCAGAAGCTGAGCCATGGGGAACGCCAGCACGTCCCCCGCGCTCGAGGCCTTCAGCCAGCAGGCCCCCGTGTTCGATGCCATCGACCGCGAGAACGCACTGATCGGGCGCATGCGAGCCATCGTGCGGAATGCGGCCCGGCGGCACATGCAGCCAGGCGAACGCCTGCTGGAACTGAACGCGGGCACGGGCATCGACAGCCTGTTCTTCTCGGAGCAGGGACTGCAGGTGCTGGCCACCGATGCGGCACCCGGCATGCTCGCCCAGCTGGAAGCCCGGCGCAACGCCCATCCTGAGCTCCGACTCGCTGTACAGGAACGCTCCTTCCTGGACTTGGACACCCTGCCCGCGGAAGGCTTCGATCACGTCTTCAGCAATTTCGGAGGCATCAACTGCACACCCGATCTGGAACGTGTGCTCGCTGGCGTGGACCATGTGCTGCGGCCCGGAGGCACCTGCGCCCTGGTGATCATGCCGCGCTTCAGTCCGTGGGAACTGCTGGCCGCGCTGAAGGGGCATTTCCGGCTGGCGTTCCGGCGCTGGCGGAGAGGGGGTGCGCCTGCGCAGGTGGAGGGCGTGTCCTTCCCCTGCCACTACCATGAAGCCTCGGAAGTGCGCCGACTGTTGGGCGAACGCTACGCTGTATTGGAACAGCGGGCGCTTTCGCTGCTGGTACCGCCGCCGCATGTGGAACAGTTCGACCGGAAGCACCCGCGGCTCTACCGGACCCTGGACCGGATGGAGGAGGCCCTGGCCCACCGCTGGCCGTTCCGCGCCTGGGGCGACCACTACCTGATCATCCTGCGGAAGCGCGCATGAACCCGGACCCCTGGCCCTGGCTGGCGGAGGCTCGGCGCCAACACGGCGTGTACCAAGGCCTTGCGTCCGAAGCGTTCAGCGAACGGTATGCGGCGGTACGGGGTGAAGAGGGCCGTCTGCTGCGCGATGAGGACGTGCTCCTGCTGCCCCGAGGCGGGTCCGGTCAACTGGCGGAGGAATGGAAGGTCCGGGCGGCCAGCAGCCGGCGGTTGGTGGAAGCCCTGCGCCTGTGGAAGGGCGGGGCGCGTGTCCTGGAGGTGGGCTGCGGCAACGGCTGGCTATCGGCTTTGCTCCACCGGGCAGGGCACCGGGTGCTGGGCATCGACGCCTGCGTGCCCGAAGTGGAGCAGGCCGCACGCCTCTTCACCGGTCCCGCCTTCGCGCTGGCCGATCCCTGGTGGGCCTTGCTTCCCACAGGTGGGTTCGACGTGGTGGTCTTCGCCGCGAGCATCCAGTACTTCGCCGACATGCAGGCCGTGCTGGACCGGGCGCAGGAACTGCTGGCGGAAGGCGGCCAGGTGCATGTGCTGGACAGCATCCTCTACCCCGATGCCCCGGCCGCGCAAGCCGCCCTGGACCGTTCGAAGGCCTACTACACCGCCATGGGCCACCCGGACATGGCCACGCACTACCACGCCCATCGGCTGCCCGACCTGCTGGACCGCCCCGGAGCACAGGTGCTGCAGGGTCCCGACCGCGTGGCGCGGCTGCGCCGGATGGCCGGTCTTCCGGTGTCGCCCTTCACCCATGTGGTGATCGACAAGGGCTGAAGCCGCCGCTCTTCGGTAAGTTCGCATCATGGCCGGCGTGCTCCCGCTCCTGCAACAGGCCCGTGCCGAGGACCGCACCTTGCTGGGCGTGCTCATCGACCCCGACCACGCGGCCGACGGTGTACTGCTGGAACGCACCGTGCAGCACGCCTGCATGGCCAAGGCCGATGTGATCCTCGTGGGCGGCAGCCTGCTCACCACCAACGGCTTCGATGCCTGCGTGAAGCGGGTGAAGGATCTCAGCGACCGGCCCGTGGTGCTCTTCCCCGGAAGCCCCGCCCAGTTGAGCGGGCATGCTGATGCACTGCTCTTCCTCTCGCTGATCAGCGGCCGCAATCCGGAGCTGCTCATCGGGCACCACGTCACCTCCGCACCCACGGTGAAGGCCCTGGGGCTCGAGGCCATCCCCACCGGGTATTTGCTCGTGGACGGCGGACGGATGACCACCGCGCACTACGTGAGCCAGACCTCCCCCATCCCGCACGACAAGCCGGGCATCGCTGCAGCGACGGCACTGGCCGGGGAACTGCTGGGCCTGAAGGCCATCTACCTGGACACCGGCAGCGGTGCTCCAAGGACCGTGGCCCCGGACATGGTGAAGGCCGTGCGCCAGGCCGTGGACCTGCCCATCATCGTGGGCGGCGGCATCCGCAGCACCGAACAGGCGCAGGCCCTGTGCGAGGCGGGTGCGGACATGCTCGTGGTGGGCACCGCCTTCGAGGAGGACCCCGAGCGGGTGTTCGCATTGCGGGAGGCGGTCACCCTGGCACGCCGATGAGCTTGCGCCGGGCCGCTCTGCTGTTCGTGCTGCTCGCGGGCACGGTCCAGGCTCAGACCGACTCGCTCTGGCGCGTGTGGAACAGCTCCACCCAGCCGGACAGCGCCCGCCTTCAAGCCATCCAAACGCTCGCCTGGCGGGCGGTCTTCGAGCGACCGGACAGCGGCATGGTCCTGGCCCGGCTGCAGCTGGAACTGGCCGACCGCACTGGCGACGATCGCGCCCGCTACGAGGCCCACACCACCCTGGCCGTGGGCAGCAGCATGAAGAGCGACTTCCCCGCTGCGCTGGAGCACCTGGAGGAATGCTTGAGCATCGCCCGGCACATGGGCGACCGGAAACGCGAGGCCAACACGCATAGCAACCTGAGCAACGTGTACCGCAGCCTGGGCGACCTGCCCACGGCGCTGGGCCAGTTGCAGCAGAGCCTGAAGATCGACGAAGCGCTCGGGAACCAGGAAGGGCTTGCGGGCACCTACAACAACATCGGCAACGTACACACCGAGCTGCGCGACCTGCCCCAGGCCCTGGCCAACTACGAGCGTAGCGCGGAGCTGTACCGGGACTTGGACAACACCAAGGGCCGCGCTCAGGCGCTCATGAACCTGGGCGTGACCCACCTGGACCTGGGCGAACGGGAAAGGGCGATGGAGGAATTCACGGAAAGCCTCTCCCTCTACCGCACCATGGGGCGCAAGCTGGAGATGGGCATCGCCTTCAACAACCTGGGCCGCACCTACGGTGAACTGGGCCGCGACACAGAGGCCTTCGCCGCGCTGGATTCCGCGCACACGCTCTTCACCCGCATGGACAACGGCCGCCAGCTGGCCCGCAACCTGTACCACCGCGGAAGCCTACTGCTGGAGCGGGGGCTGGCGGGAAAGGCCCGGGAGGCCTGCGCCGAAGGACTGCGCATCGCACGGGAACTTGGGTTGGACCTGCAACGCAAGGAATGCAGCGAGTGCCTGATGAAGGCCTACGAAGCGTTGGGCGACCTGGGCAACGCGTTCCGTGCCCAGAAGGAGTTCATGGAGGTGCGCGACTCGCTGGACCAGCGGAACAATGCCAGGGAGGTGCTGCGCCTGGACCTCCAACGGCAGTTCCAGCAGCAGCAGATCGCCGACAGCCTGGACGCCGAGCGCGCCCGCTTCGCCCTGGAACTGGCGCACCGCGAAGAGCTGGGACGCGAACAACAGCGGCGCAACCTCCTGCTGGGCGGCGGGATCCTGATGTTGGTCCTGGCCGGCGGGTTGTGGAACCGGCTACGCTACACCCGGCGTTCGCGGGCCGCCATCGCGAAGGAGAAGCAGCGCAGCGACGACCTGCTGCACAACATCCTGCCGGAGGAGGTGGCGACGGAACTGAAGGAGAAGGGGCACGCCGAAGCCCGCCACCTCGACGAGGTCACCGTGCTGTTCACCGACCTGAAGGGCTTCACGCAGTTGAGCGAGCAGCTTTCACCGGCGGAACTGGTCGCTGAGCTGGACACCTGCTTCAAGGCCTTCGATGCGATCGTGGACGAGCACGGCATCGAGAAGATCAAGACCATCGGAGACGCGTACATGGCCGCAGGCGGAGTGCCCGAACCGCGTCCGGGGTCCGCGTTGGCCACGGTGCGTGCGGCATTGGCCATGCAGGCCTTCATGGAGGAACGCCACCGGAGCCGGTCCGCTCAGGGGCTGCCGGCCTTCCGCATGCGGGTGGGCTGTCACACCGGCCCCGTGGTGGCGGGCATCGTGGGCAGCCGCAAGTTCCAGTACGACATCTGGGGCGACACCGTGAACACCGCCAGCCGCATGGAGAGCAGCGGCGAGGTGGGCCGGGTGAACATCAGCGCGGCCACCCATGCCCTGCTGAAGGACGAGCCGGGCCTGCGCTTCACGGCACGCGGCCTGGTGGAGGCCAAGGGCAAGGGGGCGGTGGAAATGGTCTTCGTGGACCCGGCCACCCCTCGACCGATGGTGATCAGCTCTTGATCCTTTGTTGAGCGGAAGTTGTTCTTGCCGGACAGGATGAAAATTGATCCGGTCGCATCAGGAAGCGTTCATTCCTCCGGGGAATGCTCGTCGCACCGCGTCCTGCCGCGAATGCACCTGCAACTTCTCATAGATGCCGCGCACATGGGTGCGCACCGTGTTGAGGCCCATCCCATGCTTCGCCGCGATCTCCTTGTACATCAGTCCAGCCGCCAATCCGTCCAGCACCTCCTGTTCACGATCCGTGAGCTGCTCATGGCGGATCGCGGGCGCAACTGCTGCGTGCATGGAGGTCACCACCATGCGGGCGATCGCCGGGGTCATGGGTGAACCGCCGCGGTGGATGTCGCACACGGCATCCGCAAGTTCAACACCCGGCGCGCTCTTGACAAGGTAACCGGTCGCACCAGCGCAAAGGGCCTGGAAGATGTAAGTCGGATTCTCGAACACCGTGCTCATCAGGAATTGCATCGCCGGTTTCAAGGGCTTGGCCTGGCCGACGCAATCAACGCCACTGGTCCCTGGCATGCTGATGTCCATGATCACCACATCAGCGTCCAACGCAGGAAGCGCCTGCAGGAAGGCATCGCCATTGCGGTAGGAGGCGACCACCTCGATGCGCGGATCGGCGCTGAGCGATGCGGAGATGATCGCGCGCAGCGTGTTGTCGTCCTCAACAATGATCGTCCGTACAGGTTTGCCCATGACCACGGACACCAAGGTAATTCGACGAAGCCACTGGGTCAGAGCTTCCCGGAGGCACGGACACATGTACCCTGTCCTGGAGCCGCATTCACTTCCAACTTGCCGGAAAGTGAAGCGATGCGCTCGCGCATGTTCGGCAGACCCCGGCCCTCCATCGCGTCCGGGTCGAAACCTGAACCGTCATCCTGGACCTCGAATTGAAAGTGTTCCGGACCCAGCTCCAACGCGATGTGAACGTGCTGTGCCTTGGCGTGCTTCAGTGCATTGTGCGCGGCTTCCCGGACCACGAGGTAGATGGCACGACGCGCATCCGGAGTGAGCGGGGCAACGGGTCCGCTGGTGCGCAGATCAAGATGTAGCTGGGTTGTGGAACCCATGAACATCCGCGTGAGTTGATCCCGAACATGGTCCAGAAGTCCCTGAGCGGTGTCAGCCCCTGGATCCACGGCCCACACCACATCGTTCAGGCCTTCCTTGAGCGACCGCGCCTCCATGCTCAACGCTTCAAGAGACACCTCGTTGGGCAGCGCATTCTCCGGGCTGCCGCGAAGCAGATCGCCCATCAACGCCAGTTTAGTGAGGTTCCCGCCAAGCTCGTCGTGGATGTCACGTGCGATCCTGGTGCGCACCGCCTCGGCCTCGCGCTCACGCTCCGTACGGACCAGCTGTTCCTGGGTGGCCACCAACCGTTGATTGGTCCGCCCCAGTTCCGCTGCGAAACGCTTGCCTCTTCGAACTGCGCGGAACAGGAGTACACCGGCGATCAGCAGAACCACGCAGGCGATCGACGCGATGATCAACACACGACGCTGGGCGGAAAGCGCGGCGGCGGTGGCTTGCTGTTCGGCCTTCATTGTGATGCGCTCCTGGAAAGCGGCCGTGCGACGAGCCTCGTCTATGCCCAGGTGCAACTTGATCTCGGTCAACGCCGTATCGGCGGCCATGCGGCTTGCGCGCAGATCGCCCAACCTGTGATACGCGGTGGACTGAAGTTGTGCGATGGCATATCGACCCGCATGCAGTCCGTGAGCCACTGCAAAGCTGTCCGCTCGCTGCAGGTAGGGCAACGCATCTTCCGATCGATCGAGCGCCATGAGATAACGCGCCTCCATCAATTCCATGCGACTGGTATTGATGCCGGAGGGTTCCGCACCGAAGGATTCGCGCGCCCGCAGCAGATGGAACGCAGCGGAATCAAGGTCCCCTGCTTCCATGTGGATGCGAAAACAGCCGTCGTGCGCATCGAACGCGGTGATCGGGGCGCGGTCCTGTATGCGAAGGGTGATCGCCTTGCGCCATAGCAACAGCGCACTGTCAGGCGCATTGGCCCGGTACAGCTGTTGGGCGAGCTCGCTGTAGGCCTGGGCAAGCGGTACCTTTCCATTCTTCGGGGTCAAGGCCAGGCAACGGCGCGCCCATTCCAGTGCACGTTGGTTGTCCTCGATCATGGCGCATTGCAATGAAAGGTGCTGGCATGCACCAGCCGCCTGAACGCTATCCCCGATCTCCAGCGCAGTACTGTACATGCGCTCGCTGTTGTGCATCGCGGATTCGAGATCGCCTTGGTAGGTCAGCGCATCGCCCAGCAGTCCGTAACTGTCGATCAGGTGCCTGCTCACCCGATCCCGCACTTTGCCCACGGAGAGCTTCTCGCGATCAGCCTCGGCTACGGCCACCGCACGGCGAAGCACATCGATCTGCCTATCGATCTGCAGGCGCATGCTGAAGATCACGGCCAGCCGGTTCATCTGTACCAGGCCGGTGGTATCGCCGGGGGCGTGCTCGTGCTCCCACGCGTCGACCACACGGAGCAGGCTATCCGTGTTGGTCCGCTGCGCGAAGGCCTCCAGCCCGAAGAGCACGGAGCCGAACAGGAACAACAGGCGGAGCGCGCGGATCATCCTTCAAATGTCGCACAGGTGGGCTTGGCGACCACGGGATCCTCCTCGCATCAAGATGTTAGGGAGAGTGACACTCCTCCGGATTCCATTTGTACACGCCAAAAGTCTCCGCCATGATCGTCCGTCACCTTCTCCTCCTGCTCTTGATCACGATCACATCAGCCCATGCCAGCGCCCAAGCCCCGGCATTGATGAACTACCAGGCTGCAGCCCGGGATGGCGGCGGCGTGTTGCTGGTGAGCACCGCGCTCACCGTGCGTTTCACCGTGCGGACCGGAAGCGCCAACGGCACCAACGTTTACCGCGAAACGCATGGCGTGACCACCAACGCGTACGGCGTGTTCAACGCGCAGGTGGGCGGCGGCACGGTGGTGAGCGGCAGTTTCGCCGGGATCGACTGGGGCGGGAACAGCCATTGGCTGCAGGTGGAGGTGAACCCAGGTGGCGGGTATGTGGATCTGGGCGCAGAACAAATGGTGAGCGTGCCGTATGCCAAGTATGCGGAGAGCAGCGGCGGTGGATCAAGCGGTTGGGGACTGACCGGCAATTCGGGTACGGATCCCACCACGGACTTCATCGGCACGAATGATGCACAACCCCTGGTCTTCAAGGTGAACGGGGTCGAAGCCGGCAGGATCGGGCTGGTCGGCTCGGGGAACACCAGCCTTGGCGCCAGCTCACTTGCCGCGAATACCACCGGTACCAGCAACACGGCCATGGGAAGCGGTGCCTTGCAGTTCAACTCCTCCGGCGAACACAACACGGCGGTCGGTACCGGTGCTCTGTACGTGAACACGGCAAGCGGGAATACAGCGATCGGCTCTTTGGCATTGGCGGCCAACGGGAGCGGGGTCGGGAACACGGCAGTAGGAAATTCAACCCTTTTCACGAACACCACCGGCTACGGGAATTCAGCGCTGGGTGACCATGCTCTGGAATTCAACAACGGTGATCAGAACACCGCGATCGGTTCCGAGGCACTCCGCATCAACTCGACAGGGCAAGGCAATTGTGCGATCGGGTCCCTCAGCTTACGGTACAATAGCACTGGATCGCAGAACACCGGGATCGGCAGGTACGCGCTGTTGAACAACTCCATTGGCGCTGATAATGTGGCGATCGGTGTTCAATCACAATACCAGAACACGACAGGAACCTTCAATACGACCATTGGGAATTTCGCTCTGACCAATAATCTGATCGGCGACGACAATGTGTCAGTTGGCTGGGGTTCCGGAACCACATCCAGCTTCACGAACACGATCAACATCGGCAACTATGGATACCTCAACGCTTTCGGCAACCAGGCGTTCATCGGGAACCTGAGTACCATTTGGAACGGGGGGAACGTCACGTGGTCCACCTACTCGGATGAACGCGTGAAGACCGATGTGCGCGACGACGTACACGGTCTGGATTTCATCACACGCCTGCGACCGATCACCTATCACCGCGACATCGACCGACAGGCCGAACTCACCGGGAACAAGCCCACACGCGACTTTCCAGAGAAGTACGACATCGAACGGATCAAATTCAGCGGCTTCCTGGCGCAGCAGGTGGAGCACGCAGCACAGGAGGTCGGGTACGAATTCAGCGGCGTTACCCCACCACCGAACGATAACCAACTGTACACCGTGAGCTACGAGCAGTTCGTGGTGCCACTGGTGAAGGCCGTGCAGGAGCAGCAGGACATGATCCTGGAACTCCAAGCCGAGGTCGAGGCGCTGCGCCAGTTGCTCGGGACCATGAAGAACGGAAAGCCATGAGGGCGCTCTGTGCCACGATCTGCCTGCTCTTGTTCCTTACCACTCCTGCGCAGGTGGTGCTGGAGCGGAGCCTGCTCTGCTCTTGGGGCTCCATCAGCACTGCAGGAAGCATCTCATTGGAAGCTACACTGGGTGATCTAGTGGTGAGCTCGGCGGTCAGCCCATCATTATTGGCCACTCAGGGATTTCAGCAGACCCATCCGGACATCACTACCAGTCTTCCAAATGAACACCCTTCGGACATCGGCGTGTTCCCCAACCCGACACCTGATCGGTTGACGATCATGCTACCGGAACTCCTTGCAGGCGTGGCGCAGTTCGCCCTCTTCGATGCTTCCTGTCGGTCGGTCCAGATAGCGGCCCAACGCATGGATGACCGCTTCCTGATCGACCTGTCCGCCCTATCCTCCGGCAACTACTTCCTGCGCATCCTTCGCGACCTTGAACCACCCACCACCATCAAGATCATGAAACAGGAATGAGCGATCCGCTTCTTCCAACAACAACATCGGCATCCCACTTCAGACCCAGTGAACATGAACGCACGCTACGTGATCATCGCTGCTTTCACTCTTTCGGCCACAGTCCAACTCAGCGGGCAATCCTATGCCGATCGCATCATCTATTCGCGCCTGGAAGCCAACCACGCCAGTATGCGATTGAGCGATGGCGCAGGCCTGGATACGATGCTTATCGACAGTGCCACCGTGCCGCAATTGGTCATGGACGGGCGCTACCTGCTCTACTTGAGCAATACGCTGATCAACGGATCCGCCAACAACCTGCTTTCAGGCGGCCAATGGAACCGGCGCACCTTGGCCACAGGCAATGATGTCACGCTCTACAACAGCACCGACTTCACGCAAGGCTACGACCTCTTCCTCAGCGACAGCACTTCGGCAGTGGCGTACGCCTGCAACATCTTCAACAACAATTTCGACAACACCTCCGTGCTCGGCACCATCACCACCGACTGTAACGACGACTTTCCGCGCATCCGCCAGAGCGATGAGCTGATCGTCGGCCACAACGTCTTCAGCTCGTTGTTCACAGTGCAACGCGATGGCACTGGGCGAACAGCGGTCCCCAACACCGTACAGTACGACATGTGGCCCACCTGGTCCCCCGATGGGGAGTGGATCCTGTTCGGCAGAAGTAACTCGACCTACTCCCCGGCGGACTATGCCTTGAATGTGGTGAACTACTTCAAGATCAAGCAGAACGGGGACAGTCTGACCAAGTTGACGTGGAACGCGCCGAACGACATGGCCACCTTCACCGGCAATCCGATCTGGACGGACAACGGCGAAAGCTTCATCGCCGCAGGCACCTTGAACGGCCGGTACGGTCTGATGGAGATCGCGGCGGATGGAAGTATGTACGCGGATACCATACCAACAGCCTTGGGCGGTCCGATCTATTACCTCACGGGTACGCCACAGCCCCGGCTTTCGATCAGCATAAAGGAACGGCGCGCGGCGGCCCCGGCAATCCTTCTCGGACCGAATCCCGCCACCGGACAGGTCGTGGTCCTCTGGACAGACGCTCCCACGATCCTCCAAGAAGTACGCATAATGGATGCAACGGGAAGAACGCTCCAGGTCGTCCGGGGCTTCAAGCCAGCCGTGGATCGGTTGGATGTGAGCGACCAGGTATCCGGTCTCTACATGGTCCAAATCCGGACGACAGACGGTGCAACACACACCGAGCGGCTGGTGGTAGCGGGTCGGTGATCGACCTGCAAGTCTCACCGGTCCAATGGGAATGGACAGCGGAAGCCGGTCATTCCACCAGCAGCCGCGCGGTCAACACGCCCTGAGCACCGCGCAGCACCACCGCATGCAGGCCGGGGGCCAGCCCACGCAGATCGAGGTTCACCAGACCCTGGGCATCGTTCCATGTATGCTCACGCACGACACGACCGGAGGCGTCGAGCACCTGCACCTGGGCCCGGCCCTGCCAACCGTCCACGCGCAGGGTCGCCTGGTCGTGGGCCGGGTTGGGATATACCTGCAACTGCCGGGCTGCGTGAGTCTCGGGAAGCCCCAGCACCGTACCTGAACGGAGTCCTTCGTAAGCTGCATCGGTGAACGTGGACCCGTCCACGCTGATCAATTCAACACCGTCGCAGTACACGTTCAGGTGACCGCCGGGCATGCCGTCGCCGCCGGCATCGTTCAGTTCCACTCCAAAGCAGGCGCCCGGTGGCAGGGTCACCCAATGGCTTTCGATGCTGCTCCCGGTCGCATAGGGCCCGCCTTCGGCCACCACCTGCCCCAGGTCATTGCGGATCAGCCAGGTGGTCTCGCCCGGCTGGGCATCGGTGAGCACCTCCACCTCCACGGTCTGCTGACCACAAGTGCTGGCGGCTCCGCTCACGGTGAACTGGAGCACATTGCCGGTGGTGTCCTGGTCAGGATTACCGTTCACGGAGATGATGCGGAACTCCAGCACATCGCCGGCCGTGGCGGCCACCGTGGGGAAGGCCGGTTGCCGCTCCTCGTTCGTCACGGCCGCGATGGCCAGCTGCCAGTCGAAGGAGTTCTCCATCACCCCGTTCTTCCAGGTCTCCACCACGCAGCTGTTCATGGCCTGCGCACCTGCGTTCTGGATCCGAAGCACCGGCGTCACCGAATCCACGCAGGGGTAGCGCAGGCCGCGGTACGCCACGATGCGGGCATCATAGTCGTTCTGGGCGGAAGCGAGGAAGGGTGTGAGGAACGCGAGAAGGAAGAGGAAGCGCATGGCCGGACGGTTGGTTCGCGAGCAAACCTACCGGTGGTAAGGCTGGCGGGCAATAGAACGTTGGTTAGGGTTTCACCACCGCACCACCACCCCGACCAGCACGTTCCGCGGCGCCTGGGGGTATAGGCCCACGAACTCCTGCCGCGTGCCGCCCTCTACGAAGCTGTAGCTCCAGCCGTTGTTCTCGTACAGCTCGTTGAAGAGGTTCCGCACCGTGACAATGAGGTCAATGTGGAGGAATGGTACCCTTCTACCGTTATGAGCATAGTGTCAATCATCGTCACTTCTACACGATTAATCCATCCGAGGTAACTAATAGTGGGCAGCCTTACTCCTATCAGGGCTCGGTTGGATACGTTTTCCCAACACAACAGCCTGGTACCTTTCCACTATATCGATATCGAAACACGATTAGCGGAGACCATCTCTACACGATCAATTGGGGTGAACTCGGTTCAGGAGCCTATAGCTACACCTATCAAGGAATTGCTTGCTATGTTTACCCTCCTCCCTTCTAGCCGA
>Ga0116152_10003536_pt1 | contig 12517 bp, 10 predicted proteins | sample AD_UKC119_MetaG_FD_89894 | JGI IMG/M metagenome (GOLD analysis project Ga0116152, IMG submission 89894) | Active sludge microbial communities of municipal wastewater-treating anaerobic digesters from Hong Kong - AD_UKC119_MetaG | ecosystem: Engineered > Bioreactor > Anaerobic > Digestate...
ACTAACAAAACGTTCATTTTTTAATGCATCATGTGAATATGAAAGAATGCCTTTTAATCTTCACCCCTCCACCTCAAGCCAGCCATACCTTCCTCATTCGGCGGTTATTTTTCCAACCTGCTGCCCGCCCATAAACTCCAGCTTCAAATGGCTGATCCGTCGCCCGGTTTTCTGGCAGGTGATCCGTAATCCAACCCCGGCTTTCTCTTCCAGTTCCTGTGCCGCAACTTCCAGCACCCTAGCCTGGAACTTATGCCAGGTGTAGCTATCCGGCACACCCAGCATCTTGCGTAACTCGTCGACCTCTACGCTCAGCCAGCCAACCAGAACCCTGCCGGTATCCTTGGGGTCCTGTGCCCAAGACACCAGCAGCTCATACAAGCGCCAGGTATAGGAACTGCTGAAAGCGGCGGCCTTTTCCAGCGGGTACCGGGCGAACTTCTCGCGCAGGCCAATCAGGTGCGGCACGATCTGCGGGTTGAAGGCACATTCGATCTGGCCTTCATCGTCCTTGTATTCGGCGCTGCTCATCAGGGTGTACTGGATTTTTCCAGGCTTGCCGCTGGGACGGTCTGCCCAGATGACGCGGTGCATGAGGGTATCGACGGCGCTGGCAATGTCGCGGTAGGCGATGTTTTCCGGAGTGCTGAAGGCTTTGGCGTAGTCTTTGGCTTTCAGGGTGACGTGTTGCAGGTCGTTGTCGCTGCGCAGGGGATGCAGTTTGCTGATCAGGGCCTCCATGCAGCGCTTTTCCACCAGCCCAAAGCGGTAGTAGGCGCGGCACAGGGCGTTGCTCTTGGTAACGGTGTTTTTCCGCAGGTCATGGCCAGCTTCGGCCAGTTGGTTGCTGTTGGCCTGTTTGGCTTCGATATTGGCTCTGATACGCTGCAACTGGGCGGTAAAGTCATCCATGTGGTTTCCTCAGTGGAAGGGGGTTGATGAGGTCATGATACCTTAAAAAGGTCATTTTTAAAATTGTCCTTTTAAACCATCAAAATGACCTTTTTCGACCATCAATTTGTCCCTTTTCACCATCAAAGTGTCCTCTTTGCAGGTTGTAAGTTTATGAATAAAAAGGGGTATCTTGGGCTAGAAACAAGTAGAAACAGAGAGAAACAGGGGCGGAACCTGCAATCCTGAAGATAGCCGGAGCGGGCTGATAACCCATTCCTGGCTTGTGTGGAGCGTAGCGGAACAGAAGCCTACCTCAGTAATGACGGTTCTTTCCCGGTGTAAATCTATGATCACTCAGGTCTTGAAAGATACAGAAAGACCTTGATAATCGTCTAATATCGTCTAGTATTGTCTAAAAATTTATAGACGATTCGCCAATGATAAAGACCCATTCCCTGAACATCACCCCTGAAATACTCAGGCTTATTGCCGAACTGGACGAGTTCCGTGGCGGGTGGAATAGTTTGCATGGCCTGACGCCTGAGCGACTGGCAGAACTGCGCCATGTGGCGACCATCGAAAGTATTGGTTCTTCCACGCGGATAGAAGGCTCAAAGCTCACGGACTCCGAGGTGGAGCAGTTATTGGGCAATATCGGTACAAAATCATTCAAAACACGCGATGAGCAGGAAGTGGCAGGTTACGCCGAAGCGATGGAAACGGTATTTCAAAGCTTTGATGACATTCCGCTCACTGAAAATTATCTCCAGCAGCTCCACGCCATCTTGCTCCAATATTCCCACAAGGATGAGCGACACCGAGGGCGGTACAAAACCCTGAACAACCATGTGGAGGCGTTTGATGCACAGGGCAACAGTCTGGGGGTGGTGTTCAAAACGGCCACGCCGTTTGAGACGCCCCGGCTCATGGAGGCGTTGCTGAAATGGACGGTAGGCACGCTGGAGGATAAGGCATATCACCCGTTAATCACCATCGGGGTGTTTAATGTGGTATTTCTGGCGATTCACCCGTTTCAGGACGGGAACGGCAGGCTATCGCGTGTGTTGGCTACGTTATTACTGCTCAAAGCAGGGTATCGCCATGTGCCCTACAGCTCCCTGGAGAGCATTATTGAGCAGAACAAAGACAGTTACTATCTGGCCTTGCGGAGAACTCAGGGCACTTTGGAGGATGAACGTCCCAAATGGGAACCGTGGTTGGAATTTTTCCTGCGTACCTTGAAAAAGCAAAAAGACCATCTGAAGGTGAAGGTGGAAAGTAGTCAGGGTTGGGATGGCTTGCCTTTGGAAAGCGTCAAAATCCTTGAGTATCTGGCAAAACATCATCGCATCACGCGCAAAGAGGCGGAAACCATCACAGACATTCCCAAAGCTACCCTGGCACTGCGCTTTAAGGAATTGCTGGATAAAGGGATGATTGTCCGTTACGGCCAGGCCCGTGCTACTTGGTATGGGCTGAAGAAGTAATGCCAGATGGATAGCATCCTATCCACTTGGTTTTTGATCGGTCTTTTTCGTAGTCACTCCCCGGCTACGAAAACGATCCACTCGAACCAACCGGTTTCACTCCGCTTTACTCAACCGCTGCCGCACCTGCTCCCACGTTTCCCCCGGCCTCGCCTCCCGCCGGATCAGGGCCTCATCGATCACCGGCTGCGCTTTCCCCTTCACAGCCTTGCCCTTGGCTTCCGGCTCCCGCACGGTAAAGGTAAATTCCACATGGGTGATCCTGCGCCCGGTTTTGGCGGTACGGTAACGAGTGCTCAGGTCGCTGTGCTCGTTGATGTCGCTCATGGCGCGGTCGAGCACCTTGAGTTTGAAATCCTTGATGGAGGGGTATTTGTCGGTCAGGTCGAGTTTCTCTTTCAGTTCATCAAGGCTGAGGCGTTTTTCCCCGTGCACGCCGCTGCGCAGCCAGCATTTGAAGAATTCATAGAACCGGATGCCATAGACACTGCTCATCGGGGCAATGTGTTCCAGGTTGTAGCGCGTGAAACCATTTTCCAGCATGGCGATGTAAGGCAGCATTTTGGGGGCAAAACTCAGGGCGATACGGCCTTCGGTAGGGATGTAGCTGATGGAGCACACCCAGCGGGTTTTGGTGGCCGCAATGCGTGGATTTTCCGGGTCGGGCTGCTGCACCGTGACGGAACGTTCGTAAAGGCGATCCGCGACCGCCTGAAGCTCGGAATAGGCCCGATCGGCGGAGATGTCGAACATCTCGGCAAAGTCGGTGGCCGAGACCTCAAAGGTGTCGGTCTTGTCGACGGCCTGGCCTTTCTTGATCTGGCGCACGCACAGCAGGATCAGGCGCTGTTCGCTCAAGGTCAGGCGGTAGCTGGCTTCAATAACGTGGTTGGATTTCACGACCAGTTCTTTATTCATGATAGGACTCTTGTTGGGGTAAGTCCTTATTATATTTTGGGACCGACTTTAGTCAAGACCTATAAAGCACCGAATTAGTCCTAAGCAAGCACCGGATTGGTCCTACGTTAGCACCGAATTAGTCCTAAGCAAGCACCGGATTGCTCCTAAGTTAGCGGCTGAAACGACGCTGTGACGCGGATCCTGGCGGGTCCTAATAGATATTAGATTAATAGATAATGGGTGAGGGTGTGGATAAGTAGGGTCGGGACACGCTGGGACTGCACCACAACGGCGTAGTTACCTGGTAGTGTCAGCCAGAAGACAGCCGGGTGAACTGATACCCATATGCGCCAACTTAAGCCTGCAACCCATTGATTACACATGACTGACTTTAAGCCTCCGGCAGGTTTCCAGCCAACCGATCACCGCTGCTGGCAAGGCTTGCAAGCTTCGCTTTCGCGGACGCTCCGCCAGACTCTTAGGGCAATCTTTCACAAACCGGGTCTGTCCAGGACAGCAGGACTGTATCCCCGCCTTCAGATTCTCTGCAACGGTTTGCCACAATCGCCACTCGGTGAGTTGGCGGGGGCATCCATTTTCCTGTCAGCGCCCTGAAAGCGTTGCCGGGCAATCTTTTATGACCCATTACCCTGTGCGGAATGACAGCTCAGAACGGCCAATAGACTTCATAATTGTTTAATTTTCAGGCATGGCATTCCCAGTACTGGCTGGCATGTTATTCAGGCCAATCAGCAGCCCCTGTAAGTTGCTGGATCCTGTTAGCCTTACCTCCTCACCTCCTGACCCGAGAAAAGCGCTTACAGGAGAGCCTGTGCAGCCTGAGACGGTTTCTAAACCCCCCTGATGATGTGCTATCGGTGCTGCAGGCCACTGGCCCGATCCCTTTATCGACTTTCCCGGCTGTGGATAATCACAAGGTTTTTGTGATTGTTGGTCTTCTCTTGCTTTGACTGAAAAAAGCACACAACGACCTGTTTTTGGCCAGTCTACCCATCGTTCCGGTAGCTCACCTCCCTTTATGTGTTTATATCTTTAATATATTTAATATTTAGGTAGGGTTTTTTGTCTTTATTATTAATGGCTTACAGACTTAACTATCACAAAAACCTTGTGAGAAATCACAAAAACCTCGTTAACTATCACGAAAACCTTGTGAGAAATCACAAAAACCTCGTTAACTATCACAAAAACCTTGTGGGCCGACACCAATTATCACATAAGCTTTGTAATGTGATATTTTGTAGGTTAACATCCATCCATGAAAGCAAAACACGCGAATGTCACTTCCCTGAAAGTTGTCAAAAAAAGCAACGAGCTCATTGAGGCCCGTTACCGCCTGAGCATCTGGGAACAACGTCTGGTGTTGACCCTGCTGACGAAAATTTCCCGTCAGGATGAAGACTTCAAACGCTACAGGATCAATATCACCGATCTGGCCAACCTGTGGCAGCTGGAAGGCAGCTATGGTGCTGCCATTTACGAGGAAGTGCAGAATGCAGCGGACTCCCTGCTCAGCCGTACTGTGCAGTTGAGTGACGACCCGGCTGTTAGTGAAACCGTTTCCTGGCTGTCTTATGTCAAGTACAAACGGGGTTCCGGTGAGGTGGAGATGGAGTTTCACAGTGCACTCAAACCCTACCTGCTGCAGCTTCAGGGCAGCTTTACCCAGTACAGCCTGAAGCATGTGGTGCAGTTCCGGAATCAGTACAGCATCCGTTTGTATGAGTTGCTGAAGATGGAGGTTTTCAAGTATCCGGGCGGTGGTTTTTCCAAAGAGTTCGCATATGTGGATCTACGTGTTTTGCTGGGCATCAACGAAAACGAGTACCGCCAGTTTGGGCATTTCAAGGTACGGGTTATTACGCCGGCAGTTAAAGAAATCTGCTCTCATACGGACATAGAAATTGAGAAGGTTCACTATGGAAAAACCGGACGCAAGATCACGCGTCTGACGTTTGTGGTCAAAGTCCGTGAAACCACAGACATACTCCAGCTGCCGATTGAGAAACCACCTACGAAACACCCGGTGGTCGAACTGCTGACCAATCTGGGTTTTGCCGTGGAAACGGCCCGCAAGTACAAAACCCGCTACGGTGTGAAGCGCATCGAGCGCAATATCAGCTACGTCAAAGCCAAACAGGAAGCTGGACTGGTAAAGGACTTCCCGGCTTTCCTGAATCAGGCCATCAGGGAAGACATGGGCGCGGCGTGGGAGCTGACACAGATCAAGGCAGTGCAGGACAAGGCCCGACACCAGGAAGCCGGCACCCGGCGCGAGCAGCAGGCGGAACAGGCACACCTGCAACGGCTGGCGGAGCTGGCAGGGGTGCCGGTGGACGTTTTATTGTCAAAGTGAGGGGGTGTTATATCTGTTGCCTGCCGTTCAATTTTCGCTTTGCTGATCCGGCGGGAAGTAAGGCCAGGGGAGACGTCGGAACAGGTAAGGCAGCGGTTGGCTAAAGCGGAGTGAAACCGGTTAATTCGAGTGGGTCGTTTTCGTAGCTGGGGAGCCATGACACATAGGAACCCCATTTTCAGCAAGACCTGTCGCTGCACAGCCCGCAGTGGCTGAAATCAGGGCAGCTCCATGCCCGGGCAGGACATGGGTCAGACTCACCCGGCATGCTACCATTCGGACAAGCAGCATCACTTTCATTAACCGGCGATTATTTTGGTTGGCCCGTTGGTACGGTACCGGCCCCGACAATGCCGGATCAGGATACGACTTTCAGCATGAAGGCATCACGGGAAAGACTGGGGAATCGTTTGATGATGCCGTGTCTGATGGCATGGATCAGCATGATGCTTTCCGGTTGCAGCAGTTTTCTGCCATCACTGGAAGGGCGTTCCGTCTCCCGTTCTCTGGATCAGGCCCTGGTGAACCAGACCCGTCTGGGACAAGCCGTCAAAAAACAGGCCCTGCAGCACGCCGCCACCGGTGCCAGTGGTATTTATCCCCTACCCGATCCCCGCAGTGCCTTTGCCGTGCGTGCCCGGCTGACACAGGCAGCGCAGCGCTCACTGGACATCCAGTATTACATCTGGCGCGCTGATATCAGTGGCTTTCTGCTGCTGAATGAACTGTTTCAGGCGGCAGAGCGTGGTGTCCGGATTCGTCTGCTGCTGGATGACAACGGGATATCCGGTCTGGATGATATTTTGATGGCCATCAACCGGCATCCCGGTATTGAAGTGCGCCTGTTTAATCCGTTTGTCCTGCGCCATCCCAAATGGATCAACTACCTGACGGATTTCACCCGCCTCAACCGGCGCATGCACAACAAATCATTCACTGCCGACAATGCCGCCACCCTGATTGGCGGACGCAATATCGGCGATGAATATTTCGGTGTGACCAATCAGGAAGTTTTCGCCGATATGGATGTGCTGGCCATCGGCCCGGTGGTCAGTGAGGTCTCGGCTGCGTTTGATGACTATTGGGCCAGTGCTTCTGCCTATCCGGTGGAACGAATCATACCCGGCACCAACCTGCAGTTTGTTGCACAATGGCTGGAGCAGATGGCACAGCTGGTCGATGAAAAAAAGGCTGATCCGTTTCTTCAGGCCGCCAGGCGAAGCGATACGGTGGCCCGATTGCTGGCAGGCCGTCTGCCGCTGTCATGGGCCGCCACCACGCTGGTCATTGACGACCCCGTCAAGGCGCAGGGCAAAGCCCGGGCAGAACAGCTGATGGCGGTGCAGCTGGAAAATGTCATCGGCACCCCGATGCGGGATGTCAGACTGGTCTCACCCTATTTTGTCCCGACCCGGAACGGAGCCGAGGCTTTCATCCAGCTGGCACGGCATGGCATCAAGGTGTACATCCTGACCAATTCGCTCAGCAGCACGGATGTCAGTGCGGTACATGCCGGTTATGCCAAATGGCGTAAAAGCCTGCTGCATGGCGGTGTCACCCTGTATGAGATGCGCAATATCGCCAACCAGGATGAAAAGGGCCGGATTTCCAGTGCCAGCAGCCTGCATGCAAAAACCTTTGCCATTGATGGTGAACGGGTCTTTATCGGTTCCTTCAATTTCGATCCACGCTCTGCCCGGCTGAATACGGAAATGGGTTTTATCATTGAAAGTCCACAGCTGGCCCGGCACATGGAACAGCGTTTTGTAACAAACATCCCGCAGGCTGCCTACGAAGTGCTGCTGGACGAAAATGACCGGCTGTACTGGCTGGAGCGGCACGGGCAGCAGGTACTGCGCCACAATACCGAACCCGGAACCACACTGCTGCAGCGTACCACGGTCTTCCTGCTGTCCGTGCTGCCGATTGAATGGCTGTTATAGGGTGTGCCAGCCAAAGGTTCCCAGCAGGGCAAACAGGGCCACAATCAGCAGGATCATCAGGGTATCCACCGGAACGGCTGCATCATCCAGTGCAGCTTTCCCGGCGATGCGCCGCCGCAGAAACAGCATGCGCACATAGGCAATCAGCACCACCAGACCACCGCTGCCCAGCAGCAGAAATTCCGACCAGGGATGTACCGCTGCATTACCCAGTCTTGCGGCACCCAGCCCGAAACCAACCACCGCGATAACGGTACGAACCCAGGCCAGAAATGTACGTTCATTGGCCGCATGGTCAGAATAATTCTTGATCATAACAAGCTTCCCTCAGTGATTAAAACCGGGGCTTAAAATAATATGAAGTGATAATATAAAGAAAGCCACCCAGGCGGAGGAGAAAACCTGGATGACTTTACCGGTCGACCAACGAGAAACTGCTGAAACGGCCTATGCTATTGTTATTATTGTGCTATTTTTATCCGCATCCTGCGGCAGGCTTATTATTGTTATTTTCACCTGCTTTTTCTTCTGTACGGCTTGTTATTATGGTTTGTTGCCGTGTTTTCGTGTTATCCCTGTCACGGATACAGATTACAAAAGCTAACCTTGCATAAACATTAACCGCTGGTCAGAATAATTTTTCAATGTACAGCCACACCGGCCACAGCCCTTGCAGGCGTGACAGGGCGAGTGGCCCGGAAGTAAATTATTGCTTTTGTTACTGCCTCACAGGCGCTGCAGCAGTTCCGCCTTTTTGGCCGCAAACTCTTCTTCACTGAGCACGCCGCTCTGGCGCAAACCGGCCAACCGCTCAATCATGGACAGCACATCGGCAGTATTCGGGTTCGAAGTATTCGTGACAGGCTCATTGGCATAACCGGCACCGGACGAAACCGGCGCAGGGGGTGTCTCCCTGACGGGGGCCACACCATCCACAGAAACCAAGGGTAAGCTCTCAAGGCTGACCATGCCGTACTGGCTGCTGAAGGTCAGCGAGGTATTGCCGCCCTGCTGCTGTGAGACACCGCCGATCTGATGATCCAGGGTATCGTACAGGGTCAGGTGGCCGTTACTGTCGATGGCCAGCCGCCGGCTGGCAGGAAACCAGGCATAACGGATACCGTTCTGGGCACCGGAAGATGCCGGAGAACCCAGTTCTGGCGGCCACCATGCCCCGGAAAACGAATTGCCGCCGGCAAATGCCGGGCTGGGTACCAGAAAGGCGGACTGGCCCTGATTGGCGAGCAGATTGCTTATCTCGCCACACAGATTGCCAACCGTGGCTTTCAGGCCGTTGTTGAACATGTCGCCCACCATGATCATGCCACCCTGCATCCACTGGCCGGAGCCACCGAATTCGGGATGGTTGAACTGGGCCATGGTACCATTGCCCTGGATCACGGCCTGAAACAGATGCATGACAGCGTCACTGGAAAGGCCGTAACGTTCACTCAGCTCCCTGATGACGCGTTGGCCCTGATTGGTAAATGCTTGCATGATAAAATCATTCTCCTGAGGGGGGTTGTCCGGCATTATCAGGGCATACAGGAGAATTGCAAATTCAAAATCGGTATCGATGCCTTGTGAAGGGTCATTCCAGGGCCTGATTCAGTAGCGGTTTTCGGTGGCCCTGCGGATTTTCTCCAGCATTTCTGCCTCATCCCAGGCCCGCTCCCCCGCCAGCCGCCAGATTTCCTGTCCATCCGCATCCAGCAGCAGCGTGGTCGGCATGCCCCGGATTCCCCATTGTTTCAGGCTGGTCCCCGCCTCATCCAGCCAGACCGGAAACGCAATGGGATAATCCTCAAGGAAAGCGCTGACCGCCGTACCCTTCTCCCCCACATTGAGCGCCAGCATCGGAACCGCTTCGCCCAGCTGCTGCCAGGCCCGGTTCAGGGCCGGCAATTCCCGGCGACAGGACGGACACCAGGTGGCCCAGACATTGATCAGCAGCGGTTTGCCACGCCATTGCTCCAGCCGTTGCGGCCTGCCCTGCAGGTCGGTGAGCACAGCCACTGGTTTTGCTTCAGCGTCCGGTTCTGCAACAGTTAACGGCAGCACGGGGGCAGCACCGCCATTGCCTTTGGCCAGCACCTGCTCCACCACCCTGAGCACATGCGCTGCCGGCAGGCCGTAGGGAATGATGCTGTCCAGCTGACCGTCCCGGTTGAGCACATAGATGTCGGCAGTATGGTCCATGGTGTAGTTGTCAGCGGTGGCGGAAATCGGATGGCGGCTGAAACGCACCCGGTATTGTTCAGCCACCCGTGCAATGTCCGCCACCGTTCCGGTCAGGCCCAGCAGCCGAGGGCTGAAAAACGGCAGGTATTGCGCCAGTTTCTCCCCGGTATCACGCTCGGGATCAACCGTCACAAACAATGTGGTCACCTGATCGGCACGCTGCTCCAGTTCCCGCAGCACGTAGGCCATCTTGCCCAGCGTATCCGGGCATACCACCGGGCAATGGGTGAAACCGAAAAACATTACCACCACTTTGCCACGCTGCTGACCAAGTTCAAAACGCCGCCCCAGATGGTCGGTGAGGGTGAAATCTCCCCCGATTCCGGCATGGGTGGCTGCCGTGGCGTCACGCGCCGGTGCAGTCACTGCCTGCCCTGTCACATCAGCCCGAACCACCGACAACAGCAGCACACCAGCCAACAGGATAAAGGCCAGCCAGCCATGGCCGCCGGTTTTCATCGGTTCTCTCCCGGCAATGCCGATGACTGCCGGTTGGCCCAGTTGGGATCATCCGGCTTCAGGTCGCCCACCGGTGCAGCAAAGGCATCCGCCACCAGCTGATCCACATTGCTGCCGGTCAGGGACGCCAGAAACGCCACCAGACTGTCAATTTCTGCCTCCGACAGTCCCAGAGGCCGGATCAGCGGGCTGAGTTCGGGATTGGGAATCCCGCCTTCATTGTAAAAACGCACCACATCATTCAGGGAGGCCAGGCTGCCGTTGTGCATGTAAGGGGCGGTCAGGACCACATTGCGCAGGCCGGGCGTGCGGTATTTCCAGCGGTCAGCCGGATTCTGGGTGATCTCGTACAGCCCGAGGTCTCTGGGGGCCGGGGCGCTGACCTGATCAATCAGCTGGCGGTCCACCTCGACCGTGACACCGGGGGCCAGGGTGACACGCTGTTTTGGCGGGCGGATGCCCATGGATTCGCGGTAGCCGATACCGGTATTGTGCAGTTGCTGATCGGTAAACAGGGCTGCAGATTTCCCGACCTGATGGCAGGTGACACAGGCTGCCTTGCCGGTGAAAAGCCGGAAACCCTCAATGGCTTTAGGGTCCATGGCGTCGGCCATGCCACCGTAATGCCAGCGGTCAAACGGGGAGTCGGCAGACAGTAGGGTGCGCTGGTAGGCCGCCAGTGCATTACCCAGCAATACCATGCTGAGCGGGGCCTGATATGCCTGTTCAAAATAGCCGGCATAGTCGGGCAGCTGGCGGATTTTTTCCAGCACCTGACCGATGGCAGGATTGGCCATTTCATTCCAGGCCAGCAGCGGTGACCATATCTGTTCCTCCAGCCGGAACTCGCGTCCGTCATGAAACAGGCGTTCCAGATAAGCGACGTTATACAGGGTCGGGGTATTGCGCCGGACACTGCGTCCCTCCAGTCCCACCGCCGTTTGTATTTCATTGTTGGTGAATCCCTGTTCCGGCACGTGGCACATGGCACAGGACAGCGTGTCGTTCAGGGACAGGCGGCGATCAAAGAACAGCTTGCGTCCCAGTGCAATCCTGTCCGGGTTCAGCGACGCCAGAACCCCGGCAGGCAGCGCCGGTAACCCCAGCGGCGGCTTTCGGGCCAGTGCCAGCAGATCAGCCGGCCTGCCCTGTTGCTGACGCCCTGTCAGGGCCAGTGAGTCGCTGCGGTAATTCTGCCCGTAACCGGTGCGCCCATCGCCGGGGCGGGACAGCACCGTTTCGGTTTCCGGGGTCCGGGTTTCCGTTTCGCCGACTGTATCACCGGTGGGGTGCTCCGGTGCGATCTGTGCCAGCATTCGGGCCGGTTCGTCTGCCGGTGGCTGCTTCTGCTGCAACAGGGTCTGCAGGTCATTGAGAATCAGGTCTGCATGCAGAAAGCTGACGCTGTAGATATTGCGAATCTGCAGCTGCGGATCAATCAGGAACACCCGCAGGATATGGGCATAATCACCATTGGCCTCACCATTGACGCTGAGTTCACGCTGGATATCCTGCCGGTAGGCTGTCAGCAGCGGTTCAAGTTCAGCTGCCGAGGCGGTGGTGAGAAAGCGCCATTCCCCTGCCGGACCGGCATAGCGGTAATTCTCGCCATACAGGTGCATCACCGCCGGCGTGTCACGCTCAGGGTCAAAACTCAGGCTCAGAAGGCGCAAATCCTGTGCCAGCCCCGGCTGTTCCTGCATCAGGGCCTTGAGGCGGTAAAACACATAACCGGCCAGCGGGCAGCCGTTCACATCCTGGCAGTGGCTGTAGATAAAGCTGAGCAGGGTATATTTGCCACCCTTCATCAGCGCATGCAGCTGCCGTACCCTGCCCTGCTCGTCCAGCACCTGCCCGTCCCCGGCCAGCCCCAATGGCGGCAGTTGATAGCTGCCCACTGCCGGCAGGGCATAGCCAAGCTCGCCATAACCGGGGGCCGGGGCAGTCTCTGCCGCCAGCCCCGGTATTGCCAGTGTCAGCACCATCCACAGCCACCGTGCTCCAAGCCGCCGGTGAAACGGGAAGTGAAGAAGCGGTCTCATTGTTCCCGTGTCAGGCCAACCAGCCGGTTTTCCACCGGGGTTGCGGCGGTTTCACCGGCCGGTGACTGGCGTGCATACAGGGAACGTGCCCCGAAACGCATCTGGTGGGCCCGTCCGAGCTTTTCGGCGTTGAAATCAATGGCAAACTTCTCCACCAGTTCCGTGCCGTTCCAA
>Ga0116152_10003537_pt1 | contig 12517 bp, 9 predicted proteins | sample AD_UKC119_MetaG_FD_89894 | JGI IMG/M metagenome (GOLD analysis project Ga0116152, IMG submission 89894) | Active sludge microbial communities of municipal wastewater-treating anaerobic digesters from Hong Kong - AD_UKC119_MetaG | ecosystem: Engineered > Bioreactor > Anaerobic > Digestate...
ACCGAGAGTATTCCTTCGGCAGAGTCCTTTCGCCCGGTAAAGGGCAAATCGTCAGGCCCCCGCCGGCACTGGGCATTCAGATTGATCCTAGAAACCTGGGTGACCAGGATATCAATCAGCGGAGCTGCCAGTGCGGGTGAACGGGTAAAAATACTGGCTTGTTGGCCATAGGGACATTGCGCCATATAGGCAGCAATTTCATCCAACGCAGCAAAACAACTGACGGGTATGATCGGCCCGAATTGTTCCACGTGAAACAAATCCATGTTACTGGTTACCGGATATAGGACGGCAGGATAAAACAAATTGCCGGCGTGCTCTCCTCCCCCGGGGTTGACAATCCTGGCACCATGCGAGTATGCTTGGTCAATCCAGTCGGATAGACGAGCACATTTATCCTTCTCCGCCAGCGGAGTGATCATCACTTCTTTTTCCCAGGGCAGACCACATTTAACCTGACCGACGGCTTCATTCAGGGCAGTTAAAAACCGATCCAAAATATCCTTGTGTACCCATAAGTGTTTGAGCGCCGTACAGCGCTGCCCGTTGTATTCCAGCGCTCCCTGCAGGCATTCCCGCACGGTAAGTTCCAGGTCACAATCCGGGAAGATAAACGCCGGATTTTTTGCTTCCAGCCCTAAGATAGTGCGCATCCGGTTTATATGCGGATGCTGGCCAACGATGCTGTGAGCCACACGGGTGGAACCAATAAAGCCCAATATGTTGACTGTCCCCCGCCGAATGATCGGCGTTATGATTGCAGCGCCATCTCCATTGATAATATTTACAACCCCCGGGGGAAAGGATTCACAGAGCGCATCCAGGAACGGTTCAAGCGCCCATGCGCCCCATGCGGGCAGCTTCATCACCACCGTGTTGCCCATGACCAGGGCCGGAACAAGCATGGCAAATGATTCATTCAAGGGATAATTAAAAGGTCCCATCAATAATGTCGGCCCCAAAGGGCAGCGCCTGATCTGGGCTTCAAATCCATCCAATTGCTGAACCAGGCTGCTGTTGCGATCATCTTGACGCAACCGGGCAACGGTATCTTCAGCATATTTGATCGTCCGTTTAAATTCGTCTTTGCAAGCCTGATAAGATTTTCCAATCTCCCACATGGCCCGCAGCACAAACTCCTCTTCCAAAGGACGCATCCGCTGAAGCAACTCTTCAACGCATAGGATTCGCTCACTGACCGGCATCTGCGGCCACTCCCCCAGTCCTGCATCATAAGCTGTTTCAGCCGCCAGCAAGGCCTCCATGGCCTCATCCGGCTCAAGCCAGGGTGTGACTCCCAGGCAGTACGGCTGCACCCCCTGCCCGGAATGGAATTGAATGGGCGAAAATACTTCCCGGCTTGCCGCAGTAATGATCCTGCCATTCACCAAGTACCTTGCGTCCGGTTTAAAAACCGGCGGGCAAAATTCACCGGGGATCGAATCAAGTGCCGGATATAACTTGCCTGCATTAATCAATGACATCATCTTGCTCCTTTGCAGATATTCTTTTTATAGTATGCGGTAGTTTAACAAAGGTAATTCCAATCGCAGGTTCCATGGAAACGTATCATATTCCATATTAACATCTGGGCTCTGGATTATAATGGCATGATGACATATTCCGGGGATGTTTTATGAATGTGGCACAAAACCAGAAATGCAAAATTTTCTTTCTGTATATATTATGAGTTAGTTTTGTATGCTTGTTTCAACATGGTATAAAAAGAATACCGCTAAGTTACGGGATGCGTCTTTTAACAAAGCGATATGGTTAAATCTGACACGTAAAGATGCTATCCGAGGTGTAAGTGCAAGATTTCCAGTGTTTTTGTGCGCCTTGCCGGGCGCTTTTTTATTTTTATGAATCGAGGTGTTGACATTGAAAACGCAGGTCGCAATCATCGCCGTAGTTGTAGAAGAAACAGAATCCGCGGAAAAACTGAACCGAATTCTGCATCAATTCGGGCAATACATCATTGGCCGCATGGGTCTTCCCTACCAGAAAAAAATATAAACATTATCAAGCTTATTCAGCGCCCATCCCATAGAACATTTTTTCCCAATCCTCCCGTATTGCCCCCAAGTCGCAGAAATTAACACATATTCCACAGCCCAGGCACTTTTCGTAGTTGATAACCGCTTTATCATCTGCCAGATAAATGGCCTTGCCGAGACATAAATCAACGCATATTCCACAACCGTTGCAGGTATTATTTATAAACATGATCAATCTCCTTTTGGAAATAACCAGACCCGGGTACAGATCTCAACAACCAGCGTTTGCGTTTCCATATCTGTTATCAACGAAGCGGTTGTACCTCCTCGAAACGGAATTAATGCAACAGGGATCCACTCATATATAAACCAAAAGCAGCAGACTTGTCAATCGATGACTTGTCAAGCCCATGTGCTGATAAAAAGGGGCCGTCCCAATCCCTCTGAAGGGTTTAAAGACAGCCCCTTGGCTTTTTACTTTAGATATCTAGATTTTTTCAATTTTTACTGCTGATACCTTGTATTCGGGAATGCCGGCTACCGGATCGAGTGATTCGGGTGCCGCGTTGGTCAGTCTGTTGGCTGCCGCTTCCGCGAAATGGAAGAAGGTAAAAACGACATTTTCATCTACAATATCCGTCACCCTGGCTTTCAGTTCAATACTGCCGCGACGTGAAGTGACCCGAATCTTTTCACCGTCATGGATTCCCAGTTCCGCTGCTTTCAGCGGATGAATCTGCAATTCATTTTCCGGCTGAATAGCATCCAAACCAACCGAGCGGCGGGTCATGGTACCAGTGTGGTAATGGAAAAGACTACGCCCGGTGGTCAACAGAATGGGATATTCAGCATCCGGCAACTCAGCTGCTTCCTTGAAGTCAATGGCATGGAACAGTCCGAGTCCGCGATTGAATTTTTCTTTATGCAGAATCGGCGTACCGGGATGATCTTCGGTCGGGCAGGGCCAATGCAGACCGCATTCTTCGATACGCTCATAGGTAATGCCGGCGTAGGAAGGAGTAACCGTACGCATTTCATTGAAGATTTCTTCCGGTGAGGCATAGTACATTGGATAGCCCAGCCGTGTGGAAAGTTCACAAAGAATCTGCCAATCCTGCCGGGCATCGCCGCGGGGGCTGATGGCCTGGCGGACTCTTTGTACCCGTCTTTCCGTATTGGAAAATGTCCCGTCTTTTTCAGCAAAAGTTACGCCCGGGAGTACCACATCTGCTTTCTGGGCGGTTTCAGTCAGGAATATATCCTGAACCATTAGAAAATCAAGGTTTTCCAGGGCTTCCTCGACATGGTGCAGATCAGGGTCACTGACCATAGGATTTTCACCGATGACAATGATGCTCTTGATTTCACCATGATGCGCCATATTGATGGCCTTGGTCAGGGTTACACCATTGCTGGGGGAAAGGGGTACGCCCCAAGCCTTTTCGAATTTCTCGCGGATATCCGGATTGGTGACGGCCTGGTAGGCCGGATAGCATACTGGCAATGCACCCATATCGCAAGCGCCCTGCACATTGTTCTGACCGCGCAGCGGGTTGACCCCTCCGCCGGGTTTGCCGAGATTACCGGTGAGCAAGGCTAAATTACAGACGGTTTTTACATTGTCCGTACCGGTGCTGTGCTGGGTTAAACCCATGGCATAGCAAATCGAAGCAACTTCGGCTTCCGCATAAATGCGAGCCGCCTTGCGGATGTCTGCAGCAGGAACACCGGTAATCTTTTCCGCTGCTTCGGGGGTATAACTGGCTAGAACCGCTGCCATGGCTTCATAACCCTCGGTGCGGTTGGCAATAAACTCTTTGTCCAACAAATCTTCGCTGATAATCACATTCATCATGGCATTGACCAGGGCCACATCCGTACCTGGTCTGAATTGCATATAGACGTCAGCCATCTCCGCCAGTTCAATCCGGCGCGGATCAGCAACGATCAATTTGGCACCGTTCTTGCGGACGTTGCTCTTGATTTTGTAGCCAATTACGGGATGGTTTTCAGTTGTATTGGTACCAATCAAAAAGATGGCTTTGGCATCGTTTTGTAACTCGTTAATGGAGTTGGTCATTGCACCACTCCCAAATGCTGCCCCCAGACCGGCGACAGTAACGGAGTGTCAGAGACGGGCGCAGTGATCGACGTTATTGGTGCCGATAACTGCCCGCATCAGTTTTTGCGCCAGGTAGTTCTCTTCATTGGTCATGCGTGCCGAAGAAAACATGGCCAAGGCATCTGGTCCATGCTTTTCTTTAACTTCTTTAATCTTGCCGGCGGCAAAGTCCAGCGCTTCCTCCCAGGAAGCGGGACGCAATTCGCCGTTTTCTCTGATCAAAGGCGTGGTCAGTCTTTCCTGAGAGTTGACGAAATCCCAGCCAAAACGTCCCTTGACGCAAAGCGCTCCATTGTTTACGGGGCTCTGCTGATAGTTGCGCATGGAAGTCACACCAACAATCTCGTCGTCTTTCACGTTTAATTCAAAGGTACAGCCCGTACCGCAATAGGTACAGGTAGTCGGGACTTTTTTGACCTGATAGGGCTTGCCTTTGCCGGCTGATATTTTGCTGGTCAACGCCCCTACCGGGCAAACCATTATGCACTGTCCGCAGAAGACACAAGGAGAATCCTCCAGGAGTCCATTAAAGGCTGTAGCAATATGCACATGATGACCGCGGTCTTCAAGATTAATGGCGCAGGCACCGGTAATCTCTTCACAGGCGCGTACGCAGCGGGTGCACATGATGCACTTGTCATAATCCCGCTCGATAAAGGGATTGGCATCTTCCTTGTAATAATGCGGTCCTTCTTCACCGAGTGAGGATTCTTTTACGCCATACCGATAGCAATAGTCCTGAAGCTTGCAGTCTCCGTCTTTCTCACAAACATGACATTCCAGTTTGTGACGGGCCAGCAAGAGATCCAAAATCACTTTTCTGGTTTCAACAACATCGGCGCTTTCAGTGTTTATCACCATGCCATTCTCAGCCGGGGTTACACAGGCAGCCAAAAGATTGCGGCGCCCTTTACATTCAACCACACACATCCGGCAGGAACCGGCCAGTTTTAAATCCGAGTCATAACAAAAGGTGGGAATATCCGCTCCGGCCTGGCGGCATGCATCTAGCAGCATGGTGCCGCGGGGTACCTGAACTTCCATCCCATCTATGGTCAGGCTAATCATGGTTGCTCCTCCTTCCTGTTCAAATTACTGCACCTTGCGCAGGTATTCATGACGGAAATGTTTGATGGTACTCTCGGTGGGAATTGGAGCAGCCTGCCCTAATCCGCACAAACATGCCTTTTGCATCACTTTGGAGAGCAGCAGCAGTTTGTCAAGGTCAGCTTCGCTGCCCTTGCCGGCATTTAAGCGCTCCAATATTTCCCTGCTGCGGAAAGTACCTTCCCGGCAAGGATTACATTTGCCACAGGATTCATGTTCAAAGAATTTGGAAATACGCGTTGCCACATCTAAAATATCACGGCTCTCATCCAGCACAAAAACGGCTCCGGAACCAAGGGCTGCGCCAATGGCGCCCATGGAATCGAAATCTATTTTGGTATCCAGATAATGTTCAGGGATAAACGCTCCCGACGTTCCCCCGACTTGGACTGCCTTGAACTTCTTGCCGTTCTTTATCCCTCCGCCCAGTTCGAAAATGACTTCCCGCAGGGTCATATCGGTGGGAACTTCAAAATAGGTCCGGTTGATCACATCTCCGGTCAAAGACAGTACTTTGGTGCCCGGATAACTAGAAGAACCAATGCCGGCAAACCATTGCGCGCCATTAACCAGAATATAAGGCAGGCAAGCGTAGGTTTCTACATTGTTAACCACCGTTGGCACCTGCCACAAACCTTCCACTCCCGGGAAAGGCGGTTTAAAACGGGGCTCACCCCGATGTCCTTCAATGGATTCAATCAGTGCCGTTTCTTCTCCGCAAACATAAGCACCGGCACCCATTCTGACTTCAATGTTAAAATCCCCCAGCACTTCGCTGGCACTGTCGATGGCCTTGCGTAATAAATCCACGACGAAGGGATACTCCCCGCGGCAATAAATATATCCTTGGTTGGAGCCTATTGCATGTCCGCAAATGGCCATTCCTTCAAGCAGGGCTTGGGCATTTTTTTCACAAATAATTCTATCCTTGTAGGTTCCCGGTTCCCCTTCATCAAGGTTGCAGACCACATATTTGATCGGCACATTCTGGGGAACAAAACTCCATTTCATACCGGCATTGAATCCAGCTCCGCCGCGTCCCCTCAGTTTGGAATCCTTGACCTCCTGGATGAGGTCCCTGGGGTTCATCTTGCGCGCTTTTTCCAGACCTTTGTATCCCCCCACCTTGATATAATCTTCAGCGCTGGCGGGATCGATTCGATCTGCGTATTCGAGCAAGACACGCATTTCTTTCGCCATTTTTATCCCATCCTTTTCTTTTACCCTCTCTATCTTTGTTTACAGGCATCCGGTGTTTTTATTTTAAAGCACTCAATATCTCCGGAACCTTCTGCGGGGTAACATCAAAAATCGGTTCACTATTTACCGTAATCACCGGGGTAGCCTGGCACTGTCCGATACATTCCGTAAGTTCCAGGGTAAACTTTCCGTCTGCTGTCGTTTCACCCACTTTAATGCCGAGCTCTTTTTCAATTGCTTGAATCACCTCGTCTGCGCCAGCCACATGACAGGGAGCACTTTCACACATCCTGATGATATACTTGCCCCGCGGTTTCACCGACAAGTAGGAATAAAATGTAGCCACACCATAGGCCTGGGCTTCAGACACACCAAAAACGCTGGCAGCTTCAATGACTGCCTCCTCGGGAAGATAATTGAATTCCTTCTGAACAGCATGGTAAGCTTCAATAATTCCGCCCTGTTTGTCACCATATTGTGCAATAATTTCTTGAATTCTGCTCACACTCTCACCTCCTATCCGTATAAACTTATCTAAAAAAACAAAAACCCACTGCAGATAGAAAAGTACAACTACAACAGCGGTTTCTGCGTTTTCCTGAAACCAGCAGTATAGCAGTTGCTCCTTTCCGCAATGGGAGGCAAATCCGTTTCCGAAATCACCCAATGACTGCTTACCATAGCCTGACAGCTTTAGGTTAACAGTTCGGAGACCATATTTAATTTGGCAGTTTGGCATACCGTCCGCAAGAAGGAAAACGAAAGCCGTACTTTGTGAAAACTTCTACATAACTTATCGAAATCCTGCCTGGCAATATTATTTGTTCCGTTTTATTATACTCCATTGTGAATTCTCTTTGCTACCTAATCTTTATTGCATCATAATCACAATCAGTGTAAAATTATTCTAATTAGAAAAGTCCATTTATCTAGTCTTCAGTCTCCGAGTCCTAAGATCTAAAGCTTTTGGCCATGGTCTTATGACCGTTAGGGTATAGCTGGAAACGGTTATGCCTCCCATTGCGGAAAGGAGTTTGCTGGGAAGGCTTTTTTGGCAGCCTTTTTGGTCAGACCTGTGCGCATGGGTCTGGCTTTTTGCTTCTGATGGGAGACTGACAACCGAATGGCTTTTCTAGTGTCTAATTCCAATCCTTTTCTTTTGCCCTCCGGTCTTTATTCCGGAGGGTCTTTTTTCACAAAAAAGGCTGGCATCAAATTTGATCCCAGCCTCTGATTTGATTTATTTTCCTTTGAAATTAGGTTTGCGTTTTTCTACAAAAGCCTGACAGCCCTCCTTAAAATCTTCCGAGCTCCAGCATAGAACTTGATTGAGCGCTTCCAGTTCGCATTGCTGATAGTAATCATTTTTCAAGGATGCCCGCAACAATTTTTTATCCAGTCCGACGGTCACCAGCGGCAGACGAGTAAGTTTCTCCGCCCATTCAACGGCAGTTTTCATCAGTTCGTCATGGGCTACAACAGTGTTGACCAGACCCAACTCGTTGGCCTCCGCCGCATTTAGAATTTTTCCAAACCAGATGATCTCCGCCGCTTTGTGATAGCCCACCTTTTGGGTCAGGAAATAGGAAGCCCCGCTGTCCGGACAAAAGGCCAGCTGCATAAAGGTGAAACCAAAGCGGGCTTTCTCCGAGGCGATTATTAAATCGCAGGCCAGGCAGGTAGCCGTTGAGGCACCGGCTACCACCCCATTGACGGCGGCGATAACCGGTTTTTGCAGTTCATAGATCGCTGTCACCACACTGGCTGAGGCATCATAAGTTTCTTTGGCGTTGAGCGGCGTCGTCATACTGTACAGGGTGGAAACATCTCCCCCGCTGGACCATCCTTTGCCGGCCCCTGTCACGATCAGGACTTTGATATCATTATTATCCGCTGCTTCTTTGCAGGCTGCGTTTACATCTTTACAAAACTGTTCATTAACCGAGTTCAGGAAATCCGGCCGATTAAACGTCATGATGGCTGCACCGCTATCCATAATCTCAAGATTGACTGTTTCCCACTGCATAAAAATACCTTCCTTTCAAATATTTTTACGTTTCTCTATATTTCACTTTTAAAATATTATAACAATTATTGATTTTAATGTTAATACTTTATAAAAAGGTGCTGATCCTGGCACTCTTATCATCACCCTTGATTTTCGCTATACTAAGAATACTCATCCTGGCTTAAATCCAGGTGATTATCAACTACGCGGAGGTAATTATAATGGAGAAACTGCTGATCTTCGCCCCTCATCCAGATGACGACATCATCGGCTGCGGGGGAACGATTGCCCGTCATATGGCCCACGGAGATGAGGCGGCGATTGTTTATCTGACTTCCGGAGAAAACGGCAGTCTGTCTTACAATCCGTCAGAGCTGGCTGCTTTGCGGGAAGAAGAAGCCTCACGGGCGGCAGCCATGATTGGAGTCAGCGACGTCATCTTTCTGCGCCAACCGGATGGCTATATTGTCTGGAGCAAAGAATTAATGGATACACTGGTCACCGTCATTCGCAACCAACAACCAAGCATGGTTTTCCTGCCCCATGGCGAAGAAGCAGTCCGTGATCACCGGCAAAGCTGCGAGTTGATCCTGGAAGCCTGCCAACGAGCTGCCGGGCCTTGGTTTCCTGCCTGCGGAAAACCCTGGGGAGGCGGAAAGATCATTGCCTATGAAGTATGGACTCCGCTTAGCCGCTATAACCTGACCGTCGACATCAGTGAATATATGCAGAAAAAACTAGCTGCTTTGGGCGAACACAAGTCCCAACTGGCGGATATCGCCTATGCTGAAGCGGTCCAAGGCCTGAATCGCTATCGCGCCGTCACCAGTGGAACGGGTCAGTTTGCGGAGTGTTTTCAATTGATTAAAACCCGATCTTAATCTTGCTTGCAGCGGAGGGGTTATGCATACCATCATATCTGACCGACCCAGGAAAATATTGATGATCAGTCCTTACCGGCACAGCCAGCGCGGCAACAGCATCACCAGCATGCGCCTCAAAACCGGCTTGGAAAAGCAGGGTTTCATGATTGATTGGATCACTATGGAGGAAAGCGATGTCTTGCCACAGCTGCAGCAGCAGCTGGACTCTGGATGCTATGGATTGATTCATGCCTTTCATGCGCTGCATTGGGGTCGTTTGCTAGATCAACTGCCTCAGATTCAGCAGATCCCGGTGCTTCTTACCACCACCGGTACGGATTTGCATTTTGATCTGTCCGGAAAGGATTCGCCGGTGCTTGCCAGGAGCTTGTTTTCCGCGCAAAAAATTGTGCTTTTTCATCAGGATTTCACCACTCAAATTGCAGTTCCTTTCCCGTCCCTGGCGGCTCGATTGGTGGTTATCCCCCAAGGGATTTTTTTCGAAAATGTTTCACGTGAAACATTTCTGCCCCTTGATTTTAAACAGGATGATTTTATTTTTCTCTTCCCCAGCGGGTTAAGACCGGTAAAAAATTTTGAGTTGACCCTCAACGCACTGGAAAATATTCAACCTGATTATCCTCAATTAAAATTGGTGATTATCGGAGCGCTTATAGATCCCGACTACAGCCGACGAATGTTGCAGCGGATTGACGCCTTGCCCTGGGTTACCTATATGGGTGAAATACCTCATGCCAGCGTGCGGGAACTGATCCTGCACGCAGATGTCGTCGTCAACAGCTCCCATGCCGAAGGTCAGCCGCAGGGGGCGCTGGAAGCAATGAGTTTGGGATTACCCTGCATCTTGAGCGCCGTACCCGGCAATTTGCATATTATTGAAGAGGGTCGGGAGGGCTTTTACGTGCATGATGAAAAGGAGTTCGCCCGGGCAGCCCGAATCTTTATGGACCATCCCCGGCGCACCAAGATGATGGGGCAGGCCGCACGAAAACTGGTGGAGGAAAAGTTCAGTTTGGAGAAAGAATTAAACGCATATGCAGCACTATACCAGCAACTTTGCCAATAAAGTGAGCAAGCCCATACCATGATTGATGATATGGGCTTGTTGGCTTTTCTGTTGGCTCAGGGATGGTCACTGGTTCCGGGTTTATGATGCTTTTTCCACCCGGCAGGGAATGCGTCGGTGCATGGGGGTGCACATTTCGTCCCGGTCTGTGGTCAAGACCAGATCATTGACATTGACGCCATATTTTACGCCATCATAGATCAAACCCTGCCCGTGACGGACATATACACAGTTGACAGCGGCGCGCGAACTGATTTCCACTTCCACTTCGGCCGAGCCTGCCTTGGTGGTGATGATGGCCTTGTCCCCGTCAGCCAGATCTAGCCGGGCAGCATCAACTTCATTCATCAACATGGTCATACAGCGCTTGTCCTTGTTCCATTCCGGATTGCGCAAACTAGTATTGGCAACCGTTTCATGATGCAGCCCGGAATGCAGGATGAGCGGAAATTCAGCCGGCATTTTCAATTTTTCGATTTCATTTTCAATGCTGGCGGCTTGCATCTGATCAACCAGTTCCTCGATCACCAGATTCAGCTTTTTATCTTCGGTTTTCAGCATGTTAAAGTTGTCTCCCTGGAATCTGGAGAGAATGAGTCCCTGTGGATGAGCCAGGATATCCTTGTACATGGCTTCAATCATGGAAAAATCAGCCGGATACCCCATGGCGACAGCGCCGGCTTTAAATTCCTTGCTGCTCGATACCAGCAGTCCTACAATCATGGCCTGATTGACAGAACCCAAGGCTGTTCCTAATGTTTCCGCCAATATCAGGGGAATCAACTTGGCCTGGGACGGATTTTCCTGAACATATGCGCCCATCGCGCCCAAATAAGCAGAGATACCCTCTTTGCCCGCATCATAAAGCGACTGTGGAAACTCCGGCAGAAATCCCATGGCTTTGATGAGATCCATTATGATGCGCGAGCCTTCCCTGCTTTCACTGCTCAACGGCTCCAGCACCGGCTGCTTCATATGGAAATAAAGATCCGGATAGCTGTAGTTGAAGCAGACCGTATCATATGATTCCATGTAGCTCAAACAAGGCAGCACATAATCACTGCAACGAGCGGTTTCATTGTAGACGATTTCCAAACAGACCGAGAGTTCCATCTCCGCAAAGGCTTTTTCATAAGCCTGCGTATCGGGATAGGAACGCAGCGGGTTACTGGCACTGACGATCAGAGCCCGAATTCTGTCCGGATGATCATTGAGCACTTCCTCCGGAAATACCGCCGGCGGAAAAGATCCCAGGATCGGAAACATATTGGTTTTGACTGTGCGCCAGACTTTGGGATTACGCTCATCACTGTTGCTGCCCATGGGAAAAAGGAATGCCGGTATGATCTGGCCGCCTTCCACACAAAAGCGTCCGGTGATGGCCCGCAGGATATGCAGCATATAGTTATTGATACTGGAATTGCGGTTCATATAAATGCCCAGATCCTGATGGATGCAAGACCTGGTCTGGGCCAGCAAACGAGTCACCTCCAGCACCGTTTCATAATCCAGGCCACAGACTTCAGTGACCGCACGTCGCGCATCAAATCCGTCAAACAGCGGTTTTACTTCCTCCCAGCCGTTGACATGCGCGGCAATAAACGCCTGGTCTTCCCAGCTGTTGTCAAGAATGATGCGAATCATGGCTTTCAGCAGCATGCTGTCAGTGCCGGGCCGTATGGGCAGATGAATGTCGGCTCTTTCCGCCGTTTCCGAACGGCGCGGGTCGATCACGATCAGCTTTTTATCCGGGTCTTTTTTAAATTCCAGGATCAATTCGCGGGTGCGAGGTTCCTGATGGCTCATCCAGCCGTTCCAGCCCCAAGCCACCAATGTATCAGCATGATGCGCATCCGGCATGGTAACGATACTCTGTTTGCCGGTCACTCGTCCGTCAACCCAGAAGCTGTTGGAAAATTCCTGGGTAATCGAAGAATAATAATTACGGGAACCCAGAAAACCCAACATACGCAATCCAACCCCGACCTGCATCTGACCGCCCAGCGCACCGCCGCCCATATAAGCGATCGCCTTGCCGCCATGCTTTTCTTTTATGGACAGCAATTTCTCAGCAATCTCCGTGAGGGCCTGTTCCCAACTGATGCGTTCATGATGATCCCCCACTTTTTTGAG
>Ga0116152_10003539_pt1 | contig 12515 bp, 8 predicted proteins | sample AD_UKC119_MetaG_FD_89894 | JGI IMG/M metagenome (GOLD analysis project Ga0116152, IMG submission 89894) | Active sludge microbial communities of municipal wastewater-treating anaerobic digesters from Hong Kong - AD_UKC119_MetaG | ecosystem: Engineered > Bioreactor > Anaerobic > Digestate...
TCTGCGCTGGCCCTCGTGGCTGGCCTTGGTTTCACCTTCAGCAATACCAGCCACGAGGGCCAGCGCAGAGGGGACGAGGATCGATGCTTTCATGGGGAGGATTCCTGCGCTTTAGCGCGGCTGCTTGGCATCGAACTGCCGGATGTCTTGGGTGAGCTTGCTAAGGTAGGTGTTCGAAGGGATGGCATAGCCATCGCCGCGACCCTGCACGATCACTTGACCGCGAGCATCCTCGAAAGTCGGGTAGATCCCGCCGTGGGAGGCATACAGCACGTTGGACGCAAAATCGCCACCCATGTTGTCGCTCCACAAGTGGAACGCCACGACTTGCTTGCCGATCTTGATCACGTCGGCTTCGGGGGCTTCGGAGTTGTACACCCCTTGCTCCTCGTTGATGAAGCCGCCGGGGAAACTCATGCTGACCGTAGTGGGAGCACCGGTTTCCAAGCTCTTGCCCTCGATGGTGAGGGTGGTGAAGTACAGTTCCGGACCATCGATGGGGTGGTCGATGCGGATGGTTTCTTTGGCGGTAATCGTGCCGAAGACGGCGCCGTCCGTGTTGGCGACCATTTGCTTCAGATCGACCCGAAGGATTTGGGCGTCCCCGTAGGTGCCGAAACCTGCCAGCAGGGCCGCAGCCACTAGCCAGCTCTTGGGAGAGAGGAATTTCATTTCGTGAGATCGGTGTTTCGTTCCACGCCGCAAAGCGGCAGGTAAGTCGGGCGCCACACCGCAATGCGGCAGGCAAGTCGAGCGGATGTCTGATGCTGTGCCATGCACGGAAACAGGCTTCCCTGGGCCTTAGACGCAAGGATGTGCGCCCAGGTTCCCCTTTCGTAAGCTTACAACGCTGCCAGCTCTAGGGGCTTGGGTTGCCCCGACCGGTCCATCAATGGGGCGTTTCGCCCTCATCGTGGGGGCCGTGACGGCCTTCCATGGGGGTGTAGGAGGGCACGGGGACCAGCTGGGGCCCAGTTTGGGACAGCTGGCGCAGCTCCTCATCGTCCGCGTGGCGCAGCAGCCAGGACGCCCGAGCGGCTTCCCCTCGAGGGTCTCCACTGCGTATCAGCGCCTGGATCCAAGCCCGTTCCAAAGCGTCTTCGCCGGGGTGTTTGGCGACGAGCCGTTCGCGAACGGCCACGGAGGAACCCCATCGCCCTGCTTGATCGAGGGCCAGAGCCCAATCCCCGAGCAGGTTGTCGTCCCCTGGAAAGCGTGCATCGAGGGCCTCCAGTCGATCCGCAGCAGCGTTGGGGTCTAGGCTTTCGAGTTCCGCCCGCGCCAGCGACCGTTCCAATTCGTAGGGATGTCCCAGCGCGGGCGATAGCTGGCCAATCCAGCGGAAGATTCCTTCGATCTCGCGTTTGCCCACCAGTGTTCGAGCCAATCCGCCAGCCAACTCGTCCAAGAAGGGGCTAGGCGGCAGGGCAAGCAACGCTTGGGTCCACTCCTCGGCTCGCTCGGGTGTCAGTTCCAATTGCTGCGCCTCGTTCTCGAAGGGCGAGCTGTGCCGTTGATCCGCCTGCAGGTCGCGCAAACTGGCGAACAGCGTCCTTTGGGCCGGATCGGTGCAAGCCCGGGTCATCCGTTCCCAAAACCCGATGCGCGCGAGATCGATGCGTTCCCATTCCCTCCGGCTGCTCCAAACCCGGCGAGGCGCAAGCGAAATCGGCGCTCCCAGGTTCACTCGCAGCGCCCCTGGTGGAGCGAGCCAATCGCCGGCGATGCCGTGGACTCGTGCAGCGGCAAAGCGTTGCAAGCCATCGGCACACAGCAGCCAATCGTCGCCATCGTCGGGCCGTTCGCCCAAGCCTTCGTCCACGAGCTGCCAAGCCACCAGCAAGCCATTTTGCCCGTTGGCCGCCAAGTTCGGACCACCTGGAGGAACGATGACCAGGTCGTAGGATCCAGCTTCCAGGGCTTCGATGGCTTGTTCCCAAGCGAGCCAAGAGCCCACCACGGAGTCGGGCATTCGGCCGCCAAACAGGGCGGCCTCCGCTTCGCGACCAGGCCCTCCCACGAGGCCGATACGGTCCACCCGACGCACACCCTGCGCGTAGAGCGTTTGCCAGCGCTGGGGTGTCAAAAGGCCCGCCAGGAGCACTTTGGACCCCAAGCGGCGCGTTGGTTCGAGCAGCTGCACCGAGTGGATCAACATGCGTTGATCGAGGCGTTCGCTTTCCGGCGGCGGGGTGAGCGCGCGTTGGTCGAGGCGTCCCATGAAGTCGGTTTCGCCAGCTCCATACACGGCGAATTGGCCGTTGGGGTACTCGCGGCACCAGAGCACGTCTTGGAGCACGCGCGACCAAGGCTTGGCGATCTCTAGGGGTTGGAAGGGAAAGGCCCAAACGGCCCCCACAAGTCCCGCGCTGGCCAGCAAAGCGATTCCGCGACGACGGCCCTGCCAAAAGCCCACGCTCGCTGCCACCGTCGACAGGAGAACTCCCAACCACAACAAACCCTGGCTAGCACCTGCGTCGAAGGCCGCGCCGGCACCCAGCCGCAGCAGCATGGGCTCCAGCGCCGCGCCCAGCGCCGCACCAGCCCCGAGCGCGAGCCGCTGTCGGCGGTTCGCCGTACAGAACCAGAGCATGCCTACAAAAAACGCTGGCAGGATCCAAAGCGACACGCCCACGAGCAGGTCGTAGCGCCAAGTTCCCGCAAAGGACAAGTCCAACCCAAAGCGGCGCACTAGGGTGCGCAACCCCCGATTCGTGGCGAGCGAACCCGCCGACCGCAGGGCCGCCAACCCCCCAAGAGCCAGCGCGACCAACGCAATGCTGCGACCCAACGCGAAAGCGCGTGGAGGAACCAAACGTCCGAAGGCGAGGGCCCCCAAGCCCGCGAGCCCAGCAAACGTCGGCAGCGCGACCGCCACGTCGGCGGCATGGCCTGCGCCCAAGCGCAGCAAGAAGCGCCCCAACGCCACCGCGATCAGCATTGCTGCCACGCCCGCGAGGATCCAGAGGAGATCCTGCTGCTGGGCGCCGGAAGGGGTCCCTTCGTCCACCGACCTATCATCCTCAGCGCGCCTGCGCACCAGCCAACCCAAGCTCCACAGGAGTGCTCCGCTCAGGGCCGGACCGAGGCCTGCGAAGGGCGTGCGCAGAACCAAGAGGGGCAGGCAGGCACCTATCGCCAAGGCCACAAGCGGTGCCCAGCCCCCGCCGCCTCGGGGCCTTGCGGCGTGGGCGAGGGCCCAGACCGCGCCTGCGACCCACCACACGCGCAACACCATCGCGAGCGCAAGCGCTGTCCCTCCGCCAGCCAGCGTCCAGGCCTCCGGACCCGGGTGGCCCTCCACCAAAATCCATCCGACGGCCAAGGCGGCGAGCAAGTGCATGGGGAGAAAGGTAGCGTATGGGCCCGGCGGCCAACATTCCGAATTCTGGTTGGTGGCCTGGACCGACTGCGTTCCTACCCATGTCCGACTCGCCCCCCTTCCCCGCCCTGCCCAAGAAGGATCGTGGCGCGCGCCTGCGGCGATCGCTGCTTGCGTGGTACCAGACCCAGCGGCGCGACTTGCCCTGGCGCAGAACGCGCGATCCTTACGCGATCTGGATCAGCGAGGCGATGCTGCAACAGACCCGGGTGGCCACCGTGATCGACTATTGGCGGCGTTTCCTGACGGTCTTCCCGAGCATTGCCGATCTTGCGGCAGCCGACGAGGACGCCGTCTTGGCCGCTTGGAGTGGGCTGGGGTACTACCGTCGGGCGCGTTCCTTGCACGCGGCCGCGCAGGCCATCGTCGAACGCCATGGGGGGCGCTTCCCCGCGAACCGTGAGCAAGCCTTGGCGCTCCCTGGTGTGGGGGAGTACACAGCAGGCGCGGTGCTCTCCATCGCCTACGATATGCCCGAGGCGTTGGTGGATGGCAACGTGGAACGGGTTTTGGCCCGCGTCTTGGGTGCCCCCGGCGCGGCGGGATCCGGACCGCTGAAGCGCTTCGTGTGGGCGGTTGCCCACGAGCTGATGCCCGAGGACGACGCGGGCCTATGGAACCAGGCCTTGATGGAATTGGGCGCCCTCGTGTGCACGCCCACGCAGCCGCGCTGTTCGGATTGTCCTTGGAAGCGATCCTGTGCAGCGTGGGCTTCTGGGTCGCCGACCGACATCCCCGCCCCCAAGACTCGGCGGGCCACCCAGCGCCTCGACTTGCAAGGCTTGTGGGTCGTGCGGGAGGGGCGCGTCGTGTTGATGCAACGGCCCGAGGGAGGAGCGATGGCGGGCATGTGGGAGCTGCCGACCCGTCGCAGCGAGGAGAGTTTGCCCAGTACCTTGTGGAGCGCTGCCTGGCCCGCAGGATTGCGGCCCCGGTTGGGAGCTCCCCTGATGGAAGCTCAACATGCGATCACCCACCACCGGATTCGAATCCAGGTGCTCGAAGCACGGGTCGCCGCGAGGATTCCGAGTCCCGCCTACGAGTGGGACTTCGCCAACTTGGAAGGGCTGCCGTTGACGGGAATCACCAAAAAGGTCCTGGCCCAGCTTGGGCGTCCCTAGGCTTGGGAGCCCGCCGATCCCGATCACCGGCGATTCAAACTCCCCCAAAGTGCCCAGGTGCAGCGAGCCTTGACCGGCGGGCGGGCTAGGCCAGGTCCTGCGTTGGCTTCAATGCGAGGGGTGATTCGTTAGACTGCTAGGCCATGATGTCCCCCAACCAGCCCGCCGTGGCAGCCGACTCGAATCCACGGGTCACCCCCGGAATCACCCTGGTGATCCCCGCTTTCAACGAAGAGAACGGTATCGAGGGTGTCATCCGACGCTTGTTCGGGCTCCCCTGGACGGAACCCTTCGAGTTGATCGTGGTCAACGACGGGTCCACCGACGGGACTTCGCGGGTCATCGGTCGATTGGTCCAGGAGTTCCCCACGCTCAAGGTGGTGGAGCACGGGGTCAACCGCGGCTACGGAGCCTCGCTTCGAACCGGTTTCTACGCCGCCTTGCACGATGTGGTGGTGATCACCGATGCCGACGGCACCTACCCCGAGGATCGCATCGCCGAATTGGTGGAGTTGGTGCGCGCGGGGGCCGACATGGCGATTGGGGCGCGCACGGGAAACGACGTGAACATCCCGACCATCCGCAAGCCAGCGAAGGCCTTCCTGCGGCGTTTGGCTTCGTACCTTTCCGGTACACCCATCCCCGACCTGAATTCGGGTTTGCGGGCGATCCGCAGGGACTTGGTGCTGCGCTACGCGCCCATCTTGCCCGATGGATTTTCGTTCACCACCACGATCACGCTCGCTTCGCTCACCAACGGCCACGATGTGCGCTACTTGAGCATCGATTACGCCGCGCGCGAGGGACGATCGAAGATTCGGCCGATCCGTGACACGCTGGGTTTCCTAGCGCTGATCGTGCGCACGGTGTTGTACTTCAACCCGCTCAAGATTTTCTATCCGGTGGCCGGGTTGATCGGCTTGTGCGTGGCTTGCTCGTTCGCCTTCGACCTGTTTTGGATCACCGGGGCCCCCAACCTGAGCGACAAGACGGTTTTGCTGTTCGTGGCCCTGGTCCAGGTTCTTTCCCTTGGAATGATCGCGGATTTGATCGACAAAAAGTCCCGACTTTGACCTAGAAACCTATCATCTTGGCTGGCGTCTAGGTCCGTAACTAGGCTCATTGCTAGGCCTGTTGCGCGTACACCGATTCCGGGCCCGCACCTTCCGTTTGTCCCACCCCGATTTGTCATGAAAGCGTTTCTCCTTGCCTTTAGCCTCGGCTTGCTCCCCCTCCAATCTGCGGAGTTGACCGAGGCGCTCGATGCCTTCAAGAAGCAGCGCGATGATGCTCCTGAAGAGGTCTTGGAGACCATTCGGTTGGATGGAACCAAGGATGCCTTGGACGGTCTGACGGTGATCTACCCGACCTTGGGGACCACCTACATGCGGATTCGCGTGCTTTCGGTGCTCTCGGCCTACGACGGACTAACGGGGAATGCTGCCCTGGCGGCTGAGTTCATCGCCAACCAGGCCGCCAGCGAGATGGATCCCGAGGTCCAGGAAGCCGCACTGGTGGCGCTTTCGAATTGCCCCAACTCCGGACCCCAGGCCCTGCGCCGGTTGGTGGAAACTCCGATCCCGACGGATTTGCGTGAGCGTGCGCTGGAGCTGTACATCCAGATGGCGCCCGGCAACGACACTCCCTTCCTGAAGGGAATCTACCTGTTGCCGAGCATGGTCGACAACGGCAGCGCGGAGAAGCCAAAGAAGGAAAAGCGCAAGAAGAAGGACAAGGATAAAGAAGAGGACGACGGCGACAAGATCCCGCGCAACACCACGCAGATGCGCTTGATGGCGTTGAAGGCGGTTTCCAACCGCCTGGAGCTCAAGGAACTGAATGAGTACCTCGAAAAGGAACCCGAGCCCACCCTCTTCGCAACGCTGCTCAAGGCGTTGGACGCCAAAAACGATCCCGACATCGAAAAACGCGCTGCGGAGTACCTAGGCCGGACCCAATACATCGGAGAAATCCGTTCTGCCGCCGCAGAAATCCTGGCTTCCAAGAAAGGCGCCGCGGTCATCCCCATGTTCATGGACGTGGCCAAATCCAAGGCCACCACGCCGCTTTCGTTGTACTGGACGATGGCGGAACTGATGCAGAAGATGCCGGCCGAGGAGGTCACCAAGGCTCTCGAAGGGCGCTTGAGCAAGGCCAAGGGCCCCGAATTGATCTTCATCATCGACGCCATGCCGGTTCCCTGCGACGACAAAACCGTCAAGAAAGTCAGCAAGAGCCTGAAGGCCAAGGATCCGCTCGAACGGGTTGCCGTCGCTCACTTTTTGGCCCGCGCCGGTGGCGAGGACAACCTCAAGGTTCTGGAGAAGGCACTGCGCAGCGAGGAGGAGATCCACGTGGTGGGAGCCTTGCTCGAGAGCCTTTCCACCCTCAACAAGGGCAGCGATGAGTGGATCACCACCTTGACGGGGTACTGCGAGGACAAGGATGCCAACCTCCAGCATGCGGCCCGCATGGAAGTCCTGCGCATGGCACGGACTCAAGACTTCGATCGCTTCGTCAGTTGGTTGAGCGATCCCTCTTGGACGATTCGCCAGGGTGCCCTGCAGGCCTTGGAGTCGCTCAAGCAAACCAAAGTGCTCGAACCGATCATCACGCGCATGCCCGAAGAGAGCGGCCGTTTGCTGTTCGAATTCGGGGAAACCTTGTTCCGCTTGACGGGCCACAACTTTGGCATCCAGGCCAACACCTGGAAGGCTTGGTACGAGAAAGAAGGTCAGGACGCCAAAATCCTCAGCGACAGCGAGCTTGAGGAAGCGGTGCGGATGCGGATCCTCAAGTCCCAGAAGGAGCGCTCAAAAACCCCGCGCTTCTTCGGCATCGAAATCCGCTCGGAGCGCGTCATCTTTATCGTGGATGTTTCCGGTTCGATGAACGAGGTCCTCAAAGGCCTGTACGTCAACCAGAAGGGCGAGGTCCGCATCGAACGGGCCAAAAAAGAGTTGGTCCAGGTCATCGAAAACCTCGCCCCAGGAACCCGTTTCAACATCATCGCCTTCAGCGGCGGGGTGGATGAATGGTCGGACAAGCCCCTGGCGGACTCGCCCGAGCCCGACCGCGCCAAGGCTCTTGAGTGGTCCAAAGCCCTCGGGGCCGGGGGTGGAACCAACCTGCACGGAGCCCTCATGGCGGCCCTCGAAGAGCCCGATGTGGACACCATCCTGGTGCTCTCGGACGGCGAGCCTTCGGTGGGTGATTTGATCGACCCGGGGGCGATCCGCGAGGACATCCAAGCCCGTAACCGGGAGCGCAACATCCGTATCCACACGATCGCCTTGGGCGGTAGCTTGAAGATTCTGGAATGGCTGGCCGAGGACTCCGGCGGTCGCTTCGTGCAAATCGAGTAGGGCTCCCCTGGGTTTTTTGGGTCAAGATTCACCGCCAGCGACTCGATGAATCCCTTGGCAGAGGTACGGCACTTGCCTTGGAACCCTCTGCCGACGACATCAAATCGGCGCGTCCGACGCTCCCAGGAGCGGCTGGCCGCGCCGTTTTTTTTGTCGCTTGGATCCGAGCTCCCCGGGTCCAGGTCGCTAGGCTGAGGCTCGTTTCCTCCCTTGAAGTCCCTGCGCCAGATCCTCCTTTCGTTCGCCGTGACGGGCCTTCTGGTCTGGCTCTTGCTGCGCGTCACGGGCACCCAATGGGGGGGCGTGGTTCGGGCTTTGCGTTCGGTGGAGTGGCCCTGGTATCTGGGTGCGCTTTTCACCCAACTTTGCATCTATCCCCTGCGTGCGGCCCGTTTTGCGAGCCTTTTGGACAACGCGACCTGGCGCAAGCAGCACCGCTCAGCGGGTACCGCTGAATTGATCCCGGTCACCCTGGCGCACACGTTGCTGGCCTACTTGTTGCCGGCCAAGGTGGGGGAAGCCTCGCTCCTGTGGTACCTCAAGCGGGGTTGGCAAGTGCCCGCTTCGCGCAGCCTGGCGGTCTTGTTGGTCGCTCGCCTATTGGACCTCCTATTCGTCTGCGCGTTCCTCTGCGTAGCGTGCTTGGTGGTGGGGTATGGGAACCTCTCGCTCGAGCCGGCCCGCATGCGCGCTCTGGGGTGGATCTTGGTGCCGGTGACCCTGGTTTTGGTGGTGGGGCTTTGGAAAGGGGTTTCACTCCTGGGAAGGGTTCGCGTTGCGCTGCAACCCCTGTGGAGGCGAACCGGCAAGCTGGGCGGGCGCTTGCGGGACTTGGTGGATCGCCTGCACGGGGCGCTGCAAGAGGTGGAACCGCGGGCTTTGGCACACGCTGCCCTCTGGAGCCCGATCATCTGGGCTCTGGTCTTCGTGTTCTACGCCCTATTGGCCCGTGGGCTGGGCATGCAGCCGCTGACCTTCGCCCAAGCGACCTTTGGGGCGGGCTTGGCGGTCCTGTTTGGCCTACTGCCAATCAGCGCCTTCGCCGGTTTCGGTTCGCAGGACGCCGGTTGGGTGCTTGGATTCGTCGCCGTCGGAGTCGACCGCGTGCTCGCCACCGAAGCTGGCTTGGCCATCCACTTGATCTATGCCCTACACATCGTGGTGTTGGGGGTGTTGGGTCACGCTTGGGCCCGTAGGTGGGCTGCCGAACGCACGGCTTCGGTCTCCGGCCCACCCGTTTGACGGGCCTCCGCCCGCACATTGTGCAGGATGGCCTGGGCCACTAGGGCCCCCATGGCTTCGCAGCCCTTCGGTGTCAGGTGCAGCTCGTCGTAGAAGGTGTCGAAGTCCAGGTCCAAGTGCGACCGGATCTCCACCTGGGGGACGTCCAGCTCCTGGGCAACTTCGCGGGTGACCCGATCCATTTCCCCGAGCAACTCGCGAGTCGCGGCGTAGCTCAAGTAGCGTTGCTTGGAGTCTCCCTGGGGCTTGCCCAAGCCGAAGTTCCAGAACCAGCGGCTTTCCTCTGCGCTGACCTCGCGATCCAGCCAGGGGGTTAGGATCACCAACACGCGATCGGCCTTAAGGCTCGCCAACTCGATCAAGCGAGCCAAGTTTTGGCGGTAGAGCGCCAGCATGGCACTGGGATCGGGCAGCTGATCGACCATCTCGCCCGATTGGCGGCGTTCTCGATTGCGCCGGACGGTGTTTCCGACCGATTGATAACGCTTGACCGGTTTGAACCGATTGCGCAGGGTCGCTGAGAAAATCCTTCGGAACGCGCTGCGCACGGGGTGCCAGGTGAAGGGGCCGAGGGGGTGCGCGCGGTAGATGGTGTGGGCGTCGAGCGTTTTCGGTTCAAACGTTGCCGGTGCGCCCATTTCGGTCCAGGCCACCACGTCGCTCGAACCCACCATCATCACGAGTTGATCGAGACGCTCGTAGTTGTCGAGCACCTTTTCCAGCATGGTGCACAGCGGCCCACAAGCCATCAGCGAACGGCCGATGTTGCCCACATGCACGCGGCGCACCCCTAGGGTGGCCAAGGCTTCGGGGCGGTTGAGCTCCACCTGGATGCGGTGAGGCCATTGCGTTTCCTGGTCGTTCATGTAGCACTCGACCGCGCTACCTCCCATGGCCACCACGTGCCAAGCGGATTCACCCGCGCTCGGGGGTTCTGCGCCCCGTTCCCCGATCGAATTGACATCGAAGCGGGTGCTACGATCGAGTTTGGGGAACACATCCTCCTGCAAGGTCAACCGAATGCGCGTGTTCGGGGTCCACGAGTAGTAACGGCCACGACGCGCCAACCACAGCCGGCAGGCGCTCTCCAGGGCGAACCAGCCGACCAGGCCGATTCCCAGGATCCAGAGGAGGGGTTCGATCATGTCGGGCGGGATAGTTTGCGCTGAACCAGCGCCAGCGGATCGGTCATGGGGTCGTTGCGGAAGACGAAGAACACCTGGATCAAGCCAAACAGAGCGGTGTAGGCGACTCCCGCCCCCAGCACCGGCAAAGTGTGTTCCACCTGCAGCCCTAGCTTGCAGAATAGCAGGAAGGCTACCCCCGGGAGGAGCCCGATCAGCGAACGCAAACCCACATAGTGCAGGAATTCGCCCAACGGAACCCGCAAGTGCTTGCAAGCCAAGTAGAGGAAGAAGCATCCAAACGCCACGTTGGGAATGGCCGTTCCCAGGGCCACACCCAGCACGCCGTGGGAGCGCACCAGCACCAAGCTAAGGACCAAATTGGTGACTCCCATGGCGAACAGCCCAATCCCAGGACCGCGCGTCTTACCGAGTCCCATCAGAATCGGCAGGGCCACCCCGCGCATGGGCAAGAACAGGAAGAACGAGGCCATCAAGATCTGCAGGACTTGGCCCATGTGAGGGGTGTAACCGTCCCCGAACCACACCCGCAGGAATTCGGGACCGAGCACCATCAAGTAGCCACCGATCAGCAAAACCAACGTGCTGGCGATTTTGGACCACTTGAGGAAGACGATCCGTAGCCCGCCCCAATCTTCGCGGGCGTGCAAGTCGGTGGCCATCGGCATGGCGACCATGCCGATCGCGAGTACCAGCGTGATGAATTGCTCAAAGATCTTGTTGCCCATCGCATAGTCGGTCACATCGCGGGGCAAGAGGTGGTCGCCAATCACCATGGCGTCGATCTGGAAGGCGAGCAGGGCCCCCATGTTCATCAAGAAGGCAAAGGCTCCAAACGAAATCAGACCGCGGATCACCGACCATTCCATCCGCCGCGGGCGGATGCGAATCGGGCTGTGCCGTCGGGCCGAAACGGTGATCGAGACCAGAAACTCGGTGAGCGCCACCGTGATCAGGATGCCCGCCATGATGGTCAGCGAGGCCTTCCACGAGAGCAGCAGGAGCGTGAGCCCAAAGCGCAACACGAAGCCCGAGCCTTGGATCAGGTTGCGTACCACAAAATCGTGGTGCGCATCGTAGACGGCATAGGGCAGCCGTAGGGCAAAGCTCGATCCGACCAGGATCAGCACCCCGATCAGGGCATGTTGCGCATCGCGCAGGTCTGCGGGCGAGAGGTTCCAATCCTCCGAGCTGATGATCGCGTGGTTCGTAGCCCAATAGATGCCGCTGCCAAACACCATCGCCACCAGGGCCAAGCACATCGAAAGGCTCAGGCTGTTCCCGATGACCCTCTCGGCTTCCTGCGGTCGCCCGGCGGCCACCGCCGCCGTCACGTGCCGCACAGTGGCCATGGGCATGCCCAGCGCCAAGAGCTGAAGCGGGCCGGAAGTGGCCACGATCAACTCCCAAACCCCGTTGCGCGAGGGACCCAACGTGCTGAACACGAAGGGCACCAGCACAAAAAAGATCAGGATCTGGGCGAAGCTCAGGGCCCAGTTCGATCCGACGTTTTTCAGCATGGGGTAGGGGGGTGACCAAGCGGGTCCGCCTCTAGCGCAGGCGGGTCCTCACCCGTTTCTGAATCGGTCGCGGATTGGGCCCAAGTTGGGGGGAACTAGGCTTTATTGTCCGCAGGCCGGACGCGATTTCCAAGGCCTCGTCCCCGGGAATGGCGCATGGGCGAGATACAATTGGCGGCCGTCCCCATGCCGCCTACGAACGCCCAAGCCCAAATCGAGCTGCACCGCGCCCTCGCCCCGCGCTATGCCTATCGGTATTCCTTCCCGTTCAGCCGCCTGTTCCAACAGGATTGGCACGCGGAAATGATGTCGCATATCCCTTCGGGTTCGGGCCCCATCCTCGATCTGGGTTGTGGCACCGGATTCTTTCTGGCGGAATTGCTGGAGGCGCACCCCAAGGCGGTCGGGCTCGACATCAGCTACGACATGCTGCGTGTCTCGGACCAGTACATCCCCGGGGCCAAACTGGTCACCGGCGATGCCGAGCGGCTGCCCTTCCGGCCGGGGGTCTTTGATGTGGTTTTCTGCAAGGGCAGCCTGCACCACACCCGCGACCACGTGGCCTTCTTGAACCACTGCCGTGAGGCCTTGGGCCAGGAAGGGGTGCTGATCATGAGCGAGCCCTGCAACGACAACCCCTTCATCCGCCTAGCGCGGGCTTTGATGTACAAGAAGTCGCAGCACTTCGATGTGGGCGACCAGGGCTTCACCCGCAAGGGCATCCTGAATCTGCTCGATCA
>Ga0116152_10003540_pt1 | contig 12514 bp, 9 predicted proteins | sample AD_UKC119_MetaG_FD_89894 | JGI IMG/M metagenome (GOLD analysis project Ga0116152, IMG submission 89894) | Active sludge microbial communities of municipal wastewater-treating anaerobic digesters from Hong Kong - AD_UKC119_MetaG | ecosystem: Engineered > Bioreactor > Anaerobic > Digestate...
GGCGGCACGCACGTCGAGCGGGCCGGCGATATTGGCGTCTTCGTGGTCACGTCGGAAAGCGGCGTGTCGGCCGGCGTCCGCCGGATCGAGGCTGCCACCGGCGCCGAGGCGCTGGCCTATCTCAAGGGCCGCGCCCAGATCGCCGCAGACATCGCCGACAGCCTGAAAGTGCCGCTGAAGGACCTGCCGAAACGCGTCGCCACGCTCGGTGAGGAAAAGCGCTCGCTGGAGCGTGAACTCGCCGATGCCAAGCGCAAGCTCGCGATGGGCGGCGGCGGCTCGGCTCCGGCCGGCCCGGAGGAAATCAATGGCGTGAAACTCCTCGCGCGCGTCGCCGAAGGCGTCGGCGGCAAGGACCTGCGTGCCCTTGTCGACGAGGCCAAGACGAAGATCGGCTCGGGCATCGTTGCCTTCGTCGGTGTGGCCGACGGTAAGGCCGGTGTCGCGGTCGGCGTCACCGCCGACCTGACGGGCCGGTTCTCTGCCGTGGACCTCGTGAAGGCCGCGAGCGCTGTTGTCGGCGGCCAAGGCGGCGGCGGGCGCCCCGACATGGCCATGGCCGGCGGCCCGGATGCCTCGAAGGCAGAAGAGGCCCTCGAAGCCGTCCGCGCGATCCTGAAGGGCTGAGGCTCTTCGTGAGGGAATGAAAAAGCCCCGCCTCAATGAGGCGGGGGTATAGTTATGTCCGGTCAAAAAAATGGAATGCGGGTCGTATGATACAAGCCACTAAACTTCAATGATAATCGCCCCAAGATCACACAAGGGCCAATAGTGGCGTGATTTCCAGATCAACTTGAATGAGTTACCAGGGCTCCGTGTTTTTAGCGTCCTGCAAACCCTCAGCGATTGAATCGATATAGGCCTGCAGATTATTCGGATAGCTGAAGCGGCTTTCAATTATTTTTTCGATTCGACTGGCGATGTTTTCGTCTCCTGAAATGTCCACGAACACGCTCAAATCCAACGGACGGGTGGTAGAACCTCTAGAGGACGAACGAACACCGCGAGCCCCCTCGGAGCCTATCAATCGGATGAGATTTTCATCCTTTGCCAGTAGTTTGTTTAAATGTGCTTTGAATAGGTCGTCTTGGTTCACGCTTCGCTGTGAAACGCGGATTACTAAATATGGCGTAGGGCAATCCATTACTTTGTCACCCAGCATTACGACCCTATCCCAAAACCGGTTTCCTAAGTCGGCGACAAAATCTTCCTCTAAGTTGAGCTCAAGCCGACCGGCATTCTGTAGGTCTCGAAGTAGATACGCCAGAAAGCTCAGCGACTCGCCCCTTTCGACCATTTCCAATAGCCAACTACGTCGAACTGGGGTCATCCCAACGACATTTTTAAACAACCCTATCGCGGTCGACACAGAGCGCCGTCCATTAAGATAGGGGTCAGGCGCATTCTGTATCGCCAGATCAGCACAACTCACAATCGCGTCCAACAAGAACTTCGATTGCGTGTCATTCAGCGCAGAAATCGACGGTCTAAGGCTGTCTAGCAATACGGGGAAGTGCAACTCGCCATCTTCAAAGCGTTGCTGACAGGTTTCCTTTAGGCGTTTGCCGAACTTACTAGAACAGTTCTCTATTTCCTTCGCCGCACTCGCGATTATCTCCCCTGAAAGAAAGCCACTGTTTTGACCGAGCGCAAAGTAGTACCGATAGTAATGGGGGCTTCCGAGGCGGCGCTTTCGCGTACGTTGGTTCACCTCTGATACGTCTATCCGAAACGCTGACCATTCTCGACTTCCGCTTTCAGCACTCACCCTCTGCAATCCTGGCACAATTTCCTTCAGCCTAAAGAAATTCAGACTGTCAGGATTATAGTCAGCCTCGATTATCTGCAGTAAGTCTTTCATTTGCTCCTCAGCATCCGTGGCGGATGCAGTGCCCCTGGCCACTTCCGCGAACCCATTAAGGTACCTCTCCAACCAAGCATAAAGTCGGGGACGCTTAAGTTTGATAAGGTGCAACCACACCAAATCTGGAACATCGACGAAATTTCGAATTGCCGGCCAAACCAACTTAAGACTATTCAGTGTTCGAACCACATCCCGCGGCGTTTCCAGAAGCCTCCCACCATCTGTGTCGATTATATATTTCAAACGTTCGGTTTCCTCAGAAATTGAGGGGCCTGCAATAGATAGCACTTCTCGCAAGAACCAACGTCGAAGAGCAAAGTCTTCAGGCTTTGGTATTGTCAGCGACGCTTGAACAATCTTTTCAAGGTACGCCTCCCCTGCGCTTTCACAATCTACTGCTTGGAGCGCTAAACCTATATTTCTCACCAATGCGTCTCGATCGTAGCAGACCACATATACAATATTTGGTAGGTCACCGACCGCCCGGAGAAGTCTAAGGATTTCCATGACCTCGGGTGGATCCAACCTCTCTGTGTCGTCTATGAAGACAATGATTGGATCCGGAAGCTCGCGGAGAGCGACTTCTAACTCAGATTTCTGCTCGTGAAGTGGCTGTGAAGCTATTGCACTATCTAATCCTGGCGCGGCCTTTTCCAGAAAGTCTGCAAGCAGTTTGAGTTGTGGAACGACTATAGAGGCTGCGGAAAGGAGCTTCGCACCGGTTGCCATATGCTTTGAGTACTTTTGGAGGCCTTCTTTTGCCGACAGGGCCGCTTTTTTCGCTTTTCCCTTTAACTGCGACCGAGCCGAGTATTGCGCCAAAGCCTCGTCTAGGCTCACAAAGAACTCTGCAATGAGATCTCGTTTATCTCCTACCATCCAAGGATTAAATTCAATTATGACTGGAGGGGTAGGTTCAGCTGTCAATCGATCAATCGTTCTTTTGATCAAAGTGGATTTGCCCGCCCCCCACTTGCCTTCCACACCAATCACAAATCCATCTCTGAGGCTTCGATCTTTCAGAATAGTCGCAAGGCGGACCGCTAATTCATTGATACCCAGGTGGTCCACGCCATCAGGCCGTAGCGGCCGATCGCCGCTTAAATCGAGCTTTTCGTCCATCAGTTGTTCTCTTTCACAACGACAATCTACAAATAAATTCCGATGCGGACAGAACTCCTTGAATTCCTAAAGATCACACATTTCACCTTCTGACCTCGCACCAGTTTGACAACGCTACTGATCGCAAGCGAACTTACTCGGAATAATTCGGCCTAGATTTCTCATATCTGGATTGGCCTGGTAACTTCACACCGGTTTTGGGGCCGACAAACTCAAATTTTTCATTTCGCCAATCAATTTCAGAAACGATACGATCGGAAGCTAACTGCGCTCCCAATATGCTAAACTTTTCATTGTACAGAAGTCCAACTGGATTCGCTCTGCCATCGAATCCAAGCCTTATGATCTGAATGTTTCCGCCGGTTCGGGGGTCTTTCCCTGAGTTTACAAAGTCTAGAAAATTCCAAAACACAAATCTCGCCGTACCGGATTGTGGATCCTTTTGATTCCGCTTCAGCTGGGCCCGAAATTTTTTCGCCCCCGAACCAAAAGCGGCAATAAAATTTGAGTGTACGTCGACACTGGACGTATCAACTGGTTTTACCTCCCACTCTGAGGACGGATTTTCCTTTTGCAATCTTATGATGGTGTGTGCGGGACCATCTCCGGGAAACGCGATCAGCACTTCAGTTTCCTGGTACAGGTCTCGCGGGTACACGGAAGTTGCGTCGTTGAGCATTTGTGACGCAATTTTGGGAACATCAACGAGGGCCAACTCGCATGGATCGATACAATCGAGAGTGTCAGAAATTACCGAAATAGCCATGCTCAGAGCTAGCGCGTCGCCAGCAAAGCCAAAGATAATTGGATGGTTTTTGCAGTAGAATAATTTTCGGCCTCGATCCCATTTGTGCGCTGAATTGGTCCAGCTAATTCGACTATCACTCGCAAAATAGATTGTTTCCTCACTCGTTTTGCGTGCTGACTTCCACACGATAAGGGTTGTCATTGTTGGCCCCGCTAACCATTAGAATTGTGCAAGTGTTTAGGACAAGAGCTAGTAATCAGGCTGGCGAGATCGGTACTTAATCTAACAACACCATCTGATTGCAGATGAAAATCCGAACCTGAAAGTGGTTCCGTCTGAATTAGTGCTAGGACCTCTCGATCTGCAGCAGGTCGAAGCGGCTCCATCTGATCAAACACAAAAGAATGCCGATCCGCGCCGATGCGATCGTGCATAATTCCTATACTTGGATCAAAGCCGGCTGCGATTGATCTGATCCGGACCTCGCTTTCCAAAAGCGCGTAAGCGTAATTCAACATCGCATTCACCGGATGGGTCGCGTTCTTGTTCTTCACGCGACTCTCACCCCATTTGAGGGATGAGCGGGAAAAATAAGTCCTCCATTCATCCGGCACCGGATAGTGCTTTGTTGCCTTCCATTTGATGTCGAGTGTGCGCCAGGCGAAGAAGTAGCCTTGTGCGACAGTCCCTTCGATTGCGTGCAACTTTCCAATCGTATCTGGCGGCGACTTCTTGAGTTCAGCGAGCGCAGCCTTTGCTGTTTCGATCGCTTTGGTTCTGGACGTGCTTTCGGGCAGCAGCTTTTCCAGATTGAATAGCGTTGCACGGATCTTCTGCTGAATAAGCGGAGCGGCAAATTTCACGCGGGCTGGTTCGCTAGCTCGCGTTTTTCTTTGCCATTCAACCTTCTTTGGATCTGCCGCGTACCCATTTGCAGAAAGCACAGACTGCACCCGCCCGTCATAGCGAAGCCGTATGAGGTCGATGGATTGCTCTTGCATCCACTCCAGCGCGTCTAGTGTGATGTTGCCATTTCCATCAACGATCACAATTCGCGGTGGGATGTCCAAGCCGCCTTTGAAATACGTCCGCTCTACAGGCTTTGACGGGAAATGTGTCAGACCGTCTTTAACTGCCAAGCGGCCTTTATCTACGCGTATTGAGAGGCCGTAGCCCGTTAGAATTAGCGGTCGCGATTGCTTTTCACGGCGTTTCCGTTTCGGCGTTCCCAACTCGGATTTCTTATTCCAATATTCGCAGCGCTCAGCCCATTCATCAATCTTAACTTTATTGATTTCCGACTGAGCTAACATTGCCGCAATGACCTTCTTGCCTGCGAAGAACGATAGTCGAAATGGTGGAAAACCTCAATAAAATCTGGTCTAAATCGCGTCCCCTAAGCAGTTATTTTGCTGAGAAACTTGTTGCGGTCAAAGCAGCAGATGCAGATCGCCTATCGAAAAAACTCAAGGAAACGGAACTACCCAAAGATGCGGGTGCCAATGCAATCGCTCAAGCATTGCTCTCAAGTGGCCGCACCTTGCTTATTGCCAATGCTGAAGCTGAATACCGCAAGGCAGCACTCTTTGATTTGCGTAACGCGCTGATTGGCGGGGAAGCAAAGTTGATTGGTATTGAGGATGGCACTCGGTCCTTGGTCTTGATCGATCCCGACTTCTGGATCGGGGCGGAGGTTTATCCCGAAACAGATCAGGCCAGCTCGGAGCAGCAAAGCTTTCGCGACCTGCGCATCATCGCTCTGGGTATTGAAGGCGGACCTATTGGGCCTTCTACGAAGGGTCCTAAGAGCTATAGCGCGGATAGGATTGAGATAATCTTGGCCTGCATCGATGAAGGTCTCGTGGATTTCAATCGTCACAACCTAGACAGGCGCTTTGATATCTACCTTGGCTGGATAAAGGCCAACCGGCCAAGCTGGAACACCAAGCGAGGCTTCGGAAAAAAGGCATTTGAGGCCGCCGAGCCAGAAGCTAAGTCACTGAGAAACATATCCTAATTTCTCCTATTTGTGCTTTAGGCGACAACTGAGACGAAATAGGCTGAGGCTGCCTGCAAGTTTGATCCGAACAACGAAGTCGGATCAATCATGGCACGCCAGCGCGACTACAAAGCCGAATACGCCCGCCGCATTGCGCGCGGCAAGGCCCGCGGTCTGTCCCGGTCTCAAGCTCGCGGGCACCCCAGGCAGAATGAAGCGCCGATCAAGCCAACCGCGCGTCAGCCTATTAATGACGAAAGGATCTCCCAGGCACTTCAGGCGATGTATGCCGGAACGTCGCTTACAGCGGCTGCGAAGGTGGCCCGCGTTTCGCCAGATCGGTTGAAGCGGGCTTTGGTCGCGAAGAAGCTCGGCATCAAAGAAGGCCCGCGTTGGATCGTCACCGATGCCCGTCCGCGCCGGGTACAGATTATTGTCGACGCAAAGTCGAAGGCGATCATCGTTCCGACTTTTGCAGACGCAAGCCGCATAGGTGTCTACCGCAACCGGGTTCGCCGGTTCCTGGACACACACGAACTTACTTATCTCGAAGAGTTCGAGGGTGAGACCGTCACCGACATCAACGGCAAATCCTGGCCGCTCGAGACCGACCCCAACGCGTTGATCCGGTTCGCGCTCAAAGATGAGCCCGCCTTCCACGAAATCTACCAGATCGTTGAACCATGACAGGAAAGGAACATCTCATGGACAATATTATTGACCCCAAAGACCTACGCAAAGAAGCGCACTTCCGACGCCTCAAAAGTCGCAATCCAGTGTGCGTGATTTGCGGGTACGACAACAGCCCGGCCGCATTGGAGTATGCGCACGTCATCCCTCGTCAATTTGGTGTCGGTGACGGCGGTGCTGTTTGCCGGAATTGCCATCGTGAGCTGACCGAAACCGAAATTGGACTTGGGTTCACCCCACAAGCAGAAGACCGGGAACTCGAACAAGCTGGACGTTATGTCCTGGCATTGGGCGAGTGGCTCGAAATCATCGCGCGCACGCTCAAGCACTTCGGCGCGTTCCTGCTGCAACGGGTCGACGCCGTTCCGGCGCAGTCGGAGGGAACACGATGAACCATTCCCAGTTCCGTGCCCCAATCGCTATACGCGCTTTCACCAAACCCAATGGAAAGCCCCTCGCAGAGATGAGGGCGGGTGGCTCAGAAAGCCTGGCATCTGACTGGCGAGTTGTATTTGATACAGAGACAACGCGGTGCCCGGCACAGAAGTTTCGTGTCGGGTGCGCTCAAGTTCGCAACGCAAACAATCTCGTCCGAGAACTATTGTTCTACGCAGACGATCTTCCGCAATCTGACATCGAGATGGTTCGCAAGTATGCAACCGCGTACGATCTCAATGTTTGTTCGGTCGCCGAGTTCCGAGTGAAAGTCCTTCTGGACATCAGCTATCGCATGAATGGCACTCTGATTGGGTTCAATCTTCCGTTCGATATCTCAAGGATCGCCCTCGGTAGTGTTGTCGCTCGCGGCAACATGCGTGGTGGTTTCAGCTTTCCGTTTACGCCATGGAAGAGCGACCCGCACATAAGAGTGAAGCACCTAAGCCCTTCCGCTGCTCTGATCGACTGGGCAGCGCCCGGCAAACAATACACGGGCCGCGGAATGCGCAACCGCGATCAGAAGGTTCCGATCAATCGCGGCACTTTTGTTGATGTGAAAACACTGGCAAGCGCACTGTTGACCGGGCGCTACTCATTGAAGTCCCTGGCTGAGAAACTGAATGTTCCGACCCAGAAGCTCGAAACCTCAGAGCATGGCGGCCCGATTAAACTCGGATATCTCGACTATCTGCGTGCAGATGTGCAGGCCACATGGGAGTGCTTCGAAGTTCTGGCTGCACGCTATGCAGAATTCGAACTCGCTACTCCGATTGGCCGCATCCTCAGCGAAGCTAGCCTGGGCAAAGCGCTGTTGGAAAAGATGGGCATTCGTCCCCTCTTGGCAGATGGATGGGAGAAAGTGGACTTATCCGTCTTCGGCCATCTGCTGCCGACCTATTATGGAGGCCGCGCAGAAGTCCGAAGCCGGCGGCAGGTAGTGGAAGTCATCCATACCGATTTCAAATCCATGTACCCGACTGTGAATGCATTGCAGGGCTTGCATGCGTTCCTCGTCGGTGATGGCATTGAAAGCTATGACGCGACCGAAGAGGTGAATGCCTTTCTGAAAAACCTTTGCCTGGAAGACCTCCAGAATAAGGCAACCTGGCGAAGTCTGCATGCCATCGTCGAAATCGAACCGGATGGAGATCTGCTTCCGGTGCGAGCGCCTTATGCTGGACCGGGCAAACCCTACACAATTGGGCTCAACTACCTGAAGGCTGAGTTTCCAAGTTGGTATGCGCTCGCTGATTTGGCGGCCTCGAAAATCCTTACGGGTAAAATCCCTCGCATTCGTCGCGCGATCGGGTTCCGCCCCGGTCCGAAGCAAGTTGGATTGCAGCCCGTCAATCTGATGGGGCGGGAAGACTGTGAGCTCAATCCAAATGGTAGTGATCTATTTTCTGCGATCATCAACATGCGGGACAAAGCCAAAGCGGCAAAGGATCCTATCGAGAAGCACCTGAAGATCCTCGCGAATTCTACCGGATACGGCGTCTACGCTGAGATCATCCGCGATGACGCACCGAAGCCAGAACCACTCACGATCATCGGGACCGATGGCCAACCATTCGGTTTCCAGACAAAGGCGCTTGAAGAGCCAGGCCGATACTTTCATCCCCTCTTGGCCACCATGATAACAAGTGGTGCGCGATTGATGCTGGCATGTGCCGAAGCGGTCGCTGAGCGGCAAGGCCTTGGATGGGCGTTCTGCGATACAGATAGTCTTGCAATTGCTCGTCCCAAAACGATGGGCCGAGATGCGTTTGAGGCCCGCGTACAGAATGTGATTGATTGGTTTGTGCCTCTCAATCCCTATGCAAAGCCAGGTTCGATCCTGCAAATTGAAGATGTGAATTACGCGGCCGGCACAAATGAACTGGCTCCCCTCTATTGTTGGGCCATCTCAGCGAAGCGCTATGCACTCTTCAACATCGACGGGGATGGAATGCCAATCATCCGCAAAGCATCAGCGCATGGTCTGGGGCATTTGATGGAGCCCTACGGCGAAGACAGTCCTGCGCCGGAAGTTCCAGTTCCAATTGGCGATCTATCCAAGATCGGTGTCAAACGCTGGCAGTATGATCTTTGGTTTCACATCATCCGAGCTGCGCTTGATGGGCATCCCAATCAAGTTTCACTCGACTACCATGCAGGGCTCTCGAAACCTGCCCTCATGCGGTACGGCGCGACAAGTCCTGCCCTTTTGAGATGGGTGAAGTCCTTTAATGAGAACAAGCCGTACCCCGAACAGATCAAGCCATTTGGGTTTATGGTGGCACCCGTTGCACAAGGGGCATCTGACCTGGAGCCGGAGGTAGAGTTGGTCGGCGATATTCCTCGCGGCAGACCGCAGGTGTATTCGCGTCCGAAACCTATTGCGCCATTCGAGCGTGAGCCCGCCAAAGCCGCCGCTTGTGCGTTTGATCGTGAGACGGGCGAGCCGGTCCCGCTTGAGTTTCTCAAGTCATATGCCGAGACACTTCGACATTATCATCTGAGCGCAGAGGACAAATTTGAAAATGGCAGCCCATGGGATACCGGATTGACGAATCGGCGCCATGTCGTAGCGACCGAAGTCTTTCTGATTGGGAAGGAAGCAAACAAGGTGGGGGATTTTGGGGAGAGCGATCCCGAAAGTGAGGCAGTTGCAAAGTTCAAACGGCTGATCCTCGTCTAGAATAGACATTCATCTAATCATGAGCCAATTCAATACCGATAGAATGTTGTCATTCGATAGCTTCTGCGGCGTAGCTGCGGACCATCGACGAAGGGAAAGCAGAGGAAGACTAAATCTTGCTTGTGAAACTCAAATTGAATGTGGTCCTGTAAGCGCATGCTTGTTCGCAATATCGAAATTGAAAATGTCCGCAGTTTCCTAGATCGACGTGCAATGTCGCTTGACGGCCCGATCTCGATTGTCATCGGTCCGAATGGTGGCGGCAAAACCAATCTTCTCGACACGCTTGTTATAATGCTGCGCAAGCATCTTTTTTCATCGATGTATCTGGAGCAACATAACGACGGTGTTCAAACTCGTTGGAACTATCGCCGCAATGATAACATCAACAGTATGGTGTTCGAAAAGCACAGCGCGGGACGCGATCTCCCGCAATACGTCTCGGTCGAAATTGAAGTTGCACAGAGCGATCTCGACAACATGGAGACAATCAAGAAAGAAGCGGCAAATGTAAAAAAGGCCGTTAGCCGCATCTTCTTGAATGATCCATGGGCGCCAGTCTCCTCATGGACCGCCGATGGGCTCAAGGCAGGAGAGCGCATTAAAGTTGAATGGGTGAATGGGCAGGTTCAGGGGCTGGGGAATCCCGCGCACCAGCAGTTCTTGCAATACATTCAACTCTACGAGTTCCATAACCAGATGTCAGCTGAAGCTGGGATGGGACCACTGCGCCTTTCTATGGTGTATCTGCCGGTCAACAGAGCTGCAAACGGCTTTCAATCAACTGTTGGTTTGGCTGGGTACAATGATAACGACCACAAACGATCGGTTGATGCCACATATTCCCGAAACAGTCCGAGCATAGTTCAGCTTGCCGTTGGGCGATTGGCTCAAAAATATCGACGGCTGTTAGAGGAATCGAACACAGAAGCCCAGAAGGTGTTTTACGAGGATGCGAATCTCAAAGCGCTCACTGCCGATCTTAAAGCGCTTGGGTACGAGTGGGAACTAACAACGGTCAACCCGATGACCAACGAGTACGACATCACACTCAAGAAGCAGGGCACCCCGTATTTGGTTGGCGCGGCGTCTTCAGGAGAGAAAGAAATCTTGACGTACCTATTCGTCGTGTATGCGCTGAATGTGAGGGATGCCGTAATCATTGTAGATGAGCCGGAGCTACATCTTCACCCGCGTTGGCAAATAGTGTTGTTCCAACTGTTCGAAAAATTGTCATCTAAAACGGGCAACCAGTTTGTTATGGCCACCCATTCGCCGACCTTCATTTCGCCAGCGTCTATTCAATATGTATCTCGCGTATTCATTGAAAACCAGCGCAGCAGCATAGTGCGCTTAAACTCGGCGGCCCTCCCGGAGCGCAAACACCTGTTCAATGTGGTAAACACTCAGAACAACGAGCGCCTGTTCTTCGCCGATAAAGTTCTCTTGGTCGAGGGGCTGCACGACAAGATATTCTTCGAACGAGTGCTGGGGGTAGTTGGTGCGCAGTATGGCGTACCGCCCGAGCATGGTCTGGAAATAATCAGCGTCGGCGGCAAAGGACTTTTTTCCGCCTACAAGCAAATCCTCGGAGCCTGCCACGTAAATCACGCTCTGATTGCTGATCGAGATTACATCGAGCAGATTGGCACGGGGGAGATCAAAGCTCTTTTCCAAGTGAATGCGACTGAGATCAAGGAGGACGTCATTGCCAACGTGAAGAGCATTGATGGAGCGACGCTAGTGGCACGCATCGATGAAGCGATGGCTTCGGGGGCATGGGGTGATGCACAGAACGTCTGGAGTTATATCAAGTCGCGCAGAGTGGAATTGAAACCGAACTTGACTGATGACGAAAAACAAAAGCTCAATGACTTCATTGTCCGCAAAGCGCAGTCTGAAGCTGTTCATTTATTGAAGCTGGGCACCTTGGAAGCCTACCTTCCCGAAGGATACAAATCGAAAGACACGGACAAGCTCATTCGCTTTGTGAGTTCCGACACGTTTTGGACCGATTTACCCGAATTGCCTCGGCAAGAGCTTGAGGAAATCGCAAAGTCCGTTCTTGGGTTAGCGTCATAGCGGTTATTTGCATCGTTGGGACGCCAGTTGGAGCAAACCTAAGATCAGACAGAGTAACCTTGTTGGAGGGGGAACGCGAAATGGGAGAACCTGCTTACCTGGGAATAGGCCAGATACTACTTTGGACTGCGCTCCTACTGGCTCTGTCCTTTCTTGCAAACTACGTCGTGGGTTTGTTCTGGAAAGGCGCTCCGCGATTTCGGAGAGGCGGGATCATATTGCTTCTAGGACTTATGCTATTTTGCCTGTCCATAGCCGGTTTTCGGTCCAATGGCTTAGACCAGGCACAAAGCATTGTCGTCGCCTCTACTTTGGCTGGGATTGCAACCGTGTTGGCATTCCTTGTGTCACTCCTTATTCGTGGCCCGCGTGCCGGGAAATAGCTTCTGGGTAAGTGTCGAGGCAAATTTTCGTGCGGCGGATTAAGGGCTTTCGAGCGCGAGTATTGAAGGATACTTTGATATGCCTACTGACAAAAAGTCATTGGGAGATTGGGGTGAACGTCAAGTTGCAGCGAAGTGCTCTTGCCCCAAGTGTAAGCGCCCCCAAACAATAAAGTTGCTCCCGACAAATTTCAAATGCGCTGATTTGATTTGCGACTTTTGCGGATACCTGGCTCAAGTCAAAACGGCCAGTACAACTAATCTGAATGAGCTCCCTAAGCAGTTGTTGGGAGGGGCATGGGGGCCACAGAAAGAACGCATGGATGCTGCGATCTACTTCCCACTATTCGTCGTGCTAACTGCTGATCAAAAGACGTGTTCGATCTTTTTTCTTCCCGCGGATCTTCAAACCCGTGAGATGTTTGAGGCTCGAAAGCCGCTATCGGAGAATGCGAAACGCGCCGGTTGGCAGGGATTTTTGATTAGGTGCGATATTGTTCGCGATCGA
>Ga0116152_10003541_pt1 | contig 12514 bp, 12 predicted proteins | sample AD_UKC119_MetaG_FD_89894 | JGI IMG/M metagenome (GOLD analysis project Ga0116152, IMG submission 89894) | Active sludge microbial communities of municipal wastewater-treating anaerobic digesters from Hong Kong - AD_UKC119_MetaG | ecosystem: Engineered > Bioreactor > Anaerobic > Digestate...
CGGGGAGGGTCTGTGGGTGCTGTGCCATGAACCGGGTTGCCTGCCATTCCTGCGCGACCCTGCCACGCAGCGGGACGGCGGCGCAAGGGGTCCCCGGCGCGCGCCCATCCGGTGACGGCCCGGGACCGGGCGCGACGGTCGGTCGCGAGCGGCGCCCGCCGTCCGATCGGGCCGGCCTGTCAGCCACGCGGCCTGGTGCCGGTGGAGGGACTCGAACCCCCGACCTTCTGATTACAAATCAGCTGCTCTACCAACTGAGCTACACCGGCGTCGCGCCCTGATACCGGCAATCGGCGCGTCGCTCAAGCCGGTTGCACGCCGGCGCGGGCAACGGCGGGGGCTTGCGTCGTCGCCGGCACTCGCGCTATGCCGTAAGCCATGGAAATCGCGTTTCATCTTGGCGCCCATGTGACCGATCGCGACCAGTTGGTGCGGTGCCTGATGCGCAATCGCCCGGCGCTGCTCGAACAGGGCGTCGCCATTCCAGGCCCCGGCCAGTATCGCCAGCAACTGCGCAGGCTGGCCTTTGCGCTGCGCGACCAGGAAACGACGCTGGACACGCAGGAGGAAATCCTGGACAGCATCGTCGAGGACGAGAACATCCGCCGCGTGGTGTTTTCCTCGGAGGCGTTCCTGTCGCTGCCGAAATGGGTGGTCAGCGCGAATCGTCTCTATCATGCGGCCGAGGACCGGATCGCCCTGCTGCGCCACCTGTTCCCGGCGGCGCGTATCGAACTGTTCCTGGCGATCCGCAATCCGGCGACCTTCCTGCCCGCGCTTTGCGCGGAAAAGACCTCGGGCGGGGTCGAGCAGGTGCTCAAGGACACCGATCCGATGGCGCTGCGCTGGTCGCAGACCCTGGCCCGCATCGCCGAGGCCCATCCCGACCTGCCTCTGACCGTCTGGTGCGACGAGGATACGCCGCTTCTGTGGCCCGAGATCCTGCGCGCCGTCGCCGACCACCGGCCCGACAGCGTGATGGAGGGGTGGCTGGCCTGGTATTGGGACCTCGTCACCCCGACCGGCCACGCCGCGATGCGCCGCTGGTTCGACAAGAACCCGCCCTCGGACGATCTGGCGCGGCGCAAGATGCTGGCCGCGCTGCTGGCCCGCTTCGTGCGCCCCGACGCGGTCGAGATCGAGGACCTGCTGCCCGGCTGGACCGAGGACACGGTCGAGACCCTCTCCGCGCTCTATGAAGAGGATCTCGATCTGATCGCGTCGATTCCGGGCGTGCGTTTGCTCGAACCCTGAGCCGTCAGCTCATCCCCAGCGCGGCCTTGTAAAGGTCGAGAACCGCCTCTTCCTCGGCGATTTCGTCGGGCTTCTTCTTGCGCAGGGCGATGATCTTGCGCAGGGCCTTGGTGTCATAGCCGCGCCCCTTGGCCTCGGCCATCACCTCTTTCTGCTGGTCGGTGATGTCCTTCTTCTCGGCTTCCAGATGCTCGTAACGCTCGACGAACTGGCGAAGCTCGTCGGCGGTGACGTCATAGGCGGTGTCCGGGCTGCTCATCCTTGCCTCCTTGGTTGGACCCCGTTCCTAGCCAAGCCCCGCGCCCGGGGCAAGCGGCTGGTCACTTGCCCTTCGCGCGACCAGCCGCTAGACGGCGGCAAACGGCCACGGGGGACGACAGCATGCAAGGCGCGGAACTTCTGATCTGGGGCGGCGCGGCCGTCACGGTCCTGGGCGTGCTGGGCCTCTTCGCCTGCGTCGTCTGGGTGCTGCGGCTGCGGCGCTCGGGGCTCGCGGACACGGCCATGCGCAAAGCCCTGCAAAAGGGCGTGGCCTGGAATATGGCGGCGCTCTTCGTCTCGGTGATCGGTCTGATGATGGTGATCTTCGGCATCACGCTGGCCTGAACGCGGGGGCTTGAACGCGGGGGCCTGAACGCGGGGGCCCGAAAGCAAGGGCCTGTCCACGCGCGGTCATGAGCGGGGCCTGATCGGGGCGGCCCGAAGTCCGGCCTCGCGAACCCCGGCGCGGCCCCGGAACCCGCTCTTTGTGCCCGAAATATCCCGGGGGGTGTGGGGGGCAGCGCCCCCCACCGGGTCGCCCGAGGGCTGGAGGCTGGAAGCCTCCCGGCCGAGGGCGAAACCCCGCCCGTCGGCTACGCGCCCGTCACGGAAAGCCCACGCGGTCGAAGATCTCGGTCGCCTCGGCGGCGTTGAGCCCATAGACCGACACATTCACGCCCGAGTTGCGGAACACCGTGAAGGGCGCCACCGGACCGTGGATCTGCACACCCGGAACGATCGGAAATTCGTTGTTCGAATCCGCAAAGATCGCCTGCGCCTCGTCCGACACCAGATACTCCAGGAACCGGATCGCGTTCTCGCGGTTCGGCGCATGGGCCGCCACGCCGGCGCCCGAGATGTTCACATGCGCGCCGCGCCCCGGGGCCTCTGCCGTCCCCTGGTTGGGATAGAAGAATTCCACCGCCTCGGCCACCGCACGGTCGTCGGCATTGTCGGATTGCGCCAGCGCCCCCCAGTAATAGGTGTTCGACACCGCGACCGAGCATTCGCCCGCCGCCAGGGCCCTGAGCTGGTCACGGTCCCCGCCCTGGGGCGGCCGGGCCAGGTTGCGCGCGACGCCCGCCGCCCAGTCCTCGGCCGCCTGGGCGCCCAGGTCCTGGATCAGTTCCGCCAGCAACGAGATGTTGTAGACCGACGAGGACGACCGAATGCAGATCTCGCCCTCGAGCCGCGGGTCGGCCAGGTCCTCGTAATCGTTCAGCCAGTCGGGGCGTTCGCCCTTGCGGGTGAAGATCACCCGCGCGCGCGCGGACAGCCCGAACCACAGGTCGTCCGGATCGCGGAAATTCGCAGGCACCCGGCTGTCGAGATACGCGTCGTGCACCGGCTGGAACACGCCTGCCTCGACCGCGCGCTGCAACCGCCCGCCGTCCACCGTGACATAGAGATCGGCGGGGCTGTTGTCGCCTTCGGACAGGATGCGCTGCAACAGTTGCTCGCCGTCGCCCTCGATCAGGTTCACGCGGATACCCGTCTCGCGGGTGAACGTCTCGTAGATCCTGAGGTCGGTGTCATAGTGGCGCGCGGAATAGAGGTTCACCTCTTGCGCGGGGGCCATCTGCGCCATCAGGGGCGCGGCCCCGATCAGGGCCAGTCCGAAAAGGGTCGTGCGTCGCAACATGATCTGTCTCCGCTGGAATGGAGCCTGCCTGGCGGGCCGCATCACGGCGTCTGGGTCGGCGAATGGGGTCTTTCGGGGCCCTGCATAGACCCTCGCGGCTTTTCTGACAATAAGAATCGGGTAACTGGACAGGGCGCCCCGGATCGGCTAGGCCCTAGACCGGACCCGAGGACCCGCCATGGCCAGCACCGCCCCGACATCCGCCGCGACATCCGCCCCGATTCCCCGCCGCCGCCCGCGCGTCAGCGGCTGGAGCCTGGGCGCGGTGGGCGTGGCCGCACTGATCGCGCTGCCGATCGTCACGGTCGTGGCGCAGGTCTTCATCCCCTCGGGCGGGGCCTGGGCGCATCTGGCCTCGACCGTGCTGCCGCTCTATCTGCGCAACTCGCTGATGCTGGTCGCGCTGACGGTCGCGCTGGCCTCGGCGATGGGGGTGGGCGCGGGCTGGCTGATCGCCGGGTTCGCGTTCCGGGGCAGGGGCGTGCTGCAATGGGCCCTGATGCTGCCCATGACCATGCCTGGCTATGTCATCGCCTATGTCTATTACGACCGGCTGGCCTATGCCGGCCCGGTGCAAAGCGCCTTGCGCGAGGTCTTCGGCTGGGGGCGCCACGACTACTGGTTTCCGCAGATTGCGTCGCTGCCGGGTGCGGCGGTGCTGCTGGCGCTGGTGCTCTATCCCTATGTCTACCTGTTGACGCGCGCCGCCTTCGCCACCCAGTCGCTGCACCTGATCGAGGCCGCCCGCGCCCTCGGCCAGTCACCGCGCGGCGCCTTCCTGCGCGTGGCGCTGCCCATGGCGCGGCCGGCAATGGTCGCGGGCGCGGCCTTTGTCGCCATGGAGACGCTCGCCGATTTCGGCACCGTGCAGCATCTGGGTGTGCAGACCCTGACCACGGGCATCTTCCGCACCTGGTTCGCGCGCGGCGAGCCGGTGGCGGCGGCGCAACTGGCGGCGCTGCTGATCGGCTTCATCGCCGTGGCGCTGATCCTGGAACGCATCCTGCGCGGCACGCGGCGCTATACCGGCGATCCGGCCGGGCGCTCTGCCACCGCCGCCGCGCGCCATCCGCTGACCGGCTGGCGCGCGGCGATCGTCATGGCGTTGTGCGCGTTTCCCATCGTGGCGGGCTTCCTCGTGCCGATCGTGGACCTGGTGCGCCGCGCGATCCTGGTCGGCGATCCGATGTGGGGCGCGCGGTTCCTCGCCTTTGCCGCGAACTCGCTGATGCTGGCAGGCCTGGCGGCGCTGCTGTTGCTGTCGGTGGGCCTGTTTCTGGGCTACGCGCGCCGGCTCGACGGCTCGCCGCTGGTGCGCGGCGCCCTGGGCGTGGCGGGGATCGGCTATGCCATGCCCGGCGCCGTGATCGCGGTGGGCATCCTGATGCCACTGGGCTGGGCCGACCAGACGCTGGACGCCTGGGCGCGCTCCAGTTTCGGGGTCTCGACCGGGTTGCTGCTGACCGGCAGCTATGTCGGGCTGCTCTATGCCTATGCCGTGCGCTTCCTGTCGATCAGCCTGAACACCATCGAGGCCTCGCTCCAGCGCATTCCTCCGTCGCTGGACGATGCCGCGCGCGGGCTCGGCTCGGGCCCGGGGCGCACGCTGTTTTCGGTGCATTTCCCGCTGCTGCGCGGCGGGCTTCTGTCGGCGGCGATCTTCATCTTTGCCGATGTGATGAAGGAACTGCCGGCCACGCTGATCGTGCGGCCCTTCAACCTGGACACGCTGGCGATTCGCACCTACCGGCTGGCCTCGGACGGGCGGCTGGACGAGGCCTCGACCTCGGCGCTGCTGATCGTCGCGCTGGGGATCATCCCGGTGATCCTGCTCAGCCGGGCGATGGACCAACCCGCGGCACATTGAACACGGTTTCGACTTTGACAAAGGTTTGACCGCCGCGCGGGGGCTTTCGGGTTTGCCTTGGGCCGCGGTCTGCGCATATTGAGGGCCAATCGCCCGTTCGCGCCCCAAGGATCCGACCCGTGACCAGCAGACGCCAGTTCCTCTTCACCAGTTCCGCCGCGCTTGCGGCCCCGTTCCTTGCCCCCGCCCGCGCGCTGGCGTCACCCGCAGACTGGGACACTTGGGACGCCGAGGTGACGCCCCCCGGCTATATTCCCGAAATCTCGAACCCCTGGGGGTTGCAGCCGCGCTTCTTGCCGCGCCGTGTGCAGGCCAATCCGGGCCTCAGGGCGGGCGACATCCACGTCGATGCGGTGGCGCGCTACCTTTACCATATCCACGACGACGGCACGGCGATGCGCTACGGCGTCGCGCTGGGGCGCAATGACCTGTATCAGCCGGGCGTCTTCACCGTGGGGCGCAAGGCGAAATGGCCGCAATGGACGCCGACCGCGACGATGATCGCCCGCGATCCCGATTATGCCCAATACGCCGACGGGATGCCGGGGGGGCCGACAAACCCGCTGGGGTCGCGCGCGCTCTATCTCTATTCCGGGGGGCGCGACACCTATCTGCGCATCCACGGCACGCCGCAGCCGCGCTCGGTCGGCTATCGCGCCAGCTCGGGCTGCGTGCGGATGGTGATGGCGCATATCATCGACCTTTACGAGAACGTGCAGACCGGCGCCACGGTCTATCTGTATCCGGCCGAGGAGGTCAGCTACACCTACACCGGCGGCGCGTGATCGCGGGTCCGCGCGCGGGATGGCATCGACCAGAAAAAAGGGCCGCTCGCGCGGCCCTTTTCCTTATTCGCGCGGACGCGAGCAAATCGGCCGGCCGTCGTTGGTGCGCAGGGGCAGGAAGGTGGTCTCGACCACGCCGGCGTGCTGATACCAGTAGCACCCGTCGTTCTGGTCGATGATGACCGCCGCCATGTTCTGACCCGGCGCGGCGGCCTCGGCCAGCCCCTCGGGAAGCTCCTCGAGAAACTGGGGGCCGTTGGTCGTCGGCTCGCCCGACGAGACACAGGCCGAAAGCAGCAGCAAGGAAGCCGCCGACACGCTGCGCAGGATGGTCATCCAGAGGGTTCCTTCACCGATAACACTGTGCGCCGACCATCGCAGCATTGCCGCCAAGGTCAAGCCACCCACGCGGTCCCGCACACAATTGTGGCCGGGCGGGCACGATCCCGACACGGCGCGGCACAAATCCGCAGGCAAACGCCAAAGCCACGAAATTCGCGCGTTGTTTCAGGGTCTTGGTGGATTGAAGTGGCAGCCCGTAGGGGAGTCGAACCCCTCTTTTCAGGTTGAAAACCTGACGTCCTAACCGATAGACGAACGGGCCACCGAGGCCGCTTTGGCGTTTGCCGTCGCGGCGTGGGGCGGTATTTAGGCCAGCGCCGCGGTGGGCGCAAGGGGGATTTTCCGCGCGTGTGACAAAATTTTCAAAGCCGATCGGCGGCCTGTGCCACGGCTTGGGGGTCAGGCGCGCGCGGCGTCGTCGAGGCGCAGCTGCACCCGGTTGCGGCCACCGAAATGGTTGATCTCGACCCGTCCGGCCAGATGCAGGCGGCCGGGGCCGGGGCGTTCCAGCGCGGCGCCCAGCGGGCCGTCAAAGGCGCCAAAGGCGATGCCGTCCAACTGCGGGCCGCCCGGTTCGCCAAAGCGCAGCCGCAGGTGGCCGGTGCCCACCCGCCGGGCATCGGTCACCATCACCGACGGAAAGGCGAAGCGCGGCGCTGGTGCGGCCTGGCCATAGGGCCCGGCACGGTCGAGCGATTCGATCAGTTCGACCGTGGCGCCCCCGGGCATCAGCAGGCCGTCGAGCCTGAGATCGCCGGCGCCGCCGGTGCCCGCGCCCTGCCGGGCCAGCAAGGTGCCCAGCCGTTCCATGGCGGCGTCCAACTGGTCGCGCGCGACGGTCAGCCCGGCCGCCATGCGGTGCCCGCCGCCCTTCAGCAGCAAGCCCTCGGCCGTCAGCCGCTGGATCGCCGCGCCCAGGTCCACGCCGCTCACGGACCGGCCCGAGCCCTTGCCCTCGGCGCCATCGAGGGCGATCACCACGGCGGGGCGGTTGGTGGCCTCTTTCAGGCGCGCGGCGACGATGCCGATGACGCCGGGATGCCAACCCTCGGCCGCGGCCCAGACCAGCGGGCCGTCCAGCCCGCGTCTTTCGGCCTGGGCGAGCGCTTCTTCGCGGACGGCCTGTTCGATCGCGCGGCGGTCGTCGTTCAACTGATCGAGCCTTGCGGCCAGGCGCTGCGCTTCGAACGGATCGGTGGTCGAGAGAAGCCGCGCGCCCAGATCCGCGGCGCCGATCCGGCCACCGGCGTTGACCCGGGGGCCCAGCACGAAGCCCAGGTGATAGGGGGTCGGCGCGCGGTCCACGCGGGCCACGTCGCTCAGCGCGACCAGGCCGGGCCGCCCGCGCTGCGCCATGATGCGCAGGCCCTGGCGGACAAAGGCGCGGTTGACGCCGATCAGCGGTGCCACGTCGGCCACCGTCGCCAGCGCCACCAGATCCAGAAAGCCCATCAGATCGGGGCCTTGGGTGCCCTGTTCGCGAAGCCGGCGATTGGCCTCGACCAGCAGCAGAAAGACCACGCCGGCGGCGCAGAGATGCCCCAGATCACCGCTTTCGTCCTGCCGGTTGGGGTTCACCACGGCCAGCGCGGGGGGCAGCGTTTCCGCCCCCAGGTGATGGTCCACCACGACCACGTCCGCGCCCTTGGCGGCGGCGATGGGCCCGTGGGACAGCGTGCCGCAATCCACGCAGACGATCAGCCGATGGTCGCGTGCCAGCGCCTCCATCGCGGGTTCGTTGGGGCCATAGCCTTCGTCGATGCGGTCGGGGACATAAAGCGTCGCGTCATGGCCCAGTGCCCTGAGCCATGTCAGCAGCAGCGCCGCCGAGGACCCGCCATCCACATCGTAATCGGCGAAAATGGCGATCCGCTCGCGCCGGTGCAGCGCGCCCAGCAGCCGGTCGGCGGCGGTTTCCATGTCGCGCAGACCGCGCGGATCGGGCAGCAGCGCCCTGAGCGAGGGGGCGAGGTAATCCTCGACCCCCTCGGGCTCGACGCCCGAGCGCGCCAGCACCGAACACAGCGCCAGCGGCAGGCGGGTGGATTGGGCCAGCGCCTCGGCCTTGCGCGTGGCGGCGGGTTCGGGTCCGACCCAGCGCCGCCCGGTGAGCGAAGCCTCGACGCCCAGAAAGGCGCTCACTTCGCCGGGGTGCGATAGCTCATGCGCCGGACCGATCCGGTTTTCGAGCGCATCAGCAGGGTTTCGGTGGTCACCCAGCCCGGCTCGCGCTTGATGCCCGACAGGATCGAGCCGCTGGTCACGCCCGTGGCCGAGAAGATGACATCCGCCGTGACCATCTCGTCGCGCGAATAGATGCGGTTCAGGTCGGTGATCCCGGCCTTGGCCGCGCGGCCCCGTTCGTCGTCGTTGCGAAACAGCAGCCGGCCATAGATCTGCCCGCCCATGCATTTCAGCGCCGAGGCCGCCAGCACCCCCTCGGGTGCCCCGCCCGAGCCCATATACATGTCGATTCCGGTGATCTCGGGTTCGGCGCAGTGGATCACGCCGGCCACGTCGCCGTCGGTGATAAGCCGGATCGCCGCGCCGGTCGAGCGGACCTCGCGGATCAGGTCCTCGTGCCGGGGACGTTCGAGGATGCAGACGGTGATGTCGTCGGCTTCGCAGCCCTTGGCCCTGGCCAGCGCGCGCACACGTTCGGCGGGCTCCATGTCCAGCGTCACGGTGCCGGGGGCATAGCCCGGGCCGATCGCCAGCTTGTCCATGTAGACGTCGGGCGCGTGCAGCAGCGTGCCGCGCGGGGCCATGGCGATCACGGTCAAGGCGTTCGGCATGTCCTTGGCGGTCAGGGTGGTGCCTTCCAGCGGGTCCAGCGCGATGTCCACGGCCGGGCCGTTGCCGGTGCCGACCTCTTCGCCGATGAACAGCATCGGCGCTTCGTCGCGCTCGCCTTCGCCAATCACCACGACGCCTTTGATGTCCAGCATGTTCAGCTGGTTGCGCATGGCGTTGACGGCGGCCTGGTCGGCGGCCTTTTCGTCGCCGCGACCCACCCAGGCCGCGCTTTCCAGCGCCGCGGCTTCCGAAACGCGGGCGAGGCCCAGCGACAACAGGCGATCATGGAACAGGGGGGATTCGGTCATCGGGGCACCTTCGGGGTTGACTGCTCGGGTCCCGTTCTAGCGGTTCGGCCGTTTCAGGCCAAGCCGGAAGGCCCCGTCGCCGCGGCTTTTACCCCAAGATACTGTGGCGTGGCGCGATGATTGCGCTATCTGCGGCGGTCAGACTTCCTCGATCCGCATCGCGACGGGCTCGCCCACCAGCACGCCGGTTCCAGCAAAGCGGGCCAGCGCCTCGGTGATGTCGTCGGACGAGGCCTTGTGCGTCACGATCAGCACCGGCGCATCGGCGCCTTCGTGCGAATATTGCCGCATCCGGTCGATCGAGATCCCCGATTCCCCCAGCGCGGTGGCGATCTTGGCCAGCGCGCCCGGCTTGTCGAGAAGCGTCATGCGCAGATACCACGGCGCGCCGGCGCTGACGACGGCCGGCGCGGCAGCGATCAAGGTCTGGGCGGGCTGGCCAAACACCGGCATCCGGAACCCGCGCGCGATGTCGATCACGTCGCCCATCACCGCGCTGGCGGTCGGACCCTCGCCTGCGCCGGCGCCACGCAGCACGATCTGGCCAACGCTGTCGCCCTCGATCACCACCATGTTGGTGCCCCCGTCGAGCTGCCCCAGCGGGTGCGTTTCGGGCACCAGACAAGGCGTCATGCGCTGCTCGAGGCCGCGACCGGTCATCTGCGCCACGTTAAGCAGCTTGATCGAATAGCCCATGTCGCGCGCCAGCCGGATATCATCGAGCGAGATCGACTGGATGCCCTGCAACACCACCGCGTCGAAATCGACCCGCGTGCCAAAGGCGATGGCGCTGAGCAGGCTTAGCTTGTGGCCCGCGTCGATGCCGCCGACATCGAGATTGGGATCGGCTTCCAGATACCCCAGGCGTGCGCATTCGTCGAACAGCACGTTGTAGCCCTGACCCGTCGTCTCCATCCGCGTCAGGATGTAGTTGCAGGTGCCGTTCATCACGCCCATGACGCGCTTGACGGCGTTGCCGGCCAGCCCTTCGTTCAGGGATTTGATGACCGGAATGCCGCCCGCGACGGCGGCCTCGAAGCGCAGGACACGGCCATGGCCCTCGGCCAGGGCGGCCAGGTCGTTGCCGTGATGCGCCAGCAGCGCCTTGTTCGCCGTCACGACATCCTTGCCGCGTTTGAGCGCGGTTTCGACCAGCGCCTTGGCCGCGCCGTTCTCGCCGCCCATCAGTTCCAGCACGACGTCCAGATCGTCGCGACGCCCCAGTTCGACGGGGTCGTCCTCCCATCCATAGGTCGAAATGTCGGCGCCGCGCTTCTTGCTGCGTGAATTCGCGCTGACCGCGACAATTTCGATCCGGCGTCCGGCGCGGCGTTCGATCAGATCGGCGTGGGTTTGCAGGATCTTGACCACACCGATGCCGACCGTGCCGAGACCGGCGATGCCGAGACGAAGAGGGCTGGACATGGGGTGCTCCGAAACGTGGCCATCAAGGGCCACCCGGTGCCGGCGCGGCCTGTCGCGCGAGGATTAGCCGTTCAGGCGGCCGGGTGCAATGCGCCTGCGCGGCCCGGGCGCGCGGCGCGTGTCGCGCGGGGCCTATTCAGTGCGGTCCTTCAGGGCATTCGCCCGCGATCTGAGCGATTCGTCGTCGGGCTGGTCCAGACGCGCGCGGCGCAGGCGCTCGGCGCGGCTGCGCAGGGCCGCGGCGCGCCAGGTCAGGGCCTGGGCGGCCTCGGTGCCCAGGCTGGCCTCGCTGGCCAGAACCGAACGCGCCGCCAGTTCGTCGCGGCTCAGCAGCGACGGCGCATCGCCGGCCACGGTGCCGCACCCCGCCAGGGCGGTCAGAGCGGCAAGCAGGGGCAGGGCGGCGGCGCGGCGCATGGGGGCTCCGGTTCGGGATCGGGGCCACAGTAGCGCGGGGCGTGCCGGCTGTGAAGCGCTTCCACGGGGCGCAGGCCGGATTCGGGGTTGAATTGAACGGCCGTTCAGTGACAATGCGCCATGGCCCGCAAACCCGGTTCCCGCGCCGAGATCACCGGCCCGCGTCTGCGCGACGCGGCGCTCAGGCTGTTCGCGCGCGACGGCTATGCGGCGGTGTCGATGCGCCAGATCGCCGCCGAGGTGGGGGTGCAGGCCGGGGCGATCTATCTGTATACCGCCGACAAGCAGACGCTGCTGGCCGATCTGATGATCGACCACTTGCAGGCGCTGCTGGCCGCCTGGGCGGACAGCGATCCGCCCGCCGGACCGGCGCCCGCGCGGCTCGATCATTTCGCGCGCTTTCACATCCGCTTTCACGCCGCGCGCGCGGATGCCGTGTTCATCGCCTATATGGAACTGCGCAATCTCACCCCCGGGAATTTCGCCCGCGTTGAAGCCCTGCGCGGCCACTACGAGGCCGAACTCGAGGCGATCCTGAAGGCCGGTCAGGCCGAGGGCAGCCTGACCGTGCCCGACACCAAACTGGCGGCGATGGCGCTGATTGCGATGCTGACGGGTGTCAACACCTGGTTCCGCGAAGGCGGGCGTCTGACCCGCGCCCGGGTCGAGGACATCTATGTGGATATGGTGCTGAAAGCCGCCGGCGCGGACGGCACAACGTAAACCGCGGCCCGCGTTGGCTGCGGGCCGCGGCTACGGCGGACGGCGCGAGGTTGGGATCGCGCCGTCCAACCGTTCCGAACCGGGGTCAGAACCGCGATATGGACAAGCTCGACATGCAGCGCCCGGGGCTGTAATGCCCGAGGAAGATGACATACTGGCCCGACACCGGATTGGGGATGCGCAAGCCCGCGTTCCAGCCGACGTAATCGTCGTTGAACCAGAACTGGCCGTTCGGATCGCGAATCAGCAACGTCGAGTCGCAGGTATACCCGCTGTTGCCGTCGTCCATCGTGATCAATAGGCCCGAGTTCGCATCCAGCACGTTCAAGTTGTTGTAGTTCAACACCAGCTGCGGCGAGGCGCTGATATAGCCCCAGCCCCCGCTGCTCGGGCAATCATACAGGCTGACGGATCCGCCGATCTCGCGCGGCATGGTGATGCCGGTGGGCAGGTCGTCGCGGGTCATGGTCAGCCACGGCGCCGAGATCCGGTATTCCGGGCACCCGACATAGCGCGGAAAGCGCGTCTGGGGGTCGGGCGTGTCCAGGGCCGCGACGTTGGCGGCAAAGCTCATGGGCGTCAGGCTGCCCGAGGACGAAACCGCAAGGTTGTCGATCCCAAAGGATTCCCCGGTGTCCTCGTCAAGCCCGGCGGAAAGCCCTAGGACGAACCTTTGCGGCGCGTTTTCCAAAGA
>Ga0116152_10003546_pt1 | contig 12507 bp, 9 predicted proteins | sample AD_UKC119_MetaG_FD_89894 | JGI IMG/M metagenome (GOLD analysis project Ga0116152, IMG submission 89894) | Active sludge microbial communities of municipal wastewater-treating anaerobic digesters from Hong Kong - AD_UKC119_MetaG | ecosystem: Engineered > Bioreactor > Anaerobic > Digestate...
CATTCCGCTGGTGGAATGGGAGTGGACCTGGACAGGCAGGGATGTCTTCTTCTTTATGGTCCTCACCAGTTCGTAGGCATCCACGGGGCCCAGAAGGCCTGCCATGTCCTTTATGCAGATCGAATCGGCTCCCATCTTCTTCATCTTCAGGGACAGGTCCGAGAAGGCCTCCAGGGTGTGCATCGGGGAGATCGTGAAGGATATGCACATCTGGAGGTGGGAGCCCTCCTTCTTGACCTGGTCAGCGGCGATCTCCATGTTCCGGAGGTCGTTCAGGGCGTCGAAGACCCTGACAATGTCTAGCCCGCTTCCGACGGCCCTCTTCACGAACTCCCTTACCACGTCGTCAGCGTAATGCCTGTAGCCGACAATATTCTGACCCCTCAAAAGCATCTGGAGCCTGGTCTTGCGAAAGTACTTCCTCAATGTGCGGAGACGTTCCCATGGGTCTTCGTCCAGGAGGCGCATGCAGGTGTCGAAAGTTGCGCCCCCCCAGACCTCGAGGGAGTGGTAGCCAACTTCGTCCATCCTTTCCGCCACGGGGATCATGTCCTCGGTGCGAAGTCTCGTTGCCATGATGGACTGATGTGCGTCCCTGAGGGCTGTCTCGGTGATGCCTATCTTCTTTTTTCTGGGCATTTCCCTGGGTGTCTCCTTGTCAATATCCCCCGTTTCGGGAGTTGTAATTTTCTTCTCTTTTGTTCGCGCGCTCATTTCGTCACCTCCGGAGTATCTACTCGTTCAAGCAGTGCCAGCGGCTTTCTCTCTCTTGGCATTGTCCCAGAGAATCTCCAGCTCTTCAAGGGAATAGTCCGACCATGGCCTTCCGCTCCGCTCGACGCTGTCTTCTATGAAGCGGAACCTATCCTCGAATTTTCTGTTGGCTCTCTGAAGGCTGAACTCGGCTTCAACTCTCAGATGCCTGGAGAGGTTGACCAGGGCAAAGAAAGTATCGCCGATCTCCTCTTCGATGTTATCGCTGTCGCAGGAGGCAACTGCTTCGTGCAGCTCTTTGATCTCCTCCTGGACCTTGTCCATAAGGGGCTTCAGGTCACCCTCCTCCCAGTCGAAACCGACCTTGGCGGCCCTGTCCTGGATCTGCCTGGACTTGACCAGAGCGGGAAGACTGGGGGGTATCCCCGCAAAGAGCGACGAGTCCTTCTTCCCGATCCTTCTTTCGCCCTGCTTGATCAGGTCCCAGTTCTTCCTGACGGCAGAACTGTTTTCCACTCTCTCTTCCCCGAAAACATGGGGATGTCTCCTTTTCAGCTTGTCGTTGAGGGCCTTGATGGAGTCTGCAAGATCGAACAGACCCTCCTCCATGCAGATCCGGGCCACAAATACGACCTGGAGGAGCAGGTCCCCACACTCTTCGCAGATGGACCCCGGCTCCTCCCTTTCAATGGCATCAACCAGTTCATAGGCCTCCTCCAGAATGAAGGATCTCAGGCTTTTCAGGGTCTGCTCCCTGTCCCAGGGACATCCCCCTGGCTCTCTGAGCCTTTTCATTATCGAAAGAAGTCTGTCCATCTGTTCATGGACCCCTGGACCCTTATCCATCTTCTTCCTCCCCTGTCAATATACCCATGCGGGCACAGACCATATCTGCAAGCCCGAGCAAGCCCCTGTAGCCCCCGGGGCCCGTCAGTACGCCTCCTGAGGACAGCACCCATCCCGGCCTTCCCGAGGCGAGTACTTCCAGCCTCTCAGGATCACCTCCGGCCTGGGTCTCCTTAAGGGTACAACGAACGTATTGTAACCCATTGCGGTGCCCCATGGACCTAATCTTCGCAGAGGCTATCATGAAGGATACCGACTGAGGTACAGGGCCAAAGCGTTCCCGGATCTCCTTCTCAAGGTCAAGGACCTCTGGAAGGCTGTCCACCCTCAGGAGCCTGCGGAAGATGGCGATCCTTACGCTGGACTGGGGAACGTAGGAACTGGGGAGGACCACGGGAAGGCGTAAATCCATCCTGACCCTCTGGTCCGGATCCCTCCCCGACTCGGAGGTGACTTCCTCCTCGAGCATCCTGAAGTAGGTATTGAACCCTATCCTGTCAATATGGCCATGCTGACGGGTGCCGATCAGCTGTCCTCCGCCCCTTATCTCCATATCCCTCTTCGCCAGCGCAAAACCGCCCCCGATATCGCTCAGCCCCGCAATGGCCTCGAGGCGCTCGAGGGACTCGTAGGGTATTGCCCTGTCCGCAGGGTAGAAGAAAAAGGCGAAGGCCTGTTCTTCCCGTCTGCCCACCCTGCCTCTCAGCTGGTACATCTGGGCAAGACCCAGATCCTGGGCGTTGTCTACGATAAGCGTGTTGGCCCCGGGGAGATCGAGTCCGCTCTCAATAATGGTGGTACAGACGAGAAGGTCCGTCTCCCTCCTGGAGAACTTCAACATCGCCTCTTCCAGTTTCTTCTCTTCCATGCGGCCGTGAACGATATCCACCCTCAGATCAGGAAAGCCCATCCTTATCCGGGCCGCAACGGATTCGATGGACTCGATCCTGTTATGGACGAAGAAGACCTGCCCCCCCCGCGCCCTCTCCCTCATGACAGCCTCCCTGAAAAGATCGTCCCTCCAGGGACCCACGTAGGTCATTACGGGCTGACGGCGGTAGGGAGGAGAGGATATTATCGAAATGTTGCTTATCCCTCCAAGGGCCATGTGAAGGGTTCTGGGGATCGGTGTGGCGGAGATGCTCAGAACGTCGATCGAGGGATCAAGCTTCTTCAGGCGTTCCTTGTGCAGGACACCGAAACGATGCTCTTCGTCTATGACGATCAGACCCAACCTGCGGAACCTCAGATCACCCTGGAGGAGCCGGTGGGTTCCGAAGACCACGTCTACCAGACCTCTTTCGAGGTCTTTCCTTATCTCTTCCTGTCTCTTTCTCGGCACGAAACGGGAGAGGACCTCGGCCCTCACCGGAAGACCGGTTATCCTTGCGGTGAATGACTCGAAGTGTTGAACGGCCAGAAGAGTTGTGGGAACCAGGAAGGCCGTCTGTCTTCCGCCTTCTGCTGCCTTTACGGCCGCCCGGAAGGCCACCTCGGTCTTCCCGAAGCCCACGTCGCCGACAAGGAGCCTGTCCATGGGAAGGGGGTCCTCCATGTCCTTCTTGATGGCAAGTACGGACGAGATCTGGTCACTGGTCTCTTCGAAGGGGAAGGCGCTCTCGAACTTGCCCACCAGTTCACCGTCGGGGGGAAGGGGCTCTTTCCTGCTCGTCTCTCTCGCAGAGTATAGGGCAAGGATCTGTTTTGCGGTCTCTCTTGCCTTCTCCCTGGCCCTGTTCGATGCCTTCTTCCAGGCAGTACCCCTGAGACTGTCCAGTTGCGGCAACTCACCTGAGAGGGCCGGGTAGGGAGTGATCTTGTAAAGCTGGACGAGTGGCAGGAGGAGTCTTCTGTTCTCTGCGAAGAGCAGGACCAGACAGTCCCTGTCCATGCCGCCGGAGGTCACTCTCTCGATACCCAGGCTCCTGGCAATGCCGTAATCTTCGTGGATAACGTGATCGAGCTCCCCGATTCTCTCCTCCCATTCTCTTGGAGGGATACGCCTGATCCTCCCCTCCCTGGTAACGGGGGACACCCCCACCAGGTCGCTGTCAGAGAGCAGTACTCTCCTTTCAAAACGGTCGACGAAACCCTTCGACAAGGTGCCCTTCTCGGTCCTGATCCCAAGATCCGATGCCCAGCGAGCCAGAAGATCGTTGGAGGAATAGAGCCTTATTTCAAATCCGTCTTCCTTCCAGCCTCTGATTATGGATTCAGCTGCTTCAAGTCTTCCCCTGAAGGACTGGACCTCCATTACAGGGATCCGCAGCACCGCTCCCTCCAGGGACCTGGCTATCGAACAGTTCGGATGACCGGAGAACCTCTCCAGCACTTCCTCCCACTGTGGAAGTGGGTCCAGCACCTCGTCAGCGGCCATCCTGTCCCATATCCAGCTGTATGCCTCTGCAGACCTGGCCAACCCCCGGGGTTCGAAGAGGACGACGCTGGCGCTCTTTGGCAGCATCTCGTCAAATCTTTTTCCGATGCCCCCCGCCAGCGAAAGAACCCGTGTGGGTCCGACGGGAGACCTGCTTCTCTGGCTTTCAGGGTCGAAGAGGTGGATGCTTTCGATGCGGTCGTCGAAGAATTCTATTCTGAGAGGTGAACGATAGGAAGGGTCAAAGATGTCGACGATGCTTCCCCTGCTTACGAACTGTCCCTCCTGCCAGACAAGGTCAGACCTCCTGTAACCTGAAACGTGGGCCCACTCAAGGAACCTGTCCCTATCGAGGGGAAAGCCTGCCTGAATATCTATTCCCGCAGAAGGAAGCGCAAGAGGTGCCATTACCGCAGGAGGTGTCGCAACGATACAGCCTGCAGCGGATCTCCACTGCTCGGTGGAGCTGCCTCTTTCGATCCTGTTAGCCTCATTCGAAATATGTTCCTGGGTCAGGGGGATCTCGGAAAGAACGTGGAGTTCTCTCTCCGGGAAGAGGACCTTCCAGTCCGAGACGAACTCGGACAGTCTCTGCTGGTCGGGGACTACAGCAAGATGGGGACCCTGAACGTCCCTGAGGGTCCAGCACCACGAGGACGTCCCCGCGGGCAGGTGGACCGTGGCTGAGGACCGCTGTTGCAGTATCGCTCCTATTGTTCCTGCCTTAATAGGTTGTTCATCTTCCGCAGCGATCATGGCGAAAGAAGGCTACCCCTTCTCTCCGTTCTCGTTGATCGAAGTCCCGGAAATGTCCAGGGGTTGATTGGCCTCCCGCATTGCCTCGTCCAACCCCCTGGAGATCCACGTCATGACTGCGCTGCCGGCCTTTTCACAGATAGATGGGAGCTCGGTCAGTTCTTCCTGGGAAAAGGGATCCGTAACGAAGTCCACCAGCTCTCTTTGCACTCCAGGAGAGCCTATCCCGATGCGCAGCCTCGGGAAGTCAATGGACCCGAGGTTCGCAATGACCGACACCATCCCCTTGTGCCCGCCAGCAGACCCCCTGCCCCTTAGACGGATCCGCCCGAAGGGGAGGGCAACATCATCATAAACCACAAGAAGGTCTTCCAGTCCCAGGTCGAGGGACCAGAAGACCTTCCTGACTGCGTTGCCACTAAGGTTCATGTAGGTCATCGGCTTCATGAGAAGCACTTGCTCTCCGTCAACAAGACGGGGGCCCCAGACCTGGGAGTCCATAGACAGGGAATGCTTCCCGGCGCCGATCCGTTGGCGGAGAAGGTCGAGAACATGCCAGCCGGCGTTGTGCCTTGTCCAGGCATAACGCACCCCCGGGTTGCCCAGCCCCACGACCAGTTTCAAAAAAAGCTAGACCTCCTCTTCCTTCGCCTTTCCCTTTGATACTACCTCTACCTCGGCGGTCTCTTCCTCCTCTTCCGCTCCCTCTTCGACCTCGGCCTCCACGCGGGCGTGGACTACGGTCACGATCACTTCTTCGGGAGAAAGGGTGAGGACCGCGCTCTCCGGAAGCTTGACGTCGGCAATGCGCACAGTCCCTTCGATGGGCAATGCCGTTATGTCTATGACAATGGAGTCAGGTATCTCCCTGGGGAGAACCTCCATCTCCACTTCATGGATCAGCTGTTCGAAGACGCCCCCCTGCCTGATACCCGCGCACTTTTCCCTTCCGAGTATCTCGACGGGAACATTGACCGAAACCCTGTGCCCTTTCTGGAGCTGGAGGAAATCCACGTGAAGGATATCACCGGTCAGCGGGTCTCTCTGGAGATCTCTCATAAGGCAGAGCTCCTTTTTCCCTCCGGGGGTCTCAACGTCCAGCCTGGCGGTCTCCCAACGACCTGAGTTGGCTATGGGAACAATGGTCTGGGTGTTCACACAGAAGGGCATAGATCCGGGGTATCCGGGTCCGTAGAGCACCCCGGGCACCTTGCCTTCGCCTCTGATCTTCTTGCAGTGCTGCTTCCCTGTTCCTTCTCTCATTTCGAGCCTGATCCTGGTACCCTTGTCCATAAAATTCCCTCCTCGTTGTGTATAAGAACCAGAGGTCGCAGTGATCTACCTGAAAAGGATGCTCACCGAATGATCGGAGTGGATCCTGCTGATGGCCTCTGCAAAAAGCGGTGCTATCGAAAGAACAGTTATCTTGTCGATCTTCTTTTCCTCCGACAGGGGTATGGTATTGGTCAGTACCACCTGGTGAATGGGCGACCTGCTGATCCTGTCTATGGCTGGACCCGAAAGGACGCCATGGGTCGCACAGGCGTATACCTTTTTGGCACCCCGTGCCAGAAGGGCTTCAGCGGCCTGAACCATCGTGCCTGCCGTATCTATGATGTCGTCAACGAGCACAGCTGTCTTGCCGGAAACGTCACCGATTATCTCCATAACCTCGCTGAAGTTGGCCACCTCGTGGGAGCGGCGCTTGTCAACTATTGCCAGGTCGGCGTTCAGGTGTACAGCAAATCGCCTTGCCCTGACCACACCCCCGATGTCAGGCGATATTACCACAAGCCTGTCCTGTTCCAGTTCCCTCTTGAGGGTATCCCTGAAATAGGCCGCCAGGAGCGGAATGCCTGTAAGATGGTCCACAGGGATGTCGAAAAAACCCTGGATCTGACCGGCGTGCAGATCGGCGGCCAGGACACGGTCAGCACCGGCCTTCTCGATCAGGTTGGCCACCAGTTTCGCCGTGATCGGCTCCCGGGCCTTGGTCTTGCGATCCTGCCTGGCGTATCCAAAATAGGGGGTAACTACGTTAACCCTGTAGGCGGATGCCCTGCGCATGACATCGATCATTATCAGCAGTTCCATAAGATTCTCGTTAACAGGTTCACAGGTGGGTTGGACAACGTAGACGTCAGCTCCCCTGACGCTCTCCTCCACGGAAACACCTATCTCGCCGTCAGAGAACCGGAAGAGGTTCGCTGTGGCTATCCCTACACCGAGGTTCTCGCAGATGGACCTGGTGAACTCGGGGTGGGCGCTCCCTGAAAAAATCTTAAGTTCCCTTAGTTTTGAGGCCACCTTCATTCCCCTCCCCCGTCGGGTTTCCTCTTCCTGCGAGCCCACCCTTCGATATTCTTCTGCCTTGCCCTTCCGATAGCCAGGGATTCGGCGGGGACATCCTTCGTGATGACCGAACCGGCTGCAGTACAGGACCTGTCGCCCAGCGAGACGGGCGCCACGAACATCGTATCGCTGCCGACGAAACAACCTTCCCCTATGGTGGTAGGGTTCTTCCTTTCGCCGTCATAGTTGCAGGTTATAGTGCCGGCTCCTATGTTGCTGCCCTTTCCCACCGTGGCATCCCCTATGTAGGAGAGGTGGGGAACCTTGACCCCTTCGCCGATCATGCTTTTCTTGATCTCGACGAACTTCCCTGCGAAGGCCCCTTCGCCCAGCTCCGATCCGTCCCTGACATAGGTGAACGGGCCAAGGACCGAATTGTCCCCTGCCCTGCTGTCACATATCACGACATGACCTGACAGATGGACATTCTCGCCTAAAATGCTGTTCCTGACAATAGAATAACTTCCAAGCCTGGAACGGCTGCCGATATCCGATCTGCCCCAAACCTGCACAAAGGGCTCTACCGTCACGTCATCACCGATGGACACACCCGGTCCGATCCAGACCGTCTCGGAATCTACGCATTTGAGCCCGTTCTTCATATGACGGTCCAAAATACGTCTCCTCATGATCCTCGAGACCCTGTCAAGCTGAAGGGGGTCGTTAACGCCCTCCATCTCGTCCGGGTCGGGGCAGACCATCATTCCCACTCTCTTGTCCTCTTCACAGAGGTTATGGATGACATCTGTAAGATAGAACTCTCCCTGGGAGTTTTCCCTTCCGATATTTTCAAGCTGTTCCAGAAGTGACCCGGTCCTGAAGATGTAGATCCCGCTGTTCACCCTGCCGCACTTTTTTTCGTGCTCTTTTGCATCCTTCTCCTCCACGATCCGGAATCCCTTCTCTGTATCGAGGACCCGTCCGTAACCGGTGGGATCAGAAGGTTCAAAGACAAGGAAAGTGCAGTCCTCATCAGCTTCAAGGTACCGTGAGTTCAACCTGGCAAGAGTCTCCCCTGTGATCATGGGAACGTCTCCCGGGATTATCATCACCCGTTCGAAACGGGATATCCATTTTCGGGCAGTGAAGACCGCATGGCCCGTTCCCAGCTGCTCCTGCTGGATAACCACCTCTGTGCCTGGCCAGGCGTTCTGCAGGTATTGGGAAACGGTCTCGCTACCGTGCCCCACCACCACCGCCCTCCCTGAGAAGTCGGGGGCATCCGTCGATCTCATGGGGTAGTAAAGGAGAGGTTCGTCCAGGAGTCTGAGAAGGACCTTGGGGGTTTCGCTCTTCATCCGCATACCCTTGCCCGCGGCCAGTACCAGTACCCCTGTGCCGGGTATTGACATGGCGATCCCTCCCTGAAGTAAATTCACTCTAGATTTTAACACGCCCGGAGCACCTTCCGTCCGGGAACACACAACGATCCAGGGGAAGCCAAGACTTCCCCTGGTCGGATCTGCTGGCTGGGGTGGCTGGATTCGAACCAGCGATCACGGATCCAAAGTCCGCCGCCTTGCCAGCTTGGCTACACCCCAACAGTTAAGCCCCGCAATTATAGCCTCACCAGGGGGAATGGTGTCAAGGCAGGCGGTTTTCCGGTGTATTCCATGTTGTGATATAGTACACTTCATGTAAGGACAGATTCGCAAAAACCAACATGGGAACGGGAGGTCCTGGAGTATGTGGACCATAGAGGACGGAATCGAGCGCATAAGAAACCGGGGGCTGAAGATAACATCCCAGAGGATAGCGATCCTGAAGCTCCTGAAGGGGCGGAAGGACCACCCCTCGGCGGAGAAGATCTTCCGCGAGATGAAGAAGACCTACCCCACAATCTCTTTCGCCACCATCTACAGCACTGCCCAGATCCTCCAGGATGCAGGCCTTCTCCAGATACTCACCATAGACGAACACAGGGTATTCTTTGACCCGAACCCCCACCCCCATGCCCACTTCCGCTGCGAGAAGTGCGGAGCCCTGGAGGATATTCCGCTGGATGAAGGTCTCCTCGAGAGGATAAGGAATTCCTCATCCCATGATATCGACACCGTCCAGGTCTACTGCTACGGTACATGCCGCAGCTGCGGTGAACAGGGCCCGACCACCACAAGGCCAAGGAAGAAGCCCCGCGTCCACTGAGTCATGTTCCGGATCCCTCTGGCGCTGACGATCGTCTTCTTTGCCTTGTCCATGGTCCTTGGAGTCATGATCTCCAGGGCCAAGAGTCGTCTGCCCCTTTCGGCTTTCTGGGGTTCCCTTCTGCTTTTTTTGCTATTTTCATCTTTTTCCCTGTACTCTTATGCCCCACTCTGGATCGCTATCGCACCCCTGATACCTGCAGCTATGGTCACCCTTCTGTTCAGTGTTTCCAGGAAGAACGAAAGGAACAGGTCTACGGGAGCGGAGGAGGACGATGAGAAAAGCTAGTGTCCCAGGATCACTAACGAGGACCATGGGAAGACCTCTCACCCTTCTGCTTTTCTCAGGGGCATTGCTTTTGGTGTTCCTGACCCCTCTGTTTCCCGCCTGTGCCGGGGTGCTTGACGAGGAATTCACCATTACCGTAGAACTCACACCCGGCGGGAAGATCTCCGTCAGCCGCGCTGACGGACCTGATATCATCCTGGGCAGGGTGAAGGACCTTCCCGTCAACAGCAGGTGGCCCAGCTTTACCGCCTCTGCCTGGGGGCAGGAACAGACCGTCGTTGCCAGCGCTGTTAACGCCATCCACATCCTCCTCTCCGTTGAAAAGGACAAGGGCAGGACCGTAAGCCTCCTGCCCTGGGAGACCGTAGCCCCGGCAGCCGGCCCAGGTGCGGCGGTCGTGACCGATATAAAGGCAGGCCGGGCCATTTTCGGCGCCTGGTCCCCGCCGGTGGGCAGCAGGGTGATATTCGAGCGCAAGGACGGAGAACCCTACCGTGCAGAAGGCCCCCCGCGTCGTGGAGATATCATGAAGATCCTTGCAGTACCCTCCCAATGCCCCTTCTTCGTTGAGTTGGAGAACCGCCCTGGCGGGCGAGTGACCGCATGGTACAGCGGCGGGCCGAATATCCTGGGCAGGGTGATCAGGCCCCTTGGAGGGACCGGGAGATTCGACGGGACGATCTTTCAGGATACGGGCAGAATAAGGGCGAACCACCCCGGGGTCATCGATGTCTGTACCTCTCCGGAAGGTCTGGTGGGCGGTTTCCAGATCATTCCTCTGGAACACGCCTTCTCCCGCGAGATGCTGGGAGCCTGGAAAATGACCCAGTGGATGATCGTGGGTCCTGCTGAAATAGGAGGGCCCAACCTTAAGGGATCAGGTCCTCTCTTTTCCGGAGGCCTTCTCCCCGGCCCGTCCAGGGGCGAGACACTATGGGACCTATGGTCAACTTACGGCCGCAAACCACTAGTCCTGGTCAGGCTTGATGGAGGTCCCTGGTCCAAAATGCCTGCCTTCACAGGCAGGCAGGATCACGCCCTCGAGGACGTCACTCACGTCAGGATCTACTTCCCCTTCACCGCGGAGCCGCAGGGGGCAGGTCAAGCCCGCTCCCCCGCGGCGAGATGAAACCCCTCTACTCGACGGTAACGCTCTTGGCGAGGTTGCGGGGCTGATCAATCTCTCTCCCCTTCAACAGGGCAATGTGGAAAGCCAGAAACTGCAAGGGGACCACCGAAAGGAAAGGGGTGAACTCCTCGTCTGTCCAGGGTATCTCTATCACCGATTCCACGTGTTGGGGAATGATCGTGTCCCCCTCTGTACAGACGGCAATAAGGGGAGCATTCCTGGCCTTGGCCTCCTGAATATTGGACAGGGTCTTCTCGTAAAGACCATCCCTTGGGATCACCGCCAGGACGGGCAGATCAGGCTCCAGCAGTGCAATGGGGCCGTGCTTCATCTCCCCTGCGGCGTAGGCCTCGGCGTGAATGTAGGATATCTCTTTTAACTTGAGGGCCCCCTCCAGGGCTATGGGGAAGGATATCCCCCTGCCGATGAAGAGGAAGTTGCTCTTGGATGCATACCTTTTAGCCAGTTCCATTACCTCGTTCTCCCTTTCAAGGAGCAGTTCCACCTTGTAGGGAATATGGATCAGCTCGCTAATAAGTCTCTCCTCCTCGTCGGAGGGTAGGGTTCCTCTCAGCCTGCCGAGCTGGAGGGCCACCAGGAAGGGCGCCGCCATCTGCCCCGTAAAGGGCTTGGTGGCAGCCACGCCTATCTCCGGACCGGCCTTCAGGAGCATTACGCTGTGGACCTCCCTGGCCAATGTTGAGCCTCTCACGTTGGTGATGGCAAGGCAGTGCGCTCCGTCGGCCCTGGCCTTGCGCTGGGCCGCAAGGGTATCCGCCGTCTCGCCGGACTGGGAGACGAAAACAGCAAGCGTGGAAGGGTCGCACTTGATGTGTCGGTACCGGTACTCCGAGGCTACGTCAACTTTGATCTCCAGGTCGGTCCACTTCTCCAGGACCCTTTCCGCGACCAGGGCCGAGTAGTACGAGGTTCCGCAGGCCACCAAATGGACCTTATCCCACTTCGAGGCCATCTCCGCATCCCAGCCCAGTTCCTGGTCAACGGCGGTCCTTCCGTCGGCGATCCTCCCCTTCAGGGTGGATCGGAGTACCATGCCCTGCTCATGGATCTCCTTGAGCATGAAGTGTGAGAACCCCGACTTCTCCGTCATGGAAACGTCCCAATCCACGGTGAAGACTGTCTTCTCGACAGGGCAGCCGTTCTCGTCCCATACCCTAATGCCACCAAGGGATATCTCGGCTATGTCACCCTCCTCGAGGTACTGGATCTTCCTCGTGTAAGGAAGAAATGCCGGGACGTCCGAAGCGCAGAACGATTCTCCGTCGCCGGACCCCAAGACAAGGGGAGAACCTTTCCTTACGCAGTAGATCCTGTCAGGAAGATCCTGCTGTATCACCACAAGGGCAAAGGATCCTCTCAACCTCCCCTGCAGGTTGACGAGCGTCTCAAGGATGTCCCCCGTCTGGGAGAATGATGTGGCGATAAGATGGACGACCACTTCAGTGTCCGTCTCGGAGAGGAACTCCACCCCTTCCCGTTCGAGTTCCTCCTTAAGCTCCATGTAGTTCTCTACGATCCCGTTATGGACAATGGCGAACTTGCCGCTTCCATCCCTGTGGGGATGGGCATTCACCTGGGTCACGCCGCCATGGGTCGCCCATCGGGTGTGTCCGATACCCTGGGTGGAGCAGGGGGATATCTCCTCGAGCATCCTCTCCAGGTCTGCAACCTTTCCGACCTCCTTGAGGATGATCAGGCCATCGCCGGTCCTCAGTGCCAGACCGGCCGAGTCGTAACCGCGATATTCAAGCCTCTTGAGTCCATCGATCAGGACATCGGAGGCATTTCTTCTGCCGACATAACCTACTATCCCACACATTTTTGTATGGGCACCGCCTTTCTGATCTGGAAGAGAACGGATGCCGTCCCTTTTGTCCCG
>Ga0116152_10003547_pt1 | contig 12507 bp, 14 predicted proteins | sample AD_UKC119_MetaG_FD_89894 | JGI IMG/M metagenome (GOLD analysis project Ga0116152, IMG submission 89894) | Active sludge microbial communities of municipal wastewater-treating anaerobic digesters from Hong Kong - AD_UKC119_MetaG | ecosystem: Engineered > Bioreactor > Anaerobic > Digestate...
CATCGCAGCTTTATCTTTTGTATGCCCTCCGCCACTGCCTCGGCAGAACGTGATGCTATCTTCACCAAATACCGTTTCCTGGAGTAACGTTCGTCCAGGCAAAGCAGCGCTTCCGACGTCTCTAGCTTCCCTATTTGACCAGAACTTCGCCTGTCGGGAATTGCCGAGCGCAATCTTCAATTCACGCATTTTCTACCTCCTCGCAGTTTTCGTTAAAATAGCGCAAGTGGTAATCCTTCCACTTGGCGCGTTTGATTTCAGCCTCCATGCCAGCTGAAATGTTGCTGCCGAACACCCAGACCTCGGCACACTTGCTCATAAGAGCGTTGCCAAAGAACAATCCAAGCTGACGCTCCTTGGGATCGGCGTCATGCAGGAACTGCGGAAACAGCAGATGCGGGGCAATGGGAATGTAGCCCTGATCCACGGCATAACGGCTGTACCGCTGCGCCGCCGCAACATTACCGTCCACATCCCCGGCATAGGGAGAGCAGATGTACACGATGGGACGAAAGGCTCGGAGCGCCTTTTCCTCCGTTTCAATGGCAGAGAGAGCGGCATGAGCCGTTGGGTCGTAGTAACCCTCGCTGTTGAATTTGTTTATACTCATATGGCTATTCCTTCCGTTTTGAGCTTGTACCATTCCAGATGCCGCTTGCGTTGTTCGTAATCCTGCACCGACACAAGCAGCCCAATATCAACCTTTTGCAGTGTGTCGAGCATTTTAATTTGGCTGTCCGAAAGGTACGGACGGATGCTTTTGCCTTTTTCGATGCCGCTTACAAGTCTGAACTGCTTTGCCGTCATGCCCAACACGATGCGGTTGAGCATATCGCACTCGTTGCTGAAATGGTAAGGCTTGGGGTGGTCGTGGAGCAGCTTAATGTTGGCGGTAAGGAGCGGGAATTCCTGCCGTGCTGAGACGAGCGTCCTGATGAAGCTCTCCATCTCATTGAAACGACGGATGTACAGTTCCTTAAACTCCGCAGCCTTTCTGCCGCGATACCCCATTGCGAGGAAAACAAAGCCATCGCGTGTCATACAATAAGCGGGCTGTTTTTTGCCCTGCACGTTGCGGTAGCTGGACTCCTCAAAGTTTAGGAGTCGGAATGTATCCGAACAGTCCAGCTCTCGTATGTCCTTCAGAACATTGTCATGTCGTTTTTCAAATGCCTGCGCCACAAACAGGCTATCAACTCTCGCGGTATCATGGGCATCGGCGAAGATGCCATATTCGTCCTATGGAATCAATTCTTTCATACAGCGCAGCCTCCGTTTCTGATATTTCCACAGTCGATTTTTGCGTTCGAATCTTGGAAAGACAGAATGCGTTTATTCTCCTTCATGACGCACCTCTATAATTCTGCCGAGCAGATCGTCTACGAAGAGTTCGCACTCCTCCGGGATAAGTTCATGAACGTCTTCAATATCGAAGCTGTCGAACAGATCCCGGATCACTACGGTGTAGCCCATATCGGCGAAAGTCTCCACCAGAAGCGCGACGGCATCGAAGTTGATATTACCGATGAGCATCATTTTTTCGGTGCAGTCCGCACAGGTCACCTCCGTGTCATACGGGTCTTGTGCTTTTGCGAGAATGAGTTCCCGCAGGTCGATCTGAACCTCCTTGCCGCAGTCGACGCAGCGAGTGTAGGTGTTTTCGGCTGTGACGGGGCCGCATACGACCGTACCGTCCTTCAGCTTGTTCTTGGTGTAAATCATGTTCTCTTCCTCCGTACATTTGGGATGAACGAAAAGAATCCGTCCTCACCTTGTACAGGACAGGCAAGGACGGAAACCGTACCGCTTTTAATCTTTTTTATAGAAATCGCATTCATAGCCGTCGGCTCGGAGGATGAGTCCCAACGCCCAGGGCGGTGTTTTGCCCATCTGTTCGCAGACCGCTTCAAGGGATATAGCACAGTCAGCTTCGATGATGACTTCATCGTGGACATGAGCGACAATGTCGCAACAGGAGAGGGTTTTCATGGCGTAGCAGAGAATATCGCGGGCGGTTGCTTGGACGATGTTTTCCACCAGCTTTGGGCCGTAAGTTTCAAGCCGCTCCCACTTCTTCGTGCCGCCAGTGCCTTCATAGGTGATGGACTCACCGCCGAAACGGTTCTCTCCGATGCGCGGCTTTACATAGGCAAGCCGTCTTCCGGACGGGAGCGTGATAAAGAGAAAACCGCTCTCATACGAAAAGCTGACACCAGATGTGGATGCAGTGGTCTTGTCCTTGATAGCCGTTTTTGCCGCACGGTCGGCAGCCCACCAGAACTTGACGATATTAGGGTTTGCTGCCCGCCACGAATCCACAATTGGCTGCAATTCGCTTCCCTCCAACCCCATATCAAGCGCGCCCATAGCCTTTAGCGCACCGACAGAGCCGCCGTAACCGCAGGCAAGTTCCGCGATTTTTCCTTTCTGCCGCAGTTCTCCGTTAACGCCATGCTTGACCACGGGGACGCGGAACATCTGCGAGGCGGTGGCGCAGTAGATGTCCTCTCCGTTTGCGAATGCGTCCGATTTCCATGTCTCCCGGGCAAACCATGAGATGACTCTCGCCTCGATCGCCGAGAAGTCCGCCACGATAAACTTTCTGCCGCGCTGCGGAACAAACGCCGTGCGGATCAGCTGAGAGAGTGTGTCCGGGATATCTTCATATAGCATTTCCAGAGCGTCGTAATCACTGCAGCGTGCAAGCGCCCGGGCTTCGGACAAATCCGGGATATGGTTCTGGGGTAGATTTTGCAGCTGCACCAACCTCCCGGCAAACCGACCTGTTCTTGAAGCGCCATAGAACATAAACATTCCTCGCACACGGCTGTCAGTGCAGACGGCGTTCTCCATCGCCGTGTATTTCTTTACCGATGATTTCGCAAGCTGCTGCCGCAGTTCCTGTACCGGCACAAGTTCCGCCGGGGCGGTCTTCAGCCTTGCGGATACTTCCTTTTTGCCGAGGGAGTCTATCTCCATGCCGTTATCCGCAAGCCAACCTTTGACCTGTGCCACGCTGTTGGGATTTTCAAGGGCGGTCAGCCGCCGCATTACCTCGGTCAACCGCTTCCCGGATTTCACATCCAACGCGAGGCAGGCTTTCACGAACGGCATATCCACACCAATACCCCGGTCGTTAATCCTTTGGTCGAGGGCATATTCGTCCCATACTGCCGCCGGCACCGGAAACTTTGCGAGTTTCTGCTGTATCTGCATCTCGACTTCCACATCGCGCAGATTATATGATTTGAACAGCGCCCACTTATCCGGGGCGTCGGAGGGCAGATTTCTCGTTCTGCCGCCGTTGACCTTCGTCGGAGCGCAGGGTTGACAGAAATATTTGATGAGTTCCTTGCCCTCGGTCAGCTTTTTCTTCTCAAGACCGATTATTTCACCGACTCCGGCAAGGGAGAGAGGGAGTCCGAGATACGCCGCCCAGGTCATAGAACAGCGCCATGCGGTTGGGTTCAGAAAACGGGCGCATTCTTTGGACAGCGGGTAATTATCATGGAATGGGTCAAGGCTGACGCCGAGGTCTGTAAGGTAGCGTGACAGGCACACCCGTTCAAAATTACAGTTATGCGCCCATTTAGGGACGGAATCATCCGTGAGCGCATCAAGAACATCCTGTGGGATGCTTTCGCCCTGCAACAGGTCGACCACCTGTACCTCGCCGCCATCTACGCTGTATCCGAACAGGATGATCTGAAAGTCCGGAGACTCGGCATACTTGTACACGCCGCATTTTTGCAGGCTCACGCTGCTGTAGGTTTCGATATCGCAGGACAGATGATTTATTCTACCCATGAAAATGTCCTCCCTGTTTTAATGCAGGATATAGCAGATATTGAAACGCCATAAGAGGTTGCCAATTCTTGCAGTGTGTAACCGCACCACAATCCGAACTTGATTTCTTCAGCATCTGACAATGACAGCTTTCTCCACTTTTTCCCTTGACGATATACATCAAGAATATTTTCCGTGCGACTGTCATATCGCAAATTTGATAATTCGTTGTTCATTTTTATTTTCCCTCCATAAGAAAGCGGCGGAGAAAGACTGTCTCCCTCCGCCGCCCGTTCAGATTACTGCTTGTCTTCGGCTTTCTTGCGCTTTTTCTCCCTATGGTCTTCAATGGCATACTTCACGATGATAACGATGTTGCTAATGAAGTATCCGACAACGGAGCCGAAACACACGGAGAGCATAATTGACTGGATTTCCGTCATAATGTACGCCCTCCCTTAACCGAGAAAGTCTTCGTCGGCTTCGGTCTGAAAACCGTCGTTGAAATCGTCCTCTGCCTTTGCCTTGCCGCCGAGAGACTCGCCATCCTTGATTTTTTGGATGTTCTGCAAACCGCAGGCAACGCCCTTGTTGCCGTTGCTGTTGAAGGCGTAAAAGCTGAGAGACACACGGGCATACACGCCGGAATAGATTTCCGAGGTGTCGAAGATGGGCTGGCAGTGGACATCCACGACGCCGGGAGCATTATTGCTGTTGGCGTTTACGAACCAGCAGCCCTTGTAGGCTTCATCATCAGGACGCTCAACATCCCCATCTCTAAGAGGGGTTTTCAGCGTGGAGAGCGGAGGCACGGTCTTGCCGTTGCCCTTCAGCTTGCCCTGACCTTCCTCGTAGGCCGCCTGAATCGCGGCTTTGATTTTGCTGACGGTGACGGTATCGGACTTGGGGATGATAACGGAGGTGGAGAACTTGGGCGCGCCGCCGTTGATGGACTTGGCCTGCCAGATATTCGCATAGGAAAGACGGGAAAGGCCGGTGATAACTCTGGTGGGATTTACGGAATTTGTCATGATAAAAATCTCCTTAATTTTCAATAGGGTCGGCGAAGTCATCCGCCGCCGTGTTCAGTTCGTTACGCTTGTCCGATGCCGGAACAAGCACGGGTTTGCCTTCGGGCTTGCAGGTCAGCCCTCCGAGAAGGTCGTCAAACTTCTTTCTGCCGAGAAGCGTCGTCATTGCGGTGATACCGAGCAGCTTGTGTTCATAGGGGTCGTACCCGGCTTCTGTGACTGCTTTCGCCGCGGTCTGTTCATCTGTGTACTTGCGGTTGCTCCTGCCCGCGACTATTTTCCAACCGTCAAATTTCGTGCCGGAGAGCGCCTTTGTGAGGGCGTAGTCTTTGATGTCCGATGCCCAGGAAACCAATTCATCGACCTTGCCGAGGATATCGGCTATCTCGCATATCTGCAGCAGCGCCGGGTCGGCGAAGTCGTATACGGCAAGCGCCATGTTCGCTTCGGCTCTGGCTCTGCATTCGGCTTTCGCCTTGCAGAACCGGCAGTGTTCTCCGGCTTGATAGCCGCCCCTGCCGTCCCACGCGAGTTTTGCCGCCGGGACGAGTACGGTTTCCGCCCATTCGGTGAGAGCCGCAGCCGTTGTTTCCCAGGTCTGCACATTGCCGAGCCTCGGCTGATAGATGCTCATCCGCACAGTATCGAACCGATAAAGAAAGTCGAACATCTGCATGGCTCCGAGGGCGTAGATGCGAAGTTGGTCATTTTCTTCGGCATCGACCTTAACTCCGCACCCGCTTTTTAGGTCGATAATGTGCAGGATACCGTCCGAAACGATGAGCGCGTCGCAGGTGCCGAAGCACTCCGGGGCATACTGAGAACAGTCCACACGCTGCTCGACATAGACCGCCGGGTCTTTGAGTCCTTCTGTTTGCTCCAACACGAAGTTGGTATAATCGGATGTGTATTCATCCATCTCCGTATCGTCGCAAACTGGAGCATTTTTGGCTCGTCCGAGCCGGTGATTGAGTTTTTCCTCCGCTACGCTGTGAGCGAGAGTGCCGTCCGCTGCGAAACTTGACTCAGTGTCCGCAAGGAACTCCGTGAGTCGTGCCGATGGCGGGCAGGCGATCCATCTGTGGCTTGCCGAAGGAGAGAGGAGGGCATGGCTCATAACAGCGCCCTCGCTTCCGTCATGAGTTCTTCATAGAACTCGCTTTCGACTTCCGACAGTTTTTCACAGCCGTGGCTTTGGAGCAGTTTCTTTACCTCCGCCGTTTTGCCGCTGCGGGAAATCTCCGCCAGCAGAGCGCGGACTTCGGCAAGCTCCGGGGTCTTCTTCTGAGGTGCTTTGGGGACGGGTGCGGTCACATCGTCAGCCTTAAGTGCGGTACTCAGTTTTGCCACGCTGTCTGCCAACGAGGTCAGTTCCGAGATTGCGCGCGCCAGGGTTTCAGCAATGCCGATCAGCTCGTTCCCGATTTCGGTGATTGTCATACGGTTTACCTCCGTTTCCTATTTGTGAGAGGTCTTGTCCCTCTCCACCTCGTACAGGACAGGCAGAGAGGGAAACCGTACCGAAACGGAAGAATTATTCTAAAAAGTTTTTGAGCGCGGGATTTTCACGGAGCGTCTGCGCCAGTTTCTTGACCCGCTTGCGGATAGCGCCCTCGCTCAAGCCGCACTCCTCGGCAATACGCGCCTTTGTTTTTTCGCTGAGAAGCTCGTCCCACAGATGGCTCTCCTCCGGGGTGAGGGTGTCAAGAGCAATAAGTATGGCGGCATAGGATTCCTTTTTAATAAGGATGTCAATAGCACTGTCCGCGTCATCCTCAATATCGAAGCCGCTCTCTTCGCCGTCTTCAGTGCGGGGCATAGGCTTGTCTATTTCAAGGTAACCACGCTTGGCGGCTCTCTCTGCCCAACGTTCCTGGCTTTTGAGGTCGGCTTTGTTCGCTTTGTGTGCGACTTCGCCCATTGCGTTCCGGGGCAGACGAATCGCCAATTCATGGTCTGGGCTGTAGTACCACCGCTGCTTGTACGGGTTGTCCGCCGTGGGTGTTTCAGCCGGGGCGAAGCACTCCTTCCGAGTGCATTCGGCCGATTCGCCGCTGGGGAGCATACGGTAATAATGGATGTAGCGGAATTTCTGGTAGTCTTTCATGGTGTTTCCTCCTGTGATTTGCCGCCGAGGGTTGACGGTGGAAGAAACATAAGAAGGGTCTGCATCCGCTGGACACAGACCCCGTTTCGCCAAAATGAGCGCACGAAACTAAGGTGGTGGCACATCGGAGCTCCGGCGGCGGTCGTTATCACCGCTCCCGAAACCTCTATATAACCTCCACCGTCTCATGGCCACTCGACGATGTGATTTGTATTTGAGCGTCTGGCGCTCAGATGAAAATGCAAGTACTGCGTTCTCATCTCAACGCCGGAAGACTACATCTTTTGCTGTACTAATTGTAAAGGATGTGGTATGATATATTCTAATATTGAATATACATATTGATTAGGTATATTTATCGCAGAAAGGGTTATGAATTATGCCGAACTACGATACAAGTATTCTGATCCAGAATATCCGAACTCTCATGCAGGACAAAGGCATTACCCAAGAGAAACTCGCAGATATATTGGGGATGTCGCAGTCCAATGTCAGCAAGGCACTTAGTGAGAATGACAAGAAGAGTTTCACTTTGGATCAAGTTGTGGGTATTGCTAAGCACTTCGGTGTATCGGTTGATATGCTTGTTGGGAATCAACGAACTGCTGTGATTTCAAAAAGTCCTCGTGCAATCGCATCGTTTTTGGCGGACATTATTGCGAGTCACGATGCAAAGTACGCTACGGTCGAAATAGAAGAGGATGTATTTGAAGTTGACTATGACCCATACCCGCATACTAAAAATGGGAAAATGACAATTTCGTACCCTGCGATCTATCTACCGAGCTATTGGTCGTTGTCCGACTATAGCGGAGATGATGGCGAGGCTTATGCCGAAGCTTCACAATGCGGCAACGATACTCGTATGCAGGCGGTGAACGATTTCCTTAAACAGTTCAAGGAAATTTTCACCATTTACGATCATGATGGGCTATCTGAAGATACCTACAAGACCGTGGTTGCGGATCTTCTCAGCCACCTGCGAGAATGACACTCCCAGAAACGAACATTGGTGTATGACTGCAGCCCGCTCTGTCTTTAAAGGTCATGAATCTGCATCCATAAACATCAAGTCACTGAAAACATCAGCGTAGTAGGAGGAATTGAGATCATCAAAGCAAGTAGCGTCAAACTTGGCAAAGACACCACCGACAGTCTCTTTTCCGTATGCTTCAGCCACAGATGCAGCGAGATTCTCAATGTTGATTTCCCAGTCTAAGTTCGTCATTTTTTAAGCCTCCAAAGAGAATTATTAGTGCGACCCGAAGGTCTGTCTATATTGTATTTGAAAGGCTTTCCCGATTAAATAAGCCCAGTATGGAGCGGGTATGGGCAGAATATGGGCGGGATATGGAACACGAGAAAAATAAAAAAATAAGCCCCCTGCCGTAAAAGCAGGAGGCTCATGGTTGCCCGAATCAGTCTATAAACAGTTCCGGCATATTGAATTTTATCTCGTTTGAATCTATTTCGACGCTTGCGTTGCCACAGGTCCACACGCTCTTTTTTACACGGATTTCTCCGTCCACAACGGCTATGTATTTTGCCCGGTTGCGCGGCTGCTCAATGAAGGTGGCGGAGTCGCGGGTGAATCCGACGCGCTGCAGGAATATGGTCAGATCGTTTGTCGTACCGTATTCCACAAACTCATACCAGTCGTTACCAAAATGATCGACATTGTGAAACGCCTTGTACTCAAGGGAAAACTTGCGGAAGTAGTTTGATATGCTGAACAGAAGCACATTTTCAATCACGCCGAGTGTTTCAGCGATTATATAATTGTTGTGGTCTCTCGATCCGTCATACCGCTTTGCGATTTGAAGATTTCCGACCCATACGCCCGTGTCGGGATGATCGTGTTTGAAGCCGATAGCGCAGTTGATAATCGAATTGAGTCCGTTGCCGCGAATCCAGCGTAACAGGATAACAGCATACCACTTCAAAACATTGGGGGATTTTCCGATAGTATCAGATTCGTATTTATCCCATTTGAAAACACGACTGAGCATCACCAGGAAGCTGACAAGCTCGTTAAAATCCACATCGTCATTTTCACCCTTCAGTTCCGGGTATTTTGCGCCATGTTTGATGACCTCGGAGAGTGTAAATGCCTGATCGTATGAAAGAGTAATGTCGTTGCTTGTTTTTTCCGGCGGGAAGTTCCTTATAATTGCGGACCTCTGTCCCGGAGTAACATACTCCTCAAACATCTCAGTGAGCGGAGAATCGACGCCGGAAGCATAATCGTTCATTATGATGAGAGCGATTTTGCGGAGAGCATCAAAATCCCGATCGGTCGCTTCCGCATGACAGATAGTCATCTCAATATCACCGCCGACCAGATCTTTTACGAGCGCAGGATAGTGAGATTTGTTTTCGTCAAGGTCAATAGAGAGTTTCTGCTCCGGCACATCATTGTTGAGAAGCCGCTCGTACTGCTTTTCCGTAAGGCTTGAATCCACACGGAGAAGAAACACATTGCCGAAAAGATTGTATTTTATTCTTCCGACACGGCCTACAAGGTTTCGAAACTCGACCTCATCCATATTAGAGGTTCCATTCCGGTAGCTTGTAATGAACAGATTGTCGGCGGGCAGATTGACGCCCTCAACGAGAGTGCTTGTACAGAAAATGGTACGAAGGTCACCGTCCTCAAAGCTCTGTTCGATTCGCAGACGTATATTTGCGGGCAGATACCCCACATGATAAGCAACGCCTTTTTCAATAAGCTCTGCAAGGTAGCATTCTTTATGGACATCACTTATGATGTCATTTGCCAGTTTTGTAAGATTTGGGTTGTTCAGCGGCTGTAGGCTCTTTGCATATTCCATCGCAAAATCAACAACCTTCTGCCGTGCGTTGCAGTATACAACATTCTGCTTGCTCCTGCCGACCCTGTGGATGATTTTCGCCAGCGACATATCCGTCGGAACGCGGTAAACATACTCAAGACTCTTTTTATGCTCATTATGGATGCATACTCTGTTATTTGGAAGATCCATAAAGAATTTGAACTGGCTGACAGGCATAAAACGCATGCACAAGAAAGACCGTCAAGAGAATTGGCGGTCTTTCTATATCCCTTCCGGTAACAAAAACACAAGTGAAGGAAATCGGAAGAATCATTGCAAAACTTCAACAGAACGGGATCGAATAGTCCAAACAGCCAAGTGCCGGAAATGAAATGACTCGGACGAGTATGCGCGAGGCAGTTGCCTCTTCTTTTGAGAGTCCACAGTGCGTTTGGTGAGATATTCACCTGCGATAACAGCATCACGCTCATTACAGATGTAAATTTAGCATGAGATGGTCGACCTTTGCATTCTCATATTCGAACTGGTGCCTTTCGGAAGAATAGATTGCCTTCGCCTTATGCACGATCCTGTGGTGATCGGGACAGAGAACTACAATATTCTTTGGACTGTTATTCATAGAATGCGTGAAATAATCGATATGGTGCGCCTCGGATACATCCACGCCATACATCACAGTCGCAGTCGCACCGCATATCTGGCAGCGGTAATGATAGAGTTCCTTCAGAGAATCCAGTATGCGGCGGTCTAAGATGCGCGTATTCATGGTCGCTGTCCGCCGTTCTATCCGCGCATTCGTGTCATGGAAATTCAAGACTTGCTCTATTTCGCTTTCGGAATAGTCTGTTATGATCTGTCTGTCGGATGCTGAAACGGTCTGCGCTATGAAGGGTTCGTCGTTATCGGCAAGGAGCGTGTTTATGACAGCCGTAAGCTCCTCAAAGCTGAAATGGCTCAGTTCATCATGCAATCGGATCACCCCGACCTTTGGCTCCCTGTTGTGCCATCCCTTTCGAGTACCGCCCATGAACACATCGAATTCATCACGCCGCAGCTTCATGTAATTATTGCTTTTACCGAAGCGTGTGGACACGCTTTCAAAAACGCTGGTATAGGTTTCGCATCCGAGCGCATGAACCGCATCCATATTGAATTTGGAGAGATAATAAGCAATTATTGATACTTTTCGGTTTGCATCCGTTAACATGATGGTACCTCGTTATTCTTACGTTATCGTATCTTTAGGAGACGATGCTGTTCTTATGTTATCGTATCTTTAGGAGACGATGGCGTCGTCGGGGACTGCAAGAACTTTCTTCTGATACCCCTCGCCAGTTTATCGTCAGTATCATTCTATCGCGCATTCTGTGCCTCCGCTGTTCTTTCGCCGCTTCTCATTTCGACAGATAATGGCATTGCGCAAGATATAGCCCGTTCGCATAATCTACGGCTGAAGTCCCCCCATCACCGCGTTCTATGTGAAAACATTATATCATTGCCATGCAGTGTTTACAACAAAAAATCATGCCGCACCTACCACCAAGTAAATAATTATTTCGTCAATGTGTTTATCTTCAATTTGCGATTGCTTCTCCCCTCGGGAAAGCCGCAAGAAACAAATCGATAGACGGCTGGATACGCGTAAATGTCCACTTGCCTTGCCGCTGTTACCAATCCGCGCAGCCGCTGCCTGTTTAAAGCATCGTCAAGATGCTCACGTATCGTGTAATTCCCGTGCGTCCGCATACAAGGCAAAGCGGAAGGGCAACGCCGGCGAGGTGAACAGTTACGCTTTAGAAGGCAGCAATGAAGCAATCATTCCGGAGGAGATGTTTCATCGCGTTCAAGAAGAGTGCAGCCGCCGGAGCAATATCGAGGTTAACATAGGGAATGGTGATACTTCTGCTTTGTGTATTGACTGAACAAAAGAGGCATGGACATTCCTTTTGCTTACATAGATTCAACGATTCCCCCATGAGTTTAACGATTCCCCACAAGTTTAACGATTACCCACAAGTTTAACGATTACCTCAATAATTCAACGATTACCCATAGGTTTAACGATTGCTTTGGAGAACGGAGGTGGCTTTGCGGCTTAGAAGGGGCAAAGATAGCCTGAATTGAACCTCGTGACGAAGGCGCAAATGCGGAAAAAGCCCAGTATTTCTGGACTTTTTTGCACAAAAAAGGACGCTAACTTTCTATCAAAATTAGCGTCCAGCTATGACGAGTTGGGGCTAAACCTCGTAAACCATTTTATTTTTCATTGATAGGGGTATGCAAGGGTATTCAAATCCTCGAAAGTGCTGATTATGCAAGCGTTTTCTAAGTTCACAATTTCCTACTATCATTTCCTGTAGTAGCCGTGGTATACTGTGCTTATCTGACGGTAGTTGGGCTATTTTGCGAATATTTCCGCTGTCCGATGCAGGAATTGCTCCCTATCGGCACCGTAACGCCGGAGGTCGAAAATACTGGTCACAGGAGTATCTCCCACCGAGCGGTGGCTCAAGATATCCTCGACCATATGAGGAATACAACCGCAGCGTTCAGCATCACGCCAAAATGCGGCGTTCCTTCTGCGGCAAAACTGCATCGTTTCTTTTTCCAGAAGAGCTTCCATCGAAAACTTTCTCCCCGTATCTTCTCGTCGGAGAATACTCAGATAGACCTCAATCCAGCAGATTCCGATGTCTTCTCGATGACAATAGTACTTCAGTTTGCTTTCCGGCAAACCCGTAGCCGTGGTGAGCACGGATAATGGCGCACC
>Ga0116152_10003550_pt1 | contig 12505 bp, 11 predicted proteins | sample AD_UKC119_MetaG_FD_89894 | JGI IMG/M metagenome (GOLD analysis project Ga0116152, IMG submission 89894) | Active sludge microbial communities of municipal wastewater-treating anaerobic digesters from Hong Kong - AD_UKC119_MetaG | ecosystem: Engineered > Bioreactor > Anaerobic > Digestate...
CCGAAGCTGGTTGGCAAGAGTTTGAAAGATCTGAAGGACAAGTCTGGCAAAGCGCTCGGTGAGGCAATGTACAAGGACGCGAAAGAAGGCGAAATAGTCGAAGTGACTTACATGTGGCCGCGTCCGGGCGAAGAAAAACCTTCCGAGAAAGTAGCGTATGTTGAAAAAGTAGGCGATCAAATCTGCGCTGTGGGTTATTACAAGCCCTAAGGCTGCGATTGATGGTCTAGCGTTAATCCCGCTTAAGCCGAGCCCCGTAAGGGGTTTGGCATTGCTCATCCCGCCCCAGACGTGCGAATGGCGAAGTATTGCCGATCTGTATTTCTTCCTGGCTTCTTCCATCGGCTCGCCGTCTGTCTGCTAATCTTGTTTATACTGCCCCGGTTTTCTCAAATCCCCCGCACACTCTCAGGAGGATCCGGTGATTTATTCCCTTGGCGACCGCAGGGTCGAATTTCATGGCGAGGATTGGTTCATCGCCGACAATGCGACCGTGATTGGCTCGGTTGTCCTTAAGCACAATGCCAGTATCTGGTTCAATGCGGTGGTGCGCGGTGATAATGACATCATTACCATCGGCGAGAATTCCAATGTCCAGGATGGATCGATTCTTCACACCGATCCAGGCATTCTATTGACGATTGGCCGCGATGTCGTCGTCGGTCATCTAGCGATGTTGCACGGCTGCATCATCGGCGACAACAGCCTGATTGGCATCAAGAGCCTCATCATGAACCGGGCGGTGATTGGCAAAAATTGCCTGATCGGCGCCAACAGCTTGATTCCCGAAGGCAAAATTATTCCGGATAACTCGCTGGTCATGGGTTCGCCGGGCAAGGTGGTGCGCACCTTGACCGGGCAGGAAATCGAAGGCATACGCTTGTCGGCAGGGCGTTACGTCGAGAATTTCAAACGCTTCAAGCGCGATTTGCGCCGGCAGGACTGAGCCAGTGGCGACGCTCGAAGACCGGCTGGAGCTGACTATCCAGGAAGTTGGCACCACGATCCTGGGTAAGGAACCGGCGATCCGGTTGGCGTTGGCCTGCCTGCTGGCGCGTGGCCACCTGCTGATCGAAGACCTGCCTGGTATGGGTAAAACAACCTTGGCTCATGCTTTGGCGCATTGCTTGGGCTTGCAATACCAACGCATCCAGTTCACCAGCGACCTGCTGCCAGCGGATATTCTCGGTGCGGCAGTGTACGAACGCCAGCGCGAAACCTTTGTGTTTCATCCCGGGCCAATCTTTGCGCAACTGATTCTGGCCGATGAGATCAACCGCGCCACGCCCAAGACGCAAAGCGCTCTTCTGGAGGCGATGGAGGAGGGTCAAGTGACTATCGAAGGCGAAAGCCGCGAGCTGCCAAAGCCGTTTTTCGTGATCGCCACACAGAATCCGGCTTACCAAATTGGGACATTTCCCTTGCCGGAATCGCAACTTGACCGGTTTCTCATGCGCATTGAACTCGGCTATCCCGATGCCCAGGCCGAGCGGATGTTGCTGGAAGGCGAGGACCGCCGCGAAGTGCTGGCGCGCTTGCCAGTGAGCATGACCGCGGCACAATTACATGAGGCGCAAGTCAAAGTGGCGAGCGTTCACGCGGCCCCGCCGCTGCTGGATTACGTGCAGGCATTGCTGGCGTTTTCCCGCCAGTCCAATCGCTTCCGGGGCGGGTTGTCGCCCCGGGCCGGATTGGGACTGCTGCGGGCGGCACGGGCTTGGGCGCTGCTGCATCGGCGTGGCCATGCTCTTCCGGAGGATGTGCAGACGGTGTTGCCTGCGGTCGTTGGCCATCGCCTGCACCCCGGCGATGATAATTTGGAGCAGTCATCCACCGCGCTGGTTAAGCAGTTGCTCGAAGCGGTGGCTCTGCCGGCTTGAGTTTGCTGTCATGTTTACAGCGTTGCGGCAACGCTTCGAGGCTTGGGTCACCCGTGGTCAGCGGCCAGCGCGCGATCCGGTGCGGCTAGAGCGCCGCCGCATCTATATCCTCCCGACGCGCTATGGCTATGCCTTTGCTGCGTTGTTGTTCGTGCTGTTCCTCTGGTCGATCAACTATAGCAATAGCATGGGCTTCGCTTTCACGTTTCTGCTGGTTGCTATAGCCCATAACAGTATGTGGCAGGCGCATGATACGTTGCTAGGGCTGATCATCCATCCGGCTGATGTGGAGCCTGCCTTTGTTGGGCAGGACGCCCGATTGTGTTTTCGCCTGGAAAATCCCGGTCCGGAACCCCGTTATGGCATCGCCCTGCAATGGCGCGATCAGCCACCCAGCTATGTCGATGTGCCGCCTTCAGGGGCGGCGGCCGCAACGCTGACAATTCCAGCCACGCAACGTGGCTGGTTGCGGCCGGGGCGCATCCGGATATTGACGCGCTTCCCGTTGGGTCTGCTCCAATCATGGAGCTGGGTGGAATTCGAATCAGCAGCGTTGGTTTATCCGCAGCCACGAGGACAACGTCCATTGCCGGCAGCGTTGCCAAACAGCTCTGGCGGTGGTTTACAGGAGGTGGGACCGGGCAGTGAGGATTATGCTGGTTTCCGGCCTTATGCACCCGGTGATTCCCCGCGCCGGATCGCCTGGAAGGCGGCTGGCCGCAGTGAACAATTGCTGGTCAAGCGCTTTACCGATCAAGCCCGATCGGAGTTGTGGCTGGACTGGGTACTTCTGGGCGATGACCCGGTTGAGGCACGGCTGGCGCAACTCTGTCAGTGGGTGCTCAAAGCTGAAACCGAGAGCCGCCGTTATGGCTTGCAGTTACCAGGCGTGCGGATTCCGCCAGGGCAGGGTGATATGCACCGCCGTCGCTGCTTGGAGGCGCTGGCATTGTTCTAGCCTCAACAACGTGCAAATGCTGTTCATTCCAGGTTGAGTCTGCGAAATTTTATCCCCCTTCACAGCTTATAAGGATCGGATGGTCAAGGTGCAGGTCTATGCCCAGTACGGTGTTGCGTTTCTTTGGCCGGTTGATTCGTTGGCCCATACGCTGAAAGCTTTAGAAATCTTATGCGATTCTGGAAACAACAGCATAATTCCCTCGCTTCTCGCCCTGCTCCCTCTGCCGGAGAGGAGCATGCCAAGGTTTGTGCGCAAACCCCGGTAGAACTACTGACGTCGACGGCGCTGATTTGGGTGATACTGACGCTGACGCTGGCGGTCGCGCCGCACACGAATGAACTGCCGGTTTGGTTGGCACCCGCTTTTTTTATCGTCGCTGCTTGGCGGGGGGTTATTGCGATTTGGCAACAACCCCTGCCGCCCCGCTGGCTATTGCTCGTATTGGCGCTGCTGGCTGCTGCGGGGGTGCTGGTGAGTTATAAAACCTTGCTTGGGCGCGATCCCGGTGTGGCATTGCTGACGGCAATGACGGCTTGCAAGCTGTTGGAAACCCGAGGCTTGCGCGACGGTGTGGTATTGGTTTTCCTCGGTTATTTGCTGGTCATGAGTAACCTGCTTTACAGCCAGGAAATCCCGATGGTGGCCTACCTGCTGGCAGTGGTGGTGCTGATGCTGGTCTCGCAGATGCTGATCCATCGCCAGCATGCGGGTCTGACAGCGCTTGCCCCTTTGCGGCTGGCTGGGAAGATGGTGCTGCTGGCCATTCCGGTGATGCTGGTATTGTTCATCTTATTTCCGCGCATCCCTGGCCCTCTGTGGGGGCTGCCCAAAGATGCCTACAAAGGCCGCACGGGTCTCTCCGATGAGATGGAGCCGGGGACGATCAGCCAATTGATTCAATCTGACGAAGTGGCGTTCCGGGTCCGGTTCACGGGGGCTATGCCGTCGCCGAAACAACTTTATTGGCGCGGACCGGTATTATGGGGTTTTGACGGACGGCGCTGGACACGGCGGGATGAACTGCCATCGAAGACTCCCTTCCCCTTCACGCCGGAGGGGCCAGCGCTGGATTATGCGGTGCTCCTGGAGCCAAGCAATCAGCGCTGGCTGCTGGCGTTGGATCTGCCAGCAAGCCTTCCCCCGCGTGCTGGCATGACCCGGTCGTTTCAACTGTTGCGCGAGCGGCCAGTCAACGAAGTGTACCGCTATGAGGTGCGTTCTTATCTGCAATACCGGACGGGTGAACTGACCTCAGCTGAGCGGTTCCTCGGTTTGCGGCTGCCATCAAAGAGCAATCCGCGCGCCCGGGAACTGGTTGAAGAATGGCGCGCGCGCGACCCGCGGCCTGAGAGTCTGGTCAATGCGGCGCTGGCTTTGTTCCGCGAGCAATCGTTCCACTACACGCTGACCCCGCCATTGCTTGGTTTCCATAGCATCGATGAGTTTCTGTTTCGCACCCGTGAAGGCTTTTGCGAACACTATGCGAGTGCTTTCGTGTTTTTGATGCGGGCCGCCGGGGTTCCGGCGCGGGTGATTACGGGCTATCAAGGCGGCGAGCGTAACGAAATGGGTGAGTATCTGATTGTCCGCCAATCCGATGCGCATGCCTGGGCCGAAGTTTGGCTGGAAGACCGCGGCTGGGTGCGCATCGATCCTACGGCGGCGGTGTCTCCGGACCGGATTCAGCAAGGTATCTATGCCGCATTGGCCGATACCGGCACCTTGCCCTTTCTGGCCCGCCGGGACGGTCATTATGCATGGCTTCGGCAGCTGGCGCTGAGCTGGGATGTGTTGAACATTCGCTGGAACGAATGGGTACTCGCTTATGGCCCGGACCGGCAAAAGGAATTTCTATCAGGGCTGGGTTTCGGCACCGTGGATTGGCGCGGGATGACCATCGCGATGGTGGCAGCATTGAGTAGTCTGGGAGTGATTTTCATCACATTGCGCTGGCGGAGCCGCCGGTCCCGTGATCCGGTGGTGCGCGCCTGGCAGCAATTCTGCCATCGGCTGGCCCAACACGGTCTAGCGCGTGGTCTGCATGAAGGACCGCTGGATTTCACTGAACGGGTGATCGCGCAACGCCCGGAGCTGGCCAAGCCTGTCCGGGAAATTGCCAGACTGTACACAGTCTTGCGCTACGGGCCGGTCCATCCATCAATGGCGGTGCGTCAGTTGCAGCGCCAGGTGCGGCGGTTCCGGGCTTGAGAATACGTCTTCGATACCTGCAAGAGGTGTAGTCTTATTTCGGAATGTGCAAGGAGATCAGGGATCATCCGGGTTTGATTGAGAAATGGTAGAATTTATCTTGCCAGATCGCAGTATTGACTGATTGGGATATTTCATTGGTTTTATGAATAAAATTTGTCAACCCATTTGCCAGTTTGCAAGCGATAACTATTCCGGTGTCTGTCCTGAAGCTTGGGATTATCTGCTGGAAGCCAATGCAGGCGATGCACCGGCTTATGGCAATGATCAATGGACCCAGCGGACGGCAGACCGCTTTCGCGAACTTTTCGAGACAGATTGCGAAGTGTTCTTCGTGTTCAACGGGACGGCTGCCAACTCCCTGTCACTGGCGGCACTTTGCCAATCCTATCACAGCGTGATTTGCCACGAGACCGCCCATATCGAAACCGACGAATGCGGTGGCCCGGAATTCGCCTCCAATGGCTCCAAGCTGCTGCTGGCCAAAGGTGAACAGGGCAAATTCGATCCACCTGAGGTGGAACGGTTGATTACCCGCCGTTCGGATATTCACTATCCTAAACCCAAGGTAATTAGTATTACCCAGGCCACTGAGCTGGGCACGGTCTATACCTTGAATGATCTGCGCGGCCTGCGCAAACTGGCCAAGCAATACGGGCTGAAAATGCACATGGATGGCGCCCGCTTCGCCAATGCGGTCGCGGCGCTGGACCAGACACCAGCGCAAATGACCTGGCAGGCCGGTATCGATGTGCTGTGTCTGGGCGGGACCAAAAATGGAATGGCGATCGGCGAGGCGATCCTGTTTTTCGATCAGGAGCTGGCGGCCGATTTTGCCTGGCGCTGCAAACAGGCAGGGCAATTGGCTTCTAAGATGCGCTTTATCGCCGCGCCTTGGCTGGGGTTGCTAGAAACCGGTGCCTGGCTGCGCAATGCGCGCCATGCGAATGACATGGCAGCCTATCTTGAACAACGATTGCAGGAGGTAGCGGGCCTGCAGCCGATGTTCCCCCGGCAAGCTAATTCAGTGTTTCTGGAATTACCGCCGCCGGTCATTCAGGCTTTACAGGCCAAAGGCTGGCAGTTTTACACCTTCATCGGTGTCGGGGGGGTCCGGCTGATGTGCTCCTGGAATACTCCCCAAGAAGCGGTTGATCAGTTGATCAGCGATCTGCAACGGGCGCTGACCCGGACCCAAGCCGCCAGGCAGCGCTGATGCCAGCTGATCTTTTGCAGCGTAATGTGCCGCTGCATCGCCTCAATAGTTTCGGTCTTCCAGCGCATGCCGGGTGGTTCGCCAGCATCGATACCTTGGCGCAACTTACTGCACTGATGAATTTGCCCGAGTGGGCATCTTTGCCACGCTTTATCCTCGGGGGTGGCAGCAATCTGGTGCTGACCGGTGATTTTGCGGGACTGATGTTGCACGTGCGGATTGCCGGACGGGAACAGATTGCAGAAGAGATGGATGCCTGGATTGTGCGTGCCGGAGCGGGGGAAAACTGGCACGATTTCGTGTGCTGGACGCTGGCGCATGGCTGGCCGGGACTGGAAAATCTGGCGCTGATTCCCGGTACGGTCGGCGCGGCCCCGGTCCAGAACATCGGCGCCTACGGGCTGGAAATAGCCGAGCGGTTTGAGTATCTGGAAGCAGTGGATCTGGAGACCGGCAAAATTGTAAGGTTTGACCATGCGGCTAGCCAGTTTGGTTATCGAGACAGTGTCTTTAAACGGGAAGCTGCCGGGCGCTATCTGATCACGGCTGTCGCTTTTCGTTTGCCCAAACGCTGGCGGCCCGTAACCCGTTATGCCGATCTGGCGCAGGAACTGGAAACCCGGCAAATCGCCTCCCCAACGGCACGGCAGATTGCTGATGCGGTTATGGCCATCCGCTTGCGCAAGCTGCCGGACCCGGCGCGGATCGGCAACGTGGGCAGCTTCTTCAAGAATCCGCTGGTCGATGCGGCAACGTTTGCGCATCTTGCAGACCGTTATCCCCGGTTACCACGCTATCTGCAACCAGACGGAACCATTAAATTGGCCGCTGGCTGGCTGATCGAACGCTGCGGCTGGAAGGGACGGAATCTGGGACCTGCCGGCGTCTATGAACACCAGGCATTGGTGCTCGTCAATCGTGGAGGGGCAAACGGCGTTGATGTCCTGCGGCTGGCGCGGGCGATTCAGGCGTCGGTGCAAACGGAGTTTGGGATTGGATTGGAACTAGAACCCGTCGTGTTGTAAAGACCCAGGCTTCTCCGCAATCATCACTAATAATGCAATTCCACCTCCGCTGGGAACTGGTGCAGGGTAGCCGTGCGGCCGGTGAAGGCCGTTATCATCTGCCCGTTGACGGTTACTTTCCGCAGCGGCCGGGCGAGCGGGGAATGCAGGATAATACCGCCTGGCGGTACGATGACATCGCCCGACAAACGCACCTGCAGTACGCCGGCGTCCGCCATCATCATCTGGTAATTCAACGTTCCATGCCAAGTGGGCATTCGCTTGACTGTAACGCCCTCCCGGCTCTCCGCCCAAGCGGCGGGAATGCCCGCGCCGATCACCAGCGCCTGGTCCGCTTCGCGTTCGTAGACGAAAAGAGTACGCGCTGCCCGGATAAAATCGGAACCCACCCAGGTATGCGGCATGTCACCGATAAACCGCGGGAGGCGCGGTTCACGCCAGACCACTTCCGCCCAATGATTCCAGGTGGCTGGACGTTGACCTTCGAAGAAGAAAGCCAGTGCTTCCAGTGCCTGGTCACGGAGACCAAGCCGGATTAGCGCACCGACCGACCGCCATTCGTAAGGCGTATAGGCTTCCCAAGCGCGTTCCTCTTGACGTTTATGGAGGAATTCAAGGTAGCGTTCAAAGGTGCGGTTCAGCGCGGGTTGTGGTAGCCATCCGAGTTCCCCGCCGGGATCGATGGCAATTGTGGTTGAGGTCGGATCGAGGTCGCCCAGCTCTACCGCGCCTGGAATGAAATCGATGTGGTGCATTTTCAGCACAGCCTCAAGCGAGGCATGCAAATCCTGGCGGAAGGTGTCCCGCAGGGCAGCGATGCGTTCCGCTTCGGCATCCTCGCCAAGAATTACGGCCATGGCGGCAGCATCTTTCAGTCCACGCAGGACAAAGAAATTGTCCCAGTAGGAATGGCGTGGCTGGCTGGCATAGCCTTCATGGCTGATCGACTCCGGCACCAGCCCGCCATAGGGAAGATAATCCGGATCGGTGCGGTACTTGCTGGTCGAGCGCTGCTGGCGCAGAAAATCGATGTAGTCGACTGCCTTGAGCGCATAGGGCCACATTTCGCGCAGAAAGCCGACATCACGCGTGTAACGGTAGTATTCCATAATTGCGTAGATCAGTTCGCCATGGCTATCGTGCTCGGGTGTTGGATCGGCGCCACGCCCATCGACACAGCAAGGCACCTTGCCATCCGGGAATTGATAGAGAACATACCATTGCAGGAATTGCCGCACCTCTTCGGTATAACCCATGCCTAGCAGGGCAGCGGAAGTCAGTGCGCCATCGCGGATCCAGGAGCGGGCATAAGCACGTGAGCCAGGTTGAATTGCCGGACCGTCACGGTTGATAAGAATGTATGCCAGATTACTTTTGATACTGTTCGCCAGCCGTTGAGCGGTTTGCGGCAGTTCCAGCGCAACCCGGTCCAGCTGCGTTGCCCAGTCGCGGCGGGTCTGTTCCAGCAGTTGCCTGGCTTGCATCGCAGCGTCAGTGTCCGGTAGCGCTGGAGCAGGTTCCTCGTCAGTGTGGAACGGGATACGCAGATAAACCTCGCGCGATTCGCCAGGCCGCAAATCCCAGCCGTATTCCAAGACCCCAGAGGCATATCCAAACGGAGCATCATCGATCCGGTCCTGGGGGGGTAACCGGCCGGCTGCTAGATCATCAATGATCGCCCCTTGATCGAAGGTCGCAGCACGGAACCGGCTGGGAGCTGTCAGAACTGTGATCCGTTTACCGGAAGGGCTGACTTGAAGGGTCCGGCCGGTGTAACTCAGGCCACGAATTGGCGAAACGCCGCTGGCGATATTCAGCGACTGCCAGGGTGGATTGACTTGGAAAGGCCGTATCGCCAGAAACAGAGTGAGGTGCCGCGTTTCAGCGCTCAGGTTTTGAACCCGGTAGCGGGCATACAGTGCCGATTTGCCGGATGGGCTAGCAGCAAAGGCGGTAATGGCCAGCCAGAAATGTTCGAGCTCCCAGCGCACCGTAGGGATGGGCAAATAACCATCTGCTAAATCCTGAACCGGCTCCACGTCGGCCCAGGTAATCAACCGGCCATTGGCAAACAAAAAAGGTTCAATAGTGAAACTGCTTTTGTCGACTTCCAAGGCTCCATCTTCACTGAGTAAGGCCTCCTTTTCGTCGCCGCTGACCCCGACAACCGTCCAATAGCTTTGTTCGCCTTGGAAATAGCGGGGATACCATCCACGCGGCGCGGTGCGGGCGATGGCTTCGAAAAATCGATTGGGTGAAGTGGAAAATTCATAAGATTGCACAGCGATATGGCGAATGCCATAACCTCGCTGGCGGCTGCTGCGTTCCAAGCTAAGCCGTAGATAGCGGGATTCGGCATCAGGCAAGTAGAGGTAGTCCCGCTGGCCATTGCCGTCACGCACTGTGTAGAGGGTTTCCCACTGCTCGCCATCGCCGGAAATCTGCACCTGATAATCGGTTGCATAGTCATCGGCATCCCAGTCGATGATTAATCCGCCATATTCACGAGTGGTGAGAAAATCCAGCAGCAGCCACTGATTTTCTGCTAGCGCACCGCTGCGCCAAAGGATGGCAGGATTCGGGTCGAGCGCGGCCTCCGGCGGGTGGCTTTCGGTCGCAGTCGAGGCGCGAACCACAGGATTCAAGGTGTAGGCTTGCAGGGGTTCACGTTCCTCGAAGGTCAGTTGGTCGATCCAAATCGAACCCTTGCCCAATTCGTTCGCCGATAAGGCGAATTCGATCACGGCGACATCTTCCAGTGATCCACCCGGCCCCCACGCGCGATGGAGATGCCGTTTTTTAACGGCAACCGGCTGCCAGTCACCGGGAAAGACATGATCACGTTCTTGGAACCACCAGACATTCTGGCGGGAATCCACAATCTTGAATTGAGCATCACTCCGTGGGGCAACACCCCGGACGGAATAACGAAAGACGAAATTTTCCGGTAGCCGTAAAGGGAAGACCTTGCGGGCGATAACAAAGCTGGCGCCTTCCTGAAACTCGAAATCCAGACGCATGGCGTGGTGGCCATCGTGACCATCGTCCTGGGCAATTTCCAGTTGAGCCCCAGGAGACGTGATGATGCTCCAACCGCTGAGATCCTCGAAATCGTCGAGCAACACCGGTTTGCGAGAAGGTGTTTCTGCAGAAGAGGGGGGAGCGGTAACAGAATCCAGAGAGGCCATTGCTGGGGCTGAATGGAGCGACAGAAGCAATACGGTAGCCCACAGGATTGAGGACCATGGATAGCGGGTTGGCATAATGAAGGCTGCTTGTAGGGTAACTGATACTGCTGGCGAATTGGATCTGTAGATATTCTATGCTGCTCCTGCCGGGGGTGCCAGAGAAGCGAAGGCGGATCGTCTGATTTTGGCGAAGGGCCGTTGAGTTAGCCAAGCGTCCACACGCACCGTGTTAATGGCGATAGCGGTAAATAACGGCTGGCGCGGGGCTTTGGTCCACCCGATCTACCGCTTCAAACCATTCCATTTTGACAGTGATCCTTGGCCGCTTGTTTTGTATTTGATTAGTAACCGTTCACTCCCTGCGCCCGCTTGCGGGTGAGGGGCCGGGGGTGAGCGGTTTCAAAAGCTTACTCCTTACCTCCTTGGCAGGAGGCGGGGGGCTGAATGATGACTTTGATTATAGAGATTTAATAAAAATATATTGTATATCAATAGTATGAAAGTAGGTTGGGAACTGCTGCCATTTTGAGCTGATCAGGTCATTTTGAAACGATTTTAATAGGGCCTAATGAACAATCATACCTTGTGGTTATTTTTTGTTTTATGGGAAATAGAAATATTAAATTTAGATAAAATAAACATTGTTTTTTTATATAATTTTTTTCATTTAACTGATTAAAATCACTTATTTTAGTTTAATTAAAATAATATTAAGTGCGTTTAATATTGAATTGAATTTAATTCATTAAATTTGCCATTATTTATAATAAATTATTGATATATATCAATAAAATTAAATTTATTTCGTTCAGCTTTTGTTAAGGAATCATTATTAAATACTGCCGATAATTGGTTGATCGATAGGTATTTTACTATTGGCATATATTCTGTATTAAAGACGGCTAGCAACCACATAAACCTGAATGCTATGTGATTGCTATTCAATCTAACCAGTTCATGGGTTTGATCTTAAGGCGGTCATGACCCAATCCATATTGAGAGAAGAGGAAAACCATGAAGACCATGCTCGATACCAGTAAGAAGCCGTTATTGATGGCAGCTCTCCTCATGGCGCTCGCCATACCCCTCACTGCATCACCAGCCTGGGCTGAAAGCAACCGGTCCAGAAATCAGGAATGTTATGAAAAGGGATACCATGCGGGTCTGGAAGATGGCTATAAGCAAGCATACCGGAAAAGCTATCAGGCCAATCGCAACCGCTCCTTTTCCAGTCGCAATAGCGGGCAGGATCAATGTGAGGCCCAGTACAAAAAAGGCTATGAGCAGGGTTACCAAGCTGGATTGCCCCGCGGTAAAAAGGATGGTAGAGAGGATGCTTCTTTTGATAATTGGCGAGACGAAATGCGCCATCGAAACCGGTGGCCGCGCGGCTGATCGCTATCTATCAACCATACCATGGGGAGCGAACCCGCGCATGGGCTTCCTATGGTATGCACACCCCCGCCTTGCGCAACTCAGCAGTGGCCAGCAATTCCCAGAGTTCACAATAAGCACCCCTAGGTGATGCCGGTGGATGTCAATAGTCGCTAGACTATCCAAGATAGAAAATAGCGCGTAAAGTATCCATTGTTCTTTATATGTGACGATAAAGTCAGGAGGTGAAGGATGAATATCGGCAGCTTATCCGCTTTGAATCCGTTGGCTTCCAGCAGGATGGGTCTCCAGGCAGCAACCGATTTGATCAATGACGGTGCCCAAACCATTGCCCATCAATCCGTTTCAGCAGCTTCATCTACCGGCTCTGCACCATCGGCTACGTCGAGTAACGATCTGACAGGTGCGTTGGTTCAGGAAAACCAGGGGCTGTATCTGGCCAAAGCTAACGTCAAAGGTATTGAAATCATCAATAAAACTTTGGACAGTCTATTCCAGGCTGTTGCTTGACGGGCCAATTTACCAATCATCCTCCTGATTTGCGATAAAATGTTGCAGATTGAGCGCTTGATCCTGAGGGTTGCCTTTGTGCTTTTCGATACGTCCTGGACGTGTTTAATTTTACCGATTTA
>Ga0116152_10003553_pt1 | contig 12496 bp, 15 predicted proteins | sample AD_UKC119_MetaG_FD_89894 | JGI IMG/M metagenome (GOLD analysis project Ga0116152, IMG submission 89894) | Active sludge microbial communities of municipal wastewater-treating anaerobic digesters from Hong Kong - AD_UKC119_MetaG | ecosystem: Engineered > Bioreactor > Anaerobic > Digestate...
CCCCCCTTCATGCGGGAAGTGAGATCACAAAAATCAGACTTGATCCGGAGAGTGGATGGCAGATTGACCCTGATCAGGTGGAAGCGGCAATAAAACCGAATACGAAATATATGGTTTTTAATGAACCCTTTAATCCGGCTGGTACATTGATGAGCCATAAAAGCCAGGCATGCTTAAAGGATATTGCTGAAAAAAATGGGATTTATATATTATCTGATGAAGTTTACCGATTGCTGGAACATGATGAAAAAGACAGACTGCCGGCCATGGCGGATTTTTATGATAAGGGCATAAGCGCTGTTACCCTTTCAAAACCATGGGGAGGATGCGGCATTACCATCGGCTGGCTGGCGATGCAGGATCTGGACTTAAAACAAAAAATCATTGATACAATGTATTTTGCTACAGCCTGCCCAAGCCGTGCCAGTGAAATTCAGGCAATTATGACGCTTCGGGCAAGTGATTATATACTCGAACGAAATTTAAAAATTATCAGACATAATGTGGCTCTTCTGGATCAGTTTGTCGAAAAATACCGTGAGTTTTTTGAATGGGTGAGGCCGGTTGCCGGGGCCATTGCCTATATGAAATTTAAAGGGCCATTAAGTTCCGAAGAACTTGGGGAACAATTGGCTGAGCATGGGATATCAATTAAACCTGCTTATGTTTTTTCCGATGAAAAATTATATACTGACTATTTTCGAATTGGGTATGGAGAAGCCATCATGCCCAAGGCACTTGATGCGCTCATCCGGTTTGTCGAGGATCATCAGAAAGAATGGCGAAGCCAGCTTTCATAAATTATCCCGCCTTTTTTATTTCATCTAATAATCATGTATGTTATGAAGCGGGTGTTATTGAAAATCGCTTCGATGAATGTGAGGGTGCCGGATGTCAGATGAAGTTATTGCAATTGCCAGTGATCATGGCGGTTATGATTTAAAAGAAATTCTGAAAACCGAATTGGAGCATCTGGGTTATGCTATTCTTGATCTTGGCTGTTATAATAAAGACTCGGTGGATTATCCCGATTATGCCGATAAAATGGCGGCAGCACTCCTTAATAAATCTGCGGAACGCGGTGTCCTTATCTGCGGTTCCGGTATCGGTATCAGCATAGCAGCAAACCGCCATAGGCATGTGCGGGCAGCACTCGTTCATGACGGGCTCACTTCGCAACTTTCCAGACATCATAATAATGCCAATGTCATCGTCCTGGGCGGGCGGACGACGGGCGTTGATGTGGCAAAAGACTGTCTTAAAATATTTCTTGAAACTGATTTTGATGGTGGACGCCATCAACGTCGAATTGAACTTATGTCCTAATTTTTTTTATTATTAAAGGCTTTTACAAATGTCATCATATTTAGATTCATTTTTTAATGCACCCTTAAGCGAAGCAGACCCTGAAATTCTGGAAAGTATTGATCTGGAAATGGGGCGCCAGCAAAGCCATATTGAGCTGATTGCCTCTGAAAATATTGTCAGCCGCGCGGTAATGGAAGCGCAGGGCTCAATCATGACCAATAAATATGCGGAAGGATATCCCGGTCGTCGTTATTACGGTGGGTGTGAGTATGTTGATATTGCTGAAAGTCTGGCGATTGAGCGGGCCAAAAAACTTTTTAATTGTGAATTTGCCAATGTTCAGCCGCATTCCGGTGCACAGGCCAATGGCGCAGTGATGTTGGCTCTTGCCAAGCCGGGGGACACCATTCTTGGAATGTCGCTTGATGCCGGTGGGCACTTGACCCACGGTGCGCCACCGGCACAATCGGGTAAATGGTTTAACGCCATTCAATATGGTGTGCGCCGCGATAATCATCTGATGGATTTGGAACAAATTGAAAGTCTGGCAAAAGACCATAATCCAAAAATCATCATTGCGGGGGGGTCTGCCTATCCGCGTGAAATTGATTTTAAGAAAATGCGCGAAATTGCTGACAGTGTAGGCGCCTATTTAATGGTTGATATGGCTCATTTTGCTGGTCTGGTCGCAGGCGGTGTTCATCCAAGCCCGCTAGAGCATGCCCATGTGGTTACAACCACAACCCATAAAACCCTGCGTGGTCCGCGCGGTGGTATGATTCTGAGCAATGATCTGGAAATTGGCAAAAAAATCAACAGTGCGGTTTTCCCCGGTCTTCAGGGCGGTCCGCTTATGCATGTTATAGCGGCAAAAGCAGTGGCTTTTGGCGAAGCGCTTAAACCGGAATTCAAACAATATGCTGCTCAGGTAAAATCAAATGCCCATGCATTGGCAGCAAAACTTAAAAAAGGTGGTTGTGATATTGTATCCGGGGGTACTGATACGCATGTAATTCTGGTGGATCTTCGCCCGAAGGGGCTTACAGGACGTGATGCCGATAATTCACTGGGCCGCGCCAACATTACCTGTAATAAAAATGGTGTGCCGTTTGATCCGGAAAAACCGATGATTACCTCTGGTATCCGGGTGGGAACGCCAGCCGGCACAACACGGGGATTTAAAGAAGCAGAATTTGAACTGGTTGGGGATTATATTCTTGAAATTCTTGACGGGCTTGCCAAAAATCCAGAAGATAACAGCGTGGCAGAAGCCGCTGTAAGGGAAAAAGTAATCGCACTTTGTGACAAATTCCCGATATATTAATTTTTTTGAGGAAATGAAATGCGGTGCCCATTTTGCGGAAATGAAGATACCCAGGTAAAGGACAGTCGGCCAACCGAGGATAATTCTGCGATCAGGCGCCGCCGTTCCTGTGGCGGCTGTGGCGCACGATTTACAACATTTGAGCGCGTGCAGCTTAGGGAACTGACCGTGCTTAAAACGTCAGGCAAAAAAGTACCCTTTGATCGTTCCAAGCTGGAGCGATCAGTGGATATGGCAATCCGAAAACGGCCAGTGGCAGAAGAGCAGGTCGAAAGAATGGTTAGTGGCGTCGTTCGCCAGCTGGAAAGTATGGGTGAAAGTGAAATCCCCTCAACAACCATTGGGAAATTAATTATGGAAGGATTAAAGCAACTGGATACTGTTGCCTATGTCCGGTTTGCATCGGTTTATAAAAATTTCCGGGAAGCCAGCGATTTTGAACATTTTGTCAGCGAGATTGCTGATCATGAAGAAAGCTGAAAAATTTTCTGAGCAGGACAAAGCGTATATGAAGATAGCGCTTGACCTTTCAAGGCGCGGTCTTGGCACCGTTTTTCCAAATCCATCTGTTGGTTGTGTGCTCGTCAGGGATGGCCATATAATTGGTCGTGGCTGGACGGGGGCAGGGGGTCGTCCGCATGCGGAAAAAAATGCGCTTAAGTTTGCTGGGAATGCAGAAAATTCAACAGCTTATGTTACTCTTGAACCCTGTTCTCATTATGGGAAAACCCCACCTTGCGCACAGGCGCTTATAAATGCCAATGTGGCAAAAGTCATTGTTGCAACAAGTGACCCGGACCCCCGGGTAAGCGGCAAGGGGATCAGAATGCTTAAGGATGCAGGAATTCAGGTTGAATTCGGGCTGCTGCAGGAAGAAGCGGATTATATCAATCAGGGATTTTTCCAGAAAATTAAAGAAAACAGACCGCTTATTACCGTAAAGATTGCAAGCACAAAAGATGGTAAAATTGCTAAAGTTGAAGGAGAGCAATATTGGGTGACTGGCCCGCTTTCAAGAAAACGCGGACACCTCTACCGGGCCACTCATGATGCTATTATGGTCGGAATTGGTACTGTAATAAGCGACGATCCTATGCTGAATTGCAGAATTAACGGGCTTGAAAACCGTTCACCAATAAGGGTGGTTCTTGATAGTCAATTAAGAATAAATCCACAAAGTAAACTTTGTAAATCGGCAATGGATATCCCGCTCTGGATTATGACCACTGTGTCGAATTCAGAAAAATACACAGAATTGGAAAAACTTGGTGCTAAAATATTCTGCATTAATAAGGATAAAATAGGACAGGTAAATATTGATCAAGTTATGGAAGTGCTAAGTGATGAAGGCATTACAAGAATATTGTCAGAGGGAGGAGCCAAACTTAATGCTTCCCTGATCAGGGCAAGTCTGGTAGACCGTCTGCTATGGTTTAAATCTGAAGATTCTATTGGTGAAACCGGCGTTGATGCGTTATATGATATTCCCATAGAAAATCTTGGAAAATACCTTAATTTATCGCTCGTGGATGAAGGTGAGACCCCTCCCGATCATTGGCAGGAATTTAGGATAAAACGTTAGGTAAAAAATGTTTACTGGAATAATTACCGATATAGGCAAAGTGACGGGAATTAAGAAAAACGGTGATACCCGTATTTCAATCAGCACAGCTTATGACACGTCTACGATAGAATTTGGGGCATCCATCGCCTGTTCGGGTGTTTGCCTGACAGTGGTGGATAAGGGAGATGATTGGTTCAGTGTCGATGTTTCCAACGAGACGCTTTCCTGTACCACCCTTGGCAACTGGACCGTGGGAATTCGTATCAACCTGGAGCGCGCTTTGAAAGTTGGTGAAGAACTTGGCGGACATCTTGTTACGGGCCATGTGGACTGCGTAGGAAACGTTATTGCTGTTGAACCAGAAGGGGACAGTAAGAAATTTACATTCAGTCTTCCGCATAAACTGAAGACTTTTGTCGCGGAAAAAGGATCAGTGACAATCAATGGTGCCTCGTTGACGGTAAATAAGGTTACCGATGAAGCGGATCATACCTTGTTTTGTATCAATATCATTCCCCATACCCAGGAAAAAACCACTTTTTCAGAAATTGTACCTGGTGATCAGGTTAATATCGAGATTGATATCCTTGCACGATATGTTGCGAGAATGCGCGATTTATAAAATATCAGACTTACTAATAAAAAAAATTAGAGAATAATATGCCGAAAAATTTCCTATCCTCCATTGAAGATGTACTTGAAGATGCAAAAAACGGGCGGATGTTCATCCTTGTTGATGATGAAGATAGAGAAAATGAAGGGGATCTGATTATTCCCGCACAAATGGCAACGCCTGATGCTATCAATTTTATGGCCACTCATGGCCGCGGATTGGTTTGTCTGGCACTGACAGCGCGTCGTGCAGAAGATCTGGGCCTTTCCATGATGTCACAGAAAAATGCCACCCGACATCAGACAGCTTTCACCACATCAATCGAGGCTGCGGAAGGGGTGACGACCGGAATATCGGCGGCGGACCGTGCCCACACAATATCCGTGGCCATTGACCCGACGAAAAGCAAGGATGACATAGTAACGCCAGGTCATGTTTTTCCAATTGTTGCCAAAAGGGGCGGTGTACTTGTTCGTGCCGGACATACGGAAGCGGCAGTAGATGTAGCCCGTCTTGCCGGTCTTATTCCAGCGGGCGTAATTTGCGAAATTATGAAGGATGATGGCACCATGGCACGCCTTCCTGATTTGATTGAATTTGCCAGAAGGCATAATCTGAAAGTGGCGACAATTGCTGACCTGATTGCTTACAGACGTCGTAATGATAATTTGGTTCAGTGCATTGATACAACCCGGGTTGATAGTGAATTTGGTGGCCAGTTTTTAATGAAAGCCTATCTTGCAAAAGATGACGGAATCCAGCATTTTGCGCTGGTAAAAGGTGATCCAAAGTCAGCTAAAAAAGTTCTTGTGCGTATGCATTCCTTTAATATTTTTGAAGATTTGCTGGGGCAAAAAGGACCGAGAAGAAGCCAGTTTAACCGTGCGATGGAAGAACTTGGCAAGGAAGAGTGCGGTGTGTTGGTATTTCTTCGTGAAAACCGGAAGACATATATTACCGATCAGATTGAAAAGAAGGATCAGAAAGCGAAGAAACAATCGCCGAATATCAAAAATTATGGCATTGGCGCACAGATCCTTCTAGATCTGGGCGTAAAGGACTTTGTTTTGCTTTCAGACAGTGAACAGAATGTTATTGGTATCGAAGGGTATGGATTAAATATTATCGGTCATCAAAGATTTGATGAAACTCTGGACCTCAAGATTGTAAAGAAAAAAGGATAAGAACGATGAAGCTGCTGATCGTAGAAGCTCGGTTTTACGAGGATATTGCCGATGAGCTTGTAAAAGGCGCTATTCAGGTGCTTGAGGAAATCGGAGCGGAATATGACCGTATATCTGTGCCGGGCGCTTTTGAAATTCCGGCAGCTATTAGGTTCGCTGCCGATGGTCATGACGGCTATGATGGATATGTTGCTCTTGGCTGCGTCATTCGCGGTGAAACAACCCACTATGATTATGTCTGTGAAGAAAGTGCAAGAGCATTACAGGATTTGGCGGTCAGAGACAGGCTGGCAATCGGTTATGGAATATTAACTGTAGAAAACAGGGATCAGGCCTGGGCAAGATGTTCCGTCAATAAACATAATAAAGGTGCTGCTGTCACACATGCGGCATTAAGGATGATTGAACTTAAAAAACAATATGGGTTAATACGCTGATGGCGAAAGAAAAGTCAGTAAAGGGTGGGGCACGAAGTTCGGCCCGTCTTGCCGCCGTTCAGGCGCTATACCAGATTGAAGCAAGTGATACTCCCAGCCCGATTGTTATTAAGGAATTTGTTGATCATCGTCTTGGGGAACTCATTGATGATGACCAGTTTGCCAAAGCTGATGAAGCTTTTTTTATAGATCTTGTTTCCGGAGTTGACAGCCGATCAGAGGAAATAGATGAATTGATTACTTCCAATCTAACGGATAGCTGGAGCCTTGAGCGCATTGAATCAGTAGCACGGGCTGTTTTAAGATCTGGCGTTTATGAAATTCTGGCCAGACCGGATGTGCCGACCAACGTGATAATCAATGAATATGTTGATGTTACCAAAGCATTTTTTGATGATTCTACACCAGCATTTGTGAACGGGATACTTGATAAAATTGCCAAACTGACGAGAGAATAGACACTGTCAAAATCAGAATTTGACCTTATAGAACAATATTTTGCTCCTTTAAGTACGACAGGAGCCCCAGCATTCTCATTATCAAATGATGCTGCAATTTTCGAGCCAGAGCATAACAAAAATTTGATTTTTACAAAGGATATGCTCGTTGGCGGCAAGCATTTTTTTGAAAATGATGATCCTTATCTTATCGCTAAAAAAGCCTTGCGGGTTAACCTGTCCGATTTGGCATCAATGGGCGCAGAACCTCTTGGTTATCTGTTGGGTTTAGCTTTGCCAGATAAGAATTTTGATCCTGATCAGTGGCTTAGTCCATTTGTTGAGGGACTTAAGGATGATCAGGATAAATATCATTTTAATTTATGGGGTGGTGATACGGTGTCCACAACGGGGCCGATAACAGTTTCTGTTACGGCCATCGGACAAGCCGGGAACACCGTAAACCTGACCAGATCAGGGGCAAATACTGGCGATGACATATATGTTTCTGGAACACTGGGAGATGCGGCAGCCGGGTTGCTCGTTCTAAAGGAAAAAATGGACCCGATAAAATTTGAATATCTGATTAAACGGTATCATTTGCCTGAGCCCAGAATCGAGCTTGGGAAAGCTTTATCAGGTATCGCCACATCAATGATGGATATTTCGGATGGGCTTTTGGGGGATATTTCACATATATGCCGTCATTCAAAAGTCGGCGCTGAAATAAAAGTAAAAAAAATTCCGGTTTCAATTGCGCTCGGTAATCTTTTGGCAACCAAAGCAGATTATAGTTCACTTATCTGGAGTGGTGGGGATGATTATGAATTATTATTTACGACTTCACCAGATAAGGATCAGGTAATTAAAGAATTGTCAGAACAGTTGGCTATTAAACTGACAAAGATAGGAAAGATTACCAAAGGTAAGAAAGCGATGATATTGGATGATGAAGGCGCCGAAATAAAATATGGAAAACGGGGCTTTAGTCATTTCTAAAACCGGGAATAAAGAATGGCTGATGAAGAAGTACAGCAAAATAGTGAACAGGAAAAACCAAAAAGCGGTAGTAAAAAATTACTCATCATAGGCCTTTTAGCAGGGCTTATTGTCGGCGGCGGCGGCGCGGCCGGGTTTTTTATCATGCAGCCGCATGAAGCAGCAAAAGACGTTCATGAAGAAAACATAGTTGAGGAAAAAGAACCGGATCTTCCAGACTATCAATATGCAAAAATGGACAGACTTCAGTTGCCATTATTTTATGATGGTAAAATATTAAATTATGCCCTTATGGACGTGTCCATTGAAGTAATTGGCAATAAAGACAAGATGCTCGTTGTAAAAAACATTCTTATCATTCGGGATGCTCTATTACGTTTCTACAGCGTAAATTCGGTTGGCCGTGACGATAACCCGCGCATTGTTGATTTTGATAAGCTATCAGAAAAAATCAAAGGTCTGGTGGATGATGAATTAAATAAAGAAATTGTATCGCGTGTTGTCATTACACAGAGCAGGAATATTTAGTTTCCTGCCTGTGGTCCTCCGGTTGCTGATCCAAAACGACCAATATTTCCAAATAATTCAGCAAAAAAATTAACATCTCTGCCGTGTGTAATTGTTTTTTTGGAAACAGGGTCGATAACTTTATTATCGGCAACAGTATAGTGTTTGATGTCTGAAACATAATCTTCATCATCAAAGGTTATGGCCAGAATATTCATTTCAACAACCTTTTCTTTGAAAAATGCCCAGCGCTCTGTTCTTTTATTATAATAATACCAGTTATTATCATCAAATGTAGCTTTCATGGTGGGATCTCCCAGCATGGCAACAACAGACTGTTTGGTATCTATATCTGCCCTGATCGCATCAACTTTTTCAGGATCAGGAATATATCCATGATAAGCTTTAATTGTGGAGCATCCTGTAAGAAAAGTGACCAACAAAGAAGCAAAGATAAATTTGGTTAAAGTTTTTTTCATATTGATCACAGGCTAATTTTTTAGCTTTCTCACTCGGGAATTCATTGCAGTTTAGGATACTGCATGTTAATCCACATTCAAAAATTCAAAGCAACACATATGTTGAATTCTAATTCAGGCAACAAAATGGCATTTGCAAGATGGCTAGTCAATAATTTAGTATATGATTTTTAGAATATTTGAATTAGAACCGCTATTTTATTGCTATAATTTAAAATTTAAGAAAGAAAATTTTTATGTTTGGTTTTTTGTTTAATGGAAAAAGACTGAATGATAGCGGTCAGGGCTTATTTCTGTCAATTATCGAACAGTCGCGCCTCCCGTATTTTTATGCCGACTTGGAGGTTGCTGACAGTATCGATGGTAGATTTGATGTGATGGTTTTGCATATGGCTATTTTGCTCGACGAATTGGATAAGCATAATGACGAAATCCCGGAAGCGATGAAGCTAAGGCGTATAGTCCAGGAAATTATGTTTGATAATCTAGATCTTACATTGCGTGAAATTGGTGTAGGGGATTTGGGAGTTGGCAAAAAAATCAAGGTTATGGCTGAAGCGTTTTATGGACGGGTAAAGACATATCAGGAATTATTTTTATCTGAGAATATAGAAAAAATGTCTGAAGCATTAAAAAGGAATGTTTATCGTGATGGTGATATCGATAAAAAGGTTTTAAGCCAATTCTCAACCTATATTTTTAAATTGCGGCATGATGTTTCCAATCAACCAATTTGGGACATAATGAAAGGAAAAATTATATTCCTAAAACCTGTGGGGAACAAAAATGACTGATACAGGAGTTGAAAATGAATTCAGCAGAATATTTAATCTTGACCTGATCAAAAAAAATGGCAGTGAAGTTGAATATTCGGCCAATGAAGAAGAATGTAAAAAACTGGCAGAAAGATTTTCCATTCCTGGCGTGGTTCGCCTGAATGCCAGATGTGAATTAAAGAAACTGGATGAAAAATTAATTGGAGATTATAGTCTTTATGTGGAAATGGATGCAGAAATTATTCAGCAGTGTGTAATGACACTAGAGGATGTAAGCGAATCAATTAAAGAGAATTTTTCAATTATTTTTAAAAGAATATCACTCTCTGAAGTAAATGACGCTCAATCAAAAGAAATTGATTTTGATGCAGATGAGGAGGATATAGTTTTTATACATCATAAAGAAATTGATATTGGTGAATTTATTGCTGAATATTTATCGCTCTCTATGAACCCATATCCTAGGCGAGAGGATATTGATAGAAATAAATTGGGGTATGTGTTGGCAACGGAAGATCAGTTAAATACAAACCCCGAAAAGAAAAATCCGTTTGAAGTTTTGAAAGACCTTAAACATAAAACTTGAAGATAAAGTTTATTACTATATTTTAAACAGATAGCTTGATGAACATGTTGTTAACGGTTCTGATATAGTATGATTTATGATATTAATAAAAAGATTATAGAATAAGGGTATGCTTTGACGCGTGAACTTATAATTTCATTAGATGCAATGGGTGGTGATCACGCTCCTGATATTGTTATTGAGGGGGCTAGTATTGCCAGAGAAAGAGTGCCAAATGTGCGTTTCCTCATTTTTGGCGACGAAACGAGAATCGTTCCGTTACTGACCCGTTACCCTATATTAAAAGGATGTTGCGAAGTTCATCATACCGACAAGATAATTTCAGCGGATGAAAAACCCAGTCAGGCACTTCGACGTGGTCGCGACAGCAGTATGGGACAGACTATTCAGTCAGTAAAAGACGGTAAGGCGCAGGCAGCTGTTCTTGCTGGCAACACAGGGGCCCAGATGGCACTTGCCAAATTTATCTTAAGAACAATGCAAGGGATTGATCGTCCGGCACTTGCCACTCTCATTCCCACAAGTCGCGGGGAAAGCGTTATGCTGGACTTAGGGGCAAATGTGGAATGTGATGAAAATAATCTTGTTCAGTTTGCGATTATGGGGGCTGCTTTTGCCAGAACGGTTCTTGGTGTTTCCAAGCCAACAGTTGCTATTCTAAATGTTGGAGTTGAGGAACTTAAAGGAAGTGATGCGATCAAGAATGCAGATCGTATTTTGCGTGAAGCAAATATTCCGATGGATTATAAAGGATTTACTGAGGGTCATGGACTTGGCGGTGGCGCGGTGGATGTTGTTGTTACAGACGGTTTTACAGGAAATATAGCCCTCAAAACGGCTGAAGGTACGGCAAGAATGATTGCAAACCTTCTAAAAAGATCATTAAACGAGTCCCTGCTTTCAAAAATTGGGGCGCTTTTTGCGAGTTCATCTTTGATGTCTCTCCGAAACCATCTTGACCCTAATAACCACAATGGTGCCGTATTTATGGGGCTTAATGGGCTGGTGATTAAGAGCCATGGTGGGGCCTCAGCAAAAGGTTTTGCTAGTGCAATAGGCGTTGCAATAGATATGGCAGAAAATGATCTTGCGGGTAAAATTACCCGGGATTTGAAAAATTTTAACAGTACAGCAGTTGAACAGGATGAAGATCAATTGGCCGAAAATGATGATACAATTGTTGAAATGAACATCAAGGAACACAAATAATGGGCGTAATACGTTCAGTCGTTTCCGGCACAGGGTCATATCTTCCTGAAAGAATACTTACAAATAAAGAGCTGGAAAAAAAAGTTGATACATCCGATGAATGGATTGTCGAAAGAACAGGTATCAAGCAGCGTCATATAGCGTCTGAAACAGAAGTGACATCAGATCTTGCCGTAAAGGCTGCAATAAAAGCTCTGGAAAGTGCAAATCTTGCAGCGACTGATATTGATCTGATCGTTGTTGCCACGTCGACAGCGGATCAGACATTCCCATCAACAGCGACAACAGTACAATTTAAACTGGGCAACACAAATGGTGCAGCATTTGATGTACAGGCCGTATGTTCAGGATTCGTTTATGCATTGACTGTTGCCGATAATTTTATCAAGGCAGGTCAATCGAAGCATGCACTCGTAATCGGTGCAGAGACTTTTTCACGGATTTTAGACTGGGAAGATCGCACCACTTGTGTTCTGTTTGGTGATGGTGCCGGAGCCGTTGTACTTTCTGCTCATAATGGTGCAGGGAATAACAATGACCGTGGCATTCTGGCATCGCGAATTCATTCTGATGGAACATATAATGATCTTCTTTATGTTGATGGCGGCGTGTCCTCTACCGGCACAATTGGATTTCTGCGGATGAAAGGAAAAGAAGTATTCCGTCATGCTGTTGTGAAGCTGGCAGGTGTTATCGGTGAAGTGCTTGAAGATAGCAATATGACCTCTGAAAATATTGATTGGATCGTCCCGCATCAGGCCAATAAAAGAATCCTCGACGGTACAGCAAGAAAGCTGCAAATTGATCCTGAAAAGGTCATTGTAACAGTTGATAAACATGCTAATACATCAGCTGCTTCTATTCCTCTGGCGCTTGATGAAGCCGTCAGGGATGGGCGAATCACTAAAGGTCAAGTGGTGATTCTAGAAGCCATGGGAGGCGGATTCACCTGGGGTGCTTGTCTGCTGAGGTGGTAATATTTGCATTTAGTGTGATATTTTTATCTTTTTTCCCAATTTGACACATAATCTAGACTATTAGGAACTATACGCATCCCTTTGATATTGACCGAA
>Ga0116152_10003555_pt1 | contig 12493 bp, 7 predicted proteins | sample AD_UKC119_MetaG_FD_89894 | JGI IMG/M metagenome (GOLD analysis project Ga0116152, IMG submission 89894) | Active sludge microbial communities of municipal wastewater-treating anaerobic digesters from Hong Kong - AD_UKC119_MetaG | ecosystem: Engineered > Bioreactor > Anaerobic > Digestate...
CTTGAAATCGTACGAGATGAGGTCCCCGGCCAGCGTCACGCCTTCCATCCTGCGGATCAGCCGGGTCTCGGGCGTTATAGACAGCGTGATGGTCCTGAAGCCCTCGGCCACCGTGAGCCTCGAGAGCACGAGCCGGATCACGTTCTCCTCTTCCGAGCCTGGCAGCGGCGTCGGGGTCGGGCCGGTCTCGTAGGCCACGGAGTAGTTCCTGCCTAGCATGCGCAGCCCCTCGCCCGTGGCGGCCGCGGCGGTCGCGGTCGCGCTGGTCTGCTGCGTCAGCACGGCGCGCAGCTCGGGCACGTAGATGGTCAGCTGCTGGCCGTCGTAGACGATGACCTGCGAGGCCGGTTCGGAGAAATCCATGCGCATCAGCGACGGCGCCTTGTAGATCACGGCGCCGGCCATCAGCTGGTCGCCGGCCTTCACCTCGACGGTCGCCTCGTAGTCCTTGATCGCGGCGTAGCGCTCCGAGACTCCCTTGAAGAAGTCGCTGGCGGTGAGTATGTCCTGCGCCATCGCGGGCGCGGCGGCGAGCAGGGCCGCCAGAACGATCGAAGGGAGCGCTTTCACGTCGAATAACCTACCGTGCGTCGTGGATTCTTCGATATAGTATCCGCTAGCCTGTAAAATGGCAAGCGATGAGGCGATCCGAGCCTCGAATCACTCATCCGCGGAGCGCTTGAGCCGGTCGAGCACTATCCACCGTACCCTGTCGTCGTTCAGGTTGAGGCGCTCCCCGCAGTCGGGGCAGGTGAACCTGCCGTCCTCGAGCCCGTCCTTGCGGCAGGCCACGCAGAAGACCTTGCCGCAGGATGGGCAGGAGCCGGCCGGCGAGTCGTCCGGAGGCTCGCCGCGGAGCCTTGACCGAGGCGCGGCGGGAACGGGCTTCGGGGCCTCCCAGGCGCGTCCGCACGAGGCGCAGCGCAGGGTCTCGACGGTCGCCTCGCGTAGGGCCGCTATCAGTTCGGCCGCCGCCGCCGGGTCTATTGCCTCGACGGCCCTGGCCTCGGCCTCGGCCTTGTCGTAGCGCCGCCGCGACAGGTAATGGGCGGCCAGGCGCTTGCGGGCAGCTATATCGCCGCCGTCGCGCTCGACCGCGGCCCTGTAGGCCAGCTCGGCCCTGCTCGAGTCGCCGTACTCGGCCGCTATGTCGCCCATCAGATACATGGCCCGGGCGTCGTCGCGCTCCTCGAGCGATCGGCGCAGGGCGTCCTCCGCGTCGGGCAGCCGGCCGAGCTCGATCAGGGCGGCCGCCAGGTTCACGCGATATTCCGGAAGGTCGAGGTCGACTATAGGGCCGGTCCCCGTCGCCGCGCGGGGCGCGGCGCTCGCCTTGGCTACGGCCTCGGCGTACGCGGCGGCCGCTTCGTCGAGCCGGCCGCGGGCCGCGTAGGCGTTGCCCAGGCGGTTGGCCGCCTGGGCCGACGAGGCCGGCCAGTCGCCCAGGGCGGACACGGCCTCTTCGTGGCGTCCGACGGCGGTATAGGCCTCCGACAGGTTGACCGCGGGCGCGCTCTCGTCCGGCAGGGCCTCCTTGGCCCGGGAGAACAGCGCGATCGCGCGATCCGAGTCGCCGGCCCTCAGGGCTGCCTGCCCGGCCAGGTTGAGCGTCCAGCCGTCGTCGGGCGCGGCCTCGATCGCCGCGGCCAGCTCGGGCTCGCAGGCCTCGCCGGCCATGAACAGGGACTCCGCCAGCCTGTATCGGTAAATCGCGCGACCCGGCTCGAGCTCGGCCGCGCGCCTGAACGCCTTGATCGCGTCGGATCGCTTGCCGGAGCCCGCCATGATCAGCCCGTAGACGTACGAGGCCGGGGCGTCGGCCTTGCCTCGCTTCCACAGCTTGCCTAATGCCGCGGCTGCGGACTTCTCGTCGCCGCGGCCGTAGGCTATGAGGCCGTCGAGCGAGTCGAGGCTCGCCGCGTCGTAGCCGAGCTCGCGTAGCCGCCTCGAGCAGTCCTCGGCGTCGTCCCAGGCGCCCTGGTCGTAGAAGCCCCTGGCGGCCGTCAGCCAGGACGCCGAGGCCGCGACGAGGTCGCCCGTCTTCTCGAGGGCCGCCGCGCGGTTGCGCGAGTATATCGGCATTCCCGGGTCGCCGGCGGCGGCCGCGGCGTAGGCCTCGGCCGCCTCGTCCCAGGCGCCGAGGTTGTAGCGGGCGTGGCCGAGCAGGTTGGCGAGCCGCGGGCTGCGATCGAGGCGCTCGCGATCGGCGGTCAGCGCGTCGCGCAGGCCCACGTAGTCGCCGCGCAGGTAGAGCAGGTTGTAGCGTTCCTCGATGGCGTTCTCCATGCCCGGATCGAGGGCCAGGCAGGCCTCGACCGCGGCGGCCGCCTCTTCGAGCAGCTCGAGGCGCAGGAGGCATTCCGCCTCGAGGAAGCGGTCGGCCGCCGCGGGGCCCGGGCCGTCGGCTATCTTACGGAGCTGCACGAGGGCCGGCACGTAGTATCCGAGCGAGAACAGTCCCTCGGCTAGGCGCCGCCTCTGGTCGGGCGCGGCTGCCACCACCCGCGCGAAGCGCAGGTAGTCGGCCTCGGCCTCGACGGGACGCGACTCGACGCGTAGCGACCGTAGCTCCACGGTCGCCGGGCCGTCGTAGCTTTGCGCCCCGAAGGCCACGCCGCCCAGGTCGAGCGAGTCGTCCTCAGCCTCGAGCGCGAAGCGGCCGTTGACGAGTACCACTATCCGCGTCCCGCGCAGCACCACGCTGAGCACCATGTCCTCGGCCCCGGCCGCCCATGGGCAGGCCACCCACGGCACCAGCGGCCGCGGATCGCCGTTGAACACCAGGTCGAGCCTCGCCTCTCCGTCGCTCGAGACGAGCGCGTACAGGAACGAAGCGTCGTCGATCTTGCGTAGCAGGAGGCCGGCCGACCGCTTAGGGCCAGGCCCGCCGAAGCGCAGCTCGGCCTCTATCGACGCGTCGCCGTAGCGATAATCCCCGCAATCGGCCCACGCGAACAGGCTGCCGCGCCTCAGTTCCAGGCGCAGCGACCCGTCGGCCAGGCGCAGGGCGTAGCGTTCCTCGTCGGCCTCGACGAAGCGTCCGGGCGACGAGCCGAAATCCGAGCGCCAGCATTCCTCCGGCGAGGAGCCGGGCGGCGGGGGCGGGGGAGCTTTCCTGAACAATCGGCCTATGAAGCGGAACATCGGAACCGATAGTACACAGGGCCGCCCCGCAAGGCAAGCGCACGACGCGCCGCCCCGGGCCGGTTCGGGATGTAATTCAGGCCTCGTTTATCAACTCGGCAGGGCCTGTCCAGGAGGCGGACCCCTCGCATAGCGAGATACACACGACACGCCGCCCCTGATGTTCGGGAACCTATACAAGCTTAGTATATCATATCGGCAGGGCCTGCCGACGAGGCGGGACCCTCGCTATGCGAGGGCCGCCGTCTCGTCGGCACCCGCCTCCGCGTGTATGCGAGGCCTTTGTACGAGCAATCCCTACAGGGGCTGCGCGTCGTGACCGGAAAACGGGTAGAGCACAAGAGCCGGTTCGCGATCCGGTCGAAGCAATCATGGCGTCCGATAGCCGCGTTTTATCTTGTTTATCATGTCCCCATTATTCGTATCGTACCCGCATCAGTGATTCCGCGAGGCCTGGTTACGAACAGCCTTCTCGGGGCAGCGCGTCGTGCCGGGCATGGGGCGGATATCGGTCGCCGGTAGTCAGTTCGGTTTGGGCTGCGTGTCGTGACCGGAAAGCGGGTAGAGCACAAGAGCCGGTTCGCTATCCGGTCGAAGCAATCATGGCGTCCGATAGCCGCGTTTTATCTTGTTTATCATGTCCCCATTCTTCGTATCGTATCCGCTTCAGTGATTCCGCGAGGCCTGGTTACGAACAGCCTTCTCGGGGCAGCGCGTCGTGACTGTGGGGCTATCGGGCGACAGAAAGGTATTCATAGTTCCTCGAACTTTGCGGAGCGTGCGCTCGGGACGCCGCTCGTGGCCCGCCGGCCAGAACGCCGCTGGATACAGCGCCTACGGGCTCCTCCTCGCAAGCTTCGAGGGACTGACTATTCCTTATCGCTTCGTTCTATCGACTTTGTTTTCCGTTAGCGCCATTTTGAACATCTGGCTTCGTTCGTCGGTATCGGTCGGGGTAACGATCAAGTTCTCGGCTAATTTCGCGGCGGTGCTTTTCTTTTTCTTATTCTTCTGCCCGAGGTAAATATAAGCCAGGATGCTGTAGGCGATCGCCCCGATGAAATTTGCGAACAGGTCTTTCATCGTGTCTATTATGCCGATATCGAGATAGCCGCCTTCAACGCTATACTCGGTCCCGTTATCCAGTATCAGAATAGTCTTTTCAATTCCGCTGATATGTATAGTGTTATGTTCTGAGCTAGCATCTAGCGCGACGGAATCAATATTCTTAACGATGAAATCCTTCTGCATGTCCTGCCTGAGGAATTTGTCGCCGCCGAATTCAAAGAATTCCCACAGAACCCCGATCGTCATCGAAAAACAGAAGGCCACCATGCATAAGAAGAACGGAGAAAGGCTCACCCTGTGGCTTTTACGGTTCAATAAGTCGATCATCGAAAAACCCATGGCAGCCGCAAGGAAACCGTTTATCGTATGAAGTATCGTGTCCCATCCCGGCACATGTTCGTAGAAACGCCCGAATTCCCCTAAAATCTCGGCCGCAAAGATAAAAATATAAAAGGAGCCTTCGAAAAGAGTGGGTACCTCAATCTTTAAGTTGACCTCGGCTAAGCCGGGCAGCATAAAGAGGGCCTCCGTCAGGGCGCAGAAAAAGACTCCTTCCCAGTTCTTGATGAAAATCGAGCGGATCAGGATCAGGATCACGAGAACGTGCAGAATGGCATAGAGGACGAATACCTTCTTATCCCGTCGGATTCTGAGCCGCAGATTGATGCAATAGCGCAATGGTGAAAACATGCATTTCCCCTCGCAAGAACCGCTTATGGGATCATCGGCATAATTGCAGGCTAGGCTATAATTACCGGTAGCGCATAGCGACGGCGCCTTGGCATTGCTGGGTTCATGCGTGAAACGCAACGCCGAACCCGTCCGATACCGCGCCTCGTGCGGCGCCCTGAATCCTAGCCGTCGAGGAGAGGGTTGGGTGCCGCATGAAAGCCCGATCCTCGGGGCTGGCGCCAGTTCCGCCTGCGCGAGATCCATGAGGAATCGTACGAGCGGAGGCGCCGAGATCGTCGAGAAGACAGAACATGATGACCATGAAGGCGCATCATGTTCCGTTCTTCGCCGAACTGACCTCTTCCTTACCGGCTCCGTACAAGGCCCTTGTATCCGCCTCGCCCGTCACACCAGGAGCTCATTCCTCTTCGTTATCTTATCTACTTCCTCGGCCGTTCGAGCAGCAGGGTCTCGGTCGGGCGGTCGCAGACCTCGGCGGGGCCGTAGTACTGGATGGCGCCGGGGAAGCGGTAGCGGGTCTCGACGGCCCAGTCGTCGCGGGCGGCGGCGAAGGCCTTGAACGGCGCGCCGTCCAGCTCGACGAGGGCCTTCCTGATGACCGGCTTCTCGGCGCCGTGGCGGCGCTCGAGGTTCATCATCATCGTCAGCGGTACGCCGCCGGCTATCCACTCGGCGGCCGGGCTCGACAGGTTCCGGATCGACGACAGGTAGCCGGTCAGCCCGCTGGCGGCCAGCACGAAGGCCGAGTAGCCGAGGCCGTAGCAGTAGTCGGCGTCGAAGTTCGACGGGAAGGCGCATCGTCCCTCGTAGCCGAAGAAGTGGGCCTGGGCGCTGAAGGCGCCCGAGTACGATCCGGCGGCCTCGAGGGCGGCCAGCCGCTTCTCGACCATCGCTATGAGCAGTTTCTCGGTGTCTATCCTGGAGACCTGGACGTTGCCGTGGGGGTCGCGGTCCATGATCAGCTGCCGCTTGATGTCGGCGGGCAGTCCGGCATACAGGGCGGCCGAGGCGCCGGCGAGGGCGCCCTCGACGAAGCGAACGCGGGCCTCGTCGTCCTTCTGGGCCCTGAACTCGTCGCCGCGCGCGGCCATCATGTCGTTGAGCTCGGCTATCAGGGCCTTGAAGTCGGGGATGAACTCGATCAGGCCCTCGGGTATCAGCGCGACGCCGAAGTTCATGCCGCTCTCGGCCCTGGCGACGATCGACGAGACGACGGTCTCGGTCACCTGGGCCAGGGTCATGCCGCGCGCCTCGACCTCCTCCGAGACGAGGGCGACGTTCGGGCGGCACTGGAGCGCGCATTCGAGCGCTATGTGGCTCGCGGAGCGGCCCATCAGCTTGATGAAGTGCCAGTACTTGCGGGCGCTCGCCGCGTCTCGCTCGATGTTGCCGATGAGCTCGGCGTATGTCTTGGTCGCGGTGTCGAAGCCGAAGGACGCCTCGATGTAGTCGTTCTTGAGGTCGCCGTCTATGGTCTTGGGCACGCCGATCACCGAGCAGGGCACGCCCTCGCGCGCGAAGTACTCGGCGAGCAGGGCCGCGTTCGTGTTCGAGTCGTCGCCGCCTATCACGACGATGGCGTCGAGGCCCCTGGCGCGGGCCGTCGCGGCGCTCTTGGCGAACTGCTCGGGCGTCTCGATCTTGGTGCGGCCCGAGCCGATGATGTCGAAGCCGCCGGTGTTGCGGTAGCTGTCTATCGTCGCGGCGTCAAGCACGACAGCCTTGTCGTCGACGAGGCCGCCCGGGCCGCCCTTGAAGCCGAGCAGCGTCGACTCGGGGTTGCCCGCCTTGAGCCCGTCGAAGAGCCCCGCTATGACGTTATGGCCGCCGGGGGCCTGGCCGCCGGACAGGATCGCCCCTATCGTCATCTTGGCCCGCTTCGCCGCTCCGGGGCCCGCGACGAATTTCGCCGCCGGCTTGCCGTAGCATGACGGGAACAGCGCTCGAAGCGCCTCGCGGTCGGCGACCGACTCGGTCGGCTCGCCGAATTCAATGGCTACGCGGCCGACGCCGCCCGCTAGCACCTTCGGCAGCTTGGGGGCGTAGGCGTATCTGGCTTCCTGGAGGGGAGATAATTGCATGTTCGGCTCCTTCGTGGTCGTGCCGCCCTGGGCGGCGTTACTATCGAGGATACCGGATAGAGCCCCGCGGGGCAAGGTCGCGTCGGCCGGAGAGGCTAGCCCTTGGCCTGGGAGAGGCGCTCGACGTCCTCCCTGCGTATCGGCTTCAGGATGCGCACGCCGGTCTCGGAGGTCTGGATCGTCGTCTCCTTGCCGTCGGGGGTCTTGGAGCCGAGCACCAGCACGATGGGGTAGCGCGGGTTGTCGGGGTTGACGTCGATGACCTGGCCGAGCCTCGCGTTCGTCAGCAGCACGTAGGAGCCCACCGGATAGACCGACAGCGAGTAGACGAGCGACTTGATCACCGCGTCGTCGTACTGCTTGCCCTCGTTCTTGAGTATGTCGACCATGCCCGCGTAGCCCTCGCGCGCCTCCTTGTACGGCCTCGAGGCCGTCACGGCGTCGTACGAGCACGCGACCGCGATGATGCGGGCGTATAGCGATATCTTGTCGCCGGTCAGCGATCGCGGGTAGCCGGTACCGTTCATGCGCTCGTGGTGCTCGAGCGCCGCGAGGCAGATGGACAGCGGGAACTGCTTGTCCTTGAGGATGTTGTAGCCGAGTATCGGGTGGGCGGTGATCGACTTGCGCTCGTTGTCGGACAGCTTGCGGTCGGCCATGTACATCTGAGGCGGCAGCCTGACCATGCCTATCTCGTGGAGCACGGCCGCGACGCCGAGCTCGATGAGGCGGTGCGGCGGTAGCTTGAGGTGCCCGCCGAGCACGATGGCCAGGATGGTCGAGCGCGTCGAGTGGTTGACGAGGTAGTTCGTCGAGCCGGACTCGCCGCTCAGCACGCGCAGTATGTAGCGCTTGTTCTCCAGTATCACGTCGCAGAGCGTCTTGACCTTGTCCGACAGTTCCTTGAGGCTGATCTCGCCCTTGGTCACGTAGCGCGTATACACCGAGTCGACGTATTTCAGGAACTGGCCGTAGAACGCGGAGACCCGCTCGAGGTTCTCCTTGTCGCCGGCGGTCTGGGACGTGACGGGGCGGCCCTCGGCGTCGCCCTCGGCCTCCTCGGCCGCGGCCGCCGGCTCCTCGTCCCCGCCCAGCGGGGAGCCGTCGGTGTACAGCTCGCGGATCTCCCACTCGGCGAGCCGGTTGATCAGCGACGAGGTCAGCGGCGTTTCCGGCGTCAGGAGTATGTAGCTTTCGTCGATATAGACCGGTTCGCTATAGTACGTATCCGGCGTCAGATCCTTGAACGGGACGGCGTTCATGCCCATTGACCCCTCTCAGGCGATATTCTATGCTTTGTTCGCGTTTCGCGCCACCGGCGAACGGCGCGCAGAGCCGCTAGGCCCTCTCTTCTATTATTGGAGACAATTCGCATGAAGTTTAAGACAATATTCATACTTTTCAACGCGATCCTCATATTCTCGTTCGCTTTTATCTTCCTGATGCCGTTCTTCCTGCTCGGGCTCGACTACTCGATCCCGTTCTGGACTAAGAACTGGCCGCTGTTCACGTTCTTCGCCGCGGTGCTCGTCGGCTTCAACGTATTCTTCGGCCGGAACTGGAGGCTGTTCACGCTGCTCGAGGCAGAGCGCTGGGACGAGCTCGGCGCCCTGCTCGAGGATAGGGTGTTCGTCAAGAAGCGCCGGGACAGGCGGACGGTGCGGCTCCTCGTCAATACCTCGCTCCTGAGGGGGGACGTGGCGACGATAGAGCGGCTCGAAGGCGCGCTGCGAGCCGAGAAGCCCGAGGCGCTCAGGCGCGACGCGGTGATCTTCGGCGCCGCCCGCCTCTTGCGCAACGACGCCAAGGAGAGCGTGCGCTTCCTATCCGAATACGCCGACGGCAAGGGAGTCGAGAACGCGGCCTGGATCAAATTCCACCACGCTTTCGCGCTCGTGCTGGACAAGCGGGCGATAGAGGCGACCGCGCCGCTCGAGGCCTCCGTCGGCGCGCGCGACCCGGTGCTGTCGCTCCTTTCCGCGTACCTGCTCGGCTCGCTGTGCGCCGTCTCGGCGGCCGGCGGGGAGCGCGACCGGCTCAAGGCCGTCGCCGAGGCCGAGCGCTCGAGGCTGGCCGGGCGCTACTCCGCCCGCGCCTGGGCTCGCGAGATAGAGCGCGCCAAGAGCGAGGTGCATATCGTCATCCTGTCGAAGATCCTCGACGAGGCGAGCGAGTGGCTCTATAAGGGCGCCGCCACGGCCTGAGCCCCGCCGCGCCATCGCGCCGGCCGGCCCGGAATGCCGCTCATGAGGAGCGGGGGCCAGGCCGACAATTGGAATGTATGAGCGTATCACGACCGAGATCCATCGCCGTGCTCCTGTTAACCGCCTCGTTCTGCATCATGATGGCCGCGTCGGCCGCCGCCGCCGATCCCGCCGTCGCGTCCGGCGCCAGATCGCATACGGTGCAGAAGGGCGAGACGCTGTACGCGATAGCCAGGCGCTACGACGTATCGGTCGAGGCGCTGATGAGCCTCAACGGCATAGCCGACGCCGGCAAGCTGTTCGTCGGCATGAAGCTGACCATTCCCGGCGGCCCTGAGGCCGTCCCGGGCCTGTTCGAGTACGTCGTCAAGAAGGGCGACACGCTCTACGGCATAGCCAAGGCCCACGGCGTAGCGGTCGCGGATATAGTCAAGGCGAGCGGCATGACGACGACGACCATCAAGATCGGCCAGACCCTGCGCATACCCGCGACTTCGACCGCGGCCTCGGTCGCCTCGCCGTCATCGCCGGTTCCGGCCTCCGTCGCGCCGGCCTCCGGAACCGCCGCCGGCGCTAAGCCGGCCGCCGCGACCGGCCAGAGCTGGCCCGTCGCGGGTGCCGTCTCGTACCTACAGGGCAAGCTCAAAGGCGTGTCGATCTCGGCCGAGTCCGCCTCGGCGATCACCGCCGTCAGGTCGGGTACGGTCATATCGGCCGGACCGTTCCGCGGCTTCGGCTTGGTCGCCTATGTGCAGGCCGGAGACGGCATGATCTATGTCTACGGCGGGGCGGCGGCTCTATCGGTCAAGCTCGGCGACTCGGTGCGCAAGGGTTCGCTGATCGGCAAGCTGTCTTCCGACGGCGATGCGTCAGCGTACTTCTTCGTCTTCGATGGCGCCGATACGATCGATCCGGCTTCGGCGCCTCGGGACTAGCCTATCTTGTAGTCGTCGATCCAGGGCAATACAATCGGTAAATATTCAATTACAAAATGAAACGAGATATGGTGAAATTTAATATTTTTGATAAAAAGTCGCTGATTTTCCTTGATTTATTCCTCTGACTGTATAAAATTCCACCTGCTACTCAATGCCTACGAGGGTTATTCGCCACGGCCTAGGCCTATCGGCCTAATTCAGGAGACCGGATGAACGAAATGTTGCTTGAAAAAGCAGCCCCCGCGAAGCGAGGTAAAAAAGCGCGATCAGTCTTGCAGCAGAAGAAGCTGAAACGGCCGAAAGCCACGAGGGAGAGCGATCCGCTCGCCCTGTACCTCAAGCAGATTTCCAGGTATCCGCTATTAAGCGCCGAGGAAGAGGTTCAGCTCGGCGGAGCCATCCAGAAGACCAGGAACGCCGTGGCCGCCCTCGACTCGATCGCCGACGAGGCCGACCCGGACTACGAGCGGAACAGGGCCGCCCGCGCCGAGAAGCAGGCCGAGCTCGTGGCGTACAAGCACCGGATGATATCGAGCAACCTGCGCCTGGTCGTCTCGATCGCCAAGAACTACCAGCACCGCGGCCTGTCGCTGCTCGATATCATCGACGAGGGCAACATCGGCCTGATCGAAGCGGTCGAGCGCTTCGACTACACGCGCGGCTGCAGGTTCTCCACCTACGGTACCTGGTGGATACGGCAGGCCATCATCAAGAGCCTGGCCGACAAGGGACGCGTCATACGCATCCCTATCCACATGCTCAACACCATCAAGAAGTGCTATTTCGTCGCGAAGCAGCTTACCCAGGACCTGGGCCGCGATCCGTACGCCGCCGAGCTGGCCGACAAGCTCGGCATGGATCCCAAGAAGGTCAAGGAGATCATGAAGCTGTCCCAGGAGACGGCTTCGCTCGATACCACCGTCGACGAGGACGCCGTCACCCATCTCGCCGACCTGATCAAGGACGAGAACGCCGTCGAGCCGTTCGAGGAAGTCTTCTGCATGACGCTGCAGGATACCATCAGCGACGTGCTCAAGAACCTCAACCAGCGCGAGATAACTATCATCACGCTGCGCTTCGGCCTGAACGGCGAGGGGCCGCTGACGCTCGAGGAGACCGGCAAGCTGCTCGGCATCACGCGCGAGCGCGTCCGCCAGATCCAGGAAAAGGCCGTCCAGAAGCTCAAGGAACTGCGCCGCCTGGACGAGTACCAGGAAATCAGCTGATAGTCCGTCCTAGCCGATGAACGAGGGGCCGTCCGGATCGATTCCGGACGGCCCCGTTCTACGTAGGCCTACGAATCGGAAAGCAGCTTCGCGAGCGCGTCGTGCCCGCGGCGGGCGGCGACGTCGGCCGGGGTCTCTCCGGCCGCGTTGCGCAGCGTCCTGTCCGCGCCGAGCGCCAGCAGGGCCTGCGCGGCCCGCTCGAGGCCGCCGGCGGCCGCGTAGTGGAGCGCGGTCTCGCCGAGGTAGTCGGCGTCGTTCGGCGTGGCGCCGAACAGCGCCGCTATCATCGCGTCGTCCTTGGACAGCGCTATGACAGCCGGGGTGGCGCCGCCGGAGTCGCGGACGAAGCGGTCGGCGCCGGCCGCGACGAGCAGCTCGGCGATCTCGGCGTAGCCGTTCGCCGCCGCCACGTGGAGCGGCGAGCGCCCGAAGGCGTCGCGGTCGTCGACCGAGGCGCCGGCGGCCAGGGCCAGCTCGATGAACTCGATCGACGGCTTGGCCTCGAGTATCACCCTGATCACCGAGCGTCCGTCGGCGTCCGAGCTCCTGGCCGTCTTCTGGTCGAGCAGGGCCTGGAGCACCGCGCCGCCCTTCTTGAGGGCGTAGCTGAGCGGGCTCTCGCCGGCCGAGTCCCTCGAGTGGATCGACGCGCCGAGCGAGGCGAGCACCCGGGCCGACCTGGCGTTCTCGGCGTAGACGGCCTCGAGCAGGGGCGTGGCGCCCGAGTCGTCCCTGACGTCGACGCGCCCGGCCTTGGCGGCCAGCGCGCTCGCGAAACGCTCGTCGGCGACCCTCGCCGCCGCGTGCAGCGGCGTCTCGCCGGAGTTGTCGCGCGCGAGCGGGTCGGCGCCGCGCTCGAGCAGGAAGGCCGTCGCCTGGACGTCCGAGCGGTCGACCGCGTCGCGCAGCGGCGTCTTGCCGGTATAGTCCCGCGGGTCGAGGTCGGACGCCGAGCGGGCGAGCAGCTTGAGGCATTCGGCGGCCCGCCAGTAGACCGCCAGGTGCAGCGCGGTAGAGCCCGACGAGTCGCGTAGCCCTGAGTCGGCGCCGAGCGCCAGGAGCGCGTTGACGGTGCCGGTCGAGTCGCGCTTGAGCGCCAGCATCAGCGCCGTCTGGCCGTCGTCGTTCTTGCCGTCCAC
>Ga0116152_10003558_pt1 | contig 12490 bp, 24 predicted proteins | sample AD_UKC119_MetaG_FD_89894 | JGI IMG/M metagenome (GOLD analysis project Ga0116152, IMG submission 89894) | Active sludge microbial communities of municipal wastewater-treating anaerobic digesters from Hong Kong - AD_UKC119_MetaG | ecosystem: Engineered > Bioreactor > Anaerobic > Digestate...
TAAAGTCCTCGATTGGGATGGACCAAATATGACATTTACAAATATTTCAGCTACCGATGAATTAAGACTTGGCAGAAACAATACGATTAATGCAAAAGAATTCGCCGATCAATTAATAAAACACAATTATCGTGAGGGGTGGACTTTGCCAAACATGCCCTCTTAATTGAATAATATGCAATTTTTTCACAAATGATTGAAAAAATGGTTTTTACAAACAAGTACACCGAATGGTTTAGAATAATCCGGTGTACTTATTCAAAATTCCCGCATTAAAGCATTCAGGTATTACTCTTATACCAAAATCTTCCTGCAATATTCAACACATTTTATAACTTCTTTTTGCGCATCAGAATTTTCAGGCACTTCGTATTCCAATTCAATATCAAAATATATTGGCCATTTATTTTTCTGAACCAATTTCAGCATATCGGCAATTGGCGTATCGCCTTTTCCCCATGGCATATTTGTGTTGGGTGGCGTTCCGTTTTTCCCTGTTTTGTCTTTTGTATGGATACTAAAAATCCGGTCATGCAAACGTTCGATTAATTCATTCGGGTGATTTCCTGTTGCTCCAAAATAATGTCCGGCATCAAAATTCAACATATTTTTTGGTGAATAAGCCAAAAATTTATCGAAACTAAAACCGGGTTCGCCGGGTTGACCGTGGTTGTGAAAAATAGCATACATATCGTGTTTTTCAGCGAATTTACCAAGTCGCTGGCAAGCTTCTTCGCCAATTTCGTTTGTAATTCCACCTGCGCCTAATACTTTGGCAGCCTTAAAAGCATAATCAATTTCTTCATCACTCCAATTGGCAGGTGCAAATTTTACGATATGAATGTTTACCCCGGCTTTGTTGTACATTTTCCGCAAGGCTTTGTATTTATCCATTGAAACCGACAAACGCCAGTCACGTTGTGCGTTGTTGGCAGCAGCTACCTTTCTCTGAAATTCTGCTTTTTCAGCATCCGACATTTCTGCTCCGCGTTGCGGACGGGGAGCCCCGTCAGGCAGTCCGGCATATTTTTCTGCAACATCACCCATTAATTCAATTGAGCTTATTCCTGCTTCAACACAATAATTTAAGATATCCTCTGCAGTTGAAGGCATACTTCGCCAACTGTATGTGATTGCGCCAATTTGTACCCCACCAAACTTTGAGTTGGGTTTGCCTTTTGTCGCAGCAAATGTACGTGGTGCAAAAGCAAGTCCGGCAGCTGCCATTGCAGTTGTACCTATGAAATTTCTTCGTGAAATAGTATTGCTATTTACTTTTTCCATGATTTACCAAATTTTGAATGATTTAAGTTGTAGTAAAAATAAAAGAATAAATCTGAATGACTTGAAATAAATCGTAAAAAGTCAGGGAATTATTGAAAAGAAAGCATAAAAAAAGCCGGACTTGGCAGACCGGCTTTCAATATTTAAAAGAAATATTTGTTATTCTTTATTCTCTTCTGCAGTTTCATCTGCTATTGTTTCATCTGTATTAACTTCTGTTTCAGCAGCAGGCGTTTCAACTTCTTCAACAACTTTTGCATCTTCAACTACTTTAACTTCCTCTTTTGCAACAGATTTTGCTTTTGTCTCAGTCTTAGCTTTTGCAGGAGCAGCAGCCACAACTTCATCTTTTTTAGCACCCCCTCTACGTGAACGGCGTTTTTTAGATTTTGCTGCATCATCTTTTGCTTCCAACATTGCTTCGTTGTAGTCAACCAACTCCATGATACACATTTCGGCATTGTCTCCCAAACGGTTACCTGTTTTCAGAATACGAGTGTAACCCCCGGGGCGATCAGCTATTTTAGCCGAAATTTCCCTGAATAATTCAGAAACTGCATCTTTATCCTGTAAATAACTGAATACTACCCTGCGTGAATGCGTTGTATCGCTTTTTGATTTTGTAATTAGCGGTTCAACATACATGCGTAATGCTTTTGCTTTTGCTAGCGTGGTAGAAATTCTCTTATGAATAATCAGAGAACTTGCCATGTTCGAGAGCATCGCTTTACGATGTGCGCTTTTCCGTCCTAAATGATTTACTTTTTTATTATGTCTCATTGCTTGTTACTCCTTGTCCAATTTATACTTCGAGATATCCATTCCAAAATTTAACCCCATATTATCTAAAAGGTCGTCCAATTCGGTAAGCGATTTCTTACCAAAGTTTCTGAATTTCAACAGATCGTTGCGGTTGTATGTTACTAAATCGCCTAATGTATCAACATCGGCTGCTTTTAAACAATTCAGTGCACGAACTGACAAATCCATGTCAACCAATTTTGTTTTCAGGAGTTGACGCATGTGAAGTACCTCTTCATCAAATTCTTCATTTGCAAATTTTTCATCAGAATCGAGCGTGATCTTTTCGTCAGAAAACAACATGAAATGATAAATCAGAATCTTGGCAGCTTCTTTCAGCGCTTCCTTTGGTTGGATTGACCCGTCGGTGTTAATGTCAATTACCAATTTTTCGTAGTCGGTTTTTTGTTCAACACGATAATTTTCAACTGCATATTTCACTGACTTAATTGGAGTGAATATTGAATCAATTGCAATAACCCCAAATTCCGCTTCCGCAGGTTTGTTCTCACTTGCAGGAACATAGCCACGGCCTTTATTGATGGTAATCTCCATGTGGATTTTCACGTCCGGTTCCATCCTGCAAATTACCAGTTTCGGATTTAAAACCCTGAAACCGGTCATAAATTTGTTAATGTCGCCTGCAGTGAATTCTTCCTGTCCGGTAATTGTTATCGATACTTTCTCGCTGTCAAAATCGTCAACCTCATTTTTAAACCGAATCTGTTTCAGATTAAGGATAATTTCGGTTACATCTTCAATAACCCCTTTAATCGTAGAAAATTCATGGTCAACACCTTCAATTTTAACTGTAGTTATTGCATACCCTTCGAGAGATGATAGGAGGATTCGACGTAAAGCGTTTCCAACAGTTATCCCGTAACCGGGCTCCAGTGGGCGAAACTCGAATTTTCCGAATTTATCATCGGATTCTAACATAATCACCTTGTCAGGCTTTTGGAATGCTAATATTGCCATAATGACCTTATAAATTTTATTATTTTGAATACAACTCTACGATTAGTTGTTCTTTGATATTTTCAGGTATTTCTTCGCGTTCAGGACGATTAAGGAATTTTCCGGCCATTTGATCGTTGGCCCATTCCAGCCACTCGTAACGAGTGCTCCGGCGCGAATGCAATGAGTCAGTAATTTCTTCCATAGCCTGTGATTTTTCCCTAACGCCTACTATATCGCCAGGTTTTACCAAAAACGATGGAATGTTTACTACATTTCCGTTTACTACTATATGTTTGTGCGAAACAAACTGGCGGGCAGCAGCCCGTGTTTTAGCAATACCAAGGCGAAATACAACATTATCGAGCCTCGACTCGAGTAATTGAAGCAGTACTTCACCGGTTACACCCTTTGAAGCCTGTGCCTGATGGAACAGTCCCCTAAACTGTCGTTCAAGGATTCCGTAGGTGTATTTTGCTTTTTGCTTTTCTCTTAACTGTAGCCCGTATTCCGATTTTTTTCTCCTTTTTGACGATAATCCGTGCATTCCGGGAGGATAATTTTTATGTTCGAATACTTTATCGGGTCCGAAAATCGGTTCACCGAATTTACGTGCTATCTTGGATTTTGGTCCTCTATATCTTGCCATAACCTTTTCGTTTAATTAATTATACACGTCGTCTTTTAGCAGGCCGACAACCATTATGTGGAAGTGGTGTTACATCAATAATTTCGGTAACCTGCAAACCAATAGTAGCCATCGCTCTAATTGCTGACTCACGACCATTACCCGGTCCTTTTACGAATACCTTAACTTTACGAAGCCCAAGGTCATATGCAGTTTTCGAACACTCTTCAGAAGCTACCTGGGCAGCATAAGGAGTATTCTTTTTAGAACCACGGAACCCTTTTTTACCTGCTGACGACCATGAGATTACCTCACCGTTCATATTTGTCAGCGTAACTATGATATTGTTGAAAGAAGAATGGACGTGACCCATTCCGTTAGCCTCAACAACAACAACTCTTTTTCTGCTGGAAACTGTTTTTTTTGCCATAATTTAAATTCCTTATTTAGTGGCCATTTTTTTATTAGCAACAGTTTTACGTTTTCCCTTCCGGGTACGGGAATTGTTCTTTGTACTTTGACCGCGAACCGGTAATCCGATACGGTGACGAATACCACGATAACAACCAATATCCATCAGTCGTTTTATGTTCATTTGAACTTCAGAACGCAATTCACCTTCAACTTTGAAGCTTTCGTTAATTACTTTACGAATAGCTGCAAACTGATCGTCGTCCCAATCCTGTACTTTAAGGTCTTTGTCAACACCTGCTTCTTTCAAAACAGAAATTGATCTGTTGCGGCCAATACCATATATATAGGTAAGGGCAATTTCGCCTCTTTTGTTATTTGGAATATCAACACCAACAATACGTGCCATAAATTTCTAATTTTTCAGATTAATTACCCTTGACGTTGTTTAAACTTTGGGTTCTTTTTATTAATCACATATAAGCGGCCTTTTCTGCGTATAATTTTACAGTCGGCGCTACGTTTTTTAATTGAAACACGAGTTTTCATATTAATCAATATTTAGTTTTTGTATCTAAATGTAATTCTACCTTTGGTTAAATCATAGGGGGACATCTCCACCTTCACTTTATCACCAGGCAATATTTTGATATAATGCATTCGCATTTTACCCGAAATATGACCCGTAATAACGTGCCCGTTTTCAAGTTCAACACGAAACATGGCATTTGACAATGCCTCAATTATGGTTCCATCTTGTTCTATCGAAGATTGTTTTGCCATAAATTATCCTAATTTGCCTTTAAATTTAAATTTTGTGTTTATCCCTGACTTACCAATTACATTGAACTACCACCTGCACGTCCTTTAATCCGGCCTGATTTCATCAAACCATCATAATGACGCATTAACAAGTGACTTTCAATTTGTTGTAAAGTATCTAACACAACCCCAACAAGAATCAACAAAGATGTTCCGCCATAAAAATAAGCGAACGACTGGTTGATACCGATCAACATTGCAAAAGCAGGAAGAATAGTTACCAAACCAAGGAATATTGACCCCGGCAGGGTAATCCTTGACATGATTGTATCCAGATACTCTACGGTTCTCTTTCCAGGTTTGATACCAGGAATAAAACCGCCGTTCTTTTTCATGTCTTCTGCCATTTGAGTTGGATTGATTGTAATAGCTGTGTAAAAATACGTAAAAGCTACAACCAATAAAAATTGTGTTAAATTGTACCAAACCCCGTTGATGTTTGTAAGAGCAGCCGCAACACCACGTAAGTTTTCAGAATTAGCAACGCCAACGATTGTAATTGGCACCATCATAATTGCCTGTGCAAAAATAATGGGCATTACACCAGCTGCATTTACTTTTAGCGGAATGTACTGACGTACACCTCCATACTGTTTGTTACCTACTATTCGTTTCGCATATTGCACCGGAATCCTGCGGGTTCCCTGAACCAGAAGAATTGATGCCATGAAAACGAGGAACAGAATAACAAATTCAACAAGGAACATTACCAGCCCACCACCCTGCTGATTAATACGGGAAGCAAATTCCTGTACAATTGCCTGCGGTAAACGTGCAATAATACCAATCATAATAATAAGTGAGATTCCATTACCGATACCTTTATCGGTAATACGTTCGCCTAACCAAAGTACAAACATCGACCCGGCTGTTAAAATAACAATTGAGGGAAGTGTAAACCAAATTCCCTGCATTGCAAAAGCCGATTCGGGCAACTGCATATTAAGATTAGCAAGATATGCCGACGCTTGCGGAATCAGTATTAAAACGGTTAAGTACCGGGTAATCTGATTTATTTTCCTTCTACCTGACTCACCCTCTTTCTGCAACCTCTGGAAGTAGGGCACTGCAATTCCCATTAACTGAATCACAATTGAGGCAGATATATACGGCATAATTCCTAAAGCAAAGATGGAAGCTTGTGAAAAAGCACCACCCGAGAACATGTTAATCAAGCCTAGTAAGCCATCTGATGTTTGTGATTTCAGATTTTCCAACTGTGCAGGATCAATTCCCGGGAGTGAAACAAACGAGCCTAACCTGTAAATTAACAGGAGAAACAATGTTGTTCCGATGCGGAATCTAAGATCTTCAATCTTATAAATATTCTTTAGGGTCTCTATAAATCTTTTCATTATAGTTTACAGTATTTCTGTGGTTCCTTGTAATTTTTCTATAGCTTCTTTGGCACTTTTTGTAAAGGCGTGTGCTTTCACTTCAAGTTTTAAACTTAAAGTTCCGTTGCCCAGAATTTTAATTCTGTCCCTTCTACCTGCCACACCTGCTGAAATCAGGAATTCTTTGTCAATAACAGTTGTGTTCCTTTTTTCAGCCAGTTGTTGCAATACTTCAAGATTGATTCCTTTGTATTCAACTCTGTTGATGTTTTTGAATCCTGATTTTGGAACTACGCGTTGTAAAGGCATTTGACCGCCTTCAAAACCTATTTTCTTTGAATATCCTGATCTTGACTTTTGCCCTTTATGACCACGTGTCGAAGTACCGCCTCTGCCTGAGCCCTGGCCTCTTCCGATTCGTTTTTGGGTTTTAGTAGATCCTTCTGCAGGTTGTAAGTTATTTAAATTCATATTTTCAGATATTTGAAATATTAATTAACTTCTTCAACACTAATTAAATGCCTCATTTTGTTAACCATGCCAACAATTTGAGGTGTAGCTTCGTGAATAACCGGACGGTTTAGTTTTTTTAAACCTAATGCTGCCAAAGTTAATTTTTGACGTTTTGTTGAACCGATACTACTTTTTACTTGTGTAATTTTTAATTTAGCCATAACTGTGTTATCCTTTAAAAACTTTTTCTAATGAAACACCTCTGTGCTGGGCTACTGTATAAGCATCGCGTAACTCTAGTAAAGCAGCCATTGTTGCTTTTACAAGGTTATGTGGATTTGAAGAACCTTTTGATTTTGCCAGAATATCATGAATTCCAACACTTTCCAGCACTGCGCGCATAGCACCACCTGCTTTTACTCCGGTACCGGATGTTGCAGGTTTTAGCAGAACGTTTGCACCGCCAAACTTAGCTGTTTGTTCGTGAGGAATTGTTCCATGAATAATTGGAATTTTTACTAAGTTCTTTTTAGCTGCGTCAACGCCTTTTGAAATAGCTGTTGTTACTTCGCTTGCTTTTCCGAGGCCCCAACCTACAATTCCCTCTTCGTTACCTACCACTACAATTGCAGAGAAACTAAATGTACGTCCTCCTTTTGTAACTTTGGTTACGCGGTTAATGGCTACCAACCTGTCTTTTAACTCAAGGTCGCTTGTTTTTACTTTATTGCTAATTTTCGCCATAATTTTATTAGAATTTAAGACCGCCTTCACGGGCAGCGTCAGCTAATTGTTTTACTCTTCCATGGTACAAATATCCATTTCTGTCGAATACAACTGCACTTATTCCAGCGGCAATTGCTTTTTCTGCGATTGATTTGCCAACCATAGCAGCTTTCTCTGTTTTTGTACCTGTTGCAACCGCTATATCCTTAGCTTTTGATGATGCCATAAGAAGAGTTACTCCTTTTGAGTCATCAATTAGTTGAGCATATATTTCCTTGTTGCTTCTGAATATACTCATGCGTGGACGTTCGGCTGTGCCAGAGACTATTTTGCGTACGCGCATTTTAATTTTACTGCGCCTCTCTATTTTTGTTAATGCCATAATAATTAACTTATTAAGAATTATTTTGAAGCGGTTTTACCAGCCTTACGCCTTAAAACTTCACCTACGAACTTAATACCTTTTCCTTTGTAAGGTTCAGGCATACGGAATGATCTGATTTTAGCGGCAATTTGTCCGATTAATTGTTTGTCATTACTAGTTAATGTAATAATCGGATTACTACGTTTGTCAGATTTAGCATCAACTTTTACCTCAGGTGGAAGTTGTAAATAGATGTGGTGTGAGAAACCCAATACAAGGTCAAGCACGTTGTTTGGAGCCATTTCAGCCCTGTAACCTACACCCACGAGTTCTAATTTAACTTCGTATCCTTTTGATACTCCAACAACCATGTTATTTACTAAAGACCGGTAAAGTCCATGCATTGCTTTTTGGCTTTTTTCATCGCCTGCCCGTTTCAATTCAACAATACCATCTTCGATACTTACTGAAATGTTCGGGTCAACTTTCTGTGACAATTCTCCCAGAGGTCCTTTCACTGTGACAACATTTTCGTTGTTCACACTAATTTTTACTCCTGCCGGAACTGTTACGGGTAATTTACCTATTCTTGACATGACTTTCCTACTTTAATACACATAACATAAAACTTCTCCACCAACATTAAGCTCTTTGGCTTCTTTGTCAGTTATAACACCTTTAGATGTTGAGATAATTGCTATTCCCAAACCGTTAAGTACACGAGGAATACTATCAATATCGCAATACTGACGCAAACCTGGTTTACTTACGCGTTCTAACGCTTTAATTGCAGACACTTTTGTTTCAGGGTTATACTTCAGCGCGATCTTAATATTTCCCTGATATCCAACTCCTTCTTCAAATTTATAATTTAGGATATAACCTTTCTCTTTAAGGAGTTTGGTCATTTCCTTTTTCATTCCTGAAGCGGGAATATCTACCACGCGATGTTTTGCCTGAATTGCATTTCTTAACCTTGTAAGATAATCTGCTATTGGATCTGTTACTTTACTCATTATTTCAAGTTCTTTAAACGATTACCAACTTGCCTTTTTAACTCCAGGAATTAAACCTTCAGAGGCCATTTCCCTAAAATCAATCCTGCTGATTCCGAATTGGCGCATATATCCCTTAGGTCTGCCAGTTAATTTACACCTATTGTGTAAACGAACTTTTGACGAATTTTTAGGGAGTTTTTGCAAACCAACCCAATCGCCTTCGGCCTTAAGTTTAGCACGTTTTTCGGCATATTTCTCAATTAATTTTGCACGTTTTACTTCACGTGCTTTCATTGATTCTTTAGCCATTGCTTAGTTCTTTTTAACGTTTTTAAATGGTAAACCTAATTCTTTTAACAATGCAAAACCTTCTTCATCAGTTTTGGCATTGGTAACGAAGGTAATGTTCATCCCGTTGATTTTGCTTACTTTATCCAGAACGATTTCCGGAAATACAATTTGTTCGGGAATGCCGAGTGTGTAGTTACCGCGACCATCCATTTTGCTTTCAATACCGCGAAAATCGCGGATACGCGGCAATGCCACAGCAATCAGGCGATCGAGGAATTCATACATTTGGTCGCGACGCAATGTAACACGCACGCCAATGGGCATTTTTTTCCTTAGTTTGAAATTGGAAATGTCCTTTTTTGACATAGTTTGAATTGCTTTTTGACCAGCAATCATCGTCATTTCGGTGGTTGCAACATCTATCAGCTTTTTATCAGCGATTGCTGCTCCAACTCCCTGGTTAAGAACAATTTTTTCTAATCTCGGAACTTGCATAACGGAAGTATAATCGAATTCCTTTTTTAATGAAGGGACTATTTCTTCCTGGTATTTCTTTTTAAGAGTGGGTATGTAAGCCATTACTTTATCTCCTCTCCAGATTTTTTGGAAAAACGTACTAATTTACCTTGGTCATTCAATCTCCTGCCAACACGTGTTGCGGCGCCAGCTTTGGCATCGAACAGCATTAGGTTTGAGATGTGTACAGGTGCTTCTTTTTCAACAATACCACCTTGCGGAGTAGCCGCATTTGGTTTGGTATGTTTTTTCATCATATTAACACCTTCTACGATTGCTCTGTCTGTTTTTGTGATTATTTCGAGAACACGACCCTTTTTGCCTTTATTGTTCCCGGCTATCACCAATACAGTGTCACCTTTCTTTATGTGTAATTTTTTTTGCATTTTAAGCTATTTTCTAATTACAGTACTTCTGGTGCGAGTGAAATGATTTTCATATTCTTGTCTCGCAATTCACGAGCTACCGGGCCGAATATACGTGTTCCACGCATTTCATTTGCAGCGTTTAACAATACAACTGCATTGTCATCGAAACGAATGTAAGAACCATCAGCAGGACGGTTTTCCTTTTTCGTACGAACAACAATTGCACGCGATACAGCTCCTTTTTTAACGTCAGCTCCCGGCATGGCACTTTTAACGGCCACAATAATCGTATCGCCCAGTGAGGCATAACGTTTTCTTGTACCGCCTAATACACGGATGCAAAGAACTGTTTTAGCTCCACTATTATCGGCTACCGAACATCTTGATTCTTGTTGTATCATGATTACTTAGCTCTTTCAATTATTTCTACTAATCTCCAACATTTGGTTTTACTCAGTGGTCGTGTTTCCATGATCCTGACTGTATCACCTTCGTTGCAGGTATTACTCTCATCGTGGGCATGGAATTTTGTTGTCTTGTTAACGAACTTACCATAGATTGGGTGTTTAACTTTACGTTTAACAGCCACAACAATAGATTTGTCCATTTTATCGCTTACAACTACCCCGACTTTCTCTTTCCTGAGATTTCTCACTTGATTTTCTTCCATCGTGAATTAATTCTATTTTTCTTTTAATTCAATTTCGCGAAGAACAGTTTGCAACCTCGCAATATTTCTTTTGCTAACCTGAATTTTCATCGGGTTATCAAGCGGACTAACTGCATGGTTCAATTTAAGGCGTACAAGGTTTTCTTTTTCAACCTGTAACTTTTCGACGATTTCTTTTACCGTCAGTTCTTTGATTTCAGAAGTTTTCATTATTCACCTTTTTATTCTTCAACATAATCACGTCTTACTATAAACTTTGTTTTGATCGGCAGTTTCTGAGCCGCTAATCTTAAAGCCTCTTTTGCTGTTTCAAACGAAACGCCTTCAGCTTCAATGATTATACGTCCTGGAGCTACCGGAGCAACAAATCCTTCAGGAGCACCTTTACCTTTACCCATACGTACTTCGGCTGGTTTTTTGGTAACAGGTTTATCGGGAAAAATCCTTATCCATATTTGACCTTGACGTTGCATGAATCTGGTTACGGCAACCCTCGCTGCTTCAATCTGACGACCGGTAATCCAATCTTCCTCCAACGCCTTTATTCCAAATGAACCGAATGCCAACTGGTTGCCCCTTTGGGCATTACCTTTCATCCGGCCTTTTTGTACTCTTCTAAATTTTACCTTTTTTGGCTGTAACATCGTTTTTTAATTTCTGAGTGTTAAACCACTATTTTCTTCTTCTTCCGCGGTTGCCACCAGCGTTACCCGGTTTTTCCCTTCTCTCACCACCACCGCCACCGGTGCTTGGTTTTTGACCAAAATTTGGCGAAAGATCGCGGACTCCATATACCATACCCTTACAAATCCAGACTTTCACACCGATAAGTCCTGTTTTTGTATTTGCTTCAGCCAATGCGTAGTCAATATCAGCACGCAATGTATGAAGTGGTGTACGGCCATCTTTGTACATTTCAGATCTGGCCATTTCTGCTCCGTTTAACCTACCTGAAACCAATACTTTGATTCCTTCGGCTCCCATTCTCATGGTTGAAGCTATTGCCATTTTTGTAGCCCTTCGGTAAGCAATTTTACCCTCAATTTGCCTTGCAATGTTTATTGCAACAATTTTGGCATCGAGTTCCGGACGTTTGATCTCGAAAATATTTATCTGAACTTCTTTACTGGTAATCTTTTTTAACTCTTCCTTCAGCTTGTCAACTTCCTGACCGCCTTTACCAATAATAATTCCGGGGCGCGAAGTGTGCACTGTGATAGTGATTAACTTCAGGGTACGTTCGATTACAATTTTTGATATGCTGGCTTTTGCAAGACGTGCATTCAGATATTCCCTGATTTTAGTGTCTTCTACCAGTTTATCGCCATAATCGTCGCCACCGAACCAGTTTGAGTCCCATCCTTTAATGAAGCCCAAACGATTAGAAATCGGATTTACTTTTTGTCCCATGAATTACGAATTAAGATTTTCTTCAACAACATTTTCTTTCCTGTCAACGTAAATTGTTACGTGGTTCGAACGTTTTCTGATGCGATGTGCGCGACCCTGGGGAGCCGGACGCAACCTTTTCAAAATTCTTCCTGAATCAACCATAATCGTTTTTACGTAAAGTTCATTATCTTCCAAACGAACTCCTTCATTTTTAGCCTGCCAATTGGCAACGGCTGAAAGAAGAAGTTTTTCCACCCTGTTTGATGCTTCTTTTGATGAGAATTTCAAAACATCCAACGCTTTATTAACTTCCATTCCGCGCACCAAATCGGCGATTAGCCTCATTTTTCGTGGAGAAGTCGGGCAGTTTTTTAAAACAGCAAAATATTGTTGCTTTTTTTCTTCTTTTCTTTTGTCAGCTGCTAGTCTTTTTCTGGCACCCATTTTCTTTTCCTTTTAAAATTAATAGTTA
>Ga0116152_10003559_pt1 | contig 12490 bp, 8 predicted proteins | sample AD_UKC119_MetaG_FD_89894 | JGI IMG/M metagenome (GOLD analysis project Ga0116152, IMG submission 89894) | Active sludge microbial communities of municipal wastewater-treating anaerobic digesters from Hong Kong - AD_UKC119_MetaG | ecosystem: Engineered > Bioreactor > Anaerobic > Digestate...
CGTCGTCTCCAAGCAGGTCGCCGCTGAGAATCGTCTCGTATGTTCCCACATCACGCGCATCCGGATCCGCTTCGCCGAAGCCGGCATACCCGCCACGAACCGCTACATTATTCATCAACGAAAAGTGCACTGATCGAGCGTCGCCAGGAAGGAACTCCTCCGTCGGAACATAGGTCCCCTGCGCAACCCTGATCTCCGTCACCGTGCCGCCAGATGCCTCCGCGACGAACATCGCATCGTCAATCGACTGCATTGCGCTCGACCAGTTTGTACCGTCTCCCCCCGCAGGCGCGTCGACGTCGACATACAGCGTCGATTGAGCAAGTGCGAATGCCGCCGAGAAGGCGCTGATCAGAGCAGCGACGGTAGCTGGCAAGGATCGCAGGAAAGGTGAATTGTCCATTCGATCAAATGGCAACATTGAAACACGCTACAAGTCCTCAATCATGGGAGTAACAACTGAACAAAACCCGATGCATCCCTACCATCGACGACGGAGTCCTCATTTATGTCGGCCCGACACGTCTGTTCCGAATAGACTGAGCCATTAAGCAGTACATCGACGAATGCCGGTATGTCCGCAATGTTGATGACCCCGGAGCCATCCACGTCGCCGAGCAGGCACGTCGTTGTTGAGCTGCTGAAGACTGCCGAGATCGGCAATGCCGCATCCGCGCCGGTGATCGTCGTCGCTGTCGTCGTCGTGCCCGTCGGCGGGATCTGCGCCAAGGTCGGTGTCGTGAAAAGACCATCGTTCTCACTGAAGTTGATCGAGAACGGGTCCAGCACCGGCGCCGTGTAGCCCACAACGTGAATCGCACCGGATTCGTCTTCCGCGATCGAGGTCGCGAAGCGCATGTTGCCGATCTCGATCACACGACTCGATGTTACTGTGACCGACCCCGGCATGCCGCCCAGCATGAACTCCTGCACCGTCGTCGTGGCCGGATCGCCTTCATCCAGAGCCGTGCCCAGGTAGAGCGTCGTCCCGTCCGCCGTCACGTGCAGCGCCGCCGGTCCTCGCACCGGTGTCGCCAGATCACTCAGTCGGATCCGCTGTTCGCTCGCCGTGCCGCCGTTGCTGTCATAAATCAGCAGCCAGTCATTCTGGTTGTCCGATCGCGCGCAGCTGACGAACAGGTTGCCGCTTGCATCCGTCTCGATCTCACGCAGGTACTGAACGTTCGTCTGCGAGAACTGGGGCGGTTGCGTGTTATTGTTGGGATCCATCTGCGGGTTGAAGCCGTAAGTCTCCTGCACGGTCCACGTCACAGTGCCCGCATTCTCAGTCAGCTGCAGCTTTGCCGCCGCATAGTAGGCGTCGGTTTCCGTGCCACCAGCCGGAATCACCCGCGCCGGTACGACATAGACGATCATCGCATCGTTCGGATCGAACGCCGCATCGAAGATCGGCAGACCGCTGCCGGTTGACGGCATGCCCAGGCGAACCGTGTCACCGTTGAACAAGTCGTCTCCCGGCGCAACCATCACCTGTCCGTCACCCAGACGCACCAGGCCCAGCACGCTGTGAAGTTGGTACAACTCGCCATTACCGTCTTTGATCAATCGGCCGTGGCCGCGCGGACCGTACGAAGGATCGCCGGCTGTCACCGGCGGCGCATTGCCGACATCCGACACGGCCGTAGTTGCATCGACGGCATACAACTGGTCGCCCAGGTCGCCGCCCACGTTCGGCTTGCCACTGAGCACGAGTCGATCTGCCGGAAGGCTGACGGCATTCGCCATCGGGATTGAACTGGTGCCGCCGGCGCCGTTGCACAGGTTGTTCACACCATAGCCATACAAGGCATCCGACAGGAGTACATCGTTCACATCGACGTAGTTGTCCCGGTTCACCCGGTCCAGGCACGAGTTTGTGTCGCCCACCGGATTACCAAGCGCTGTGAGGCCGTAGAGCACATCCACGTTCGAGATGAAGTAGCTCAGGTCGTAGTCGCCGCACTCCGGAGAGCCGCACGCCAGCGGATCCCACTCGTCGATCAGCACACAGGCATCCTGGCCCACGAGTTCGAGTTCCACATACGTCCCGCGCCGGAAGTTCAGGCCGCCGCGCGGGAACAGGCCGCTGAAGGTCGCGAGCTCACCGCTGCCGATCGAGCCCGGACCGTTCATGGGCGGACTGATCCTCGCTATCTCCACCAGATTCTCGCCCGCCTCCGGCGCATCACTCAGATATACGACCAATTCGTCCGTCGCATTTCCACAGAAGCTGTATTCGAAAGCCACGACTATCTGGTCTTCGCCCGCACGCGCAAACGTGGCCTTCGCCGATATCGTCGAAGCCGAATCCGATCCATTTGCATCATCTCGCGTCTTCATTTCCATGTAGAAGCGGCCGGGATCACTCGCGATGGCTCCACTAGTTCGTATGACCGAACCTTCCAAGAACGGCGGAACCCCCGGCTGGGTATCACCATCGTCGCGAAGCCGTGGATCGACCCGCGCGTCGAATTCCTCTTGACACTCCATGTCAACGTTGATCAGCGAGAAACCAAGTAGCGGAACGTTCGAGACGCTACCCATCTGCGTCAACGTCTCGTAGTACACCGTCAGCAGGCCGGTGTTAATCCACGCCCCCGACTCGATGATCAATTCACGAACATAAAGACACTCCGGGACCGAGTCTCCAACTTCCCGAAAGTCGAAATTCGGCCGGTTGGTCAGGTTCAACGTCGTACCGCTCTTGACCTCAAGCTTATCGATGATCCAACGCACCTCGGGTGTTCCCGAAAACACCGGTGCGCCCGCGGCATCGATCACGCCGGACAAACAGTCCGGATTGAACGCTGTCCCGCAGAGCACATCGGGTGTGCGCAGCTCCAGCAGTTCACCCGCCTTGCCGCAGAAGGCGTCCGGCTCCACCACAATCTCGATTGACGTCGATTCCAGCATGATGTCCGCCGAATCGTTCGGATCGGGATCCAGCCCGATGAAGCCGTCGGCGTCGGTCTGAATCCGGCAGTTGCGGAATGTGAGTCGGCCACTGTTAACCAAGCGAAATTCTTCTGTTGCCAGCGGCGGATTCGAGCCACGCACAATCGTCAGACCATCCAACCTCGCCTTGCCAACCGGCGACAGGAGCGTCCGGCTCGACGTTGGATTCTGCGTAAGAAACGTTGGATTCGCCACCGGGTCGCGCTCGGACAGTTGCGTCTCCGTACCGCCGAACCCCCCAATCAATCGCACACCATCGGGAATCACATAAGTGGCCGAGCGTGGGTCTTCCGGATCCGTCAATGTTGTCGGCATGTAGGTCCCAGAAGCCAGCCATATATCCGCGACTTTGTTGTTAGACGAAAGGTAACTCAGTGCCGCGCCCACGGAATCAAAAGCCGACGCCCAAGTGGAACCATCACCACCGGGGATAGCGGACGGGGCTACAAACACATGCGGGAAATCGAGGCTAGACAAAGCGCGTGGGGTCCTTCTAATGATCGAACCATCATAAGAAAACAGAGTTCTATCGTAGAAATCTGACGTCCCATCGCCACCAATCGTACCAGTAATCTCATTGACAATAACACCGTCCGAAGTACGTCTGAACGCAACTCGATCGCCCTCCTCTGTGAGAAGGATGCTGCCATCCGCACTTAGGTCAATGCTCCGAGAGCCAGCACCGGCAAGTATGGTGTACACAGAAACCCCGGTTGCAACATCCCAACGCGCAACACCGGCAGAATGGACTTCCGTTATGACTGATGCTCCATCGGGCGTCATCAAGACCTGATCGACACTAGGAACATTCAGCGTTTGAATAACCTGAATGTTCTCAAGGTCGCTGATATCCCAAATATTGATGATGCCATCTTGAGATGCCGATACCGCCCGTGACCCGTCCTCACTCACATCTAGGTGACGGATGTTTGCGGTGTGCAATGGCGGAAAGACGATGTCGTCTCCGGTCGCCAAATCCCAGATTCGCACAGAATCATCAAAACTGCCACTAATTAATTTTTGTTGACCGCAAAGGAAGCACAATACACTCGCGCGCTGCGAATGACCTGACAATATCTGTTCGATTCCGCCATCGCTCGTACGACGGACTTCAATGTTGCCGTCTGACGAAGATACTGAATAAAGTGATCTCGTTTCATCTATCGCGATTCCACCACCATTCTGCAGCGGGACTTCGGTTACTTCTACGCCGGAAACAAGATCGAGAATAATGCCATTGGTAGAGATCGATGAGCCCTCCCGTATCATTAATATCTCACCCCTTAGTGCTTCCAGATATTTCACTTCGGGAAACTCAACGAGAATAGTACCATCCGTACCATGCACGCCTCCTGAGGTCGCGACCAAGGAATCAGAAACCCATTTAGCTTGCCGGCTTACAATACCACTAACGGTAAAGTAATTATTGGGTCCTTGAAAAAATTGAGCCGATCCGCCACCGCCGGAAAGCAAATATGTTGTTTCGCTCGGATTCACCGAGACATAACCGCTGTCGCCAAACAAACTGCTTTGGGCGGACCACGCTAATGATGATGATGGACCGATATCGAAGTAGTTAAGGGTGGGAAAAGGCTCTTCAAACTCACCGGTGAAGACTGTTTCAATTACAACAGATAAGATATCGCCGTTTGATAGATACGCAATGTCTCTCGCTCCCCACGCAGTCCCAAAGGCTGGCGTATTTATGGTTTCAATAAGGGACCCGTTTGACGCGTCATACCTTCGAAGTGATGTCAAGAAATCGGAGGCAAACTCAGTTCCATCTGTCGAAAAGGCGAGGGGACCGAGCGCGCCTGACATTACAAAGTCGATAGTCGGTAGGAAGCGGTTATACATAATCGCGTTTGAGCCTTGGAAACTCACCAAAAACCTCTGACCGTCAGGCGTATATTCAATCTCCTGCACAGGAGTGCTCAGATTAGTGATCTCTTTTAGTAAATCACCTCCTGGGTATGAGTAGATCCTTAGGATGCCGTCGCCCTGCGCCATCGCCACTTCTGTCCCATCTGGAGAAAAGGCATACAGTCGAGAATAATTGGAGTAGGCCCTCTCAAAATCACCCAAAAACGCCCCGGTCGCTAGACTCCAGCGGTCACCATTCGGATCAAGCGATTCTGTTTTGCTTGGATTCAGCCTGAATTCGACCGTGCTGCGCCAGCGCTTTGACCAGTTTGCGGTTGGCGATACCCCATCGGCATTGGCATTCGCCGGAATTACCAATCCCGTGTAAATCAAAGCAATAATTGAACAACGTTTATGACTAATCGCCATCTCAACCTCTTGTCTAGTCAGCCTGGCATTCTGCACAGGCCGTTTGTAGGTTTCCCAAAGGCATCACGAGATAGTCGGGACTCGTGTGCTTCCCCTTCTCAAACTTCTGAAAAGCAACATGCCCATCCAGAAACGCCACGTTGTGCTTCCAGTCCTCACCATGGCGCCAGGCCTGGTTGATCGTGTCGTTGACGTTCCAGTCGTACACCCAGCCGAAGTCGCCGATCAGCACGAGGCGCGCGGGGTCAGCGCAGCGCGTTCGGGTCAGTCCGATCAGGGACGGACGCGCTGTTTCGAGCACGCTGGAACACGGGTCGCTTCCGAAGACCTGGATCGGCATCGTGCCGATCATCAGCAGGTTCGGTGAATAACTGGTCCCGAACAGGTCGTAATGCGCTTGGCCGTTGGTTGTCTGCGCACCTTCATCGCGCCGGCAGTAGTACATGGGCGCATCGTTGATCTCGGCGTCGAGCTGCATGTAGGTGTTTAGCGGCTTGGGCTTCTTGAACGGCGGTACGGCGCCCTGCTTGCCGCCGTAGTTGATCTGCACATTGTCCGACGAGATCATGCTCTGCAGGAAGTGATCGTCATTGTCGTCGAGGTACATGTCCCATGCATGGGCCAGCCCTTTGAGATTCGTCTGACAGCTTGTTCGATCGGCGATACGGCGTGCGGCGCTCAGCGCGGGGAGCAGCACGGCAATCAGTACTGCGATGATCGCGATGACGACCAGCAGTTCGAGCAGCGTGAAGGCGGAGTGCGCGCAACGGCCTGCAACTGATGTCGAGTTGTTTCGATGGACAATCACGACCCCGTCCTTCCCCGCACGGGTTGCTCGACAGATCTGTCATTGATCCGGGACAGCCGCTCAGCTGCCTCGCGTTTGAGCCAGCCGGGGCCATCCAGCCCTCGACAGGCATTATACAGTGTCGAGGCCTGATCCCATTGCTTCCGGCTTCGCTTCAATTCCGCCATCGCGAATGTCCCGAGCAGTTTCGCATCGGCCGGCATCGAGCTCTCAAACGTCGGCTCGTCGATCTCCCCGAGCAGCAGCCCTATGGCGATCGCCTCCGCCGTTGATTCCTGCTCGGGATCGCGAGGCCCGAACGGAACAGCGGCTCGGCGGGCGCGATCGAATCGCCCGGCGTCCCATTCCGCCAGGAACCACAGAAACTGGCGTTCGCCTATGGCGAGGTTCGCCCGACGGGCAAGATCCTCGCTGTCCGCCGCTGTCATCGCGGATTTCTTCCTTTCCGCTTCCTTTTGCCGATTCGCATCTTCCGAGGCGCGCCATGCGAAAAACACGTAGGTCAGCGAGCTCAGCAGAATGGCGATGACCGACGCGGCCACCAGCGTCGTTGCGCGATGACGGGCGGCGAGCTTCTTGAGCATGTACCAGCCACTGTCGCGCTTGGCCGAAATCGGATCGCCGTTGAGGTAGCTGCGCACGTCGGTCGCCAGATCCCCGGCGCTGCGATAGCGTCTTGCCGGCTCCTTGGAAAGACACTTCAGCACGATCGTCTCGAGTTCATCATCGATCGCGCGGCGGATCGATCGCGGCTTCTTTGGTTCGGCGTGAAGAATATTGTCTTCGATCTCGCGGCGCGTGCCGACGACCGGATAGGGAAACTGGCCGGTCAGCATCTCGTACAGCACCACCCCGAGTGAATACACGTCGGTCCGCAGATCAATGCCTGCTGGTCGTCTCTCCACCTGTTCCGGGCTCGCCCAGCGAAGTGATCCGAGAAACTCGCCCGACACGGTCATCGCGGTGAATTCCTCGTCGGGCATGAAACCGCCATCGAGAATCTTCGCCAGGTCGAAGTCGAGAAGATGCGGCTCTGCGCGCTGGTCCACGAGTATGTTCGCCGGCTTGATATCCCGGTGCAGGATTCCCTTCACATGGGCGGCATCCAGGGCCTCGCAGATCTTCGCGAAGACCGTCAGTAATCGGTGCATTGCCTGCCGTTCGGCGCGTACCTCGGCCTTTGAACGGCGCGTCCGCGAACCCGACGCCCCGGAACTGCCGGATGCGTTCAGATCGAACGACGTAGTGCGCTGCTGTGCGATGAAGTCGTCGAGCGCCACGCCCGTGACATACTCCATCACGTAGTACATGCAGCCTTCAACGACGCCACTGTCGACGATGCCGACGATGTTCGCGTGATGGAGCTGGCCCAAGACGCGAACACCGCGTTCGAGTCGCTTTCGGTTCTCGGGATTTGCCACGGGGCCGCCGCGGACGATCTTCACCGCCACGCGACGCTTCGTGGATTCCTGGATCGCCTCGTAGACGACGCCCTGGCCGCCGCCGGAGAGTCTGCGTTTGAGCGAATAACCGGGAAGTGAGATACGCATCTCTCCGACGACGGCCTGGACTTTGCCAGGAGTGGGAGAAGCCAGAACCGTCTCATCCGATGCGGATACGGGTTCGCGCGATCCGTGGTCGACCTGCGCTCGAGCGCCGGCGATCAGATCACGATCGCGCTTGCCACCGGATGTCTCAGTCGGGTTTTGGTCGGTACTCATGCCGTCCTCGCTGTTGGCAGACTGTCAGCGAAAGCCGCGGCGATCATTCACGCGCTAACTGAGAAAAAACCGGTCAACTCGTCAGCCGGGGGAGAATACGCTTCAGGCGATCATGGGCCCGGGCCCTGAGCATGTAGACAGCGCCGATCGATCGGCCCAGCGACGCCGCAATCTCCCTGGGATCGTCGTGGGCGAGGTCAAATCGCCGCACGACTTCCTGGTGATCGGGTGGAAGCTCGTTCAGGGCGGCTCTCAGAAGTTCCATGGCCTCTCTGGCGGCAGCGACTCGGCTTGGCGTCGACGAGTGAACCCCCAGTGACTCCACCAGATCGAGGCCCGCTTCACTTTCGTCTGAAGGACGCAGCTGATTTGCCGGACTGGGCCTCTTGGCCGCATCAAGATGGCGAATCGCGTCACGAATGTTGTTGTCGGCAAGCCGCAACAACCAGTTCATCAGCGAGTCCTCGCCTCGGGGACTGAATCGACTGATGCTGTCGAACGCCTCGACGTAGGTGACCTGCAGTACGTCATCCTCGTCGATCACTGATCGCCATTTGGAGTCAATGTTCCTTGCAACGTGGGCCCGAAGCGGCGCGGAGCATTGCTCCAGCAATTCCGCCATCGCGTCGCGATCGCCCTGAACGGCCGAGGCCAGCAACTCCTCTTTGTTACCCCTCATATGGGATTCCCGAACTGCCCGCTGAACTCACCTTGAGGTCGATTCTAAATGCTGTCCTCGGATCGACCAAGAAAAAATGCGTGAATAACGCGGCTGCCTTTCGCTGGCTTGATACCTGGCAAACGAGAGGAGATCACGATGAGTAAGACTGACAAGATCAGACAACGAAAACGCGATCGCATGATCCGCGATCTGAATCGATTCATCGACCGACATCTGAACAACATGACAGTCGGCTGGCCCCTCAGGGCGGATCCCATTGGAACGCGGACGAACAAGTCTGACGACAGGCAGATCCTCGCCCTCTCGCTGGCACGGGCGTGTTAATCGACCCGCAAGCGTGCCTGAAAAACCGCGAAATAATCGCGTGAATAAACCCCGGAATATTCGCTGAGTTTCGAGTCATCCTGCCGACGTGGCAGCGAACAGTAGAACGAAGTCGCTCGCAGGGACGGGCGGCGCAACCTCAACGAGGAGTGACGACATGAACCGGTTCCACAATCACCGACATTGCAGCAACGGCAGTCTCAACATCGCCGTGGCGCTTGTGCTGGCTTTCACGGCGACATCGAATTCGATGGCCCAGGAGCGAACCGAGCCCGCGGACAAGGAAGCCTCCAACTACGACGCCACCTCGGGAACGCTTGTCGAGGTCGCTCGAAAAGTCGAAAAGCTCGAAACAGTGTTCGTCGCCGCCAAACAACTTGAAGACGCGTCCACGTCTGACATGCGGACGCCCATTTTCGTTCCGACCTCAATGGTCAAGGAAATCGACAAGCTCCGGGAATCCGTCAGGCAGATCATGCGCAAGAAGGCCGAAGCCACCGCCGCAAACATGCTGTCGTTTGCGACAGGGGACGAGGCTCCCGAACGAATCGGCTACTGCCCGGTCCTCCCGCCGACGCAGGACAACGATCCCCAGTTCACCTTTGTCGCCACAACGCTGCTGCGCCGCATCGATCAACTGGCCGACGCCGTCGAGCAGAAGGACGAGAAGCCGGCAGAGCGCGACGAAAAGGCGATTGCCGAATTGTGGGATCAGATCGATCGAATCGATGACGGTCTCTCGAAGATCGAAGCGCAGGTCAGGCACGACGAGACGCGAATCGCGACGATGAACACATTGATCGCGACCTACGAGGAACTGGCAGGCACCGGCGTTCGCATCGCCTTCGACTTCGACGGTCTCTACAACGCTTTCGACGAACTGATGCTCGATCTCGGCACCATGGCGGACGACAACCGGCGGTTCGTCAGCGACGCCTTCAAGGTGTACCAGGCGACGATCGACGGCGGAGAGTTCAAGCAATCAGCGACGGCACGAGGACTCGTCGGTCGAGCAGGTCAGAACCAGACGAACATCAATCATGCCCTCGGAAAACTTGGCGCACTGTTCGATCGAATCCGAGCCGTTGAATCGAGTATGGACCCGGCCAATCAGTGAGGCACTTTGGGAAAGGAGGAATCACTCCACCCCCCGACGGACGGCGGTCTTCAGGACTGCCGTCCGTCCTTGCCATTTCCTGAACGCCAACGAAATGCTGCCCCCCGTGACGCAACGGAGCCGCACATAACGACACCGCAGGGTTCCGGCCCCGCTCCACATGCCCTGAGGCGAGGCACGATGTGCGGTGCCGGCAGCAACGGCGGTGCCATGTCGATGGTGTTTGGATCGCGGTTCTTGCGGGCGCAATCACTCGGAACGCGGCCTGCCATCGGCGCGACGATCTGATTTAGCTCCGGGGCCGTCGACCAATAGCGCGTCGAATTCCTACTGGAAGCCGACGGTATTCCCGGAAGCTGGCAACAAATACCTGCGTGGACTTCCACCGGCCTGGCAGCGAACACATTGCATGACTACCGCGTCAAGACACGCGACGCGACCATCGGTCAGAACGAGTCCGGTTGGTCGGACCTGCTGAGTCAATACACGCACGCCAACATCCCAGCGCCTCCGAACGTCTAAACCTCCGGTCCGACATCGCTGACGCTCTCGATGTCCGCCGGTGCCAATCCGGCGAGCACCGAACTGGCGTTGTGGAACGAATCTGGCAAGGTCTGGATCGCGCTGGACGGTATGCCTTCGGCAACCGAAGTCTGGGCCGTTGCCGCCATCTGCGGAAGCGTTGTCCTCTCCGGCCTTCAGGTCGACACAACCCATCACTTTCAAGCCAAGGCCAGGAACGGAGAGGATGTCGAGACCGATCTTTCACCCATCCTCGCCGCCAAGACGTCGGCGCCGGATGCTGTCGCCCAGTTAGACGTTGCCAACGCCTGGGTCATTGAGATCCCGGTCGGCGTCACCGCATCACAGATGACCCTCTCGGCCACCTTCGTCAACGACCCGCTCAACAACGCCGGTTACACGTACACATGGCTCTCCCCAAGTAATCCTGACACGAGCAAGGAGTTGGTCTTGGTCGCCGGCGGCGACCTACGCCGCGCCGGAACTCCCGGCGACCAGCGCCATCCCTCACGAGGCCCATTGCGTGATCATCGGCACCGACCACGGCAATTAGTTTTCAACACCTTGGAGATCGAGGTCCTCAAGCGCGGAGACGTCAATCAGGACGGCGTCATCAACGGCGCCGACATAGGACCATTCACGGTCGCCCTGACGGGTGTGGATACCGACTCAAATCGGATCGCCATATGCGACCTTAGCGCTGACGAAACAGTGGATACCAACGACATCCAAGACTTTGTTGGGCTCTTGAATGGAGTGTAGCAGAATCGCCTGCGCCGAAGTTGCTGTTACCAACGCATGGCACCGAGAGAAAGGGCCTGACAAGAACGAGGCGTACCGGCCATCCTCAAGTAACCGCGTTCGGCGGAATGTGGCTTGGAGCGCTTGTCAATTAGACCTGTTCCTGTGATTGGAAATGGGGCCGGTTTTGGGGCCGGTTGGCTTGAAAACACTTGAAACACGTTTAACATGTGCATTGCACAAGTCGCTGTCGCGACGAGCGTTGCGCGTAAATCCCGGATGGTGCTGAGGTTGGAAAATCGGCTCGCACCGGCTCATAACCCGGAGGGCTCAGGCGACCCCCGGCGATTCGTTCATTCTGACGCTGGGTTGCGGCAAATTCCGAATCAATGGCTACGAGTACGGAGACCACCTGGGATTGCCACGGCTGATGGACATGGGTCAGTGCAATGACGCCTATGGGGCAATTGACGTCGCACTGGCTCTGGCCAAGGCGTTCGATTGTGGCGTCAACGACCTGCCGCTGACCATCGTGCTGAGCTGGTTCGAACAGAAAGCCGTCGCGGTGCTGCTTACATTGCTGTCGCTGGGCGTCCAGGGAATCCGCATTGGCCCGGCAGCGCCGGCCTTCATTTCGCCGAACGTGATGGCCCGACTGCAGGAGACATTCGACTTGCAGGTGATCGGAAGCGACGCACGCGCAGACCTGGCCGAGGCGATCGGCGCAAAGGTTTGACTGCGCGGTCGTGTCAGCATAGACCTCAAGATTGTTCTTGGATTGCGATTGGTCGAGTAGATACCCACCGCTGACCGCGCCCACCGGGGTGCGTGACCGGATTGTCGACGCAAGAAAGCCGTGCATCGGTTAAATCGTGCATAGCTAGGCTGACTACGCCAAATCGTCCTCGGCATCCAGTAACTTACGGTCATTGAATACTTTCGGGCGATTCGTCGCATTCTGCGTCAATTGTTCTCATAACCCGGAGGGGGCTTCCAACTCGGGCGCCCCCGAGCGATCTAGTTACTGGCGGCACCGAGAAGAGCCCGGGCGTCCGCAGCCCCGCCGGCGTCTCGGCGGCCTTTTCCAGATTTCCTGAGGAAAATTCGGCCAATCCCGACCTGCATTCCCAACTAATCAGGTAGCGGGTTTCACCCGTCCGTCGCCTGCGGGTATCGCATGGCGGCGTCCGACTTTATCCACGACCCAGGAAAAGGAGAACGGGAATGACCCAATTCGGAATCGCCAAGCGTGCATCATCGATGATTCTGCGCAAAAAGGCCGCTCCGTGGCTAATCTGCGTGGCATTGTTGGTCGGTTGCGATGGGTA
>Ga0116152_10003560_pt1 | contig 12490 bp, 18 predicted proteins | sample AD_UKC119_MetaG_FD_89894 | JGI IMG/M metagenome (GOLD analysis project Ga0116152, IMG submission 89894) | Active sludge microbial communities of municipal wastewater-treating anaerobic digesters from Hong Kong - AD_UKC119_MetaG | ecosystem: Engineered > Bioreactor > Anaerobic > Digestate...
GCTGGCGTTGCTGGCATGGATGCTGCTGGTGGGAGCCTGGTTCACGGCATCCGCATGGTGGAGCAGTCGGCGCAACCGGCGCCGGTCCAAGGGATTCGCCAGCAAGCACGACCTGACCGACGGGATGAGTGAACGCCGCGCACGCGCCTCCGCCGAATACCTCCGCCCCGACCTGGACAAGAAGGCCCGGCGCAAGGCCGGCCGCGACGACGTCGGCCTGCACCTGGGCCGCTCCACCACCGGGGTGGATGTGGTGTTGCCGTTGGAGGATCACGTGGCCGTGGTCGGCCCCACCGGCTCCGGTAAGACCAGCCAGGTGTTGATCCCCGCGGCCCTCTCCACCCCGCTGGACAAGCCGTTGATCGTCACCTCGACCAAGGGCGACATCCTGACCGCGATCAGCGAGCACCGGCAACGCAAGGGCGGTCGAGTGTGGGTGTTCGACCCCGCCGACCGCCTGAACTGGGCCGAAGCGATGACCTGGAACCCGGTCCTGGGCTGCCAGGACGGCGCCACCGCCGTGGCGATGGGCAATGCGTTCGTCGCTGCGATGCCGACCGATAAGGGCACCAGCGGCTCCACGTTCTTTCGCACCAACGCCAGCATCGCCGTGGTCCGGTTGCTGCACGCAGCCGCACTGTCCGGCCGCGACATGACCGCGGTGGTCGGCTGGGCGATGAACCTGCAAAACGGCGCGGAGGAACCCCAACAACTCATCCGCGAGTCCACGAACCCACTGGCCGAGCCGTTGTGGCCGGGGATGTTGCGTAACGTCGCCACCGGCGGCGACCAGACCGTCGCCTCAAGCCGGCAGACACTAGCCCAAGCCCTCGAACCGATGTCGCTGGCCTCCGTATTGGCCTGGACCACCCCGCAACCAGGTGTGCCGAGCTTCGACCCGGCGGCGTTCCTGACCAGCAACGACACGTTGATCCTGTGCGCGGACGTGAACGCCTCCACCAACGTCGCCCCCCTGACCGCGATGTTGTTCCAACGGTTGCAGGACGAAGCCAAGAAGCTCGCCGCCAAGGGCAGCGGCCGGCTCAGCCCGCCGATCCGGGTCGTGGGCGATGAGATCGGCAACGTCGCCCCGTTGCCGAAACTGCCCGAGGACGCCTCCGACCTACGCGGCCGCATCCAACTGCTCATCGGCCTACAGTCCGTGGCCGGCGCGAAACGACGCTGGCCCGGCGACGGCGCGGCCGCGCTCTTGGACAACATGAACGCTGAACTGCTGCTCGGCGGGATCAGCGATCCGGACACGTTGAAGCGCTACAGCCAATTGGTCGGGGACGTGGACCTGCAAAAGGCCACCACCAGCATCGACCGCGACGGGTGGACCAACTCATCGTCGCTGCAAACCCAAACCAAAACGGTGCTGCGGCCAGAGGAGGTCCGGCTGATTCCTGACCGTCAGGCCCTGGTCGTCTACCGCAACCGGCCGGCCACGATCCTCAACCTCACCCCCTGGTACGAGCAACGGAGACAGACATGAGTGACATCCGAGTGCAGCCTGACGACGCCGTTCGCCTCACCCAGCTGGAAACGGACCTCGAGGCCGTGAAGGACGACGTTGCCACGCTCACGGTCGCCATGAACCGGCTCAGCAAGACCACCAGCGCAGAAGCGGACCAGAGCACAACCCCCGAGCGCAGCACGCCCGACCTGGCGATGCCCCCAACATGGAGCCAATCAGCGACCATCGAGGAGAAGGACGCACTCGTTGATTGGGTGGACTGGCTGCAAGCTGCCTACGCTCCACGTCAGGAGGAACGTCTCACGCCGTGCTGGACTCAGCACGAGGGTGTGGTGGAGGAACTTGCCGCGTTGCGACGGTCCTGGGTTGCCGCCTACCTGGACCGCAAGAACCCGAAGGCGATCGGGCAATGGCACGCTGACCTGGCCACGACGCTGACCCGGATCAGCGACAACTGGCGGCTCAGCCTGTGCATTGATCGGCACGTCGAGCGGTGAAACAGCTGCTCGTCTTCGTGGTGGCAGGCTTGATGCTGGCGGCCTGCATCCCACTGGTCGGCACCTACATGTCCTCCTCGCAAGCCGCGATCCTGTCCGAATACTGCGCTCAGCACGCCGTCAGCACTCCGCACGTGGGTCCGGTGGCCGGCACCAACAATGCCCGCTACATCTGGAGCCAGCTACGAGCCAACGGCTTCACCCCCGAAGCGGTGGCCGGCATCCTCGGCAACTTGGAACAGGAAAGCCAGCTGGACCCCACCGCCGTGCAGTCCAACGGTGTCGGGCACGGCATCGCGCAATGGTCAGCTGGTGGCCGCTGGGACAGCGGCTCGCAGAACCTCGTCAGCTACGCCGCTTCCCAAGGCCTGGACAAGTGGGACCTGCAAGCCCAACTCGGTTTCCTGCTGTTGGAGATGACCAACGGCTGGGGTGGACTACCGCCGATCGTGGAACAGTACCGCGGCATCACCGACGTGATGGAAGCGACTGTGTACTTCCACGACGAGTTCGAGCGCTCCGCCGACGACCCTGCCGACGTGCGCAGCGTCCGCGGCGGCAACGCTCAAGAATGGTTCGACCGTCTCGCCGGCGACGATCCCAAGACGAACACCCCCACCCCACAGGTCAGCTTGCAGCAGCCGGTGATGATCGTGGGGGACAGCATCACCGTCGGCGCGAAACCACACCTCGAAGCGCTATTCACCAAGCACGACGTGAAAGCCACGATCGACGCCGCCCAGTCGCGGACCACCAAACAAGCCGTGGATGGCTTCGCCACCAAACAGGCCAAACGGGCCCTCACGTGGGTCGTAGCCACCGGCACCAACGACTACGACCCCAAAGCGTTCGCTGAGCACGCAGCGACCCTGATCAACGCCGCCCGCGGCCGCGACGTGTACTGGGTGAGCATCATGCGCCCGGACAAAGCCAAAGCCATCAACGCCGTCATCGAGGGCCTGGCCGCCGAACACAGCAACGTGCACGTCCTCGACGTCGCCGCCCACGCCAGCGAGCACAAGGATGCGTTCGCTGCCGACGGCGTGCACATGAAGAACCAGAACGCCTACCGGTGGATCGCCGGAGTGTACGAGGCGACGCTACTCACCCCCGCCGCTGCGAGCGACCCCACAGCTGCCACCCCGGTGAACATGTCACCCGAAGACATCGAAGCGTGCGCCGAACTGGGAACCTCGATCGGGTCAGTACCGTTGGGCAGCTGCGACAACTATCCAGCGAAACTGCGCGCCAACTTCGCCCGCACCGGCTTCTCCTACGATGCGATGACCTCCGATGCGCAACTGGTGATTGCGTGTGTCCACGGCGCATTCCCCGGCGCGTTCAACCCCACCACCTATGCCGGGCACTGGGGCGGGTTCGGCCGCTCCATCGACTTCATGGTCCCCGGCGGCTGTAGCTACCTGCACACGAACAAGGCCGAAGACCTGGCCAACGGCACCAAGCTGACCCAGTTCCTCTCCGAACACCGCGAGGAATTGGGAGTCATGTACTGGGTGTGGCAAGACCACATCCGCAGCCCCGGCTACCGCTCCTACGAGAAGCAGTGGGTGCCCGTCTCACAGTGGCGCACCGACACCGGAAACAACGGCGACTGCACAAATCAGCACTTCGACCACGTCCACGTCAGCGTGTATGGCTCGCAAGCCACCGGCATGAAAACCACCACGCCGACCCCGACCAAGAAGGCCCCCAAAGACAAGAAGGAGAAGGCCGCATGACCACTCTACCCATCCCCGATGATCGAGGGCCGCTGAGCCTACGAACCGTAGGGCAGGTGACGTTGTCCTGCGAAAAGAAGCGGCGTGAATGGCTGCTGCGGCCGCGGATCACTGTAGATCTCACTGATCCAGACAGAGTCTCCCGCTTGGGCGGGGAACGCATCGCGTTTCCTCAGCCCCCAAGCCCCGCCGAGGATCTGTTGAGGAGATGGGCATGACGGACGTAGAACCGATCCTGCCGCCCACCGACACGATGACGCAGATGCTCGATCTGGTGCCAGTGATTCTGCTTCTCGCCATTGCGATAACGGTCGCTTCGGTCATGGTGGGCTTTCTGGCTGAGCGTCGCCGAAGGAAACGGCGCCACGATTCTCGCCTGCCGAAGGCGACCTCGGTGTCGGACCCTGCTGAGAGTATCGAGGTGGGAAGGGAGTAGCGATGCACACGCAACGACACGACCCTGCCCCACACGTGGTGCAGGTCGAACCATCCACCGTTGAGCAGGCAGAGATCCGTGAGCGTGCCGTCGCAGGCTCTGCGAGTGGGTCGGGCCGGGCAGTGTGGTTGCGTCGAGACCGAGCCCGGGCGCGCATGGTCCTGGCTGGCCTGACTGCCGGTGGTCTGGGGGTGATCCTGGGTGTGGTGACCCTACTCGGTGGGATGGAGCCGACCGGACTGCTGCGGTGGCTGCTGGTCGGCGGGGGCCTGCTGGTGATGCTCTGCCTGGCTGTGATGATGCACAGCCTGATCACGTTGGCCACGGGCCCGCAATGCGGACCTGCGGCATCATGGCCGTATCACCGAGCACGGGAGCCGAAATCATGAGTCGAGGCGAACGAGACGACGAGCCGGGCGAACTGTATCCGCCGGCGGAATGGTTCGACACCCCGCACGAGCCGGCCGCGGCCACGATCGTGGACCGGCCGCAGCGGGTCATCATGGAACACCACCACTACGCGCACTTCCAGACCGGGAATCCGCAGCCGGTCCAGTCCGGCCCTCGCCGTGTGTGGGCAGCCATGACCCCGAAGCTGTGGCTGCCGATGACCGGTGCTGCCTGGACGTTGTTCGCCGGCGGGTTCGTGCTGAGTCTGATGGGGCCGTTGGCGTTCTTGGGGATCATCCTCGGCTGGATCGCCATCCCGTTGATGCTGGCCGCAGCAGGGCTGTTCGTGTGCCGGTGGTTCGTTGCCGTGCTCAGCTGGAACCTCGCCGTCCTGGGTGCTCGGCTGATCCTCATCGGCTGCGCGGGCCTGACCGTGGCGGGACTGGTGGCGTTGCCTGTGGTTCTGCTCAGCGGCATCCTCAGCTGACCGTGGCACCCCTCAACATTGCCCCGTTGACGCGAGCCGCGTTCGCTGACCAAGCTCAAGCGTGGGGGAGTGCGGTCGGGGTCGAGGTGACCGTCGAGTTCAGCGGCGACCTGGTCGGGGATGCCAGCATGGATTCCTGGTGGACGATCCTGCGCAACCATCATCAGGCCGTCCTCGAGGTCAACACCGCCGTGCTCCAGTTGCCCCGCCAAGCGCAGCTGACCCTGCTGGGCCACGAAATCGGCCACGCCGCCAAACCACCCTGGGCTCAGCTGAGCATCACCGCGGTGTTCTTCGCGGTGACGATCCCCGCCATGGTGAGCCTGGCGTCGGCGTTGTTCACATCGTGGCCTCCCGGTGGGGTGCTGCTTCCGGCCGTTGCGCTTCTGATCGTGACGGTGGTGCTGATGCCGGCCTACTTCTGGGCCGCTCGCCGCAGCGAATTCGCAGCGGATGCCTGGGCGATGAGGACCTACGACTTGCCGTACACCACGAGCTACCACGCGCAACTACTCGACGTCGGTCTAGGCGACCGGACAAGCGACAAACAGGGCTGGCTGGATCGGCTCACGCGAAGCCACCCGCCTCCCGAACAGCGGGCCGCGGGCTGTCAGACTCGCGGACGACAACCGAACCGTTCCGGGGGCTAGGAACCGTGAGCCGGGCCGACCTCGCTGGATGGGGCTCTACTGGTCCTCGCCGGTTGCCCATCTACACTTGTTACAGTCCAAGGCAAGGGAGGATTCAATGCTGAAAACCGTTCGTCGCCAAGGCTATGAGCCGTTGTTCGCGGTGTATGTGCTGTTCGGTGTGAGTGCTCTCTCGTTGTACTTGCTGGTTGTGTCTGTCGGTGTCGGGTTTCCGACGTTCGCCTTCGGCTGGTTTGCCCCGACGATGATCCTGGTCGGGATGCTCGGAGCAGCCGTATTGGGTGTGCTCTCCGCGTGGAGAGCTACCAAGTGCCTTCTCATTCGTAGGGAACGTCGAGGGGTGGGCCTCAACCCGGCGACGGGTCAACCATCCGCTTGACCGGTTCCCACGTTGTTGGGAGCGCGGCCTGGCAAACGCTGGGCGAGTCCGGGGACCCCTCCGCGGCACTCGATGATCTGGGTTGGCGACGTCAGGGAGTCCCACCAACAGGAAGGCCTGATCGTCAGGGGGTCAGGTAGGCGACGCCCTGGCCAGTAGATGCGTCTGTCACCACGGCTGCGGAGGTGCCTTCCACCGCACCCTGGGGGACGACGAACTGGACCGTGGCCGTCTGCCTTGTCTTCGAGTCCTCGTTGGGCGTGAGAGTCCCTCGGTATGAGATGTTGTTCGCCCCGGCGAACCGCCAGCTCAGCCCGTCCTGCCAGTGGGCGGCTTGCTGAGGATCTTTGGGCCTGACTGCGAAGTGCACGGAGACGGTGGCGTCCTTGTCGGGCGTCACTTGTCTGTTCGTGCTGATGTCTGCTGTGTCTATCTCAGTGACAGTGACGCGCCATGGCCCGACAGCTTCGGGTTCACCGACACTTCCTGTGGGTGGAAGTGTGGCCCAAGTGTCGAAGGGTGGTGCTGGCGCCACCCTTGGCTCGGTAGAACATCCGCTCAGAGCAATACCGATGCAGCACACCAGGCTGACGAGCATGGCGCCGTGGAAACCATGGCCAGCCTGGGGGCGCGGACTCACTGGTCTGCGCTTTGGCTGGGGTTTGCGTTGCTGCCACACCCGACGTTGCGTGCCCGCACGAACTGGTCATCAACGAGGACGTAAACGTTCGTGCTGAGGCTTTCGGCGCAGCCGCTCTCAATCGGCTCCCCGAATGAGATTTGTGCTGCGAAGCCGTCGCGCTGCGTCGCTTCTGCGGGAGTGTGGATTATCTGTGGCGACGCATCGCCACGGATCTCTGTTTGGCAGACGGTCAGTGGTTCACCGACCAGTGTCGTGGCTGTCTCAAGTGTCAGGCGTGGGGTACTAGTTTGTGCGGCTTGTTCACAGGCCTCGATAAGCGCTTCGTCGCTGGTGGCGTTCTCGCTTGCTCCGGTAGGAGTGGGTTCGGTGGGCTGCGCACCTGCGCAGCCACCAACCACGCCAATACAGACTAGTAGAGCTGCTGTAGGCAGTAGCACTTTCACGTTTCAGCCCACTCTCATGTTCGGAGCCCATGCCCGCACACCGCTCAGCTGTGTGCAGTAATAGCTGCTGCCGATGGTCCAGGGCCATTGGATGCGGCCGGTGACCACGCCAACAACTCGGACCCCGTCGCCACTGGCAAAGTAGCACGGACCTCCTGAGTCCCCCTTCTTGAACCCGCCTTGGTCGCTGTTGCCGTTCCAGTGCGTGTCGTGGTGCATTTCGAGCATGTGGCTCTGGCCGACTCCCTCGATGTCTTCGATCCTGTAGGACCCAATGACGCGGTAGCGGCACACCTGAGCAGTGGTTCCTCCGGAGGTGCAGATGCCACTGCCATTGGGGCGGCCTCCGTAGCTGCCACCCACAACCTTCATGGTCTTGTGCGCCCCGAGCGAACCCGATGTGAATACCTTCATGCGGTAGGTCGAGCCATCGAGGATCTTCCAGTCGCCGTACTTGATCGCATTGCCCGGATAGGTAGTCGTGTATTGACGTCCTACGATCCTGTTGTTGTTCGAGAAGAGCGTGCCCCGACAGTGACCAGCCGTGAGGGCCTTTTTAGGGCCACCTTTGTACAGCCGGATGCGTACACCCAGGGAGCATCTGCCGCCGCTATTGCTGTAGATTCTCGCGCTCATGGTCCAGGGTGGAGCGTCGGCCAGTCGAGTCACTGAGTGCTCGGAATCCCGTGCGGCTCGGAACCGAACAGGCACTCTCGGATTGAGCCGTGTCCTGAGGCGCTCCGCCTGGCGGCTCGTGGGATCGACCAACTCCCGCTCGTCCTCCGGTGTTGCGTCGACCGTCACAACAAGCCCGTCATTCTCAATATCCGGGCCGATTCCTGCTACCGCGTGTTCGCTGTCACCCTTGGCCTCTTCGCGCACCTCTTCTTGAGCAACCAGGAGGTCATTGAGCGAGTTCTCGGCAGTACGCCGGTGGACCAGCACCGTGGGGTTGCGCTTGGTGACCCGGCTGATCCGTGCGTCAACCCGCCGGTCGCCGCCCTTTACGTAGATCTCAACCCCAGAGAAGTCGGAGCAGAAGGAAACACCACTAATGGCTTCGGGATGCGTGTCAGCAATGTCTTGGAGATCGTTACCGACCTCTTCCAACTCAGGGGTCGGCTCTCCCTGCCAGGTTCGATTTCCCTTGGCATCGACCACGTTAGCGCACGGTTGTGCGTCTGGAGATGCTACTCCGCTTGCCGGTGTCACGAGGACAGAGACAATCAGTCCGAGCGCTAGAATAGGAGTTAGAACAAGTACACCACGTTTCAACATATCGAAATCGTAGCACTTGTTAGCGTCAATATATTGATGGCGTATTCATGAGGCCGCAAGAGCATCCGGCCATCCAGCATCTCACAATAGGATCAGCGACCTGAGGGCGCGGATGGAAAGTCGGTGTCCAAGCGGGGCCTTTGACGGGGCCGCCAACTGGGCGTCACATCCAGTCGCAGCGCCGCAATAGAGTCCCGCTTCTAGGGCCTGATATTGGCCTCTATGAGGCTCTAGCCCGCACCCCTATTGAATGTGCCGATAAGAGTTATTATGTAAAGTAGTTAGCCGTGCTAACCAGTTGCGGGGGCGGTTTCCACCTCCCGCAAGGGTGTGCCTTCGCTAGTTCGCGGCGATGCCCCGCAGCAGCTGGTCGACGTCCACCACCTCTTCGCCACGGGCGACCAGGGCGTAGGTGTGGTCAAGGAACTGGGCCGTGGATTCAGCGGCGAGTTCGACCACGCGGCGTTCGTCAGCAAACTCAACCGTCACGATCAGGGTGGCCTCATCGGCTCGGTAGCAGCGCACCAAGCCTTCGCCGGCAGCATCGTCCAGGCCATCAGCGAGCAAGTCGCGAGCGAACACACAGCTACGGTCCGCGATGCTCAAGTGCACAGCCAGCGGATCGTAGCGGTCGTAATGCGCCCACACGTCACACAAGTCGACGGGGTTGCCCGGGATCAGGGCTGGGATGCGTTGTTCAATCTGATCGATCATGATGGGCCTCCGTACGGTTGGTGTCTGCCAGTGCCCTGCCCTGCGATGCGTGGGCATTAACTCACTGCCAAAGAATCGAAACTGATCGGAGCAACCTTGACGTGGACTGCCTCACAATCCCCACAGATGGCGAGGTCGGGCCCCGACAAATGGTGGGCGTGAAACACTCTAGATTCGGGTATCCGCTCAGTAGCAACCCTTCTTGGAGGTCCCCCACTCATGCCGAATATTCTTGCCACCGCCGAAACTCTCGCCCAAGCGGTACTACGCCAGCTGTACCAGGCAGTCATCGCCCTCAGGGGCAACCCCGACGACCCCACTCCCCCGCAAGCAACTCCGACGACGGTGCACCCACCCGAACCGGCACCCCAACGCAGCCGCGTGACCCGCACGAAGAAGACCCCAGCAGCTGGCACCAAGACAGCCAGCAAGCAGGCCCAGGGGCGAAAGAAGCCCGCCCCTAGCGCACCCGGGCCGACGAATGCGGAACTGCGCGCCTGGGCGAGAGCGAACAACATGACCGTGGCTGACCGGGGTCAGATCAGCAATACGATCCGCGACGCTTACGCCAAGGCCCACGCCTGAACAATTAGTCGCAGTCCGTACACGTCCCGGTAGAAGCGCGCTGCGAGACGTGATGCACGAGGAAACACTCGCTGCAGACCAGCGCATCAAAGCTGAACGTCGCGCCCAGGAACGCTGGTGGGCCGACGCTCCCGCGCGCCACGAACGCCGCCGCCAAGCGCTGCGCGACGGCGACCCGAACTGGTGGGACGTCCAATGACCAGCCGCCCACTGCGATGGGCCGCCAGCTGCGTGATGGCCTGCGCGCTGGCGGTCAGCGTGCTGGTGCCGGGCGCCGCCACGGCGAAGCCGAAAGTCACCACCTGCGGGATGTACCACCACTCCTACTACGACACGTGGTGGCAGTACCGCCTCGCCACCGTCAAACCCGACACGTTCGACTACAGCTGCGCCGCCACCTCGACGGTCACCATCGGCAAGTGGAAGAAGTATCGCAAGAACAAAGCCGTCGCCAAAGGCAAAGTCACCTGGGTCAAGAACTGGGACGACTATCCCGAGTTGAAGCAGAAGACCACCAAAGGCGTTCGGTTCACCTTCACCCGCCCCAAACGCATGAAACAAGACCGCAAGGTCAAAGTGTTCACTCGCCTGCACATCAAGCACCGCAAACTCAAGAACCGACTCAAAGGCCGCTACACCCTCCAAGCCGCAGGCCCACACGAAGGCGGCAGCTGTGACCTCGGATTCAGCCGCCACACCACCCACAACACCAGCCTGTGCCCAGCCATCAAAGTGCCCTGAGCCCGGTCGGGTGGCTAGTCCTTCTCAATGACCACGGCATTGCCGTTGGCCGTCACCCCGAAGACGTAGGGAAGGTACATCGTCCCTCGGGACTGATGCACGAATAGGTGACACGGCAAGTCACGCGGCCAGGGCCGCTGGTGTTGCCATGATGGTCTCGTAGTCGACGGGGGTCAAGCGGCCCAGGGATGCTTGACGTCGGCGGCGGTGATATGTCCGTTCGATCCACCACACGATCGCGGTCCGCAGCTGCTCTCGGCTGGGCCAGGGCTGCCGATCCAGAACGTTCTTCTGCAGCAGAGCGAAGAAACTTTCCATCGCGGCGTTATCGCCGGCCGCACCGACGCGTCCCATGGAACCGACCAGGCCGTGATAGCCGAGGAGCCGCCTCACTTTCCGGGATCCGTATTGACTGCCGCGATCCGAATGCAGGATGCAGCCAGCGACCTCCCCTCGGCGAGCCACGGCCATCGAGACCGCATCGGTGACGATGCGCGATTTCATCCGATCGCTGATGGAGTAGCCGACGATCCGGTTGGAGAACAGGTCCTTGATCGCACTCACGTACAGCTTGCCTTCGGCGGTCCAATTGGCGTGACCCCCTCTGAGTGGTCCAGGGAGTGGTCGAACGCATCAACGACGACCACAGCGTGCAAGTGGCCTGGCAGCACGACGGCCCAGACGGCCAGGCCGTGACCCGAGCCACCCTCGATGAACGGTTCATCCGGGCGGGCGGGTTGCGGTTGGGGTATGCGATGACCGCGCACAAGACCGAAGGACTCACCGTCGCAGCGGACTGGACAGCCCCGGACGGCAGCACCCAACAGGGCAGCGTTTTGGTGCAAGCCGCTGGACTGGATCAAGCTGGATTCCATGTCGCCACCAGCCGCCACAAAGGCCAGGTCCACATCTTCGCCGGACGAGACCAGCTCGAAGACCTGCCCACCAGCACCAGCAAGGAAGCGCCAACCTCGGATGCTGAACTCACCAGCCGGGTGCGCGATGAGCTGGCCAAGACCGCCAAACGGACCGCCGAGAACATCAACGACAGCAACGTCCACGAAGACCTCGGACAAACCCCAGCAGCCGACGCCAAAGCGATGACCGCAGAAGAACGCCGCGCGGCCCTGCAACAAATCCGCGACAACCTCGACCACGCCACCCCCAAACCGCAGCCGCAACCACAGCCGCAGGACCCAGCCGAGTCCTCCGGTCCGGTGCACGAGCCGCCCGCGCACAACCTGTAGGACCACACCCGATGAGCAGCAACCCGGACCAACTTGACCTATTCGCCCAGTATCAGGAGGAGACCGATGAACAAGTACGCCGAGATGGCGCAGACCGAGATGGTCGGCCAGGTCGACCCGTGGCCAGACCAGGGCTGGTGGGACGAACTGGGGGAGCGGATCGAAACCAAAGTCGCGACGATCCGCGAACAGCTGTTGCGCAGCAATTCGACTTTGACCTGCGACCAAGCACAGCAACGAGCCGAACAGGAAGCGATCTACTGGATGGTGGGAGTGGCCTACCTGGGGTGGGAGGTGCCCGACGAGATACACGACCAGCTGTGGCCGACACCCCAACCCTTACCGACACCCTCACGACTGCTGCACCAGATACACAACGAGGAACGACTGGCGTAGCGCCAGCGCCCACACCCATACCTCCGACCGCGCCGACCGCCCGAGCCCACGCCAACCTCGAAGCCCTCCGGTTGGCTCACAAACTCGACGCCGAGCAACGCCACGCCACCGACGCCGAGCGTGAAGTCCTGGCCAAGTGGTCCTCCTGGGGAGCCATCTCCGACGTCTTCGACACCAGCAAGGCGCGTTGGCAGCCGCTGCGCGACGAACTGCACGCCTTGTCCGGAGACGACGGGATGCGAGCAGCCTCACGCACCACCATCAACGCCCACTACACCCACCCCGAACTGGTCGAACGCATCTGGGGTGCAGTCACCGACCTGGGATTCACCGGCGGGGACGTGTTGGAGCCCGGCAGCGGGATCGGCACGTTCATCGCCAAAGCCCA
>Ga0116152_10003561_pt1 | contig 12489 bp, 11 predicted proteins | sample AD_UKC119_MetaG_FD_89894 | JGI IMG/M metagenome (GOLD analysis project Ga0116152, IMG submission 89894) | Active sludge microbial communities of municipal wastewater-treating anaerobic digesters from Hong Kong - AD_UKC119_MetaG | ecosystem: Engineered > Bioreactor > Anaerobic > Digestate...
CCTCTATGCCTACGGCCAAACCGCGTGGGAGCCGCTGCAGGATTTCAAAGAAACTACGATGCGCTGGGTTCAGCTCAGCTATGGGCTGCGGACGACAAAGCTGCAAACCCTGACGGAGCTGCTGCTCAGGAGCCGCGCCGTATATGAGCATTACAGCGCCCCGCTGGGAATCTGCTGGATGGTGAACCCGAACCACCACTACGGCCCCAGCCCCATGGGGTACGAGTACGCCGCATGGGGTACGTACCACCGTGCCAACCGCGAGGCCATCGGCATCGACCGCACGGCGGCGGGGACAAACTATCTGTCACAATATCCCGAGGAGTATCAGCTGCAATATGCCACGCCGGAGACCTGCCCCGATAATCTGCTGCTGTTCTTCTACCGCCTGCCTTATAATTACATTATGCGCGACGGCCGCACCTTGATTCAGCGCATCTATGACGATCACGATCTGGGTGTGCGGGAGACCGAGGCAATGGCCGCGTCTCTGCAATCGCTGCGGGAGGATCTGCCGGAAGATGTGTTTGCCATCGCGTCCGAGCGCATGGATAGGCAGCTGTATAATGCCCGCGAGTGGTGTGATGTGCTCAAGGATTTCTTTTGCCGGCTTTCCGGCGTTCCGTTTGCAAAGGCGGAGGAGGGCAAGCGATGAAAACGAGTCCCAATCTGCTGGCGGCTGTCGGGATCGATCCGCAGGCCATTCAAGCCCGAATACAGGAGACGATGGACGCGATCTTTTTTGATCCGGCGGAGAAGTTTTATTATACGTCCGGCGACGATGCCGGCTACCTGATGGACACCGGAAACTTCGATGCGCGCACCGAGGGCATGAGCTACGGCATGATGATGGCGGTGCAGATGGATCGAAAGGACCTGTTTGACCGCTTTTGGCAGTTCAGCCTGCGGTATATGTACAATGCAGACGGTGTGCACACCGGCTATTTTGCATGGTCGGTCAAGCCCGACGGCACGCGCAACAGCGACGGTCCCGCGCCCGACGGCGAGGAATACTATGCCATGGCGCTGTTCTTTGCCTCAGCACGCTGGGGCGAGGGCAAGCCGCCGTTTGATTACGCCGCGCAGGCACGTAAAATTCTGCGCCACGCCGTGCGTCAGCCGGAGCTGGTCAGGGGCGGGTACGCCATGTGGGACGAGCAAACGGCGCTCATCCGCTTTGTGCCGGAGCTGCTCTTCAGCGATCCTTCCTATCATCTGCCGCACTTTTACGAGCGTTTCGCTTTGCTTTCAGATGAAGCGGATCGCTCCTTCTGGCGGCGTGCGGCGCAGGCAAGCCGCGCGTATCTGCCCAAGGCCTGCCATCCCGTAACCGGCCTTGCGCCGGAATACGCGCAGTACGACGGCACGCCGGAAACCTCGCGCGGGCACGGCGATTTTTTCTCCGATGCCTACCGCGTGGCCATGAACATCGGGCTGGACAGCGCATGGTACGGGCAAAGACCGGAGTACAAGGCGATTGCTGATCATCTGCAAAGTTTTTTATGGGATAAGAAGCCCTACATGACCTACACGATTGCCGGCGAAGCCAAACAGCCGCCGGCGCTGCATCCCACGGCGATTATCGCTACTACCGCGGCGGCTTCGCTGGCGACCGATACGCCGCTGTCGCGTGAATGGGTGCGCAGGTTCTGGCAAACGCCGCCGCGTACCGGCGGCAGACGCTATTATGACAACTGCCTGTACTTCTTCTGCCTGCTGATGCTGGGCGGCGCGTACACGGCATATGCGTAAACCCGCGAAGGAGGAGCATAGTATGCGCAATTTGCATATTGATCTTCAGGGAACCGTTAAACCGCTGGACCGCTATTTTGCACACTGTGTGGGCGCCGGCCGTGCGGGAGAAATGCTGCGGGCGGAGACGCTTAAGCAGCTTTCCCATCTGCAGGATGCCTGCGGCTTCCGGTACCTGCGTTTCCACGGCCTGTTTTCCGATGACATGGCTGTGTGCACGCTGGATCGGGAAGGAAATGTATTGTATAACTGGCAGTATATTGATCTGGTGATCGACGAGATGCTGGAGCACCGTATCCGCCCGCTGGTGGAACTGGGCTTTATGCCCGATTGCCTCAAGAGCGGCGAGCAGACGATCTTCTGGTGGAAGGGCAATGTGACCCCGCCCAGGGATATGGCAAAGTGGCAGGACCTGGTGGCGGCGTTTACCCGCCACGTAACCGGCCGTTACGGTGCGGATGAAGTGCGCACATGGTATTTCGAGGTGTGGAACGAGCCCAATCTATCGGGCTTTTTCACAGGCACGCAGGCCGACTATTTTGCCCTGTATGATGCCAGCACCGAAGCGGTGAAATCGGTTGATCCCGCCTATCGCGTAGGCGGGCCCGGCACGGCGGGGCTTGCGGAGGGAACGTGGATTGCGGAGCTGATCGCCCATTGCGCGGAGCATCGGGTGCCGATTGATTTCGTATCCACCCACGGATACGGGGTAGACGGCCATCTGGACGAGTTCGGCTCCTACCGCCATACGCTGAAAAAGGATCAGGACTGCGTGATTAAAGATGTGCAAAAGGCCAGAGACGCTGTGCAGGCAAGCAGCCTGCCCGATCTGCCCGTCATCTTTACCGAGTGGTCCAACAGCCATTCCAGCCGCGACAACGTGCACGACAGCTATGTAACCGCGCCGTTTATCCTCTACACACTCAAGCGCTGCCAGGGGATTGCGCAGTCCATGAGCTACTGGACGTTTACCGATATCTTCGAGGAAGCCGGCCCCGGGCCCGCACCGTTTCACGGCGGATTTGGGCTGATGAACATCCAGGGGCTGTGTAAGCCCAGCTTCTATGCCTACCGCTGGCTGTGCGAGCTGCCGGAAAACGAGCTTGCCACGCAGGACGCGGACAGCTATGCCGCGATGGACGACAGCTCCCTGCACGTGTTGCTGTGGGATTATACGCATCCCCGGCAGGACACCGACAATCAGGAGTACTTCATCCGCGATCTGCCCGCCAAGGCGCTGGACGACGTATCGGTGGAACTGGAGGGAATGCCGGGCGGCGATTATACCGTGGAAACCTATCGCGTGGGGCACATGGCCAACGATGTGTACACGGCATACCTGCGTGCGGGCTATCGGGAGCTGATCGGCAAAGAAACGCCTACCCGCGAACAGATCGAGGCCCTGCGCGAGCACACGAGCGGACGACCGGAAAGCACCAATCTGCTGCATGTCGGGGAAGACGGCGGAACCAGGCTGATCCTGCATATGCGGCAAAACGACGTGATTCGGATCATTCTGCACAAAAACACCGCATAGTGTCGTCCGTTTTGTCCGTAATTGTCCGCAAACGCCTAAAATGCTTGTATTCCGCAGGATGATGTGCTATACTCATCCTGCTTTTGTGCAATTCCGAATAGTTTACGGATATGAACATCACAGAAAGAAGGGTTTATCGAAAGAGTGGGTATTGCTTCCTTTGCCGCAAGGCGGAAAACCAGCCAGAATCGCGCGTTTTTGCGAGGCCGTGTTTTTCCGTTACAGCGCGGACAAAGCGAGGCAGTATGCGTCCACTCTTTTTGATTGCTTATTGGGGAGATTGACGGTGAAAAAAGGCCAGGGTGGGGCGTCCCTCAGGGACGCGCAAAAGGCCGCGGATCGTGTGGCGCAGCAGCTGGGGTTTGAGCTTGTGGAAGTAACCCTGCAAAAGGAACCCGACGGCATGGCGCTGTGCATCTATGTCGATAAGGACGGCGGCATCACGCTGGATGACTGCGAGCGCTTTCACAAGGCCGTGCAGCCTCTGCTGGATGATATCTTATATGATTATCTGGAGGTCTCCAGCCCCGGGGCGGACCGGCCCATCAAAACCCAGCGCGACTTTGAAAAGCACAGGGGAGAGCCGGTGGAAATCAATCTCTACTCAAAGCTGGACGGCGTAAAGCGCTTTATCGGCACGCTGGACGCTATGAACGATACCGAGGTAACCATCACAGAGGAAGGTAGCGGCGCCCGCACCTTTTTACGCAAGGCCGTTGCCCTGATCAAGCCTGTGGTGTCTGTGGAAGACGAAGAAGAATAGATGGAATAGGAGTTTTGAAGTATGGCAGCAAAAAAGACGCAAAGTGACAATCGTGAAAAAGAAATTATCAACGCGGTACACATGCTCGCTGCGGAAAAAGATATCAGCGAGGATTTGCTGTTCAACGCGATTGAAGAGGCCCTCAAGGCCGCCTATAAGCGCAATGTTGCGCGGTTTGAAGCGCCGCCGGCCAACCTGTCGGTAACGCTGGACCGCCGCACCGGCGTAGCGCAGGTATTTGCGCGCAAGCTGATTGTGGACGAGGTGGAGGATCCCTCCGTGCAGATTACGCTGGAGGAAGCCCGCAATATCCGCCCCGATTATCAGGAGGGCGATATTGCCGAGATCGACGTTACGCCTACCGGCTTTTTGCGCACCGCCGCGCAGACCGCCAAGCAGGTGATCATTCAGCGTATCCGCGAGGCCGAGCAGGGCAAGATTTACGATGAGTATTCCGAAAAGGAAAACGAAATCCTCACCGCCATCGTGCAGCGCGTGGAAACCAACGCCGTTTATGTAGAGCTGGGCCGTACCGAGGGTATCTTGGAGCGCAGCGAGTGGATTCCCGGCGAGGAATACCACTCCGACGACCATATCAAGGTCTATGTGCTGGAGGTCAACCGCTCCGGCCGCGAGATGATCCGTGGGCCGCAGGTGCGTGTCAGCCGCGTACATCCCGGCCTGGTCAAGCGCCTGTTTGAGATGGAAGTGCCGGAGATCGCCGCGGGCGTGGTGCAGGTAAAATCCATCGCGCGCGAGGCCGGCAGCCGCACCAAGATGGCCGTGTACTCCACCGACGCCGTGATCGATCCCGTCGGTGCGTGCGTAGGCCCGCGCGGCAACCGCGTGGACAGGGTTGTGGCGGAGCTGAAGAACGAGAAGATCGATATCATCAAGTGGTCGCCCGATCCGGCGGAGTTTATCGCCAACGCGCTCAACCCCGCGCATGTGCTCAGCGTGTTTGTGGCCGAGGAGGAAAAAGCCTGCCGTGTGGTCGTGCCGGACAACCAGCTCAGCCTCGCGATCGGCAAGGAAGGGCAAAACGCCCGTCTGGCCGCCAAGCTGACCGGCTGGCGTATCGATATCAAGAGCCAGTCGCAGGCTGTGGAAATGTTTGAAATGCCGCAAGAGGCTTATGAAGAGCCGCTGGGCTTTCAGGAATATGTCGAGGATCCGGATGCCACGTTTGATCCCGAAGTGGGAATTCCCGAACTGGCAGACATTGATCTGGATCAGGACGACGAGGACGATACCCTGTAATCAAGGCAGGCAAGGAGTGTGCGGATGCCGCAGAAACCCCGTAAAGTTCCCATGCGCATGTGCGTAGGCTGCCGCGAGATGAAACCCAAACGCGAGCTGCTGCGCGCGGTGCGTACGCCGGAGGGCGAAGTTGTGCTGGATGAAACCGGCAAAAAGGCCGGCCGCGGCGCTTATGTATGTTTTAATGCCGCCTGCCTGCGCCGCGCACTCAAGCAAAGGCAGCTGGACCGTGCGCTGGAGACGCGCCTGAGCGAGGAAACCGTACAGGCGCTTACCGATACGATGGAACAGCTTTTAAGCAGGGAGGACACGCCTTGACGGAACAAGAGGCAGGAAAGATCAAGGGCTTTTTGGGACTGTGCTGCCGTGCGGGGCAGGTAATTTTCGGCCAGGACGCCTGCGTGGACGCCATACGTAAAAAGACGGCCGCTATCGTGCTGATCGACGACAGCAGCACGGAAGGATCCAAAAAACGCTTCCGCAATGCTTGTTTCAGCCATCATGTTCCGCTATATGGTTTGCCGGAGGGCTTCATTGCCCAGGCAACCGGCAGGGATGGCCGCAGGGCCGCCGCCATACGGCATGGAACCATGGCCGGAAAACTAGAGGAACTCATGGGCAAGCAACCCATGGCAGAAAACCGTCAGAGTAATACGAATGAAAGTGCAGATATTGCGGGGGTGCAAGCGGTAAAATGACCAAAACCAATCTCAAAGATGCAACCAAGGATCTTCTCCAAAGCTCGGAAACCGTGATGGAAAGCGTTGCGGATGTCCGCAAGGGCACGGATGTATTGATGCACATGCTGCGCAAGCTGGAAAACCAATACGTGCGCGAAGAGGAAATCCGCAGGGAAGAGGAAATGCAGGCCGAGCAGGAACGCTTGGCCCAGACGCATACCAAGGCATATACCATGCCCGATACCGAGGAAGAGGCAGCGGAGAAACCGGCGGATAGAAAACCGGCCAAAGAGGCGCCCATGGCAAAGCCTGAGGAAGCGTCCCAGGAGGCTGTTAAAGAAGCCCAGCCGAAAACCGAGGAAAAACCGGCCGTGAAGCCAGCACCGGAGGAACAGCCACAGGCGCAACAGGCTCAACAGCCGGAGAACAAAGCGGAAGAAGCACCCGCCCCGCAGGCAGAAGCGCCGCGGCAACAGGCAGCTGCACCGAGTGCGCAGATGGAAACGCCGAGCGCACAGGCAGTTGCGCCTCGTGCGCAAGCGGCGGAACCGAGCACACAGACGGCAGCGCCTCGTTCGCAGGCGGCAGCGCCTCGTCCGCAGGCGGCAGCGCCGCGCCCGCAATCGGCGCCGGCAAATGCCCAGGGTCCGTATGGCCGTCCGGCGAATCCGCAACGGCCGTATGGCCGTCCGGCGAACCCGCAGCAGGGCCCGTATGGCCGTCCGGCGAACCCGCAGCAAGGTCCGTATGGCCGTCCGGCGAACCCGCAACGGCCGTATGGCCGTCCGGCAAACCCGCAGCAGGGCCCGTACGGTCGTCCGGCAAATCCGCAGCAGGGCCAGTATGGCCGTCCGGCGAACCCGCAACGGCCGTATGGCCGTCCGGCGAACCCGCAGCAGGGCCCGTACGGTCGTCCGGCAAATCCACAGCAAGGTCAGTATGGCCGTCCGGCGAATCCGCAGGGCCAGTATGGCCGTCCCGCAGGCGCACAGGGAGCCCGTCCCGTGGCGCCCGCTGCCCGCGCATCCAAAACAGCGGAGCTGGCACCGGCTGCCGGTAAGGAACGCGTAAGCAATTACGATCCGAACAAGAAAAGTTATACAAATCGCCGCAGGGACGCCGAGCGGACCAATAAAAACCGCAAGCATATGTCCCGCCAGAGCGTCCGCGGCGGGTATGAGGATGATGTCATCCGCGGCGGCCGCCGTGCGCGCGCCAAGAAGCCCAGCGCACAGCAGATGATGGCGCCGATCAAAATCGAAAAAGCCGTAATGAACGCGGAAACCATTACCGTAAAAGACCTGACCGAGCGTATCGGCAAGCCCGCAGGCGAAATTTTGAAAAAGCTTCTGCTGCTGGGCATGATGGCCAATATCAATTCTGAGCTCGATTATGACACCGCGGGCCTCGTGTGTTCCGAATTCGGCGTTGAGCTGGAAAAGAAGCTGGACAGGACGGCCGAGGATGCCTTGACCGAAACCGATGTGGAAGACGCGGAAGAAGATCTGGTGCCGCGTCCGCCGGTTATCACCATCATGGGCCACGTCGACCACGGCAAAACCTCACTGCTGGATTATATCCGCAATACCAAGGTTACCCAGGGCGAAGCCGGCGGTATTACGCAGCATATCGGCGCTTATACCGTGGATATCGACGGCAATACCATTACATTTTTGGATACGCCCGGCCACGAAGCGTTTACCGCAATGCGCGCCCGCGGCACACAGTCTACCGATATCGCCGTGCTGGTGGTCGCTGCGGACGACGGCGTAATGCCGCAGACCGTTGAATCGATCAACCATGCCAAGGCGGCGGATGTGCCCATTATCGTTGCCATCAACAAGATGGACAAGGAAAACGCCAATCCCGAGCGCATCAAGCAAGACCTGACCGCCTACAACCTCGTGCCGGAAGAATGGGGCGGCGATACCATTATGGTACCCGTCAGCGCTATTACGGGCGAAGGTGTGGATACCCTATTGGAGATGATCCTGCTGCAGGCCGAGGTGCTGCAGCTGCGCGCCAACCCCGACCGCATGGCCAAGGGCGTGATCATCGAAGCAAAGCTGGACAAGGCACGCGGACCGTTGGCTACGGTGCTGCTGCAAAACGGTACGCTGCATGTGGGCGACAACGTAGTCGTCGGCACGGCCAGCGGCCGTGTGCGCGCCATGATCAACGACCGCGGCGAGCGTGTGGATGAAGCCGGCCCCTCCATGCCTGTGGAGGTAATGGGTTTCTCCGAAGTACCGACCGCGGGCGACGATATGATGGCTGTTACCGATGACCATCTGGGCCGCCAGGTAGTACAGGAGCGCATGGACAAGCTCAAGGCCGCCCGTGCCGCCAGCGCCCAGAAGGTAACGCTGGATAACCTGTTCACCCAGATTGACCAGGGCAAGATGGTAAACCTGAACCTGATTATCAAAGCCGATGTGCAGGGCTCGGTGGAAGCGGTTAAGCAGGCGCTGGAGAATCTGTCCAACGACCAGATTACCGTGCGCGTGCTCCATTCCGGCGTCGGCGCTATCACCATGCATGATGTCAACCTGGCCTCGGCGTTTGAAGCGATTATCATCGGCTTTAACATCCGCCCCGATGCCAACGCACGCACCACCGCCGAAAAGGAAGGCGTGGATATCCGCCTGTACCGCATCATTTATCAGGCGATCGAGGATGTGGAAAAGGCCATGAAGGGCCTGCTGGAGCCCGAGTTCAAGGAGACCTTCCTTGGCCAGGCGGAAATCCGCAATGTATTCCGCGTTACCGGTGCCGGTACCATTGCCGGCTGCTATGTAACCGACGGCAAGCTGCAGCGCAACGCGCAGGTACGCCTGCTGCGGGATAATGTGGTCGTATTCGAAGGCAAGCTTTCTTCCCTCAAACGCTTTAAGGACGACGCCAAGGAAGTGGCCCAGGGCTTTGAGTGCGGCGCCAGCCTGGATGGATATAACGATATCAAGGAAGGCGACGTCATCGAGTGCTTCATTATGGAAGAAATCGAACGGTAGTGACAGGCAAATGATGACGAAACCGCCTGCACGCTTGCGATTGTATTTCCGTCAGCTTGGGCCTGCAAAAGCTTTGTCGTAGCGCTGCTGCTACTGCGGCTTTCGCAGACCCAATCTGACAAAAATGCAACTCGGCATTGCGCAGCGTCTTTATTCATCATTTACCTGAGACGTGCTTACCCAAGCATGATATAACTGCTTCACGATGCAAGAGCTTGGACTACGTATAAGGTGATGGATAGATATTGAACAATCAACGTATTGACCGGATCAACGAAGAGGTGAAGCGCCATGTGGACGCCATCCTCCGCGAAGAGCTGCACGATCCGCGCATCAAGGGGACCTTCAGCGTAACCCGTGCCGATGTGACGCGGGATTTGCGCTACGCAAAAATCTATATCAGCGTTCTCAAGCCCGAGGATCGCGCGCCCATGATGGAAGCGCTGAAAAAAGCGTCCGGCTTTGTGCGCAGCAGGCTGGGCAAGCGGATGATTATCCGGTACGCACCCGAAATCCTGTTTGAAGAGGATAACAATATCGAGTACGGCATCCATATAGCCGATGTGCTTAAAAAGGTGCAGGCGGAAGAAGGCTCCCATGAAAGCGAGTAACCGCGGGCAAATGCGCGCCCTGCTGGCCGCGATTGACGCGGCCCGTTTTGTTTGCATTTTTCCGCATATCGACCCCGACGGCGATACGCTGGGCAGCGCGCTGGCGCTGCAAAGCCTGATAAAGCGCATGGGCAAGCCTGTGCAGATTGTGCTTGCCGCGCCGCCGCCCGACCGGCTGAATTTTATGCCGGGCTTTGATACGATTGCCGATCCGGCTTCCGCTGCGTCCTGTAAGGACGGACTGGCGATTGCCGTGGACGTGAGCACGATCGAGCGGATGGGTCCGGCGCAGGCGCTGTTCCAATCGGCGCAGGTTACCGCACAGCTGGATCACCACGAGACAAACCCGCGATTCGCGCAGATCAACATTGTCGAGGGCGACGCGCCTGCTACCGCGTCCGTTATCTTTGCGCTTTTCAAGGCGCAGAAACTATCCCTGCAAGCGGATGAAGCGACAAATTTATATATCGGGCTTTCCACCGATACGGGCAATTTCATGTTCCGCAACACCGATGCCGAGTCGTTTCGCATAATGGCGGCGCTGATGAAGGCGGGCTTGAATATCAGCCATTATTCGCGGCTGCTGTTTTTGCGCAAGGAGCGGGAACACATCGCGCTGCTGGGCAAAGCGCTGCCTACGCTGCGCTATGCGGCCGGCGGCAAGGTGGCCGGCATGATCCTTGATTACGATACGCTTACGCAGGTGGATCCCACCGGCCAGCACTGCGAAGGAATTGTCAACTATGCCATCAATACCAAAGGCGTACGGCTGGCGTATCTGGCGCGCGAGGCGCAAAAAGGCCAGATCAAGTGCTCGCTGCGCGCTCTGCCGCCCTATCGGGTGGACGAGGTTGCACTGCTGCACGAGGGCGGCGGGCACAAGTTGGCGGCGGGCTGCACGCTGCGAATGCCGCTTACGGATGCCGCCGATTTGCTGGAGGCGGAGCTCATTACGGCCTGCGCGGAGGCGGATGCCCTTGCATAGTGAAGCGGATAAACCTGCATACAGTGGGTTTTTGAATATACTCAAACCGCCGGGAATGACCTCGGCGCGGGCGGTTGCCTATGTGCGCAGCCGCCTGAACGGCGCAAAGGTTGGGCATGCGGGCACGCTGGACCCCGAAGCGGCGGGCGTATTGCCGCTGATGATCGGCAAGGCGGCCCGCTTGTTTGATGAACTGCAAAACGATCAAAAAGCTTATATTGCGGAAATCGCCTTTGGCGCAGCCACCGATACGCAGGACGCGCAGGGAACGGTGGTGCAAACCGGCACGAATATCCCCACCGAAGCGCAGCTTAGTGCATTGCTGCCGACCCTGATCGGAGAAGTGCAGCAGCTGCCGCCGATGTACTCCGCACTGAAGCAAAACGGCAGACGCCTGTACGACCTGGCACGTGAAGGCAAAACCGTGGAGCGCAAGCCGCGCACCATGACCTTGTTTTCCGCTTCGCTGCTGGGATTTACTTCCGAAAACACCGCGCTGATCCGCCTGCGGTGCTCCAAAGGCTTTTATGTGCGCACCCTGTGCCATGATATCGGCAAAAAGCTGGGCTGTCCCGCGCATATGCGCTTTTTGCTGCGCACCGCGTCGGGTATATTTACCGTCGATACCGCCAATACGCTGGAGGAGATCGACCGCGCCGCAAAGGACGGCAGCCTGCCGTCCCTGCTCGTGCCCATGGATGCGGTGCTTGCGCATCTGCCGTATGCGGAGGTGCCCAAACGGCTGCTAAAACCATTTCAAAACGGTGTGCCGCTGCCGTTAAGCGCGTTTTCGGAACTTGCTGATACGGCGCAGGATACCCGCGTACAGCTGCGCGTTGGCGGAAAAACCGCCGCGATTGCATACGTGCATAACGATACCCTCAAGCCTGCCACCTGGCTGGCCGAATAAACGGAGGCGTACATGCGGATTTGTGGTAACGATACCCTGCATACGGAGGCATCGGTGCTGGTGCTGGGAATGTTCGACGGCGTGCACCGGGGCCATCAGGCACTGATGCAAAAGGCGCGCGCACTGGCGGATGAATGGGATATCCCCATGGTGGTCATGACGTTTGACCGTCATCCGCTCAGCCTGATTGCGCCCGCCATGGCGCCGCCGATGCTCACCACGCCGGAGGAACGCCTGCGCCTGATGGAAGAGCAGGGTGCGGATATCGTGTGCGTAATTCCGTTTACCGAAACGGTGCGGGAAATCGCGCCCGAGGAATTTGTCAGGCTGTTGGTGGCAAGATGGCATCCCAAAGCGATAGTAATCGGTTACAACTATAATTTCGGCAGGCACGGCAAAGGCACGCCCGATACCATGCGCCGCCTCGGCGGAGCCGCGGGCTTTGAAACCGTCGTCGTACCGGAGGTGCGCATACAGGGCGAAACGGTCAGCTCCACCCGCATCCGGAAACTGCTCACGGAAGGAAATACGGCGGAAGCGGAACGCCTGCTGGGGCACCCGTATCGGCAGAAAACGCCGTAAAGAAACGCTGAAATACCGGTTTACAAAACCATATCCCCGTGTTACAATATCAGATGTGCGTAAAGCATGAGAACCGTGTGCGCAGACGTACGACTGCCAACGGCGGACTATGTGCGCGGCGATTACCAAATTCAAGGAGGCAACCAACCCATGGACAAACAAAAGACGATTGAAACCTACGCCCGGCATGAAGGCGATACCGGATCCCCCGAGGTGCAGGTCGCGATCCTCACAGAGCGGATCAATCACCTCAACGAGCACCTTAAAATCAACAAGAAGGATCACCATTCCCGTCGCGGACTGCTCCTGATGGTTGGTAAACGAAGGGGACTGCTTAACTACCTCAAGAAAACCGACATTGAGCGCTATCGTGAACTAATCGCTCGACTGGGATTGAG